>Ga0209172_10000232_pt1 | contig 166085 bp, 160 predicted proteins | sample LarsenN4metaG_FD_184113 | JGI IMG/M metagenome (GOLD analysis project Ga0209172, IMG submission 184113) | Hot spring sediment bacterial and archeal communities from British Columbia, Canada, to study Microbial Dark Matter (Phase II) - Larsen... ...
AAGACTCCGGACCCTCACCCTCAGCGCCGTCAGCGGATCCGCTCTACCTCAACTCCCGAGGCCGGGGCAACCCTCGCCGTACGGGTCGGCCGGTCGTGAATTCCGCGTTTTCTGGTGATCGTCAACAGCGCGGCAATGTGGTGCCGATCGCGAGAAGGAACGTCGTACTGCTGCTCTGCGTCGCGCTCTTGGCCGCGTGCGGCTCGGCAGCGAGGGAGAGATTCGATGCGGCTGTCAGCGCCTGCCACACGAACACGACGCGCGTCGCCAAGGTGCTCTGTTTTGAGGACGGCATGCGGCGCTACGCGGCCGAGACGAACTATCCGTATCCCGACCTGCTCAACTTGATGTTCGCCCACCTGCGAACCCTTGCCGGTAAACGAGATCGTGGGGAGATTACCGAGGGCGACTTCCAGATCCAAATCGCCGAGCTTCAAACTCGTATTGCTGCCGAGGAACAGAGGCGTAACGCCATCGCCCGGGGCGTGGCCGCCCAAGGGCAAGCGGCGTCAGGCGCTCAACTGCAAGGGCTGGGGATCTTCCTGCGCTCCATGCAACCGCGCTAGGGCTTGCCGTCGCCCCAGCGTCGCCACCCGAAATGTGACGAATTACGATTGACTACACCGCGCTCGACCGTTAGCGTGGAGGCAGTAGGCGCGAGCAGGAGATAGCGGGCCGCGCTCCCCGATGGGGGGGTGGTGGCCCTGACAGCCAAGCGAGAACCGGCAGCGGCGACAGGGCGCGCCAGCGAGCGCAACCCGGCCGAACCGACCGGAGGGCCGTCGCGGGCCCGATCGGCACCCCCAAGCACCACGGGGGCGCTGGTCGGGCCCTTTTTTTTGGCCCCGGACACGACAGGAGGCGACGAGGTGGACGACCACACGCTGACGCTCAGGACCGGCCGCGAGATCCAGGCGCTCTTTCGGATCTCGAAGGGGACGCTTTGCAACTGGGTGGCGCGCGGCGCGCCTCGCTATGGAGGCGGCCCGGTGGCGCCCCGCTACTCGGTCCCCGAACTCAGGGCATGGCTACGTCGTCACGCGCACCGTGCCCGGCGGCGTGCATGAGTAGTATGGCCGACGTCACCGCCAACCCCTGGCTTGCGACGTTGACGTGCTCGGTCTACGGCCACGAGGGGCTCCCGGTGCCCGGCACGCTGCGCTATGGGGCGTCCCTGGAATGGCAGACGCCGGAAGGCCGCGAGGACCTCGCGGTGGTCGCCGCGTGGGTCGTGCTCGGAGAAGCCTTCAAGGTGCTCACCTCATCGCCGGGCGTGCTCGCGCCCGACGTGGACGACGCCGTCGCTCGCGCCCAGCGCATCGTGCAGGCGGCGAGTGATCGGCACGCGGGGCTGAACTGACGTGGCGACGCTCATCGTGCTCGTGGACGGGACCGTGCCCACGGCCGGAGACTTCAACTTCAACTTCACCGCGCTCAACAACGAGACGCGTCCAGTGCTGACCGGCGGCACCGGGCGCTCGAGCGTGGCGACGGGCGCCCTGCTCGTGGGCCAGGGCACCAGCGCGCTGACCGTGACCACGACGGGCTCGACGGGCCAGGTGCTCGCCTGGCCCTCGGCCGGCTCCACCCCGGTGTGGGAGGACCGCGACGCGGCGGATTTCGTGCGCGGCTTCCGCGCCCGCCGTCACACCGGGACCGCCTCCATCGTCAGCGTGCAGTCCATCGACCTGCTGATGATGGTCGATAGCAACGGCACGCCCTACGTGGCGCGGAACGTGGGCGCCTTCGACGTCGACAGCGCGACGGCGGGCCCCACGGCCGGCGGCCGTGACCAGGCGGCCGCGTTCTCGACGGGCGCCGACGTGCATCTCTACGCGATTCGCAGCGGCGCGACCGTGACCGGAATTCTCTCGGCCACCGGGCCCTCCGGCGCTGGCCCGGCGCTGCCGACGACCTACACGCACTACGCGTACTTGGCGACGTACAAGCTGTTCTCCGGGAACACCACGTTGCCGCTGCATCGCGCCTGCGGCGATTTCATCGCCTACGAAGGCCGGCAGACGGTGCTGTCGTCCGGCGCGTCCACGACCGAGGCGGCCGTGTCCGTGACGTCGGTCGTCCCCACCGCGGCGATCAGCTACGACTTGCAGAGCGACATCATCACGGTCACGACGGACGGCAGCGGCCAGCTCAACGTCTCCTGCACCGTCAAGCTGACGTCGGGCGCGACCTACTGGGCGCCCGTCGTCGCCGTGCTCTCGGGGCTCGGCACGAGCGCCACGACCGCGCTCCCGGCCGGCCAGGCCAAGACGTTGCCCGTCGTCGGCACGGGGTTCCTCTACGACTGGGACGTCACCACGGGCAGCGGCCCCGAGCTGACGATGAGCGTGACCGGCTACCGCGTGCCAAACGGAGGGTGAGCATGGCGCTCCGGCTCGCCCTCGTGCTGGTGGCCCTCGCGCTGTCGCTCGCCGTCGTTCCCGCCGCCGGCCCTGCCGACTTCCTCTCCGCGGAACCCGTCCTGTGGGGCGCCCGGAACATCTACAGCCCGACGACGCTGGTGTACGGCGGCATCCGTCGCTTGTGGTTCAGCGGGTGGCTCTCGGCGTCGAATGAAGATGCGATCTGCTTCTCGTGGGAGACGGCGCCGGGCTCGTGGGCGGCGCCCGTCGAGGTACTCCGCAAGCCCGGCTATCACGTCGGCGATCCGACCGTCATCGCGCATCCGCAGCAGCCCTCGTGGTTGTTCATGTACTACACGCAGTCGTCGCCCCAGGCGCCGACGACCTCCAACGTCGTGGGGTTCGCCTCGTCCGTCGATGGGGGCGTGACGTGGTGGGACCACGGCATCGTGATCGGCCAGGACAACGGCACCAACCTGTGCGGCGCGTGGTCGCCCTCGGCGCTCGTGGTGGGCGAGGAGATTTGGCTCTACTTCCACGGCAACGGCGCCTGCCTCGGGCCCTACCGCGTGCGGCTGGCGCTCAACGGGTGGCAATTCCTCGGCATTGACTTCGTGCAGGTCCCGTTCTTCGCCGTGAACCTCGACGTCTCGCGCCAGGGCGGCCGGTTCGTCCTGTGGGCCGACCAGCCGAACCTCCACGGCATCAGCCGTTACGTCTCCGATGACGGGCTGTATTTCACGACGCACGCCTCGGACGTCAACCCGATCATCGGCTCGTCGTCGGCGCTGGTGAACACGCCGCATTGCGAGATGGTGGCGGCCGACCACTGCCGACTCTACTTCGGCTACAGCCCATCCGGATCGGTGACGGACTTCGAGTCTCTCCACCGCTGGACGTTTCAGACGGCGGTCGAATGAATGCTGTGAACATCGAAACTCCGGCCCGCCGGGGAGCGGGCGCGGAGCGCAGCGGAAGGGCGAGAACTCCAATGCCTACGATAGCACCGATAGCACGCGATTGGACCACCGAAGCGATTGCGCTGTTTGGGCGCGTCGTCACCTTGCCGCCGACCCTCGTGCGCCGAGGGCGCGGCGTCGTGCGCTGCCCATTTCATCCGGACCGCGGGCCGTCGTTGTCGCTCGACCTTGCCCGGGGGCTCTGGCGCTGTCACGGCGCCTGCCAGCGCGGCGGGGGGCTCCGAGACTTCGCCGAGAACGCGGGGCTGACGTGGGCCGGCGCCAGCCCCGCCGCGCTCGTGACGGAGGATGATCTTCGGCGCGCCGAGGGCGACCGCCTCGTGGCCGAGGCGCGAGCGCGCGCGTCGCTCTGGGCCCGGGCCGACCTCGCCCGCGAGTGCTCGCTGTGGGCGGACATGCTCCGGGGTGCGGCGTCGTCGCAGGACCCCGACGCGGCCGAAACGTGGGACGCCCTGCGCCTGGCCGCCGACTTCGACCGCCTAGCCCACGCCGGGCTCGAGACGGAGGCCGCGCGATGATCGGCCGCGACCACTCGCTCTCGACCCTGTGCGCGGCGACGCCGACCTCGACGGCCGACACGATGCGGGCGCTCATGCGGGCCACGCGGGACCGCATCCGCGACGCGGGCGCAGACCCGGCCACGTTCTACGACGACGCCCTCGGCCTGCTCGTGGAGCACCAGGCGCCGGACGCGACGACGTGGGCCCGCGACCTGCTCATCCCGACGAACGGCACAGGCGACCATGGAGCGCCGGCCGATCCGGCGGCGGCGATCGCGGTGCTCGACGGGCTCCCGGCGGACCCGGACCCGACCCTGCTCGACGGCCGGCTCCGGGCGTTCGCCGCGGGGTGTGCCCGCCTGGATCGGCTCGGGAGACAGGTCGCGCGGGACGGAGGAATCAAGCGACTGGAACAGGCGGGCGTCGCCGCACCGGCCAAGATGATCGACGCTGCGCTCGCCGGGCTGGCGGATGAGACCGGGCAGGACGCCGGCCAGGGGCGCGCGATCGCCCTGGAGGCGCCGGAGCCCTGGCCGGACCCCGTGGACGGCGCCGCCCTGGCCGACGAGATCCGCACCACGTTCTTGCGCCACGTGATCCTCCCCGAAGGCGGCGCCGTGGCGCTCGCCCTCTGGACGTTGTTGACCTACAGCCACGACGAGGCCGAGTGCTCCCCGCTGCTCGTGCTGTCGAGCCCGGAAAAGCGATGCGGCAAGACCACGACGCTGGACCTGCTCGGCGCCCTCGTGCTGAAGCCCCAGCCCGCCGCGAACCTGACTCCGGCTGCCGTGTTCCGCGCGATCGAGGCATACGCACCGACGCTGCTCATCGACGAAGCGGACACCTTCGCCACCGATAACTCCGAACTCCGGGGCGTGCTGAATAGCGGCCATACGCCGGGCTCCGCCTATGTCGTCCGGAACGTCGGCGACGACCACGAGCCCCGGGCGTTCTCGACGTGGTGCCCGAAGGCCATCGCCCTCATCCGACGGTTGCCGGCGACGCTCGAGGATCGGGCCATTGTGCTGCCCATGCGGCGGCGCGCGAGAGGGGAGACCGTCGCCCGTCTGCGCCTGGGGAAGGTCGTGGCCGCCCTGGCTCCCGTGCGGCGCCGGGCGGTCCGGTGGGCTCAGGACACCGTGGCGGTCCGCCGCGAGGCGGACCCGGTGATCCCGGCCGGACTCCACGACCGCGCCGCCGACAACTGGCGCCCGTTGCTCGCCATCGCCGACGCGCTCGGCGGTGACTGGCCGGCGGCGGCTCGGGCCGCAGCCCTCGTGCTGTCGGGGGCCGGCGTGGTGGAGGACGCTAGCGTGGGCGTACAACTGCTCACGGACCTGCGCGCCATCTTCGGCGATCACGAAAACCCGGTGGCCCTGCCGACCAGCACGATCCTCGATGACCTCCGGGGGATGGAGGAGCGCCCGTGGGGCGAGTGGGGGAAGCCTCCGAGGCCGATGACGCCCCGCCAACTCGCCACCATGCTCAAGCCCTACGGGGTGGCGTCGCGGGACTTCCGGACCCCCGAAGGCACGCGCATGGCCTACTACCACGAGGACCTGGCCGATGCCTTCGCGCGGTACGCCCCGGAACCCCCCTCTCAATCCACGACAGCACGACAACCCAATAAAGACGCGGCGAAATGCGATTTTCAATCCACGACACCGGCCGCCCCTGTCGTGGATTCCGACGCGCGTAAACCCGCGTCGTTATTGGCTTGTCGTGCTGTCGTGGATTCAAAGCCCTCTACAGAGGCGCCTGTCGTGGATTCCGACGCGCGAAAACCCGCGTCGTTATTGGCTTGTCGTGCTGTCGTGGATTCAAAGCCCTCTACAGAGGCGCCAGCCGGGAAGGTGTACCTGTGACGGCCGTCGAGCTGCTCGCCGATCTCCGGCGCCGTGGGGTTGCCGTGGAGGTGGAGGGGCCGGCGCTCGTGCTGGGCCCGGCCGACCGGCTCACGGCGGATGACGTCGCCGAGGCCAAGCGTCTCAAGCCGGCGCTGCTCGCGCTGCTCACCACGCCCCGGCCGGAACCCGAAGCCGTGACCGAGATTCGCCCCGGGCCCTACGCGGCGTGCTCGCTGTGCCAGACGTGGTCGTGGTCCCACGCGGTCCACGCCGGCCGGCTCATCCCCCTGTGCCGGACCTGTAGCCCGCGGCCCCTGGCGGCCGTCGTCGTCCGCTACCGGGCGGCGCTGCACCGCGCCTGGGACCTCGTGCGGCTCGGCGACCAAGCGACGCCGGAGGAGTGCCGGGCGGTGCTCGACAGCGTGCAGGCGCTCGAGCACGACCTCGGCCCGGACCTGACGACGCGGTTGCGCCACAGGTGGGCGCGGGCCTGGTTCGAGGCCAAGGGCGCCTGCCCAACGTGCGGGGAGCACGGCATCTACCACGACCCGGAGAGGACGGAGGACCAACGCGGATGACCTGCCGCCGCTGCCACGAGCGCCAGGCCCCAGCCGGACAGGCGTGGTGCTCGCCCTGCAAGCGCGACAGCCGGCGCCGCCGGGAGGCGCGGCTCGCCCTGGCGAACGCAGAGGCGAACGGCGGGGAGCATGATGCGGCGGCGCCCGTCGCTCCCTTCGTCCCCTGGCGGGACCCGGACTCACCACGTCCGGCCGACCTGCCGGCGTGGGCGGACGCCTACCTCGTCAAGCGTTCGGAGACCGGGCTCGAGACGTTCTCGGCCCACGAGGCCGGCGTCAGTGTGCGCGAGGTGCGGCGGCTTGAGGACGCCTGCCCGGCGTTCGCGCGGGAGTGCGACGAGGCCGAGGCGTACTTCGGCGACGTGCTGGAGCATCGCCTCTCGCTGCTCGCCGACCGCGGGAAAGGCAACGTGCTGGCCCACTTTGGCCGGCTCCGAGCGGAGCGACCGAACAAGTACCACGACCAAGTGGTCTTGAAGGCGCAGATGCAGGTCGAGGTGACCCAGGGGCTGACTACCGACGATGTGCGCGCCGGGACGCTGATGGCCCTGCGGACCTGCACGGACGCCACACTCCGCGCGATGCTCGCCCGCCCGGAATTCCTCTCCACCATGCTCGCGGATCCGGAGTACCGCGCGGTGCTCGAGGCCCGGCTCCGCACGCTGGACGCCGAGGGCGGCCCGGTCCTGGCCCTGCCCGCTGTCATTCCCGAAAAAGAGGGAGAACGCCACGATGCCCGCTGACCGGCTCCACGCCCTCGTGCTCGACACCGCCGCGATCCAGACGGCGCCCACTGCCGACGTGGTGGCCGTGCTCGCCCACGCGAGCGCGCTGACCTCGGCCGCTGCTGCCCGGCTCGCCGTCGTCTCGATCCCGGCACCGAGCCCGATCCCGGACGCCGGGAAGGTCTACACGGTGGCCGAGGCCGCGGGCAGGTTGCAGGTTTCCCGTGACGCTATCTATCGCCGGGCCGGAGAACTCGGCGCCGTCCGCGTCGGCCGGGCCCTCCGCATCCCGGAGGCCGGCATCCGGGCGTATCTTGCGAGGCGAGCGGGACGCTGACGGCACCGGCCTCCGAGCGGGTACCCGGGGGGGCCGGGGGCCGCCCTCCGTGCGGCCGAGGCTGAGGAGCCGCCACCTCCGGCACCTGCTCGACGGGCCTAATTCCCAGCCTTCTTGCGCTCGCAGGAGACCCCAGGGCGCGCGATTCTGCCGGGGACGACCTTGCACACGGCGACGCCGAGAACGCGCGCTAGAACGTCTCCTGCGCGGCGACAGCGCGTGGTGGTGAGGTTGCAGGACCGACGCGACGCTTAGAAAGAGCGCGCCTGTGCAGGTTGTGTGTCCGAACACCAGCGGACGCGGACCGACGAGAGCGGACGACGAGGGCGCGGACCACCGCTAACTTCCGGTTGTAGAGGGTTGCTGTCCGTTGGCGTGGTGTGGCGGCGGGGACTACGAATCCGAAGGTCAGAGGTTCGAATCCTCTAGGGCGCGCCACCCAACCCCCGCAGTACGTACTTTCCCCCATACCCTTCGCCACCCTCCTCGTGTACCCTCCTGACGCCCTCATGCGGGCTGTCAGGGCCTGGCGCGCGGTCAGCGCCGAACCCCGCTGAGTATGGCTTGTTTCTCGCCGGGTCGAAAGCATTGGCGGCCCATTGCGTTGACGATGTCGCTTCCGCGCGCCCCGCTCCGCACGTACCTCCTGATACTGACCGCGGCCGCCATCGTGCCCGTGCTCGGCTTCGCCGCCTACCTCACGATCGGACTCAGCCGCACGCAGCGGGAGGCGGTCGAGCGCGGGCTGATCGATACCGCAGCGGCGCTCGCGAACGGCGTCGATCGTGAGCTGAAGAGCAGCATCGCGGCCCTCGAGGCGCTGGCGGCGTCACGGTATCTCGACCACGGCGACTACCGTGGCTTCGCCCGCGACGCGCAGCGCGTGCTCGAGAGCCAGGCGGGGAATGGCTGGCTCTCCATCAATCTCGCCTCACCCGAGGGCACGCCGCTGGCGAATTTGCTCAGTCCGACCGCCGAGGCGCTGCCGCTTTCGGACGTGGCCACGGTGAAGCAGGCCGCGGCGGCGGCGAAGCCGGTGATCTCCGACCTGCTTCCCAGCGCCGTGCTCGACCAGGCCGCGTTCGCCGTACGGCTGCCGGTGCTGCGGGCCGGCGAGGTCGAGTACGTCCTCAGCGCCGTCCTCTCCGCGCGCTCGATGGCGGGCGCCCTCGGCAGCCAGCAGGACGTCCCGGACCGCATCGCCGTCCTCTTCGACCGTCGGAGCGTCATCGTGTTCCGCACGGTCAACCCCGAGCGGCTCATCGGAACTCGCGTCACCCCTCGGCTGGCACAGCAGAGCGCCGAGCGCGAGTCCGGGGTCATCGACGACATCAACCGCGAGGGCACGCCGGTGCGTACCGTGTTCCAGCGGTCGCGCATGTCCGGCTGGTCGGTCGCGGTCGGCGTCCCGCACCACGTGCTGTACGCGCCCCAGCGCCGCTCGATCTGGAACATCGCGACGGTCGGCGCGGCATTCCTCGGGCTGAGCGTCGTCGTGGCGCTCGTGGTCGCGCGCCGCATCCGGACCAGCGTCGGCGATCTCGTGGCGACCGCGGAGACGTTGACCGCTCCTGACGACGCGCGGACGGCGACCGACATGCCGATCACGGAGCTGGCCCGGCTCCGGGACGCCCTGGTCGCGGCGGGCCGCCTCATCCGGGAGCGCGGGGCCTCCCTCGAGCGCCAGGTGGCGGAGCTCCAGGTGGCGCGCCAGGCGGCCGACGAGGGCAATCGCGCGAAGGACGAGTTCCTGGCCCTGTTGTCCCACGAGCTCCGGACGCCGCTCAACGCCGTCTACGGGTGGGCCCGCATGCTGCGAGCGGGAGAGGTCGGCGCGGACGCGACGCAGCGAGCGCTGGATGCCATCGTCCGAAATGCCGACGCCCAGCTGCTGTTGATCGACGAGCTCCTGGACGTCTCCCGCGCCATCTCGGGGAAGATGCGGCTGGACGTGCGCCCGGTCGACCTCGAGGCCGTGGTCGAGAACGCGCTCGACGCCGTGCGGCCGGCCGCCGAGAGCAAGCGCATCCGCCTCGAGTCCGTTCTCGACCCCCGCGCGGGTCCCATCACCGGCGACCCGGCGCGGCTGCAGCAGGTGGTCTGGAACCTGCTCATGAACGCGGTGAAGTTCACGGACAGGGGCGGCCACGTTCAGGTGCTTCTCCAGCGGGTCAACTCGCACGTCGAGATCGTCGTCAGCGATACGGGCCGGGGGATCGACCCCGACCTGCTGCCGTTCGTCTTCGACCGGTTTCGCCAGGCGGACAGCTCGAGCACGCGTGCGCACGGAGGCCTGGGGCTCGGGCTCGCGCTCGTGAAACACCTCGTCGAGCTGCACGGGGGCATGGTGGTCGCGCAGAGTGGCGGAGAGGGCAAGGGCGCGACGTTCATCGTGAAGCTGCCGCTCCGTATCGCGGCGATCAGCGAGGGGCCGGCGCCCCGCGTGCATCCCACCGCGCCCGTCCTGGAGCCGGCTTCGGAGGGTGTCCGTCTGGACGGGCTCCGCGTGCTCGTCGTCGACGACGATCCGGACGCCGTCGAGCTCGCGACCGCCGTTCTCGCACGGGCGGGCGCCGTGGTCCGGGCGTGCGGCTCGGCCAGCGAGGCGCTCGGGACCGTGAAGCGATGGCGTCCGGACGTGCTGGTGTCCGACATCGAGATGCCGGGTGAGGACGGGTACGCGCTGATCCGCAAGGTGCGCGCCCTGGACGCGGAGCTCGGCGGCAAGACGCCGGCCGTGGCGTTGACCGCGTACGGCCGGACGCAGGACCGGATGCTCTCGCTCACGGCCGGCTACACCATGCATGTCCCGAAGCCTGTGGATCCGGGGGAATTGACGACGATCATCGCGAGTGTCGCCGGACGCTCTCCAGAGTAGGCCGGCGGCACGCCGCCCTCGGGCGTCGGGCGTATACTCGGGTCACTCTTCACCTGAAGAGGTCGGGAGATGCCGGAACATGTGTCAGCCCCGCAGCGGCGGTGCCCGACCTGCGGAGCGCCGATCCGACCCGACGATCCGACCGTGCTCCTGCGCGGCGATGCGATCCATGAGGCCTGCGCCACGACGCCGGACGTGACGGCGCGCGTCGCGGCCGAATTCCTGCGTCAGGCGGCGCCACGCGCATACTGCAGCGCCTGCCTGGCCATCATGCTCGCCCTCGCCCGTGACGAGGTTCAGGATGCGATCCTGCGACTGCGAGCCGCCTCGGACTTCGGCGTCGCCCGCGGCGTCCGCTGTGCCGGCTGCCGGCAGGTCCGCATCACGATCGGCGTCGACCGCGGTAGAGGATAGCGCTCCCGCCTCCGGGGAAGCGATGAGGCCGGTGCGCCGGGCCGGGTCATGGGGCGCGGCGCACCGGAATCGTGAACGCGAAGGTCGAGCCGGCGCCCGGTCGGCTCGTGACCCAGATCCGACCGCCGTGTAGCTCCACGAACTTGCGGCACAGAGCCAGTCCCAGTCCGGTGCCCTCGACCTTCTTCGCCGCCGTGCCGACCTGACGGAATTCCTCGAACACCGTCTCCTGGTCCTCGGGGGCGATGCCGACCCCGGTGTCCGTCACGGAGATCTCGGCCATGCCGTCCGCGAGTCCGGCGCGGACGTCGATGCGGCCGCCTTCGCCGGTGAACTTCAACGCGTTCGAGAGGAGGTTCAACAGCACCTGCTTGATCTTGCGCTCGTCGCCCCGGATCTGGCCGAGGTGCTCGTCCACCGCCTGGTGAACGGCGATGGCCTTGCGGGTGGCCCGCTCGCGGATCAGCGTCAGCGCATCGTCCACCGCCGTGGGGAGGTGGAAGTCCGTCAGGTCCAGCTCCATCCGCCCGGCCTCGATCTTCGAGAGGTCGAGGATGTCGTTGATCAGGGCGAGCAGGTGCTGCCCGGACGCGTGGATGTCCCTCAGATACTCCTCTTGCTTCGGGTTCAGCTCGCCGAACATGCGCTCCGTGAGCGCCTCGGAGAATCCGATGATCGCATTGAGCGGCGTGCGCAGCTCGTGAGACATGTTGGCGAGGAACTCGGACTTGTGACGGCTGGCCGCTTCGAGCTGCCGGCTCTTGTCCTCGATCTCCTGGAAGAGCCGGGCGTTCTGGATCGCCAGGGCGGACTGGGTGGCGAAGGTGCGCAGCAGCTCGACCGTCGGGGCGGGGAATTCACCGGGACGGTTCCGCGACACCGCGAGGCACCCGATGAGCCGGCCCTCCCGGGCCATCGGCACCGCGAGGATGGCCCGGATGCCGGACGCGATCAGGTTGTCCCGCAGCCGGCTCTCGTAGGCGCCCGGCCGCGTGATGTCGGGCACCTGGACGGGCTGCAGCGTGATCGCCGTCCGCCCGAGCGCCCCTTCGCCTTTCCGGATCCGCATGCTGCGCCGGGCTTCGGCGAGGGCGCCACCGCTCTCGCGCGAGGCCCGGTGGACGAACTCTTCGGCCGCGTCGTCGTACTCGAACACCGCGCCGCCATCCAGGCCCGACAGCTCCACGGCACGCGAGACGATGGTCGTCAGGACCGTCTCGAGGTCGAGCGTCGAGCTGACGGCGTGGCCGACCTCGCCCAGGGCGGTGAGCTGCTCGACCGAGCGGGTGAGCTCCTGCGTGCGCGCCTGCAGCTCGGCCAGGAGCCGCGCGTTCTCGATGGCGATGACGGCCTGGTCGGCGAACGTCTGCAGCAGGGCGATCTCCGGCTCCCCGAAGGGGCCGGGCGTCGCGCGGGTGACCACCACCTCGCCGATCGCCTCGCCCCCGCGCAGCATCGGGACGGCGAGGAAGGCGGCGAACCCGCGCCCACGGGCGATGTCTCGCATGGCGGGATCCGGATGCGCCAGGGCATCCGGATCCTGCTGGGGGGCGCGCTCGACGATGCACCGGGCCAGCAGGTGATCAGGACGCAGCGGCATCGGGAAGCGCCCTCGCTGGTACCGCTCGCTGTCGGGGAGGCCGCCCCGCACGGCGCCCAGGTGCAGCCGCTGGCCGTCGAACAGCAGGATGAGGGCCGACCACCCCTGGAGCAGCCGGATGGCGCTGTCGGCGATCGTGTCGAACACCGGCTGCACGTCGGTCTGCGAGCGGCTGATGATCCGAAGGATGTCCGCCGTCGCGGTCTGCCGCTCGAGGGCCTCGGTCAGCGCCCGGTTCTTGTGCTGCAGGTCGCTGAAGAGCCGGGCGTTCTCGATGGCGACCACCGCCTGGGCGGCGAAGGCCTGCAGCAGTTCGACCGCGGCGTCGGAGAAGAGGCCGGGCTGCCGCCGGGTGACGATGAGTGCGCCGATGGCTTCCCCCTGGTGCAGCATGGGGACCGCCAGGACGGCCCGGAACTCGCCGAGGCGTCCTTGCTGGCGCACGAAGTCCTGCGCGGCGGGGTCCTCGATGTCCGCGACCTGCACGACCGCCCGCGTCAGGATCGTGGCGCCCGGGACGCTGTCCGTGTCGAGCGGCCGGGGATACCGGGCCCGCAGGCGGGCCATGGCCTCGGCCGAGCCGCCGTAGTTCGCCGGGTGGTAGAGGATCGCGCCGTCGGTGCGGAAGACCGCGGCGGTGGCCGCGTTGCACAGCCGCGCCGCGCTCTCGACGATCGCGTCGAACACCGGCTGGGCGTCGGTGTGAGCGCGGCTGATGACGCCGAGGATCCCGCTCATCGCCGTCTGCCGCTGGACAGCGTCGGCCAGCGCCCGGCGGAGGGTGTCGCTTTCGTGGCGCAGATCGGCATATGACGGGGCGAGCGGGCCGTCGGCCCCGAGAGGCGTGCCGCACCGGTCGCAGAACGCCGCCGGCGGCCCGGTACGGCTGTGGCAGCGAGGACATTCCATGGCGCGTCTCCCGCCCGCGAGCGGTGGGGCTCGATGCCCGCCCGAGCCTAGCGCCGGGCCGGGACACGGTCAACGGCGCGCCTCGTCGTCGGTGTCCGCCACGCGACCGCAGCCCAGGAAGGCCCTACCCTGCGCTGTCCCGGCGCTATGGCACTCCGGTCGGAGGCCTGAAATGAAGGGTGCCGCCCGAGGCCCGGCGGGCCCTCCTCTCGGCGCGGGCTCCCGCGACGCGCGACGCTTGATTTGTCCGACGCTTACCGGTAGCGTTATGTGTCCGCGGGCCGCGATGAACCGCCCTTCTGAACGCCCGGAGCCCTCCCCGCGCCAGGACGCCGACGAGGGCTTCATGCGCGAGGCGCTCGAGCACGGGCGGCGCGGCCTGGCGGCCGGCGAGGTGCCGATCGGCGCCGTGATCGTGATCGACGGCGTCGTGGTCGCCCGCGCGCACAACGCGCCGATCGCGCTGAGCGACCCGACGGCGCACGCCGAGGTGCTCGCCCTGCGGGCCGCTGCCGAGAAGGTCGGCAATTACCGGCTGCCGGGGGCGACGCTGTACGCGACCGTGGAGCCGTGCGCGATGTGCTGCGGCGCCGCGCTGCAGGCGCGGATCGCGCGCCTGGTGTACGGCGCGCGGGACCCGAAGGCGGGCGCGGTGGAGTCGCTGCACCGCCTGCTCGACGATGCGCGGCTGAACCACCGGGTCCAGACGCGGGGCGGCGTGCTCGCCGACGAGAGCGCCGCGCTGCTGAGCGAGTTCTTTGAAACGAGACGACGACGGGATCGCGGAGGGGTGGCCGAGCCCGGTTGAAGGCGTCCGACTCGAAATCGGATAGGGGCCCAGAAGGTCCCTCGGGGGTTCAAATCCTCTCCCCTCCGCCATACATTCGACGGCCGAAGCGACGCAGCGATTGAGGAGGGGTGACCGAGCGGCCGAAGGTGCGGCACTGGAAATGCCGTGCACGGGTAACCCCTGTGCCGCGGGTTCAAATCCCGCCCCCTCCGCCATCTCGAACGCGAGATCGAGGAGCGCCGCGGCTCCGCCGGGGCGCTCCGAGCGTCGGGGGTTGGGGGCGCCCGGAGCCCCCGTGATGAATGGTCGTGGCCGTGCTAGACGGGGAGGTAGCGGTGCCCTGTAGCCCGCAATCCGCTCCAGCGGGGTCGAATCCCCTTTCGAGGGCGGGCCGTGTCGAATGAGCCTCGTGGGACGGCGTTGAAGGTTGGGCCCCACGCAACGAGAATCGTCGAACCCCGCCAGGCCCGGAAGGGAGCAACGGTAAGGCGACCCTCTCGTGTGCCGTGGGAGTACCTGGCTGGAGCCGGCTCCGCGGGGAGATCGCGGTACGGCACGTTCGGAGGAGGGTGCACGGCCACTTTTCATCGGGGCGCGTGCCCGCCTTGAGCCGCCGCCGGCGAGCCCGAGGGGGGCGCCGCTCCGCTCGTGGAGTCGCCCGGTGAGCTACCAGGTCCTGGCCCGCAAGTGGCGGCCTCAGGCCTTCGACGCCGTCGTCGGGCAGGAGGCCGTCACGCGGACGCTGCGCAACGCGCTGGCGTCCGGCCGCATCGCCCACGCCTACCTGTTCGCGGGCCCGCGCGGGGTGGGCAAGACCACCACGGCCCGCCTGCTCGCCCGCGCGCTGCTCTGCCCCGAGCGCAAGGGGCCGGAGCCGTGCGGCGCCTGCGCCGTCTGCCGCGAGGCCCAGGCGGGCACGCTGGTCGACGTCATCGAGATCGACGCCGCCTCCAACCGGGGCATCGAGGAGATCCGGGCGCTGCGCGAGAACGTCAAGTACGCGCCGGCGCGCGGCCGCTTCAAGATCTACATCATCGACGAGGCCCACCAGCTGACGGCGCACGCCTTCGACGCGCTGCTCAAGACGCTGGAGGAGCCGCCGGCCCACGTGGTGTTCGTGCTGGCCACCACCGACCCCCGCGACATCCCGCCCACGGTGCTCTCGCGCGTGCAGCGCTTCGACTTCCGGCCGATCGCGCCCGACCTGCTCGTGCGCAGCCTCGAGCGCATCCTCGTCGAGGAGAAGGTCGACTTCGAGCCGGCCGCGCTGCCGGTGGTGGTGCGCGCCGCCGAGGGCTCGCTGCGCGACGCGCTCTCGCTGCTCGACACGGCGATCGCCTACGGCGAGGGGCGCCTGCAGGCCGACACGGTCAGCGGCCTCCTCGGCGCCACGGCGCCGGCCGAGGTGCGCGCCTTCGCCGCCGCCCTGCTGGCCCACGACACGACGGCGGCGCTGGAGGCCGTCGACCGCGCCGCGAGCGAGGGCGAGGACCTCGGCGCCTTCGCGCGCGACGTCATCGAGCTGCTGCGGCGGGTGCTCGTGCTCAAGGCCGCGCCGAGCGCGCGGCTCGCCGACCTGACGGCCGCCGAGGCCGACGCCCTCCGCGCGCTGGGCGAGGCGGCGAGCCTGGACGAGGTCCTCTACGTGGTGCGCGCGTTCCTCGAGGCCGACGCCCTCATGCGCGAGTCCCCGCACCCGCGCGTCGAGCTCGAGGTCGCCGCCGTGCGCGCCACGCGGCGCCCGGTGCCGCAGGCCCTCGACGACGTGCTGCGCCGCGTGGACGAGGCCCACGCCCGGCTCGCGCAGTACGCCGGCCCCACGGCGCCTGCGCAGGAGAGCCTGCTGCCCGGCGAGGGCGCGCCGCCGCCACGGCCGGCGGCCACGCGGGTGGGACCCGAGCGCGCCGGCGGCGGCGGTTCGCGGCCGGGCGCCGCGCCGCCGGCCGGGCCACGGGCCCCGGCCGAGCCGTCGCCGCGACCGGTGTCGGGAGCATCGCCGGCCACCCCGCCGGCGGAGCGCGCGTCCGCGGCGCCCGCCGGCGCCAGGTCGCCCGGCGACCGTTCGGGCGCGGCGGCGCGCGAAGGCGCCATGGAGGGCGGCGACCGCGAAGGCACGGGCTCCACACGCTCGGAGGGCGGATCGCCGACGCTCACGGCCGAGACCCCCGGCGGGCCGGACGGCGAGCTGGCGGTCGCCTGGCAGCGCGTCGTGGACGAGGTCATGGCGCGCAAGCCCATGGTCGGCGCCGTGCTCGCCCAGGCGCGGCCGCTCGGGGTGACGGACGGCGAGCTCGCCATCGCGGTCACGGGCAACCACTTCCACCGCGACATGCTCGCCGACCGGGCCAATCGCGATATCGTGCAGGCGGCGGTCCGGCGCAACCTGCGCGGCGTCGACCGGCTCGCGGTCACCGAGGGGGGCGGCGGCGCGCTGGCCGGCATCGAGTCGCACCCGGCGGTGCAGGCCGCCCTGGCGGAGTTCGAGGGCGAGGTGGTCGCGGTGCGCCCGCGCCCGCCGGAAGGAGAAGGCCAGTGAAGGGCTTCGGCAACCTCATGAAGGAAGCGCAGCGCCTGCAGCAGCAGATGGCCGCCATGCAGGAGGAGGTCGCCCAGAAGAAGGTGGAGGCCACCGCCGGCGGCGGCATGGTGACCGTGCAGGCCAACGGCAAGCAGGAGATCGTCTCGATCAAGATCGACCCCGAGGTCATCAACAAGGACGACGCCCAGATGCTCGAGGACCTCGTGCTCGCCGCGTGCAACGAGGCGCTGCGCAAGTCGCGCGAGCTCGTGCAGCAGGAGCTCGGCAAGCTCACGGGCGGCCTCAAGATCCCGGGGCTCGGCCTCTAGCAGCGTGGCCCACTACCCCGAGCCCGTCGCGCGCCTCATCGATGCGCTCCAGCGCCTGCCGGGCATCGGGCCCAAGACCGCCCAGCGCCTGACGTTCTTCCTGCTCAAGCGCCCCGCCGACGAGGTGCGCGAGCTGAGCGAGGCGCTGGTCGCCGTCAAGGACCGCATCGTCTACTGCCAGACCTGCTACAACGTCACCGACGAGGACCCCTGCCGCATCTGCGCCGATCCCCGCCGCGACTCCAGCGTGCTCTGCGTCGTCGAGGAGCCCAACGACCTGCTGGCCATGGAGCGCACCGGCGAGTATCGCGGCCGCTACCACGTGCTGCTGGGCGCCCTGTCCCCGCTCGACGGCATCGGCCCCGAGGACATCAAGGTCCGCGAGCTCCTCGCCCGCCTGGACGGCGGCGGCGCCCGCGAGGTGATCCTGGCCACCAACCCCAACGTCGAGGGCGAGGCCACCGCGCTCTACCTCGCCAAGCTCGTGCGCCCGCTGGGCGTGCGGGTCACGCGCATCGCCCGGGGCCTGCCGGTGGGCGGCGACCTCGAGTACGCCGACCAGGTCACGCTCTCCAAGGCCCTGGAGGGCCGGCGCGAGATCAGCTGACCGGCCGCCGCCGCGCCGGCGGGCGGCAAGCGCCCGCGGCCTGGCATCCTCTGCCGAGGGCTGGGTCGACGGGTGGCGTCGCCGAGCATGCCCGCGTCGCGGCCGACCGTTGGAGCCGGGGCCGGCGATCAGTTAGAATGAGCCTCGGCTTCGCGCAAGGCGCAGTCACTCCCCGGTAGCTCAGTCGGTAGAGCGCCTGACTGTTAATCAGGAAGTCGCTGGTTCGAGCCCAGCCCGGGGAGCCATCTCTCGCACTCGGCTCCGGATCGCCCATGCCCCTTCGAAGCGTCGCGCCCAGGGCCGCCTGCTCCCTCGGAGCGCTGTCCGTACGACGTGTCGGCCTCCTCGCTATCGCGTCCTGCTGGACGGTGGAACGATGTCCTCGTCGGTGAACCCGCCGCCCTTGACGGCCTTGTCGTTCCTGGCCGGCAGGTCCTTCACCTTCACCTTGATCGCCTGCTTGATGGTCGTCTTCTTCGTGCCCATCAGGTGCTCCTCACCCATGGTGGCCCCTAGATCAGTTCGGGTACGGGGTCGGCACAGGCCCTGAGGGCACCGGCACTTTTCCGCCCCTCACGGCCTGCTCGCGCTCGGGCGACAAATCCTTCGCGGTCGCGCGCGTCTTCACGGTCTTCGTCGCGTCGTTCGCCATGCCGGACCTCGTCGGTGGCCTACTTGGGCGTGCTGGTGTAGTCCGTCTGCTGCGCGCCGCCCTTGAGCGTGACGGTCCGGGAAGGCAAGGTGTACCCCGTGTTGGTGTACGTGCCCCCCGTCACGGTATCCGCCTCGGGACCCGCCGGCAGGTCGTTCACGGCAATGGTGCGCTTGGGTTTCGGTACCTTCTTCGTGCTCGCCATGACGGCCTCCTTGTCCTGATCGGGCTGGTGGACGAGCCCAGTAGCACGCCGCTTGCCAGACGTGAGGGCGCCCGGAATACGCGGAAATCGCAGGCCGAATGGCCACGCCGATGTCCGGTGCGCAGGCAATCTGCCCGAGCTGCGAGGCGCGCCGCCCGGGCCGCCAGGCTGGACGGCCTGGGAATACTGCGAGCGAGGTCGACGGCTGGCGCATCATCGCCTGCAGGCGTCATCCTTCCGGCGATGTCCGGCCGCTCCCTGACGAGCCGCTCGGTGGTGACGAGTGCCGGAAAGGTCCAGTGACGGGCCGCGGGCGGCCCGTCGCCCCGGCGGACGTCGAGCAGGATCCTGGCGATGCCCCGCTTCACGCCCAGGTCCGCCCGCTCAGTGCCTGCGACCGATTCGGCGGCGAGAAGACGAACTCCACGTCGACGCCTTCCTGCCGGAAGAATCCGAGCTGCACGGCGGCGATGGCCCCGAAGTAGGACGGAGAGATCGCGTCGGCAACGGTGAGCCGCATCGTGTCCCCTCTGGCCGAGCATCATCCTCGGCCTCGAGGTGATAGACAAGTCGTCCGCCCGCCGGGCGAGCCGCCGCCTCGGACCTCGGGCATATTGCCTGCGCCCAGGGGCCCGCCGGCGCCGCCGCGCCGCAAACACGAGCGATTCTTGCGCTGTCACGGCTGGCAGGCGGTGTGCTCTGGCGTCAGACAGTCAGCCCCGCTGGGGCGAAGGAGGAACGACATGGACACCCCCCCGACGGCACCTGAGAGCGAGAAGGCGACGACGAAGCAGGCGATCGAGCTGAAGGACCTGCCCGATGGCCGGACGGTCAAGGGGGGCGCCGTGAGCTCCTGCGCGACGGGGAAACACTTTCCCGAGGCGAAGCTGACGGTGTAGCGGCGCGCAGAGCAGCGCCGCTGTCCCGCCCGCGCCGGCGGCGGGTCGGCGACGCTGCTCCACCTTCCTCGACGAATCGAATCGCGCTCGGGCGACTCCCACGCCTCGAGGCGCGCGCGGTTCATCTGCCGGTAACCGCACTCGGCGCCGCCGTCGCGCCCACCGGCTGTCGACGACACCGCGGCGCCGCACCCCTTGACGCGCCGCCGGCCGCGCCGCAGTATCGCAGCCGACGGACAGGGCCCGATCACGGAGGACGCCCGATGAAGAAGGACGTCTCGAGCCTGCGCTCGACGCTCGAATACCTCGACGCCATCGGCGAGCTCGTCACCACCGACGTGGAGGTCGACCCGCACCTCGAGGTCGCGGCGATCCAGAAGCACTTCGACGGCGGCGCCGCGCTGCTCTTCAACAAGGTCAAGGGCTACCCGAACGCGCGCATCTGCAACAACGTCTTCGCCAGCGCCGAGCGCGTCGCGCGGCTGTTCGACGTCGAGGACCCGAAGAAGTTCAAGTTCCGGGCGGCCGAGGCCCTCCGCAATCCGATTCCGCCGGTGGAGGTCAAGGACGGGCCCTGCCAGGAGGTCGTGCTGACGAGGAACTTCGACGTGTGGGACGTGGTGCCGATGATCTCGCACGCCGAGACGGATCCCGGGCGCACGCTGGGCGCCGGCACCACGGTCGTGCGCGGCCCGTACTTCTGGGGCGGCTCGCACATCGGCTACAACCGGATGAACTTCCGCGGGCCCGACTTCTCGAGCTTCCAGATCTCGCCCGGCTCGCACATGGACCAGGTGGCCACCGAGTGGTTCCGCAAGGGCCCGATCCCGCTCACCGTCAACATCGGCATCCCGCCCGCCTGCACGGCCATGGCCGGCGCCGGGTTCACGTACGTGATCCTGCCGCGCGGGTGCGACGAGCTCGGCGTGGCCGGCGCGCTCCAGGGGTATCCGGTCGAGCTGGTGAAGGCCCGCACCCAGGACGCGTGGTCGATCGCCAGCGCCGAGTACGTCATCGAGGGGTACCTGGACACGACGCAGAAGGTCTGGGAGAGCCCGATCGCCGAGAAGGAGGACGCCCAGGGCGTCCATCCGTTCCACCCCGAGTGGTCGGGGTACATGGGCAAGGCCTACCGGACGTACAAGTTCCAGGCGACGGCCATCACGCATCGCGCCGACCGGCCGCTCTACTACGGGCTCATCGTCCACGGCATGGACGAGCACTTCATCGACGGGCTGATGCGCGAGGCGTGCTTCCTGGAGCTGGCCGAGCGCATCGTGCCCGGCCTCTGCATCGACACGCACATCCCCATGGGCATGACCGACTGGGGCGGCGTGATCTTCCAGGTCAAGAAGCGCCGCGCGCGCGACGAGGGGCTGCAGCGGAACATCCTCACCGCGGCCCTGTCGATCTCGCTCGGCGCCCGTCTCGGCATCGTGGTCGACGAGGACGTCGACATCTACAACATCGAGGACATCCTCTGGGCCATGACCACGCGCGTGAACCCCCGGGAGGACGTCCTCACGATCTGCGAGGGCGGCTTCGGCCAGACCTTCCAGCCGGCGGAGCGCGCGTCGGCCGGCGAGCGCCAGTGGACGCAAACCAACATCCGCTTCTCCGGCGCCATGGGCATCGACGCCACCCGGCCCTTCGTCTACCGCGACGCCTTCCAGCGCGCCCGGTACAACGTGGAGGTCGTGGACCTGGCGAAGTTCTACACGCCCGAGCAGATCCGGAAGGCGAAGGAAGGGCAGCGCGACTACGCGAAGTTCCTGGCCGACCGGGGCATCTGAGCCGGTGCCATGAGCGCGGCCGGGTCGGCGTACACCGACTTCAACACGCTGCTCGAGGAGCACGCGCGCCGCCGCCGGGACAAGATCTTCATCGAGAGCCCCGACCAGGGCGCGCGGATCACCTTCGGCGAGTTCGAGGCGCTGAGCCGGCGGTTCGCCAACTTCCTCGCGGCCGAGGGCGTCCGGCCCGGCGACCGGATCTCGGTGCTGGCCGGCAACGGCATCGAGGCCCTCGTCGTCTTCTGGGGCGCCCTCCGGAGCGGCGTCATCGTCAACCCGGTCAACGTCGAGATCCGCGAGAAGCACGTCGGCCAGATCCTGCGCGAGGTGGCGCCGGCGCTGGTGTTCCGGAGCCGCGAGCTCCCCGGCGCCCTCGGCGCCCTCGACGCCGGCGGCGCGCGGTGGATCGCCTTCGGGGCCTGGAACGCGCCCGACCCGCCCGCCGACGACCTCTTCGCGCGGCTCCGCGGGGCGTCGGAGGCGCCGGTGGCCGCGCGCCCGGGCCGGCGCGACTGGTCGCTGATCGACTACACGTCGGGGACCACCGACGCGCCGAAGGGCGCGATCTGGACCCACGAGGCGTACTACGCCATGAGCGAGTCGCCGACCGACCGCCTGGAGATCACCGAGGCCGACACCGTCCTCGACTACCGCCACTTCAGCTGGTCGTCGCCGCAGATCCTCTCGCTCGGGCCCACGATGCTGACGGGGGCGACGCTCGTGCTCGCCCGGAAGTTCTCCCAGGCGCGGTTCTTCGACTGGCTGCGCGACCACGGCGTCACCGTGGCCGTCGGGATCCCGACGGTGATCAACATGCTGCTGGCGCGGCCGGTGCCCGTCACCAGGGCCGACCTGCCGAAGCTGCGCTTCATGACGTCGAGCACGGCGCCGCTGTCCATGGACAAGCAGCTGGAGTTCGAGAAGACCTACGGCATCCCGATCGTCCAGCTGGCGGGCGGGACCGAGACCGGGTTCATGTGTGGCAACCATCCCGGGGAGCGCCGGCTCGGATCGATCGGCCGGCCCACGCTCAACATGCGCGTGCGCATCCTCGACGACGCGGGCCGCGAGGTGGCGCCCGGCGAGGAAGGCGAGATGGTCCTCAGCGGTCGCCAGCTCGCCTCGGCCTACTGGCACGGCCCCGGTCGGCTGGTGCCCATCCCCCAGGACGGCTTCCGCAACGGCGACCTCGCCCGGCGCGACGAGGACGGCTACGTCTACATCACCGGGCGGCGGAAGGACATCATCATCAAGGGCGGCGTCAACATCGCCTCGCTCGAGATCACGAACTGCCTCCTCGAGCACCCCGCCGTGGCCGAGGCCGCCACCATCGGCGTGAAGGACGACATCTACGGCGAGGTGCCGGTCGGCGTCGTCGCGCTCCGGCCGGGCCGCAGCGCCGACGACGGCGCGCTGCTCCGGCATTGCCACGAGAAGCTGGTCGCCTTCAAGGTGCCGGCCGCGGTCATCGTCGCCCCGGCCATCCCCAAGAACGCCAACGGCAAGGTGGATCGCGCGGCGGTGGCCGCGCTCTGGGCGCGCCGGACGGCGGGCGCGTGAAGGCGTCGGGCCCGCTGACGGCCATCGTGAAGACGATCCGGGCCCTGCTCGGCCTCCTGATCCTCGCCGGGGTGGTGCTGAACTTCGCCAACGTGATCGGACGCTACCTGTTCTGGCGGCCGATCATCTGGGCGGAGGAGATCCTCGTCTTCATCATGATCTGGTGCGTCATGCTCGGCGCCACGCTGGTCACGTGGGACAACGCGCACCTGCGGATGGACGCCGTCTACCAGCTGGGCTCGCCCCGCGTGCGCCGCGGGCTCGGCCTGCTCTCCGCGGTCGCGCTGCTGGGGACGGCGGTCTTCGTGCTGGTCCAGTCCACGCGCGTCCTGGCCCTCGTCGCGTCCACCGGCCAGCGGAGCGTGGTGGCCGAGGTGCCGATGGCCATCCCGTACGGCGCCATCCCGATCAGCTTCGCCCTCATCGCGGCCATCGTCATCCGCCGGGGCCTCGCCCTGCTGCGCCCCGGCGCCGAGGAGGACTGAGTTCCTGATGGGGTGGGCGCTGGCGCTGGTGCCCTTCACGCTCCTCGCCCTCGGGCTGCCGATCTTCGTCATCCTGCTGATCACGGTCATCGTGACCCTGGCGCTCTTCGTGAACGTGCCGTTCACGGTCGTGCCCCAGACGATGTTCGGGAGCATCGACAAGTTCGCGCTGCTGGCCGTGCCGTTCTTCATCTTCGCCGGCGAGGTGATGGGGCAGGGAGGGATCTCCGATCGTCTGATCCGCTGGATGCAGTCGCTGTTCGGCGGCGTCCGGGGCAGCCTGGCCCTCACGACGGTCGGGGCCTGCGAGTTCTTCGGCGCCATCTCCGGCTCGAGCCCGGCCACGGTGGCCGCGGTGGGACGCATCATGTATCCGGCGCTCCGCGCCGGCGGCTACCAGGAGACGTTCGCGCTGGGGCTGGTCACCTCGTCCGGCGCCATCGCCAGCATCATTCCCCCCAGCATCCTCATGATCCTCTACGGCGCCGCCGCCGAGCAGTCGGTGGCCGAGCTGTTCATCGGCGGCGTCTTCCCCGGGCTCCTGATCGGGCTGCTCACCGCGCTGTACATCGCCGTCTACGCCCGGCGCCGGGGCCTCGCGCGGGGGGAGCCGTTCGCCTGGGGGCGGTTCTGGCGGTCCTCGCGCGACGGGCTGTGGGCCCTCGGCGCTCCCGTGGTCATCCTCGGCAGCATCTACACCGGGATCTGCACGCCGACGGAGGCGGCGGGGATCGCCGGCGTCTACGGCATCGTCGTCACCCGGTACGTCTACCGGGAGCTGACCTGGGCGCGCCTCTGGGACATCGCGGTGGGCTCCGTGGTCCTGACCGCGCAGATCATGATCATCGTGGCCGCCGCGGGGGTCTTCTCGTGGCTGCTCACGATCAGCGGGGTGCCGCAGGCGACGGTGGGCTTCATCGAGGCGCTGAACGCGCCGCCGTGGCTCATGCTCGTCGCCATCAACGTCTTCCTGCTCGTCGTGGGCTGCCTGATCGATCCGACCTCGGCCACGCTGGTCCTGACGCCGCTGCTGGTGCCCGTCGCGAGGGCCAGTGGCGTGGACCTGATCCACTTCGGCATCATCCTGACCGTGAACCTGTCGATCGGGATGTTCACGCCGCCGTTCGGGCTGAACCTGTTCCTGACCCAGGCCCTGTTCAAGGCGCCCATGGCGCGCATCGCCCGCGGCCTCGTGCCGTTCATCGTGATCCAGGCGACGGCGCTCATGATCATCACCTACGTGCCCTGGCTGTCGCTCTATCTCACGCGGTTCGTGCACTGAGCGGGAACGCGGCGTCCACATCCCGGGGGAGGGACCGATGACGCTCGTACGGTGGGCTCGACGGAGTGGCGCGATGGCGGTGGCGGCGGGCGTGGCGCTGGTCGGGGCGGTGGCCCCGGCGGCGGCGCAGACGTACACGCTCAAGATCGGCAACGCCACCATCAACGACGTCCAGCACGAGTGGCAGAAGCGGTGGGGCGCCCGCGTCGAGAAGCGGGCCGGCGGGCGGATCAAGGTGGAGATCTACCCGGCCAGCCAGCTCGGCTCGATCCCGCGCATGATCGAGGGCTTGCAGCTGGGGACGGTGGAGGCGTGGATCGGGCCGCCGGAGTTCGTGGTCGGCCACGACCCGCGGTTCCAGGTCCTGGCCGCGCCCGGCGTCTTCACCAGCATGGAGCACGCCTACCGGGTGATCGGCGACGCCAGGTTCCGCCAGACGGTCATGGCGCTGGGCGAGGCCAAGGGCATGAAGGGCGTCTCGCTGATCGTGTACGGCCCCACCTCGTACGCGACCCGCACGCCGGTCCGGAAGCTCGGCGACTTCAAGGGGCTCAAGATCCGCGTCTTCGCCTCGCCGATGCAGACCCTCGCCCTGAGCCGGCTGGGCGCCACCGCGGCGCCGATGCCGCTCGACGAGGTGTTCCCGGCGCTCCAGCGCGGCGCCATCGACGGCAACCGCACCGGCATCACGATCTTCACCACGTTCAAGTACTACGACGTCCTCAAGACGGTCACCGAGACGCACGATGCCATGGTGACCGCGATCGCCCTGGTGTCGAAGGCGTGGTACGACCGGCTCCCCCCCGATCTGCAGAAGATCCTCGTCGAGGAAGGCGAGGCGGTGCAGAAGGAGCTCTTCGACTGGACCGTCGACTTCAACGAGAAGGCCCGCACGCTCTGGCGTGAGAAGGGCGGGGAGCTGATCACCCTGCCGCCGGCCGACCAGGCGGAGATGATGAAGCGGCTGGCCACGGTCGGCGACGAGGTCGTGGCCTCGCAGCCGCGCGTGAAGGAGGTCTACGACCTCATGGTGGGGACGGCGAAGGCGAAGCGCTGACCAGGTAGCGCCCGGCGTCGTCGCGCGAGAGCACCTCGGCGGCGCGGACCTCGCCCCAGGCGCGCAGGAAGTCGCGCCAGGGCACGTCCATGTGCGCCTCCACCAGCTCGCCGAAGTGCCGCGGCCGGGCCGAGAGCTGGGCCACGATGGCCCGGGCGAGCGGGCTCACCGGTAGTCCTCGAGACGGACGGCGTCCTTCGCGAAGTAGCGGAGCCGCTCGTAATGCGAGCGCGGGACGCCCTCGGGGATGGTGGCGTCGATGCCGAGCTTGGCCGTCGTGGGCAGGCCACCCTTGCCGAGCGCCCCGGCGCGCACGCTGGGGTCGATGTGCTTGCCGCGGGCGCCCTCCACGACGAGCAGGTCGCGATCGGCCTGGACGCGGAAGGTCATCGCCCAGTCGAGGTCGTCGGGGTCGTAGATGTCGATGTCGTCGTCGGTCACGATGGCCAGCTTGACCTCGGCCACCGACAGCAGGGCCAGGAGCGCGTTCTTGCCCTCGCCCGGACGCTTGCGGATCGAGGCCACCAGCGTCCAGTAGCAGCAGCCGCCGACCGGGGCCCGGATGGCCACGGGTTCGACGCTGGCCACGCGCAGCGCCTGGAGGCCGGCGGCCTCGATCACCGGGGCGGCGAGCCAGTCGTTCTCCCACGGCATCTGGAGCACGTAGAAGATGGGATCGCGCCGGTGGGTGATCGCGCGCACGCGGAAGATCGGGTTCCACTTCACCTCGCCGGTGATGTGGCTGAACTCGCCGAACGGTCCCTCGTCCGCGGTCCATCCGATCGGCAGCAGCTCGCCCTCGAGCACCAGCTCGGCGTTCGCCGGCACTTCCAGGTCGACCGTCCGGCACCGCACGAGCTCGACCGGCGCGCCGTGCAGGCCGCCGGCGACCGCGAACTCGTCGACGGCGATGGGCGCCTTGTACGAGGCCGCCAGGAGCTCGAACGGGTGGGTGCCGATGGCGACGGCGATCGGGAGCGGCCGTCCCTGGTCGAGCGCCCGCTGGTAATAGACGCGCATGTCGGACGACGAGACCAGGTCGACGCCCGTCTCGCGCGGCGTGCGGTACATCATGCGGTACGAGCCGACGTTGCGGCCGTAGTCGGGGTCCCGGGACACCACCACCGTGGCCGAGATGTAGGGGCCCCCGTCCTTGACGTGCATCATCGGGATCGGGATGCGCGTCAGGTCCGCGTCGTCGCCGGTCCAGATCACCTCCTGGCACGGCGCGCGGTCGACCAGTCGCGGCTCGATCGGGCGCTGGATGCCCTGCTCGAACCGCGCGGCGATCGCGTCTTCCCGGCACCCCATGGCGATCGCGAGTCGCTTCCGCGTCGAGACCAGGGCGCCGGCGGCGCGCCAGTCCGGGTAGCCGTCGATCGCCTCGAAGAACGTGGCCTGCGGCGCCTGCGCCATCAGGGCCGAGACGTGCCGCGGATCCACGCGCTTCGGCAGCCGCAGCAGCTCGCCGGCGTCCTCCAGCTGCTTCAAGAAGTCGCGGAACCCGGAGCTCATGGCTGGCGAGTCTACCATCGACGGCCGCCGCCGCCCCACCACGCCCGGTGCTCGTCCCGGCGGCGTCGCGCGCAGGTGCATCCTGACGGTTGATCCACCGCCTCGGCGGGCGGCGCAGGGGGATGGCGATGACGCGTCGGCTGGCCACGCTTTTCGTCGATATCGCCGGCTCGGCGCGGCTGCTCGTGCACCACCCGCCGGAGACCGTGCTCGGCGTCGTCCGCTGCTTCATGGATCTCGTGTCCGACGTCGCGCTCGCGCATCACGGCCACGTGAAGGACTTCGAGGGCGACGGCGTCCTCCTGTACTTCGAGTCCACGCGCGAGGCGACCGGAGCGGCCCTGGCGATCCGCGCGTCGCTCGGTCACGCGGGATGCGACACCGGGTGTGAGGGAGGGCCGGCGGCGGCCGCCCGCATGAGCATCACCGTGGGGGACGTGGCGGTCGGGACGGTGGGGCCACCCGCGGCGCCGGGGCTGGCGCTCGTCGGTCCGAGCGTGAGCGTCGGGTCGCGCCTGCTCAAGGTGCTGCCGCCGGGCGGCATCGTGGTCAGCGAGGACGTGGTCGCGGCGCTGCGCGCCGAGGCTCCAGCCCTGGCCGGGATGTTCCAGCTCGTCGACGCCGCCTACGAGGTGCCGGGTGCCGGCGGCCTCACCGTCGGCGTCTACGCCCTCACGGCACCCGCCACCGCCAGCGCCGCGTAGCCTCTGCGTCAGCCGGGCAGCGTGCCCCGGGTGCGGGTCGGCAGCCGGTAGACGCTGGTGCGCGCGGTGACGAAGAGGACGCTGCCATCCTCGCCCCAGCCGAGGTTCGCCGGCAGCTCGGGCAGGACGATGCGCCCCAGGAGCCGGCCGTCGGGCCGGCAGACCCAGAGGCCGCCCGGGCCGGTGCTGAACAGGTTGCCCTGCACGTCGACCTTGAGCCCGTCAGGCACGCCGGGATCGTCCGAGGCCATGGCGAGCAGCACGCGGCCGCCGGTGAGCGTGCCGTCGGGGCGCACGTCGAACGCCCGGATGTGCTTGTGCGCCGAGTCGTCGACGTAGAGCACGGACTCGTCGGGCGAGAAGGCCAGGCCGTTGGGCAGCGCGAAGTCGTCCGCGAGCAGGTGCAGCGTGCCGTCGGCGTCGAGACGATAGACGCCGTGGCAGGGCTGCTCCTTGCCGGGGATGGGCTCGGTCCACCAGCCCGCGGGCCGCACCGTGCCGGGCCGGGCGGGCTGCACGCCGTAGGGCGGGTCGGTGAAGTAGATCGACCCATCGGACTTCACCACGAGGTCGTTGGGGCTGTTGAGCCGCTTACCCCGGAAGCGCTCGGCCAGCACGGTGCGGGCGCCGTCGTCGCCGACGCGGCTGACGCGGCGGCCGTCGTGCTCCGCGGCCAGGACGCGGCCCTGCCGGTCCAGCGTGAGGCCGTTGGACGTCCCGGTGGCGAAGGTGGTCAGCTCGGGGCCTTCCGGCAGGCGGCGCCAGCGGACGATGCGCTTGTTCGGGATGTCGCTGAAGAGCAGCTCGCCGCGGCGCCAGACGGGCCCCTCGGTGAAGCCGAGCCCGCCCGCGATGCGTTCGATGGGCGCGTCGGGCGCGACGAGATCGTGCAGGCCCGGGTCGTGGACGTCGAATGCCATGAGACCTCCGGTCACGAGGACGTGGTCGGTTGCGCGGCCGCGGACGAGGCGGTGGCCGGGCGGGACGCCGCGCGCTCGCGAGGCAACCCCAGCGCGACGAGCACGCCCAGGAGGTTGCCGCCGCCGGCGATCAGGACCGCCGTCGCGTAGCTCTGGGTCACGTCGAAGAGGCGGCCGGCGGCGATCGGCAGGGCGATGGCGGCCAGGCACCAGGCGACGTAGATGCGGCTCGCCACGCGCCCGTAGAGCGCGCGGCGCCAGTACACGGCCACCGCCGCGGCGGTCACCCCGGAGATGAGCCCGTAGCCGAGCCCGACCAGCGCCAGGCCGAGGACGGCGACGCCGGGCCCCGGCCACAGCGTCAGCATCAGGTTGCCGGCGACGGCGACGGCGTGGGCGCCGGTCGCCACGGCCGGGATGGTGAGCCAGTCGACCATCCAGCCGCCCGCCAGGCGAGCGGCCGCGATGGTGCCGGCGATGAACGTCGTGCCGTAGACCGCGAGCCCGGTCGCGCCGCCGTAGGCCGCGATGATGCCGGCCGCCTGGCTCAGCACCATCAGCCCGGCCGAGGCGGCCAGGAAGAACACCACCCACAGTCGCCAGAACGCCGCCCGGCGTCGCTCCCGCGGCTCCGGGACGGCGGCGGCGCCGCCGGCCGCCAGCGTGACCCCCGGGCGCGCCACGAGCGCGCCGCTGGCCGCGCCGGCGATCGCCAGCACGGCCGCGAGGCCGCCCAGCGTGAGCCGCACGCCGAACGCGTGCACCGCCCAGCCGAACGCCGGCGCCGCCAGCATGGCGCCCGCCGGGTAGAGCGCGACGATGTAGCCGTTGACCAGGCCCTGGCGGCGCGTCACCGCGAGGTTCACGATCTGCTGCACCAGGATGTACGCCGCGCCGCCGCCGACGCCGAAGAGGACGCCGTAGCCGAGCGCCAGCTGCGTCAGGCCGCCCGCGGCGGCCGCCAGCGCGATGCCCGCGCTGCTGGCCGCCGCGCAGGCGAGCACCAGCGTCGTGGTGGAGGCCAGGCCGTACACGGACGGCGCGAGGTTCATGCCGACCCCGAAGCCGGCGGCGGCGAGGCCGAAGACCAGGGCGAGGTCCGCCCGGCTCAGCCCGAGCAGGCTCTCCAGGGGGGCCAGGAACACGCTGAAAGCGTAGAGCGAGCCCAGGGGCAGGTTGAGCGCGGTGCCGGCCGCGAGCGCGCGCCATGGGCGCAGCCGGACGCCGGCGCCATTCACCACGCGCTCGTCGGCCCTACCGCGCGGCGTCGCCCGCCGGCCATCGCCCACCCTCCGCGCTCCCGCCTGGACGGCAATGCTAACGCAAAGGAGGCCCTCCCCCCGGCGCCGCCGGCGCGCGGCGCGCTCCGCCGGGCGCGCCGGCCGCCGCGCGCATCAACGCCGCCTTCCGCCTCCAGTCGATTTCGCCTGCAGCATCGCTGGCTTGGAGCCCACGTCGGCCGCACGGGACCGGGTGCCCACGCCGCGAGTTCCGAGGGGTTTCTCTCTCCGGGCCCGATGCCTTTATGGTGGATGGGAAGGGATCGGTCCTCATGGACGAGCGCGGGGAATTCCTCTCCACGTTGCCGGCTGGACGCGGTCAGCGCCGCCTCGCGGTCGCGGTCGTGCTCGTCTCTCTCGGGGCGTTCCTGGTTCTCGTCCCGTTCGCCAGGACCCCGCTGACGCCGGTCTGGGCCTTCATTCCGATCTATCAATCCGCGCTGGCGCTCAATGACCTGATCACGGCCGTCCTGCTGTTCGGGCAGTTCGGCATCTTGCGCGCTCGTCCGCTGCTCGTGCTGGCCGCCGGCTATCTCTTCACGGCCCTGATGGCGGTCGGTCACATGACGACGTTTCCGGGGCTCTTCTCGCCGGGCGGCCTCCTCGGCGCCGGACCGCAGACCACGGCATGGCTCTACATGTTCTGGCACGGGGGATTCCCGTTCTTCGTGATCGCGTACGCGCGCCTCGGCGGCCGGCCGGCGATGGATGAGCGGCGCCGGTCGCGGACGCCGATCGTGCTCGGCGTGGTCTCGGCCTTCGCCCTCGCCGCCGGGTTCACCCTCCTCGGCACGGCGGGACACGACGTGCTTCCCGCCATCATGGACGGCCACCACTACACGGCGGCGATGCTCACGGTGGTCTCGACCGTCTGGGGGCTGAGCCTGCTCGCCCTGGCGGCGCTCTGGCGCCGCCGGCCGCCGTCCGTCCTCGACGTGTGGCTCATGGTCGTCATGTGCGCCTGGCTCCTCGACATCGCCCTCGCGGCCGTCTTGAATGCCGGGCGCTTCGACCTCGGCTTCTATGCCGGGCGCATCTACGGGCTGCTCGCGGCGAGCTTCGTCCTGGTCGTGCTGCTCCTGGAGAACGGGCTGCTCTACGCGCGGCTCGCCGGCGCGCACGCCGCCGAGCGCCAGGAGCGCCTGCGCGCCCAGCGGGCGGAGGAGGCGCTGGAGCGCCACAACCGCGAGCTGGAGCAGGTGGTCGCCGAGCGCACGCAGCGTCTGCTCCAGAGCGAGAAGGTCGCCACGATGGGCTCGCTGCTGGCCGGGGTCGCCCACGAGCTGAACAATCCGCTGGCGGTGCTGCTGGGCCACGCCCAGCTGCTCACGGCCAGGAGCGGGGACGCCGCGGTGGCGGCCCGGGCGGAGAAGATCGGTGCGGCGGCCGAGCGCTGCGTGCGGATCGTCCGGAACTTCCTGTCGCTGGCCCGGCAGCGTGCCCCCGAGCGGGGCGCGGTGTCGCTGAACCTGGTGATCCGCGAGGCGCTCGAGATGCTGGCCTACGAGCTGCGCAGTGATGACGTGGACGTCCGGCTCGACCTGGCCGACCGGCTGCCGCTGCTCTGGGCCGATGGTCACCAGCTGCACCAGGTCGTCGTCAACCTCGTGACCAACGCGCACCACGCGATGCGCCGGCAGACCGCCCCTCGCCGGATCTCCGTCGCCACCCGGATCGATGACGACCGGCGGCGGGTCAGGCTGGTGATCGCCGACACCGGCCCCGGCATTCCGCCGGAGATCCGCGACCGGGTGTTCGACCCCTTCTTCACCACGAAGCCTGCGGGTGAGGGCACGGGACTGGGCCTGTCGCTGTGCCGCGGCATCGTGGAGGAGCACGGCGGAACGATCACCACGGACGGCGTTCCCGGCGGTGGCGCGGCGTTCACGATCGAGCTGCCGGCGCTCGAGCCGGCGCAGGGGACGCCGCGTGACCCGTCGGCCGACGCGCTGCCGCCGGTCGGGTCCCGGCGCATCCTCGTCGTCGACGATGAGCCGGAGATCGCCGCCATTCTCCGCGACGTCCTGTCCGATGCCGGGCACCGTGTGGACGTGGCGACCAGCGGCGCGGCGGCCCTGGAACGGCTCTCCCACGGCCGGTACGATCTCGTGTTGAGCGACACGAAGATGCCGAGCCTGGACGGCATCGGATTGTATCGGGAGCTCCAGCGACGCTTCCCCGAGCTCCACGGCCGGATGGTCTTCCTCACCGGCGACGTGCTGGACCGCGAGAAGCAGGCGTTCTTCGAATCCACCGGGGCGCCGGTGCTCGCCAAGCCCTTCGACCTCGCCGAGGTCCGGCGCCTGGTGCACCGCATGCTGACCGACGCGAGCCAGCCGCCTGCCGGATAGCCGGCGGAACCCGGTGGCCCCGGCCGACACCGCCCCGCGCCCCGGTCGGGAAACGGCCATCCCGACGCGACCGAGCCCCGCCGAGGGCCCACCGGCGCCCAGACCGAGGAGGCCGTTCCTTGACACCCCTCGCAGTCCGCATGTATCGTCCGGCGGGATGACGGCCCGAGCCCGCGTCGGCGGTCGCCGCTGCCCATCCATGCTGGTGGCCGTCGCCGTCTTCCTGCTCCTCGGACACATCTGCGCCCTGCCCGGCGTAGCCGAGGCGGAACTTGCGCACGCGTCACCGCATCATGCGCCGGCCGACGGCCATGGCGAGGCGGCGCACGTGGCGTCCTGCGACGCGACGCTGCCGACGACGGCGACGGCGTGTCCCAGGGCCGATCACGGATCGACCGCGGTCGCGGCGATGGTCGCCGGCCCACGCGCCGCTGTCCCGGCGCGAGAGGGCGCCTCGGGGATCGTGCTCCCTCGAACACGCGCGTCCGATCGCTCCCGCGTCCTGCTGCACGCCTCCTTCCTGCTCTAGACCGTCCCGTCGTCGCTCGCCGCGTTCCGGGAAGTGCCCCGGGATTCATCTGCGTTGCCTGCGACAGGAGGGGGCATGGCCAGACGGACTTCGATCGCCCTTGCGGTGGCGGTCGTGCTGCTGGGGTACCTCGGCTCGAGCGTCGCCGAGGCCGTCCCCGCGTTCGCGCGCCAGTACGATCTGCAGTGCAACGCCTGCCACACCCGGCCGCCGCGCCTGAACAGCTTCGGCGAGCAGTTCCATTTGATGGGGTTCCAGATGCCGAGCGCGGCACGCCCCGGGGGCATCGTGAGCGCGTTCCGCGACGACGGGCCCCTCAAGACGCTGATCGACAGCGTGGCTCTCCGCGTCGTGGGCGGGCTGTTCGAGTACTCCGAGTCGCCCCGCGAGACCGAGGCCCAGCTCGAGCCCCCACACGAGATCGAGTTCTTCCTGGCCCGGGCGCTGACTCCCGACCTGAGCCTCTACGTGGAGCTGGAATACGAGCCGAACGCCGTGGAGTTCTCCCGGCGGCGTGGCTACTTCGAGACGGACCGGTTCGGCCTCGGGAAGGAAGCGTTCTTCATGGCCAACCTGGGCGGTCTCGCCAGGGCGTTCGACGTGCCGACCATGGAGATGGGTGGCATGACCATGATCGGCCGCCACGGCGGCTTCAACGTGCACGGCCCGATGCTGATGGCCGGCAAGATCGATCCGTCGACGAACTGGGCCTATCCGACCAACCGCCAGCTGATCGAGGAGACCGAGCTGGAGATCGAGAAGGAGCCGGGCGAGGAGCACGGTGAGGTCCATCGATTGCCCGTCGTCCCGTACGCCTTCACGTCGAAGTTCTTCGGGCTCTTCAAGGGCCGGGACGAGGGCGAGCCGCAGCTCGTGACCGACCAGGTCATGTACAACACCCGCGGCGCGTACGGCGCCGACTTCCACGCGATGTTCCAGAACAACCTCTTGCTGGGGCAGATGGGCTTCCTGCGCGAGAACGAGGGCTTCAACGTCTACGGCGTCGGCCACGTGCAGGTGCTCGGCGAGCGCGGCGGGCTCGTGATGCACCTGTCCGCGCTGGCGAACTGGGGGTTCGGCGTCGCCCGCGCGCCGGCCCTGGATCCCGACGAGCCCGGGGAGGTCCACGTGGGCTCCCGACGGATCGACCGCCTCCGGTACGGCGTCGCCGCCAACGCCCGGTGGAAACAGCTCGACGTGTACGGCGCGCTGATCTTCGACCGGATCGTCGATCTGCCCGGGGACCTGCGTGGGCGGTTCGACCGGGACGCCGCGGGGCTCACGGTCCAGGCGGATTACCTGGTCCACGACGAGGTCATGCTCTCGAGCCGGTTCGACCAGCTCTGGGCCGGCGGCCTGAAGGATCAGAAGCTGGACGGGACGGTGTTCACGGCGCAGGCGAAGTACTACCCGTGGCCGAACATCGCGTTCTTCGTCCGCGACAGCGTGAATCTCCGGAAGTTCCACGAGGACAACCCGCTGCGCAGCTGGAAGAACCAGGTGTTCGTCGGCATCGACTGGGACTTCTGAAGGAGCGCGCGTCATGAGGCGAACCACGTGGTGGCTGCTCGCGACGTCGCTCGGACTGGCCGCGCTCCTGGCGTGGACGGCGCGGCCGCCGGCGACACTGGCGGATCCCAACGGCGACGAGGAGGAGGGCGAGCACGCGCACGTCCCGGCGCCACTGGAGTACGCCGACGCCCACATGCCGCTCGGCGTGTGGACCGACCAGGCGTTCATCGCCCGGGGCAGGGAGATCTACACGGCCAAGTGCGCCGTCTGCCACGGCGACGACGGGGACGGCAGGGGGCCCGCCGGCGCGGCGCTGCCGCTCAAGCCGCCCGACCTGCGCAAGGCCGGCTCCATCGCCGAGATGAGGGACAACTACTGGTTCTGGCGCGTCAGCGAGGGCGGCCTCGTCGAGCCGTTCAAGGGCCGGGGCTCGGCGATGCCGGCCTGGAAGGGGGAGCTGTCGGTCGAGGACCGCTGGGCCGTCATCGCCTACCAGCACACGTTCAGCGGCCATCAGGGTCCACACGTGCCGTGGGAGCACCCCGAGCTGACGCTCGTCGGTCGCGACATCTACGTGATGGCCTGCGTGATGTGCCACGGCCGGGACGGCAAGGGCGACGGCTCGGTGGCGGGTACGCTGGCACCTCGCCGGGCTCCCCAGCCGCGCGACTTCACGCAGACGGAGTTCAAGTTCCGGTCGACGCCCTCCGGTCAGCTGCCGACCAGCGCCGATCTCTTCCGGACGATCACCGAGGGCGTGCGCGCCAGCGGCGGGCCGCTCACGTTCGGGCTGCGCGGGCACCGGATCATGCCGGCGTTCAACCAGATGCCGGTCGAGCAGCGCCTCGAGCTGATCGAGTACGTGAAGAGCCTGAACCGGGCGTACTGGGAGCGGCGCGAGATCACGACGGTCGCCGTCCCGCCGCCCCCGCCGGTCACGCCGGAGCGAGTGGCGCGCGGCAAGCGGCTCTATGCCGACGCCGAGTGTCTCGCCTGCCACGGCGAGCGGGGTCGCGGCGACGGGCCGTCCGCGCCCACCCTGAAGGACAACCGCAACTTGCCGATCGCGGCGACAGATCTGACCAAGCCGGCGAGGTTCAAGAACGGTTCGCGCCCCGAGGACGTCTACCGGACCCTGGTGACGGGGCTGGCCGGCACGCCCATGCCGTCGTACGGCGACTCCCTCGAGCCCGACCAGGCCTGGGACCTCGTGTACTACGTGCTGTCGCTGTCGAAGGGCGGGGAACGAGCCGCCGGAGCGCGATAGCGCCGTCCCCCGGTGGGACGGCGCAAGAGGAGACCAGGCCATGAAGGGAGTCCGCGCAAGCATCCTCGGTGTGGTGCTCGTGTCCCTCACGGCGGCGATCGCCGACGAGGCGCCGATAGCGGGCACCGTCAAGGCGATCGACGCCGCGGCCCGGACGGTCACGCTCGAGTCGACGGCCAAGGGCAAGACGCGCCAGGTGGTCGTGCACCTCGAGCCCGGCGCGAGGATCGTCAAGTTCGTGCGGGCTGCCGAGCCCGGCAAGACGGGCTTCGTGGAGCAGCCCCTCGCGCTGACGGACCTCGAGCCGGGCTGGGTCGTCAGCGTGGAGGCGAAGCACGAGGGCGACAAGGAGGTCGCCGACACGGTGAAGGTGGTGCTCGAGCGGTGAGGATCGCACGGGCGTGGGCGATGCCCGTAGTGGCCACCGCGGCCTCGTGGTGGCGGGATACGGCCTCGTCGCGGGCCAGCAGCCGTCGCGGCCTGCGCGCCCGCCCGCGCAGGGGCCGGCGGCCGACCGACACGCGGCGCTCCTCCCGGGCGTCGTCCGCTCTCCATGCCTGCGGCACCTCGGGCGGCGGCCGCGCAGGGCCGCCGAAGCCAGGCTCGACCTGGCGAGCGTCCCCGCATTCAGGACGGGGCATCGACACCACGGGCGGGGAGTCGGCGCCTCAGTGCGCGACGTGCCGCACTGCGCGATCGACGCGTTTCCACGCACTTGGACTCTTTCGGCGGCGTGGCATCATGCCTGCAGCTCAGCAAACGCGATGTCATCTCTCGGGCTCGGCTCTTCGTGGACGGTGGCCCTGGCCATCGGGGCTGCCCTGCTGACGCTGGGGGCGGGACTGTGCCTGTTCGACGGCGGTCACGCTGACGCCGGGGAGCATGGCATGTCACTCGACCTGTGCCTCGGCATGCTCATACCGTCCGTCGCGCTCCCGCTTCTCGCGTCGCTTTCGGTGAGCGGCTGGGCGGTCGTCGCCGCCCCTTCCCGGCTCGTCGCAATCACCCCGATCGTTCCGGCGCCTCCTCCGAAGTTCGCCGCCACCGCGTAGCGGTCTTTCGGTCGTCGAGCGAACGGACGCGCGAGGGTCCGCCCTCTGCGCACCTCGACCCGCGATGGAGGACGGTGTCGCAATGTTCGCAGCCCGTGGCCGTGATGATCCGGCGGCAGGGCGACACGATCACGCTGCGGCCGGTGACGGAGGCGTACCGATGAGGCTCATCGCCGCGCTCGTCAGCGTCCTGCTCGCCGGCGCCGCCGCCGGCGGCGAGCCCGCCCGGGTCGTCATCGGACCGGACCGCCTGGAGCCGCGCGTGCTGCGGGCGACCACCGAGGACCGCGTGACCTTCGTCAACCGCTCCGGGCGCGTCGTCCAGGTCGAGTTCGGGCCGGACCGGGGGCGCCACCACGTGTTCCAGGTGCCGGGCGAGATCTGGGCGGTCTTCCACCAGCCCGGCCCGCACGTGTACGCGGTCCACTTCGAGACCGGCCCGCGCCGGGAGCTGCGGGGCGTCGTCGAGGTCGGCCACGCCCCCGGGCTCGCCGCCGACGGCCTGCCCACCTGCAGCGGGATCACCGTCGAGGGGGTGTGCCTTGAGCCCTGACCGCACGGACACCACGACGCCCGCCCGGGCCCGCGGCAACATCAGCCGCTGGTCGATCGAGCACCCGTGGATCGTGACGGCCTTCTACCTGGGTGTGGCCATCCTGGCCGTGCTCGTCGTCGGCTTCCAGATGCCGCGCCGGATGATGCCGTACGTCGAGAGCCCCATCGTGGGCATCGTGTCGATGATGCCGGGGCTCAGCGCCGAGGAGATGGAGATCTACTTCTCCAAGCCCATCGAGGAGCGCATGGTGGATCTCAAGAACGTCCACTTCGTGCGCTCCACCTCGCAGGAGGGCTTCTCCATCGTCACCGTCGAGTTCTGGTACGGCACCGACATGCAGAAGGCCCTCTTCGACGTCCAGGCCCTCATGAACGTCGTGCAGGCCGACCTGCCCATGACCGGGGCCAACCTCAAGCCCTCCTGGGTGCTCGCCATCGACCCGCTCAACATCCCGGTCCTGAGCGTGGCCGTCACCGGCGAGGGCTACGATCCCGTGCAGCTGCGGACGCTGGTCGAGAACGAGGTCGTGAACCGCCTCAAGGTGGTCAAGGACGTCTACTCCGTCGTGCCCTTCGGCGGCCAGAAGCTGCAGATGCAGGTCGTGGTCGACCGCGAGCGCCTGGCCGCCTACCGGATGAGCCTGCTCGACCTGAAGACCATGCTCGACATGCAGAACCAGGCGCGGCCGGCCGGCACGCTCACCTTCGGCGACCGCGAGCTGCTCGTCCGCAGCGACTTCCGGGCCCGCACGCCGGAGGAGGTCGCCGCGTATCCGATCGGCAGCATGGAGGGGCGCACGGTCTACCTGCGCGACGTGGCCGACATCGTGAACGCGCCGCGGGAGCAGCGGAGCCTCTACCGCTTCAACGGCAAGGAGGCGGTCGAGCTGGCCATCGTCCAGCAGCCGGACGCCAGCTCGGTCCGCGTCATCGAGGCGGTGAAGGCGAAGCTCGCGGAGATCGAGGCCGACCACCCCGGCTTGCGGTTCGAGGTGGCCTACGACAACTCCACGTTCGTGGACTTCCTGATGGACAACATGGTCGAGGAGCTGGTCATCGCCGTGCTCCTCACCGGCCTCGTCGTCCTGCTCTTCCTCGGCAACGTGCGCGGCACGCTCATCTCGGTCATCACCATCCCGATCTCGCTCGGCATGGCCCTGCTGGCCATGGTGCCGTTGGGGATGACGCTGAACAGCTCCACGCTGATCGGCCTGCTGCTGTCGATCGGGCGCCTGGTGGACGACTCGATCATCGACCTGCACTCGATCGAGCGCCACCTGCGCATGGGCAAGTCCCCGAAGCAGGCGGCCGTCGACGGGATCGGCGAGGTGCGCCTGGCGGTCCTGGCGATCACCTTCATGCTCTGCGTGGCGCTGCTGCCGCTGGCCTTCGCGGGCGGCATCGTGCAGTTCATGTTCGAGGGGATCGTCTGGGCGATCATCTTCGCGCTGCTCGCCTCCGCGCTCGTGTCGTTCACGCTCACCGCGCTGCTGGCCGCCCACCTGTTCCGGCCGCACGCCGAGGAGGCCGCGCGGCGGCCGGGCCGGCTCGACCGGTGGCTGCTGGCGCCCAGCCAGCGCGGGCTGGCGCGGCTGGAGCGCCGCTATCGCGGCGGGCTGGGGTGGGCGATCCGCAACCGCTTCACCGTCCTGGCCGGGGCCATCGCCGTCATCCTGGCCGGCGTCGCCCTCTACCCCCGCATCGGCAGCGAGATGATGCCGCTGGCCGACGTGTCCCAGGCCTTCGTGCAGCTCGAGGCCACCCCGGGCACGTCGTTCGCCCGCACCAGCCAGATCGCCGGGGAGGTCGAGCGTCTGCTGCTGGCGCAGCCCGAAGTGAAGAAGGTCTCCTCGGAGGTCGGCTTCGAGCCCGGCGGCACGTACTTCACGGGCTACAGCATGGGCTCGGCCAGCTCCGCCTTCATGATGATCACGCTGACCGATTCGTCCGAGCGCGCGCGGGACATCTGGCAGGTCATCGACGGCGTGCACGCCGAGGCCGTGGGCACGATCCCCGGCATCCGCCGCCTGACCATCAAGGAGATGGGCGCCGACGTCATGGCCTCCAGCGCGGCGCCCATCCAGGTGGTCTTCTTCGGGCCCGATCTGGCGACGCTCGCGGAGATCGGCGAGCAGGCGCGCCGGCTGGCCGAGGACGTCCCGGGGTTCGTGCAGCCCGCCACCTCGTGGGCCATGACGCTGCCGCAGCTGCACGTCGTCGTCGACCGCGCCCGCGCCCAGGAGCTGGGGCTGAGCGTCAGCGACGTCGCCGACCAGGCCTACTACGCCCTGAAGGGCGGGCTCACCAACGAGTTCTACCGGCTGGAGAACCGCCGGCAGTTCACCATCCTCATCCGCTACCGCGGCGACCAGCGGCGCGACCGGCTCGATCTCGAGCAGGTCAAGATCGTGGGCCGCAAGGGCGAGGTGGTGCCGCTGTCCTCGGTGGCCCGGATCGAGGAGCGGCCCGGCCCGACGCTGATCGAGCACGACAACTTCCGCCGGGTCATCTCGGTGCTGGGCTTCTACCGCAAGGGCGGGCCGCCGAGCATGGAGCTGGCCATGGACCTGCTGATGGCCGCCCACGAGAAGCTCGACCTGCCGCCCGGCTACGGCGCCGAGCTGCGCGGGGACATGACGCAGATGGAGGAATCGTTCCAGCGCCTGCTCCGCGGCCTCTACCTGGCCGTCGTCTTCATGTTCCTGCTGCTGGTGGCGCAGTTCCGCAGCCTCGTGGAGCCGTTCAACATGATCGTCTCGCTGTCGCTCGTGCTCACCGGCATCCTGGGCGGCCTGCTGCTGGCCGGCCAGACGTTCTCCACGGTCTCGATCCTGGCCGTCGTGATCCTGACCGGCATGATGATGACGGTCGCGGTGCTGATGATCGACCTCGTCCTGCGGCTGCGCGCCGAGGGGATGGCGCGGGACGAGGCGATCCTCACCGCCGGTCCGATCCGCCTGCGCCCGATCCTCATGACCTCGCTCATCAGCATCGTGGTCCTGATCCCGGTCGCGTTCTTCCCGCGCACCGGCATCGACGCCTACGCGCCGCTGGCCACGGTCACCATCGGCGGCCTGGCCATCGGCACGGTCCTGGCCCTGTTCGTGGTGCCCGTCCTCCACACGTACACGGACGACCTCGCCGCGCTGATCCGCGGGGCGTGGCGCCGGCTGCGGCGGCGCCGGGAGGCCACGGCATGACGGCGCTGTTCCGGTCCGGCCTGACGACGCTCGTGGTGCTCGCCGCCGCCGCCACCGTGGTCGTCTTCCCGCGGGGCCTCGCCCCGGCGCGGCCGCCCGCGCCGCGCCTCGCGCTGGCGGCGCCGTCGCCGGCCCCGGCACGGATGCCGACCGCGGGCGAGATCCTGGCCCGGGGCGCCGCCGTCGGTCTCACGGCCGGCCAGCGCGCCCGCCTGGAGGCGCTCGACCGCGCCTGGCGCGCCGACGCCGGGCCGCTCGAAGCGGCGCTCCGGGCGGCGGGCGAGGAGTTCTCGCGGTTCATGGCCGGCGCGCAGGGCGCCGGTCGCGCGAGCCTCGCGGAGGTCCGGGAGCGCGCGGCCGAGGTGAGCGCCCTGGGACAAAGTTTGCGCGAACGCCGGCAGGCGCACGCGACACGCGCAGTGGCCGTGCTCGACGAGCGGCAGCGGCAGCGGCTCGGCGCCACGGTGAACACGGGAGGCGGACGATGAAGACCATCGAGAGCGCACCGCAGTTCCCGGCGACCGCCGATCGGGACGGCGGCGGCAACGGCTGGCGGCGGCGGCCACGTACCGGCGGCGCCGGAGCCTGGCTGCTGCGCATCGCCGCCGCCGCCGCCCTCGTGGCCGCCGGCGGCTGGGCCTGGTACAGCAACGTCACGACGGCGCGGCCGGCCATGGACATGACCGTCCGGGCGAGCGCCGCGACCGCCGCCTTCCCGGTCGTCACCGCGGCCGTCGAGCGCGCACCGATGAGGGGCGCGGTCACGTACACGGGATCGGTCGCGCCGTTCAGCGAGGAGGACATCTTTCCGCGCGTCACCGGACGCATCGTGGAGATGCCCGTGTACCCCGGCGACGCGGTGCGCGAGGGGCAGGTCCTCGCCCGTCTGGACGACGTCGAGCTCACCTCGCGGGTGCGCGAGGCCGAGGCCATGGCGGCCACCGCCCAGGCCAACCGGGCGCAGATGGAGGCCGACGTGCTCGCCGCCGGCCACGGCATCGCGCAGATGGAGCGCGAGCTGGCGATGGTGGATGCCGAGCTGGAGTACGCGCGCGCCGTGGCCGGCCGCTCCGAGCGGCTCGTCACCGTCGGCGCCATCGCCCGGCAGGAGTACGAGAACGACCGCTCGATGGCGGCCTCGCTCGAGGCCAAGCGCGCGGCCGCCCAGGCCAGGCTCGAGCAGTCGCGCGCGATGGAGGCGGCGGCCCGGCGCAAGGTCGAAGCCGCGGACGCGATGGTCGCGCAGGGGCGCGCGAGCGTGCGCACCGCGACCGTCGTCCGCGACTACGTCACCATCGTGGCCCCGTCGTCGGGCTATGTCGTCAAGCGGCTCGTCCCGCCCGGCGTGCTCGTCCAGCCCGGGATGCCGATCCTCAAGCTGGCCCGCATCGACCGCGTCCGCCTCCAGGCCAACGTCGGCGAGCGCGACGTGGCGCGGATCCGCGTGGGCGCGCCCGTCGTCGTCACGGCGCTCGGGAGCGCCGGCGAGCCGCTGAAGGCGCACGTCACGGCCGTGTTTCCGTTCGTGGACCCCGGCGCGCGCACGGCCGTCGTCGAGGCGCTGGTGGACAACGCCGGCCGGCGCTTCCTTCCCGGGCAGTACGTCCAGATGGAGTTCGTCTCCGGCGAGCGGCGCGATGCGCTGACGGTGCCGCGCGGCGCGGTGAGCCGGCTCGGCGCCACGTCGACGGTCTGGGTCGTCAGGGACGATCGCGCCGAGCGACGCGAGGTGACGACCGGGCTCGAGAACGCCGAGCGCATCGAGCTCGCCGCCGGCGTCGCCGCCGGCGAGCGCGTCGTCGCGCGCGGCCACGAGAGCCTCTTCGCCGGAGCCCGGGTGGCCGAGCGCCCGGAGCGCGGCGCACCGCCGGACCCCGGGGCGCCTCGCGAGGCGCGGCCGGCCACGCCGGACGCGCCCGGGAAGGAGGGGGGCCATGCCGGGCACTGAGCGCCCGCGTGTCGGAGCCGAGAGCGCCGGCGTGGCAGGGCGGCCGGCCTTCGGGCGGCTCGCCACGCTGGCGGGGGTGGCGCTCCTGCTGGTCGCCGCGCTGCCGTCAGGGGCCGCCGCGCAGCCGTTGCCCCGCGTCGAGGGCGCCCTGACGATGGACCGGGCCGTGGAGCTGGCGCTGGATCACAGCCTGAAGGTCAAGGCGTCGGCCGCCGACGCCCGTGTGATGGAGTCCATGCGCAAGGAGTCGCTGGCGTCCTTCTGGCCGCAGATCTCCGCCAACGGCTACGCCGTGGACCAGCGGATGGCCCCGAACGTGTACACGTCGGCCGGCAGCACGATGGCCCGGAACTACCAGGTCTTCGACAGCGACCGGAACCGCGACGCCAACGTGACGGCCATGTACCCGCTCTTCTCCGGCGGGCGTGACTGGTACGGCTACAAGGCAGCCAGCCGCCGTGCCGAGGCCGGCCGGGAGATGCTCAGGGCCACCGAGGTCGACGTGGCCATGCAGGCGCGCCTCGACTACATCGCGGCGGTGCGGGAGGCCGAGAACCTGAAGGTGACCGACGACCTCGTGCGCGACATCGAGGAGCGCCTGCGCGTGACCCGACAGACGTTCGAGGCCGGCCGCGTGCCGCGCTTCTACGTGCTGCGCGACGAGGCCGAGCTGGCCAACGCGCGCCAGATGCAGGCCATGGCCCGGAGCCGGGCCGAGCAGGCGCTCGTCGCGCTCAAGACCACGCTCGGCCTCGATCTCGGCTCCGAGCTCACCCTGACCGATACGCTGGAGGTCACGCCCGTGACCGTGTCCGTCGAGGAGGCGGTGCGCGAGGCGGCCGACCGGCACCCGGAGATCCGGGCCGCCGCCCGGCAGCGCGAGGCCGGAGAAGCGGAGGTCCGGGCGGCGTACGGCAGCTACTGGCCCCAGGTCTCGCTCAGCTACATGTACGACTGGGCGCGCTTCCGCGATCGCAACATGCCCGGCGAAGTCCGCGGAGGATACTCGGCCGGCATCGTCGTCACGCTGCCGATCTTCGACGGCTTCATGCGCGAGAACGCCGTCAAGACGGCCAAGGCCCGGCGCGACCGGGCGGTGCAGGCCGAGGGGCTGGCGCGCCAGCAGATCGCCAAGGAGGTCAACCAGGCGGCGCTCATGCTGGCCGCGGCCCAGAAGAGCGTGGAGGCCAGCCGCAAGGGCCTCGAGCAGGCCGAGGAGGAGTCCCGCGTGATCCGCGAGCGCTTCGAGAGCGGCCGCGGCATCCAGCTGGAGATCCTCGACGCGCAGGTCGCGCTGACGCGCGCCCGGTTCAACGCCGTGAACGCGCTCGCCGAGTACCAGAGCGCCCTCGCCATGTGGCTGAGGGCGACGGGCCGCGCGCGATGACCGCCGGGGCCACCGGCGCGGCGATGTGCGGCAACCCGCACCCATGGAGGCCGCGATGAAACGGATGGTGGCAACGGCGGCAGGTGTCGCGACGCTCGCGGTCGTGGCCGGCGGCTGCGCGACGGCCACGGGCGCGCACGCCCGGTGGCATACCGGGTGGGACAAGCCGGGGATGACGGGCGAGGCCTTCGAGCAGGACGTGCGGCAGTGCGACCGGCAGGCCATGCAGGTGGCGGGCGCCCAGCCGGGCCACCAGTCGGTGGCCTCGCCGGGCTCACGGACCACCGGCCCCGGCTCGCTGGCTCCGCTCCGCCAGGCCGAGCACGAGAGGGCGTACGCCGACTGCATGAGAGGCAAGGGCTACACGGCGACGAAGTAGGAGCCCTGGTCGCCGGGCGGCGATGGGGAAGGCGCGATCGGCGTCGGCTGCGCCTCGGGCCGCACGACGGCGTGCGGGGCGCCCGGGCCGGTGTGATGCTGGAAGGCGCGCTGGCGGAGCCCGACCGCGCGGCGGCGCGGCCCGGCCCGATGCGCGCCCGCGCTCCTGACTGGCCACGGGAGGACCACATGGCGAAGCTGCTGATCACCGGGAGTCACGGATACGACAACGCGACGCGCGCGGCGATGCCCCGATGAAGACCTCGAGCGCGGTCCGAATGTCGAGACGATCGGCGTCGAGCGCTACGCGCAGCTGCTGATGGAGTACGACCGGAACGCCTCGTACTGAGGCGCGCCGCCGGAGGACGCCATGCCGACGAGGAAGCCGGTGCGAGGCGTCGTGTCGTCGTGTCTGGGGCTCGTGCCCCTGGCGATGGCCGCCGCGCCCGCGGCCGCGCAGGACTGGGGGTGGGGCGGGCACCCGATGGGCTGGATGTGGGGCGCGTGGGGCATCGGCATGATGGCGATGATGTTCGTGTTCTGGGGGCTCGTCATCGCCGGCATCGTCCTGGCCGTGCGCTGGCTGGGCCGGCAGGCCGGCGACGGGCGCTCGGACCGGGCGCTGCAGATCCTGCGCGAGCGATACGCGCGAGGCGAGATCGACCGGGAGGAGTTCGAGGCCAAGCAGCGCGACCTGCGCTGAGGCGGGCCCGGCGCCGGCGCCGGGCGCGTGATACAAGAAGCCGATGGGCCGGCCGGTGCTCGGCGTCGCCGATCGGTACTTCCTGCGGGAGATCGGGCCTCCGTTCGCCCTGGGCGCGGCCCTCTTCACCTTCTTCTTCGTCCTCAACAGCATCTACGACCTGACCGAGCTGGTCATCACGCGCGGCGTGCCGTTCCATCTCGTCCTGCAGCTCGTCGTCTACATGGTGCCGGCCTTCCTCACGTTCAGCCTGTCCATGGCCCTCCTGGTGGCCGTGCTCCTGGCGGGCGGGCGTCTGGCCGGCGACCTGGAGATCGTCGCGTTCAAGGCGGCGGGCGTCGGCCCGCTGAGGCTCTTCCGGCCCGTGCTGCTCGCCGCGCTGCTGGTCACGCTGGCCACCGGCGCGCTCACGCTGATCCTGAACCCCCTGGCCGGGCAGTCGTTCCAGTCCCAGCTGTTCACGATCCTCCAGTCCCGGGTGACCAGCGGCGTGAAGGAGCGCGTGTTCAACACGAGCTTCGGCGACATCGTCCTCTACGTCGAGGAGATCGATCGCTCCCAGGTCGGACTCCGCGGCGTCCTGCTCTCCGACGAGCGCGACCCGAAGCTGAGCCGCATCATCACGGCGCGCGAGGGGCGGTTCATCACCGACGAGGCGAAGCGGCGCATCACCTTGCGCCTCGTCGAGGGCGCCGTCAACGAGGCGGACATCAGCCCCGCGCAGCCGCCGCAGCATCTCGTCGGCGGCGAGGCAACGGCCGGAGGTGCGGCGTCGCCCCGGCGCTACCGCTACACGCGCTTCGCCGTCTACGACATGGTCCTGCGGCTGGAGTCGGCCGCGCAGCGAGCGGGCAACCCCGAGAAGCCCGAGAAGGAGCTGCGGCTCGACGAGCTCTGGCGCCGGCTCGGCGGGGGGGAGCCCGAAGACGTCAATCGCCGGCGCCTGGAGGCCGAGCTCCACAAGCGGTTCGCCTTCCCGGGGGCGGCGCTGGTCTTCGCCGTCGTGGGTTTCCCGCTCGGCATCCGCGCGCACCGCGGCGGCCGCGGCGTGGCGCTCGTGGGCACGCTGGCGATCGTCGTGACCTACTATCTGGTGCTGTCCTCGCTCGAGGGGGTGGCCCTGCGTGGCCGCCTGCCCGTGTGGCTCGCCATCTGGGCGCCGAACCTCGCCCTCGGCGGGCTCGGCGTCCTCCTGCTCCTGGTCGTCGCGCGGGAATGGCGGCCGCGCCACGTGCACCGGCTCTGGCGCGTGCTGGACGCCGTCTGGCAGCACGCCCCGCGGCCGCGGCGCGGGCGGCGCGCGCGCGCGCCCGCCGTCGGCCGGGCGACGACGCTCATCATCGACCGCTATCTCCTGCACCGGTACGTGGGCTTCGTCGGCATCGGCCTGGCCGTGGCCACCAGCCTGATCCTGGTCGGGTATTTCCTGCAGACGCTCGACCGCTACATCCGGCTGAGGCCTCCGCTCTGGTACATCGTGGAGCACTCGTTCTACATCGTGCCGATCAACCTGTACGAGGCCCTGCCGATCGTCATGCTGGTCTCGACCATCTTCCTGTTCCTGGGGCTGACCCGCTGGCACGAGCTGACGGCGCTCAAGGCCGCCGGCATCAGCCTGTACCGGGTGAGCGCTCCGATCCTGCTCTTCGGCCTGCTGGTCACGCTGGCGGCCGGGCTCTTCCAGGAGTTCGTGCTGCCGGTCCTGCGCGAGCGGGGCGAGGAGATCGAGCGCGTGAAGATCCGAGGCGAGCTGCCGCGCCACCTGCGGAGCCGGACGCGCCTCTGGCTGCGCAGCTCGGAGCACCGCTTCTATCGCGTGGAGCTGCTGAGTCCCGGGACGGCCGATCTCTACGGCGTCACCGTCCTCGAGCTCGACACCGGCTTCCGCCTCCTCAATCGCCTCGACGCCCGCGTGGCGCACTGGACGCCGGGGGGCTGGGAGCTGAGGGACGGCGCCTTCCGCGAGATCGGGGCGAAGGGCGACGTCACCACGCTGCCCTTCGACCGGACGGCGCTCGAGCTCGGCGAGACCATCGAAGATTTCACGGAGATCCAGAAGCACCCGGCGGCCATGAACTACCGGGAGCTGCGCGACTACCTGGCCCGGCTCGAGGCCACGGGGTTCCAGATCCAGCGCTACCTGGTGGAGATGTACGCCAAGCTGTCGACCCCGCTCCGCAGCCTCGTGATGATCCTGATGGCCATTCCGTTCGCGCTGCAGTCGCCGCGCGGGGGGCGCCTGTACGGGAGCGCCCTCGCCATCGGCCTGATGGCCGCCTACCTGGTCACGGACTATTCGGCCCGGGCCTTCGCCCGCGCCGACCTGCTGCCCCCGCTGCTGGCCGCGTGGACGGCCAACGTCATCTTCCTGGGGATCGGCGCGACCCTGTTCCTCCGGGCCCGCACGTAGCTCCCCGGCCCGGGGCCGGCGCGACCCGGCCGCGGGGACTCACGGCCCCTGCCGACGCGGCGGAAGTGCGGTACAGTACGGCTCCATGCCCAGCGCGCCGTGGACGCTGCCGACCGTTCCGACGCGTCGGCTGTGGGTGGTTCCGCTCGCCGCGGGACTCCTGCCGATCGCCGCCGCCCTGGGGGCCCTGGCCCTGTTCGTGGCCTTCTCGGCGGGCCCGGCGTGCAACCCGCTGGTGGATGGCTGCGTGTCGATCAGCCGCGCCGCGCGGCACGGGGTCGCCAATCACTTCTTCCGGCTCCTCATCCTGCCCGCGGCGGTCGGCCAGGGACTGACGTGGGCGCTGTGTGGCGCCTGGCTCGCCCACGCCGGCGGCGGACGCGACCGCACGCTCCGGCTCCTGCCCTGGATCGGCGGCGCGGCGACGGCCTGCCTCGTGCTCTACGTCATGCTGCTCGGCACCCACGGGGAGCCGTACGACTGGGCGCGCGTGTACGGCATCCCGGTCTACTTCTTCGGCACGTACGTGTGCATGGTGATCACGGCGTCGCGCGGTGTCGGGCTCGTGCGCTCCGGCCCGACGGCCACCCTCTGTTCGATGCTGCTGCTGCTGCCCGCGCTCGTGGCGACGGGAGCGGGGCTCGTCCAGATCTTCGTACGGCCCTTCCTCGTCGAGAAGATCGCGCGGAATCAGCTCACCAACGCGCTCGAATGGAACACCGGCCTGATGTTCTCGGTGTTCTTCTTCGGCCTGGCGTGGGCCTGGTACCGGACGCAGAGGCGGCCGGCGGCCCGGGCGGCCGGGTCCGAGCTCGACCCTGAGAGCCGGCGGGCGCGGATCGTGCCGCTGTTCTCCCCGCCTGCGGGGACGCCGAGGGGCTGGCCCTCGCCCTCGCGACGCGCGCCGATCGACCAGCCGCGGAGGACGACGAGCGGCGGCTGACGGCAGCCCAGGCCGGCCCACGCCCTTCAGTCCTTCACGATCTCGAAGGTGTACGGCCCGCGGGTCGTCTTCCCCTGCATCCGCCCGGCGTGGGACGGACCTTCGAGCGGTCGGCACGGGTCCAAGGCATGGCGGTTGCTGCACCGGTCGCTCCGCCGTGGAGGCCGGGCGGCCCGGAGCGCCGGCCAGGCGCGAGGGAGGCGGGGATGGTCGCGGTGTTCGGGCTCCCGGTCGGCATCGTCCTGGCGATCACCCTCCTGGCGGCGGCGCCGGGGCTGGCCCAGGACCGGACGGTGAGGTTCGGCCAGGTGAACTCGCTCGGCGACGTCGGGGGCGTCCAGTCCCCGAACACCGGCATGCTGCACGTCACCGGCGGCCTGCGCATCGACAGCGCCGACTACTTCCGCGGCGCGTTCGACGACGTCCCGGAGCGCCTCGACGAGGTCGTCATCGGCCCCGACCTGAGCCTGACCTTCGAGCTGTGGCGCGACCGGCCCGGATTCTTCAGCGGTCTCTCGCTGACGCTGGGGACGCAGAACGGCTTCGCCGAGCAGGTCCAGCCGACGGACTCGCTGAACGACTGGTGGTACGAGAGCAACAACTTCGTCGGCCTCGCCGCCACCCTGCCCGGCGACTGGGTCCTCGGCGTCACGTACACCGTCTACGCCAGCCCCAACGACGTCTCGCCGACCTTCCAGGAGGGGGCCATCGCGCTGAAGTACGGCGGCTCGGTGTTCGGGGTGGCGCTGAATCCCCAGCTGAAGGTGGCGGTGCCCCTGGACCGAGAGGACGTCGCCTTCCAGACCGGCGTGTACACCGAGCTGAGCCTGACGCCGACCTTCCGGCCGTTCGCGCCGGTGACGCTCTCGTTTCCGCTCGCCGTCGGCGCCGGCTTCGACGGCTACTACGGACCCGGGGACGACGCCAGCGTGTACGGCAGCGCCGGGGTGACGGCCTCGATTCCCCTGGCGTTCATTCCCGCGGGCTACGGCCGGTGGGGCCTGAGCGCCGGCGCCCAGGTCCTCGTCCGCGACGACGACATCCGCCGGCTCAGCACCTTCGACGGCGACGACAACGTCATCCTGCTGGGGAAGATCGCGCTCACCTTCGCGTACTGACGCCTCGCGCGCGGGCCGCCCGGCCCGTGTAAGGTGAGGCGCATGGCCATCACCGACCCCGTCTGCGGCATGACCGTCACGCCGGCCGAGGCGGCCGGCGGCAACGCCCGGCACGACGGCCAGACGTACTGGTTCTGCAGCCCGACGTGCCGCGAGCGCTTCGTGGCCGACCCCGCGCGGTACGTGGGCGAGCCCGCCGGGGCCTCTGCGGCTGCCTCCCGCCGGGACGGATCGCGAGCCCGCCACGACCGCGAGCCCGCCGTGGGCGCGCGCCCCGCGGCGGAGCGCCAGGCGCCTCCTGCGGGCGACGACCGGATCTACACGTGCCCGATGCACCCGGAGGTGCGCCAGAAGGGCCCGGGCACGTGCCCCAAGTGCGGCATGGCCCTGGAGCCAGAGGCGCCCGAGGCCGACGAGGGGCCCAGCGCCGAGCTGCTCGACATGACGCGCCGCTTCTGGGTGAGCCTGGCCCTCACCCTGCCGATCGTCGCCCTGGCGATGGGCGAGATGTTCGCGCCGGCGCTGGTCGCCTGGCTCGGGCCCACCGCGATGCTGTGGACCCAGATGACCCTCGCCACGCCCGTCGTGCTGTGGGGCGGCTGGCCCTTCTTCGTCCGCGGCTGGGAGTCGATCGTCAACCGCAGCCTGAACATGTTCACGCTGATCGGGCTGGGCACCGCGGCGGCGTACGGCTTCAGCGTGGTGGTGGTGCTGGCGCCCGAGGTGCTCCCGCACGGCGTGCGGCACGACGGCCGGCCGCCCGTCTACTTCGAGGCCGCGGCGGTCATCGTCACGCTGGTGCTGCTCGGCCAGGTGCTCGAGCTGCGCGCCCGCAGCGCCACCTCCGGCGCCATCCGCGCGCTCCTCGGGCTGGCGCCCAAGACCGCACGCCGGCTGCGCGACGACGGCGGCGACGAGGACATTCCGCTCGCCCACGTGCACCTGGGCGACCGGCTGCGCGTGCGGCCGGGCGAGCGCGTCCCGGTGGACGGCGTGGTCCTGGAGGGCACGAGCGCGGTCGACGAGTCGATGCTCACCGGCGAGCCGATCCCGGTCGAGAAGACGCCGGGCAGCCGCGTCACCGGCGGCACCGTGAACGGCACCGGCAGCTTCGTCATGCGCGCCGAGCGCATCGGCGCCGACACGCTGCTGGCCCAGATCGTCCGCATGGTGTCGGAGGCCCAGCGCAGCCGGGCGCCGATCCAGCGGCTGGCCGACCTCGTGTCGTCGTGGTTCGTGCCGGCGGTCGTGCTGGTCGCCGTGGTGACGGCGCTGGTGTGGGGCGTCTACGGCCCCGAGCCGCGGCTGGCCTACGCGATCGTCAACGCCGTGGCCGTGCTCATCATCGCGTGCCCGTGCGCGCTGGGGCTGGCCACGCCCATGTCCATCATGGTGGGCACGGGACGCGGCGCCCAGGCCGGCGTGCTCATCAAGAACGCCGAGGCGCTGGAGACGATGGAGAAGGTCGACACGATCGTGGTCGACAAGACCGGCACCCTGACCGAGGGCAAGCCCCGCCTGGCGACCGTGCTGCCCGCCAGCGGGCTCTCCGAGCAGGAGGTGCTCGCGCTGGCGGCCGGGCTCGAGCGGCCCAGCGAGCACCCGCTCGCCGCCGCCGTCCTCGCCGGGGCCGCCGACCGCGGCGTGGCCCCCGTGGACGTCGACGACTTCGCGTCGGTCACCGGCCAGGGCGTCACCGGGACGGCCGGCGGCCGGAAGGTGGCGTTCGGCAACGTGCGGTTGATGAGCGCCCACGGCGCCGACGTGGGCCCGCTCGCCGCCCGGGCCGCCGCCCTCCGCGCCGAGGGGCAGACGGTGATGTTCCTCGCCGTCGACGGCCGGCCGGCCGGGCTCATCGGCGTCGCCGATCCCATCAAGGCCTCGACGCCCGAGGCCATCGCCCGGCTGCACGACGAGGGCCTGCGCCTCGTCATGCTGACCGGCGACAACAGGACGACGGCCGAGGCGGTGGCGCGCCGGCTCGGCCTGGACGAGGTCATCGCCGACGTGCAGCCGGCGGACAAGGTCGAGGTCGTCAAGCGGCTGCAGGGCGAGGGGCGCGTGGTGGCCATGGCCGGCGACGGCGTCAACGACGCGCCCGCGCTGGCCCGGGCCCACGTCGGCGTCGCCATGGGCACCGGCACCGACGTCGCCATGGAGAGCGCCGGCGTCACGCTGGTCAAGGGCGACCTGCGGGGCATCGTCCGCGCGCGGCGGCTGTCGCGGGCGACCATGCGGAACATCCGGCAGAACCTCTGGTGGGCGTTCGTCTACAACGCCCTCGGCGTGCCGATCGCCGCCGGCGTGCTCTATCCGTTCGTGGGCCTGCTGCTGTCGCCCGTCATCGCCAGCGCGGCGATGAGCCTGAGCTCGGTGTCGGTGATCGCCAACGCGCTCCGCCTGCGACGCGTGACGCTGTGATCCGGCGGCGCGGGGTCGATGCCGGCCGCGCCGCCGGCATCGCCCGCGCCGCCGGTGCCGTCAGGCCGCCCGGAGCCGCTCGCTCCGCGTCTGGATGTCGCGCATGCGCGAGGCCGCCTCCTTGAAGGTGCCGTCCAGCGAGCGGGCCACTTCCTCGGCCGAGCCCTCGAGCCGCTCGACGGTCTGCCCCAGCCCGTCCATGCTGCGGCGGCCGAGCCGGACGAGGCGCTGCACGCCCTCCACGCTCTCCTCGCCCATTCGCTGGTACCAGCGCATCGGATCGCTGAACGCCTGCGGCCACGTGAGCCACCACCGCCATGCCGCCGCCTGCATGTCGCGGGCGGCGTCCAGCTGCGTCTCCTGCAGGCTCATGGCCAGCCGGGCGCCCTCGCGGAACGTCGTCGTGGAGACGTCCATCAGCTCCCGCACGACCTTCTGATTCACCTCGGTCCACAGGCCGATCGTCTGCGCCCCGAGCTCGCTGAGCTGGCTGGCCATGCGCGCCGTGTCCTGTCCGGTCTCGGTCAGCCGCTCCTGCCGGCGGGCGCTCTCCTGGGGCCGCTCCGGCGGCCGCCGCGTCTCCTGGGGCTTCTGCTCGTCCACCATGATGCGTGCGCCTCCCTTCTTCGCTCGTCGCTGACGTTTGCCGCGTGCCATGGATGTCGCCGCGCTCGCGAGGGCGCCGGCCTCGTGCGCCGGTCCTCACGACGTCGCCCAGCCTATGGCCCCGGCGCGGGGCCGACAATCCGTGAAACGACTTTCCGTCGCGCGTGTAGAAGACACACTCGACCCCGCGCGCGTCGCCGGCAAGCGCGGACGTACAATCGTCGGCCATGGACACGCCGCCGGCCGCGGCCCGGGCGCCGAGCAGCGCCGAGCGAGACCGGACGCTGCTCGAGATCAACAACGCGCTCATCGCCAACCTCACGCGCGACGCGCTCTTCCACGCGATCGCCGGCGCCCTGCGCCGCGTGGTGCCCTTCGACCGGACGGCGGCCTTCCTGCACGACGCCGCCCGCGACGTGCTGCAGCTGTTCGTGCTCGAGTCCTCGCTGCCGTCGTCCTACTTCGCGGTCGGGCTCGAGCTGCCGCCGAGCGAGAGCCACGTGGGCCGGGTGTTCCGCGAGCAGCGCCCGCTGCTGCGCCGGGACCTGGCGCGGGAGCGGCAGTTCCCGGCCGAGGAGGCCGCGCTCGCCGACGGCGTCCGCTCGTACGTGATCGTGCCGCTGGTCGCTCGGGGCCGCCCGGTCGGCACCCTCGCCGTGGCGAGCACCACGCCGGAGCAGTACACCGAGGCCGACGTCGTGTTCCTGCAGGAGGTGGCCAACCAGATCGCGCTCGCCGTGGAGAACATGAAGGCGTACGAGGAGGTGCGCGCGCTCAACGAGCGCATGCAGGCCGAGATCGTCCGTCGCGAGCGCGCCGAGGCCGCGCTGCGCGCCACCCTGGCCGAGGTCGAGGCGCTGCGCCGCCGGCTGCAGGACGAGAACGTCTACCTGCGCGAGGAGATCCGGCGCGAGCACGACTTCGTCGAGATGGTCGGGAGCAGCCCGGCGCTGCTGGCCCTGCTCGACCGGGTCGACAGCGTCGCCCGGACCGACGCCACCGTCCTGATCCTGGGCGAGACCGGGACCGGCAAGGAGCTGATCGCCCGGGCCGTCCACGACCGCAGCGCGCGCAAGGAGCGGCCGCTGGTCAAGGTCAACTGCAGCGCGATCTCGGCGGGCCTGGTGGAGAGCGAGCTCTTCGGTCACGTCAAGGGCGCCTTCACGGGCGCCCTCGAGCGCCGCGTGGGCCGGTTCGAGCTGGCCGACGGCGGCACCGTCTTCCTCGACGAGGTGGGCGACCTGCCGCCCGACACCCAGGTCAAGCTCCTGCGGGTGCTGCAGGAGCGGGAGTTCGAGCCGGTCGGCAGCAACCGCACGGTGCGGGTGGACGTGCGTGTCATCGCCGCGACCAACCGCGACCTCGAGGCCGCCGTCCGCGAGGGCCGCTTCCGCGCCGACCTCTTCTACCGCCTGAACGTCGTGCCGCTGCCGGTGCCGCCGCTGCGCGAGCGCCGGTCGGACATCCCGCAGCTCGCCGCCTTCTTCCTGGCCCGCTACGCAGCGCGGTTCGGCAAGAAGGTGAACGGCCTGTCCCCCGACGCCGCCGCGCGGCTCCTCGCCTACGAGTGGCCGGGCAACGTCCGCGAGCTGCAGAACGTCATCGAGCGCGCCGTGGTGCTGGCCCGCGGTCCGGTGCTCGAGCTCGACCGGGAGTTGCCCGCGCCGGCGCGCGCCGAGGTCGGGCCGGTCCCCGGGCCTGCGCCCGGTCTCGGGCCGGCCGGGCTGGTCGGCACGCTGGAAGAGATCGAGCGGCGCCACATCCTGAGCGCGCTCGTGCAGAGCCGCGGGGTCATCGAGGGGCCCCGCGGCGCCGCGGCCATCCTGAAGGTCCATCCCAACACGCTGAGGAGCCGACTGGAGAAGCTCGGCATCAAGCGCCAGGGCCACGAGTTCTCGTAGGCCGCGGCGCCCGCCCGGCCGTCGCCGCCACGAGGCTTCGTGGGGGGCATCACGTCCCCCGACCGGGTTCCGGCCCCAAGTCCGTGTCGTGGCTCGCCGTCGGCCGACGGCGCCCGCGGGTGGTGATCCGGCATGCCCATTGCCAGGGGAAGGCCGCGCTCGGGGCAGGTGTCCGGCGGCGAGGACGGCATGCTGAGGATCATGGTGGAGCTGGAGGAGACGAGCGCGGTGGTCAGGGCGGAGGGCCGCGTGATCGGCGCGTGGGTCGAGGAGCTGCGGCGGTCGTGCGAGCAGGCGCGCGAGGCCCGGAGCGCGCTGATCGTGGACCTGTCCGCCGTCTCGTTCGTCGATCGCGACGGCGTGAGGATGCTCCGGAGCCTGGCCGAGCGCGGCGCCCGGCTGGTGCACGGCTCCGGGTTCGTGGCCGAGGCCCTGAAGGGCTGAGGCGTGGACGCGGCGTCGGCCGAGGCCGAGCGCGCGATCGTACGGCGCCTGCGCGCCGGGGACGCGACGGGCCTCGAGGCTCTCGTGAACGCGTACGCCGGGCGTGTCTACCGGCTGGCCCACGGCATCACGCGCGACGCCTTCGATGCCGAGGAGGTCGTCCAGGACGTGTTCCTCACCGTCGCCCGCCGCATCGAGGACTTCGAGGGCCGCTCGGCGCTCGGGACGTGGATCTATCGGATCGCCACCAACGCCGCGCTCAACAAGCGCCGGGGCAAGCGCTTCGAGCTCGAGACGTCGCTCGAGGAGCACCTGCCGACCTTCCGGGAGGATGGCCACCGGGAGGGCGACCGCAGCTTCCTCCTCGCCGACTGGTCGGGGACGCCCGAGGAGACGCTGCTGGCGGGGGAGGGGCGGGCCGTCGTCAGCCGGGCGCTCGAGGCGCTGCCCGAGCACTACCGCGCCATCGTCGTCCTCCGCGACGTCGAGGGGCTCAGCACCGAGGAGGTGGCCGAGGCGCTGGGGGAGTCCGTCGGCTCGGTCAAGTCGCGGCTGCACCGCGCGCGCATGGCCCTGCGCGAGATCCTCACCCGCGCCTTCGCCTCCTGACGCCTGGAGGCCGGCCGAGGCGCCGGACGCCCGCGGCCCGAACCGACGCGACGGCCCGGATCGGGCGTTGACACGTCGGCGCGGCCGATCGAAGATTGCGGCCAGTTCCAGACACCCACCGGAGCAGCCGCTGGCCGCCGCGCCGGCGGGTCCGAACGACAGGAGGTTCGCCATGGCGACCGTGCCCAGGACGCGCTGGCAGATGCAGGGCGACGGCTACGAGTTCTGCAACTGCTACTTCGGCTGCGGCTGCAACTTCAGCGGCTTCCCGAACTCGAAGGACGGCAGCTGTCACGCCTTCGTCGGCATGCGGGTCGGGCAGGGCCGGTGCGGCGACGTCGACCTCTCGGGCCTCAAGCTCGCCGGGCTGTTCGCCTGGCCGAAGGCGATCCACGAGGGCAACGGCAAGGCCGTGTTCGTCGTGGAGCCGTCGACCAGCGACCGGCAGCTCGACGCGCTGGCGCAGATCTTCACGGGCAAGCTCGGCGGCATGCCGTGGGAGCTGCTCGGGCCCACGTACCAGGTGGCGGGCGTGGCGAAGGCGAGGATCAGCATCGAAGGGCAGGGGCGCAAGAGCACCTTCAAGGCCGAGGGGGTGGGCGAGGGCCGGGGCGGCACGCTGAAGAACCCGGTGACGGGCGAGGACCACCTGCCGCAGGTGGTGCTCGAGCAGGGCTTCATCTGGAAGAAGGGCGAGGTGGGCGCCGGATCGTTCCGCGCCTCGGCGTCCGGCGTGTCCGTCGCCGCCGAGAACAGCAACTGGATCTTCTACCAGTTCCAGTGGTCCAACGGCTGAGGCCGGGCTGACGTGAGCGGCGCGACGACCGTCGAGACGCTGGTCCGGCGCGACCGGGCCATCGTGGCCGCGGGGCTCGTCGCCATCGCCGCCCTGGCCTGGCTCTGGCTGCTACGCCTCTCCGGCTCCATGACCGAGATGGCCGAGCACATGGCGATGCCGGACATGGGCCCGTGGAGCGCGGGTGAGGCGGCCGGGCTCTTCGTCATGTGGGCCGTGATGATGGTCGCCATGATGACGCCATCGGCCGCGCCGATGGTGCTCGTGTTCGCCGCCGTCAACCGGCGCCGACGCGAGCAGGGCGGGGTCGTCGTCCCCACGGGGGTGTTCGTCCTCGGCTACGTCGTGGTCTGGTCGCTCTACGCGGTCGCGGCGGCGGCCGGTCAGTGGGCGCTCCACAACGTCGCGCTGCTGTCCGAGGAGATGGCCGCGGCCAGCCCGCTCCTCGGCGGCATCCTGCTGCTGGCCGCCGGCGTGTTCCAGTGGACGCCGCTCAAGCGCGCGTGCCTGGCCGCCTGCCGCTCGCCGCTGTCCTTCGTGATGACGCGCTGGCACGAGGGCGCCCGGGGCGCCTTCGTCATGGGCCTGAGCCACGGGGTCTACTGCGTGGGGTGCTGCTGGGTGCTGATGGCGCTGCTCTTCGTCGCCGGCGTGATGAACCTCGCCTGGGTCGCCGCCATCGGGGCCTTCACCCTCGCCGAGAAGGCGCTGCCGTGGGGCGACGCGCTGGGCCGCGCCGCCGGCGTGGTGCTCGCCGGGGCGGGACTCCTGCTCGTCACCGGCGTCACCACCTTCTGACCACGGCCGCGACCCATTCCGTTACACTGAGGCTCGTGAAGTCGAACAACCGGAAGCCCGCGCGCCGCCGGCGCGGCCGCGGCGGCCGCACGGCCAGATCGACCGCGGCCGCGGTCGTCGACACGCTGCCGGTCGCCGCCTCCGTCGTCCCGACGGCGCCCCCCGACGGGATCTCCGCGGAAGCGGCGGCGCCCGAGGCCCCCGGCGAGCCGGTCGCCGCCAGCGCCGCACCCCCCGTCGAGCTGCCGCCGCCGCCGGAGACCGCGTTCGCCGCGCGCGTGCCGCCGCCGGAGCCGCCGCGGCCCCTGCCGACCACGCGCCGGGCCATCTTCTTCGACGTCGAGAACACCAGCCGGCCCGAGCACATCGCCCGGGTCCTCGAGCACCTGCGGGTCGACCGCCTGGGGCGCCAGACGGATCTCATCGCCGTCGGCAACTGGCGCGTGGCCAGCCCGGACTCGGCGCGGCTGCTCGCGCGCAACGGCGCGCAGCTCGTGCACAGCGCGCCCTCCACCGGCGTGCGCGACTGGAGCGATCTGCGCATCGCGGTCTCCGCCGGCGTGTGGCTCGCCGCCGCGCGTGCGGGCGACGTCATCGAGATCGTCTCCGACGACCGCGCGTTCGACGCCGTCGGCGACGTGGCGGCGACGCTGGGCGTGGGGTACCGGCGCCTGTCCTTCCGGAGCCTGGCCGGGCTGCCCGCGACCGAGGCGCCGGCCGCCGACGAGCCGGCGGAACCGCGCGGCCGGCGGCGGCGCGGCCGCCGCGGCCGGGGCCACCACGAGCGCGCTCCGCGGCCGGCGGCGGCGCCCCACGTGCGCCACCACGAGCCGCCTCGCCCGCCGGCGCCCCGTGCCGCCGACGAGGCGGCCGGGCCGCACACCGCGCCGCACGACGAGATCGTCGGCGTGGCCCGCGAGCTGATCGAAGGCTCCGATCGCCGCGCCGTCACGATCGACGCGCTCGCCAACGCGCTGAAGTCTCGCGGCTTCAGCCGCACGCCGGGGTCGCCGCGACTGATCACGCGGCTCCGGCGCATCAAGGAGCTCGAGGTGAGCCGCAACGGCCTCATCACGCTGACGGGCCAGCCGGGCGGCGTCCGGCCGGCGCCGCCGCCGGAGCCCGAAGTCCCCGTCGAGATGCCGGCCGCGGAAGCGCCGGTCGAGGCTCCCGGGCCCGTCGTCGTCGAGGCCGAGGAGGCCGTCGCCCCGGGCGCCCAGGCGAGCGCCGCGCGCCGGCCGCGGCGGCGGGGACGCCGGGGCGGGCGCCGCCATCGCCGCCGGGCGCCGGAGACCGCGGCCGCCGAGTGACGCCCGGTCTCGTTCCACGTGGCCTCCGCGCAGTCGCTCCTGTCGACGCTTCCGCCGGGATTCCGCTACGAGCCGGACTTCGTGTCGCCGCCGGAGGAGCGCGATCTCGCCGCCGCACTGGGCGGCGTGGCCTTCTCCGAGGTGCGCATGCGTGGCGTCGCCGCGCGCCGGCGCACCGCGCACTTCGGATGGATCTACGGCTACGAGTCGTGGCGCATCGAGCCGGGGCCGCCGCTGCCCGCCTTCCTCGAGCCGCTGCGCGCGCGCGCGGCGGGCCTCGTCGGCGTCGAGCCGGAGGCGCTCGCCGAGACGCTCCTGACCGAGTACACGCCGGGGGCGGGCATCGGCTGGCACCGCGACGCGCCGATGTTCGGCCTCGTCATCGGCATCTCGCTGATCGCCGCCTGCCGGTTCCGCTTCCGTCGCGGACGCGCGGGCCGCGGCGGGCCCGAGATCGTCCTGGCGCCGCGGTCCGTGTACGTCCTCGACGGCGCGGCACGCTGGCAGTGGCAGCACAGCATTCCGCCGGCGAAGGATCTTCGCTACTCGATCACCTTCCGCACGCTGCGCTCGCCCTCGGCCGGCGGGCCGCGAACTCCGTAGACGACCGGACTCCCCGGAGGGCGCCGCCTCGCACGGTCCGGCGCGCGCCGGGCTGCTCGGGCGGGGGCCGGCTCGATGGTCCGTCCGGCTCGTGCCAACGGGTTCCAGCCGAATCGCCACCGCCGGCGACGGCATCGCAACGGGCGGAGGAAGGGATCATGGTGGAAGCGGTGGTGGCGACCATCCTCATCGTGGCGTTGGTGGCGGGGCCGCTCGTGTGGCGGACCGTGCAGGACCGCCGCGCGGAGCGGGCGCAGTGGCTGGAGGCGCAGATCCGGTCGGCCGTGCGCGAGGCGCTCGGCGGCGAGTCGCTCCTGTCGGTCCACGTCGAGGCCCCGACGCCGCTGCACGCCGGGCGCGTGACGCTGTCCACGCCGCGCGGGTGGGAGGAGCTGGTGGAGCCCGCGTGGAAGTCGGCGCTCGCCTCGACCCCGGAGGACTACGAGCTGGTGCTCACGACGAGCGGCGGCGCCGCGCCCGAGACGCCGGCGCCGCCGCGGGCGGCGTAGGCGCCGGCGCGCCAGCGCCGCGCCGGGGCGCGCCGGACGTCGGGGAGCGCGGGGGGCCGGGTCGGGGCTTTCCACGTCGGCCAGGCGCGTGTCCGAGTAGACGCCGTTCGAGCGCGGCCTCTGCCCGCGGACGTCTGAGGGGAGGCTCGGAGGGGGCCGTCGAGGCGCGCTTCGATGAGCCGGCCGGCGCGGGATCCGTGGCCGCCGCCTGCTCGAGCTGGCGCGGCGTCGCGCCGGCGGCGCGGGCGATCGCCGCCATGGTGCGGTCGGACACCACCGACCGCGGCCGCGTGGCCGCGACGTCCTCGGTCGTGGCGTGCTCGTCGCGATGCTTGATGAGCAGCCACTGGCGCTCGCCGCGCGTGCGCACCAGCGTCCACGATCCGGCGAGCTTCTCGCCGAGCATCACGAACTTCAGCTCGCCCCGCGCCAGCTGGCGGTCGACGTCGGTCTCGTCGCCCAGCCGGCCGTCGGCGACGGGCGCCCACGCGCCCCGGTCCCAGATCATCACGGTGCCGGCGCCGTACTCGCCCTCGGGGATCACGCCCTCGAACTGGTTGTAGTCCATCGGGTGCGGCTCGGTCTCCATGGCCAGCCGCTTGACCGCCGGGTCCAGCGACGGCCCCTTGGGAACGGCCCACGAGAGCATCACGCCGCGGTGCTCGAGGCGGAAGTCGTAGTGCAGGCGCGTGGCCCGGTGCTTCTGGACGACGAACGCCAACGGCCTGGGCCCGGCGGCGGCGCCCGGCCGGCGACCGGGCGGCTCGGGCGTCACCCCGAAGTGCCGCTTGCGGTTGTACTCGGCGAGGCTGCCGTAGCGGCTCAGGTCGGGAAGCGTGGCGCCCCCGCCCCGCGTCGACCGGGCCCGCCCACGACTCATCGCGGCCGGCGCCTCGCGGCGGCCGCCGGCGCCGCCCCGGTCGTCGGCATCCCGGCGCCGCCGCTCAGGCGGCCAGGCCGTCCATGTCGCGCCAGGCGCCGCTGGCGCCCGGACGCGCTGCGCGCAACATGCGCGCGCGGCCCTTCGGGTCGAGCGGAGCGAAGAGCCGCTCGTGGAGCCGGAGCAGGTCCTCCATCGACGCCGCTTCCACCTCCGGTCCGCGCCTGGTCCCGGTCCTGACGTCGGACACGATCCGTCGCCTCATGCGTTCTGCGCGTTGCAACGCCTGTGCCGGCACCCCTACACTCGCCGCCGTGAGTCGCGCCTGGCGCCAGCTCGCCGTCCTCTCGCTCGCCGAGCTGCTGGCGCTCTCGCTCTGGTTCAGCGCGTCCGCGGTGCTGCCGGCGCTCACGCGCGAATGGCGGCTCGGCGAGGCGGCGCGCGCCTGGCTCACCAACTCCGTGCAGCTCGGCTTCATCGCCGGCACGCTGCTCTCGGCGCTCGGCAACCTGCCCGACGTCGTCTCGCCGCGCCGTCTCATGGTGGCCGCCACGCTGCTCGGCGCCGCCGCGAACGCCGCCATCGCGCTGTGGGCGGAGGGCCCGGCGGCGGCGCTGGCGCTGCGCTTCGTGACCGGGGTGGCGATGGCCGGCGCCTATCCACCGGCGATGAAGATCGTGGCCACCTGGTTCCGCGAGGGCCGCGGGCTGGCCATCGGCATCCTGGTGGGCGCGCTCACCGCCGGCTCGGCCACGCCGCACCTCATCCGCGGCGTGACGGACCTGCCGTGGCGCGACGTGCTGCTCGCGGCCTCGGCGCTGGCGCTGCTCGCCGCCGTCATCGTGCAGGGCTGGGTGAGCGAGGGCCCGCATGCCTTTCCCTCCGCGCGCTTCGATCCGCGCATGGCCGCCGCGGTGTTCCGCGAGCGCGGCGCGCGCCTGGCGTGCTTCGGTTACTTCGGGCACATGTGGGAACTCTACGCGATGTGGGCCTGGATCGGCGTCTTCTTCGCCCAGAGCCTGGCCGCGCGCGACGGCGCCGAGACCGCGCTCCACCCGAGCGCCGCGGCCTTCGCCGTCATCGCCGCCGGCGCGCCGGGCTGCTGGCTCGGCGGCCTCGTCGCCGACCGCTGGGGCCGCACGACGCTCACGATGATCGCGATGAGCCTGAGCGGGGCCTGCGCGCTCCTGATCGGGCTCACGTTCGGAGGGCCGCCGTGGCTCGGCCTGGCCGTCGGGCTCGCGTGGGGCCTCACCGTGGTCGCCGACTCCGCGCAGTTCTCCACGGCCGTCACCGAGCTGGCCCCGCCGGCGTACGTGGGCACCGCGCTCACGATGCAGACGTGCGTCGGCTTCGCCATCACGATCGCCTCGATCTGGCTCGTGCCGCTCCTGGCCGCCCGCGCCGGCTGGCCGTGGGCCTTCGCCGCGCTCGCCGTGGGTCCCGCCCTGGGCGTGCTGGCCATGGCGCGCCTGCGGTCACTGCCCGAGGCGCGCCGGCTGGCCGGCGGCCGCCGCTGAGCGGGGCGTTTGCCCGGGCGCACCCCAGGCGCGTAGAGTCGCAGCGATGACCGAGGTCGAGGTCCTCGACCGCATCCAGCGGCGGCTGCTCTGGCTGTCGACCTGGATGGTGCACCATGCCAACGCCGTCCGGCCGGGCGCCGACGGCACCAAGGTGGGCGGTCATCAGGCCTCCTCGGCCTCGGTCGTGAGCCTCCTCACCGCGCTCTACTTCAAGGCGCTCGGCCCCGGCGACCTGGTGGCGGTGAAGGCGCACGCCGCCCCGGCGTTCTACGCCGCCCAGTTCCTGCGCGGGCGGCTCGGCGCCACCGCGCTCCGCGGCCTGCGCGAGTTCGGCGGGCTGCAGGCCTATCCGAGCCGCCGGAAGAACCCCGAGGTCGTCGACGTGTCGACGGGCTCGATGGGGCTCGGGGCCGTGCAGGCGACCTTCGCCGCCCTCGCCACGCGCTACCTGGTGGATCACGGCGCCCCCGGCGTGCCCGGGCGGGTCGTCGTCATGGTGGGCGACGCCGAGCTCGACGAGGGCAACGTCTGGGAGGCGCTCGCCGAGGAGGTCGTCGGCCGGCTGGGCGACGTCCTGTGGATCGTCGACGTGAACCGGCAGAGCCTCGACCGCATCGTGCCCGACGCGCGGACGCGGCAGCTGCCGGCCCTCTTCGCCGCGCTGGGCTGGAGGGTGCGCGAGCTGCGCTGGGGCGGCCGCCTGACCGCGCTCTTCGCGCGGCCCGGCGGACAGGCGCTCCGGGCGCGCCTGTCCGCGATGTCCAACGCCGAGTACCACCGCCTGCTGCGTCAGCCCGGCCCGGCGGTCCGCAAGGGGCTCGCCGCGGGCGAGCCCGCCATCGACCGTCTCCTGGGCGACGTGTCCGACGAGGCGCTGCCGGCCCTGGTCGCCGACCTCGGCGGTCACGACCTGGCCGCGATCCTCGGCGCGCTGGAGGAGGCCGATCGCGAGCGCGAGCGGCCGGCGGTCATCCTGGCGCACACGATCAAGGGCTGGGGCCTGCCCAGCGCCGCCGACCCGCTGAACCACACGGCGGTGCTCACCACGGCCCAGATCGACGCGCTGCGGGCGGCGCTCGGCGTCGCGCCGGGGGCGGAATGGGAGGGCTTCGCGCCGCACAGCGAGGAGGCGCGATGGATCCGGCGGCTGCCCCCGCTGTTCACGCCGCCGCCGGCCGCCCCGGCGCCGGCGGTGCCGTCGCAGATCGGCGAGACCTACCCGGACGAGTGCTCGACCCAGGAGGCCTTCGGCCGGGTCCTCGGCGCGCTGGCGCGCCTGCCCGCCGGCGACGCCATCGTCACCGTCTCGGCCGACGTCGCGATCACGACCCACCTGGCGGGCTGGATCAACCGCCGCGGCGTCTGGTTCCCGGAGCCGAGAGCCGAGCCCGCCGCCGACCAGCCGCAGCCCGTGCAGTGGCGCGAGAGCCGGCGCGGCCAGCACGTCGAGCTCAACATCGCCGAGCACGACCTCTTCCTGCTGCTGGGCGCCCTGGGGCTGACCCGGGAGCTCTCGGGCGTGACGCTGCTGCCCGTCGGCACGCTCTACGACCCGTTCGTGACGCGCGGGCTCGACGCGTTCTACCACGCGCTCTATTCGGGCGCGCGCTTCGTGGTCGTCGGCACGCCGTCCGGCGTGAGTTTGGCCCCGGAGGGCGGCGCGCATCAGTCCGTGGTCACGCCGGGCATCGGCGTGGCGCTGCCCGACTGCGCCTACTTCGAGCCGGCCTTCGCGCGCGAGGTCGAGTGGGTGCTCCTCGACGCCCTCGACGGCATCGCGCGCCGCACCGGCGAGAGCTGCTACCTGCGGCTCTCGACGCGCCCCGTGGACCAGCGGCTGGCGCCGCCGCCCGATGCGGCGCTGCGGGCCGCGGTGCTGGCCGGCGGCTACCGCCTGGCCGACGCCCGCGGCGAGCCGGGCTGGGACCCCGAGACCACCGCGGTGTCGATCTTCGCCGCGGGCGTCGTGGTACCCGAGGCCCTGGAGGCGGCGCGCGCGCTGCGCGAGCGCGACGTCCACGCCAGCGTCTTCGTCGTCACCAGCCCGGACCGGCTCTACCGCGGGCTCCGCGCGCCGCGGCCCCACCTGGAGCGCCTCGTGACCGCCGACGAGGAGGGCGTGCCCATCGTCTCCGTCCTCGACGGCCATTCCCACGCGCTGGCCTTCATCGGCGGCGCCCTGGGCGTGCCGCAGGTGGCGCTCGGCGTCGATGCCTTCGGCCAGTCCGGCGCGCGCGCCGCGCTCTACCATCACTACGGCATCGACGCCCCGGCCATCACGCGCGCCGCGCGGCTGCTGCTGGGGCACCCGTCGTGAGCCCGGCCCCGGCGAGCCCGGACGAGACGGCGGAGCGCCGGGAGCGCCGGCGCCGCCGGCTCTTCCAGGAGCTCGCCCTGCGCGCCAGCGTGGCGCTGCTCATCCTCCTCTTCGACCGCGTCTACGTCACCGTCACCGCCTACGACGAGCCGAGCCTGCTGAGCCGCACGGCGCTGGCCGTGCTGCTCCTCAACGTCCCCTACTGGCTCCTGGGCCGCGCGGGCCGCTGGGGCCGGACGCAGGCCTACGGGCGGATGCTCCTGGACGTGGCGTTCATCACGCTCGGCCTCGGCGCCGCGGGCGGCCTGGCCGCGGCGCCGTTCATCGGCGTCTACGTCGTCGTGCCCGCGTACGTGGGGCTCGTGCTCTCGCGCACGGCCGCCCTCGTCGCGACGGCAGCCTCGGTGGTGGCGTACCTGACGCTGGTGATCCTCCAGGAGGGCGGCTGGATCGGCACGCCACCGCGCCCGGACGTCGGCGAGCGCACCGTGGCCGCCTTCAACCTGCTCATGCTCGCCGTCGTCGGCGTCGTGATCGCCCTGCTCGGCGAGGCCTACCGTCGCAGCCGCAGCCGGCTCGCCCGCCTCAACCGCGAGCTGGAGCGCGCGGCCGAGGAGACGATGCGGCTCAACGCGGAGATCCAGCGCGCCGCCCGCCTCAGCGCCCTCGGCGAGGTCACGGCGGGCGTCACCCACGAGCTCGGCAACCTGCTCACGAGCGCGGTCGGGCACCTGAACCTGGCGCGCCGGAAGCTGCGCGGCGGCGCCGGCGACGCCGAGGAGCACTTCGCCCACCTGGAGCGCAGCTTCGAGGCGGCCACGCGCATCGTCCGCAACGCGCTGGAGACGGCGCGCCAGCCGGTGGCGACGGTGGAGGCGATCTCGCTGCCCGAGGTCGCCCGGCGCATCGCCGAGCTCAAGGCCCCCGAGCTGCGCCGCCAGGGCATCACCGTGCGCGTCGACTTCCCGGGCGACTTCCCGCCCGTGCGCGGCGCGCCCTTCCAGCTGCAGCAGATATTGCTGAACCTGGTCAGCAACGCCCAGCACGCGCTGCGCGAGGCGCGCGCGCCGCGGGCCATCGAGATCGCGGGCTCCGCCCACGGCGACCGGGCGGTGGTCGAGGTCCGCGACAACAGGCCCGGCATTCCTCCGGCGGCGCTCGAACGGCTCTTCGAGCCGTTCTTCACCACGCGGCCCGAGGGCACCGGCCTCGGCCTGGCCATCTCCGCCGGCATCGCGCGCGGCCTCGGCGGCGAGCTGTCGGCGGCCAACCGCCCCGGCGGCGGCGCCGTCTTCCGCCTGGACCTGCCCGCCGAGCGCCTCGCCCGGCGCTGACCGGCGCCCCGCCGCGCCCGCCCGGGCGGGGCGTAGAATCGACCCGATGTCGGCCGAGCCGTTCGTCCCGCCCGATCCCACCATCCCCGCCCTGCGCGCCGCCGCCGCGCGGTGCACCGGCTGCGAGCTCTACCGGCGGGCCACGCAGACCGTCTTCGGCGAGGGCGCGCACCGCGCCCGGGTGATGCTCGTCGGCGAGCAGCCGGGCCACGAGGAGGACCTGTCGGGGCGGCCCTTCGTCGGCCCCGCGGGACGGCTTCTCGACCGGGCGCTGGCCGAGGCCGGGATCGATCGGCAGGCCACGTACGTTACGAACGTGGTGAAGCACTTCAAGTGGGAGCCGCGGGGCAAGCGCCGCATCCACACCAGGCCGAGCGCCGCGGAGATCGCCGCCTGCCGGCCGTGGCTCGACGCCGAGATCGCGGCGCTCGAGCCCCAGGCTATCGTCTGCCTGGGCGCGACGGCGGCCCAGGCCCTGCTGGGCCGGCAGTTCCGCGTCAGCCGCGACCGCGGGCGCTTCGTGCCCTCGCCGCTGGCGCCGCGCGTGCTGGCCACCGTGCATCCCTCGTCGCTGCTGCGCGCGCCGGACGAGGACACGCGCCGGCGGGAGACCGAGCGCTTCGTCGGGGACCTCAAGGTGGTGGCCGGGGTGCTATGATCCCGCCACCTCGAAAGGAGAGCCGCATGCGCCGATTCACCGTGCTCGTCTGCCTGCTCGCCGTGGCGCTCGCCGCCTCGGCGGGCCTCGCCGCGTACCCCGAGCGCCCCGTGAAGCTGATCGTGCCCTGGGCCGCGGGCGGCGACACCGACGCGATCTTCCGCCCGTTCGGCCAGCACCTGCAGAAGCACCTGGGCCAGACGGTGGTCATCGCCAACGTCACCGGCGCGTCGGGCACGGCCGGCGCCCGCGAGGCCAAGAACTCCCCGCCCGACGGCTACACGCTCTACGCGATCCACGACTACATCCACTCGACGTACTACACGGGCGTGGCCGACGTGGCCTACTCCGACTTCGAGCCGATCTGCTCGGTGTCCAACACGCCGTCGGTGCTGACGGCCAGCCCGAAGACCAAGTGGTCGTCGTGGCAGGAGCTGCTGGCGGACGCCAAGGCCCGGCCCGGCCAGATCACGGTGGGCGCGACGCTCGGGTCCACCAGCCACTTCTTCCCCGCGCTCATCGAGAAGGCCGCGGGCATCAAGTTCAAGTACGTCTCCTACGAGGGGCTGGCGCCGCGCATGAACGCCATCCTCGGCGGGCACATCGACCTGACCGATTCGAACCTCACCCAGAAGGGCAAGGTCGACGCCGGTCAGCTGAAGTTCCTGGGCGTCGCCACCGAGAAGCGGCTGGCCGACGCGCCCAGCGTGCCGACGCTCAAGGAGCTCGGCGTGAACGTCGTCTACGCGGTGACCCGCGGCGTGATGGTGCCGAAGGGCACCCCGCCGGACGTGGTGGCCAGGCTCGAGGACGCCTGCCGGAAGGCCACGGCCGAGCCGAAGTTCGCCGAGGAGATGCAGAGGCAGGGCACGTTCGTGCGGTTCATGGACCGCAAGGCGTACGCCGGGTTCCTCGAGCAGAACGACGAGCTGAACAAGACGCTCGCGCGCGACCTGGGCCTGCTCAAGCGCTCGTGAGCCGGTAGATGCTTGTCCCGGCAACGGTCCCCGAGGCGCGCCGCGGCTGCGCCGGGGCGTGCCGAGCGCTTGGGGGGGTGGGGGGCCATGTCGGGGCCCCCCACGACGGGTAACCCCCCGGCATGCTCTCGCGAGACGGCGTCGCCGGCCTCGTGTGCCTCGCCGGCGCCGCCGTCCTGGCCCTCGCCTCGCGAGGGCTGCCGCAGCCGGCGCTGGTCCCCATCGGGCCCGCGTTCTACCCCCGCATCCTCTTCGGCGTGACGGCCGCGCTGTCCCTGGCCCTGGTCATCGCCGACCTGCTCGGCCCCCGGCGCCCGGCGGCGCCGCCGGCGCACTACCGCCTGGTCGTCCTGACGTTCGTGATCTTCGCGCTGTACGTCTTCGCCATGCCGGCGCTGGGGTACCGGGTGGCGACGTTCGTCTTCGTCGCCGCGCTGCAAATGGTGCTCGACCCGCCCCGGGGCTGGCGCTGGGCGCTGGCGCTCGGCATGGCGTTCGTCAGCACGGCCGCGACCTACCTGGTGTTCGAGCAGTACCTCTCGGTGCTGCTGCCGCGCGGCCGCCTCACGGGGTTCTGAGCGTGTTCGGGCCGCTCCTCGGCAGCCTCGGCGAGATCGTCCAGACGCAGTACCTGCTGCCCCTGGCCATCGGCACGCTGGCCGGCATGCTGGGCGGCGCGCTGCCCGGCGTGACCATCACGATGACGATCATCATCGTGCTGCCGTTCACCTTCGGCCTGGACCCGCTGGCGGGCCTGGCGGCCATGGTCGGCGTCTACGTGGGCGGCGAGTCCGGCGGTCTGGTGACGGCCAGCCTGCTGGGGATCCCCGGCACGCCCTCGGCGGTGGCCACCACGTTCGACGGCTTCCCGATGGCCCGTCACGGGCAGCCCGGCCGCGCCGTGTGGCTCGGCACCTGGGCGTCGTTCTTCGCCGGCATCCTGGGCGCGATCTTCCTGGTGGCGGCGACCGTGCCCCTGGCGCGCTTCGCGCTGCAGTTCGGGCCGTGGGAGTACTTCTCGCTGTTCATCTTCGCGCTGTCGATGGTGGCCGGCCTCACCGAGCACTCGCTGCTCAAGGGGTTCCTGTCCGGCGCCATCGGCCTGCTCATCACCGTGATCGGCACCGATCCCATCATGGCCGTGCCGCGCTTCCACTTCGGAACCGACTTCCTCCGCAACGGCTTCCAGTTCCTGCCCGTGCTCATCGGCATCTTCGCCTTCGCGCAGATCATGACCGACCTCGAGCGCATGGGCGCGGGCCAGCGGGCGGCCAGGATCGAGGCGCCGAGCCTGGCCGTCTCGCACCCGGCCGTGATCTGGGACATCGTCAAGCGGCCGTTCCTGATGCTGTGGTCGACGCTGATCGGGCTGCTCATCGGCGTGCTGCCCGCCGTCGGCGGCAGCGCCGCCAACGTGATGGCCTACGACCAGGCCAAGAAGTTCTCCCGTCATCCCGAGAAGTTCGGCACCGGCATCCCCGAGGGCATCATCGCCTCCGAGGCCGCGAACAACGCCAACGTGGCCGGCTCGCTGGTGACCATCATGGCCTTCGGCATCCCGGGCGACGCGGTGACGGCCGTGATGCTGGGCGCCATGATCATCCACGGCATCCAGCCCGGCCCCCTGTTCATGACCCAGGAGCCGCGCGTGGCCTACGGCATCTTCGCGGCCTACATCATGGCCCACCCCGTGATGATGCTGCTGCAGTGGCTGCTGGCCCGCGTCTACCTGCGCGTCGTGCAGGTGCCGACCTCCATCTTGATCCCCAACATCCTGGTGCTGTGCGTGATCGGCGCCTACGCGCTGAACAACGTGATGGACAACGTCCACGCGCTCCTGCTCTTCGGCGTGCTCGGCTACCTGCTGGTGAAGTTCGGCTTCCCGCTGGCGCCGCTGATCCTGGGCGTCATCCTGGGCGACCAGATCGAGGTGAACCTGGTGCGCTCGCTGATGACGGACGCCGACCCCTGGCAGTTCGTCACCCGGCCGATCTCGGGCGCGATGCTGGCCCTGTCGGTGCTCTCGGTCGTCCTCGCGCTGTGGCAGCACCGGCGCCAGTACCGGCGCGCCGCCGCGCCGGCGGCCGGGGGGCCCGACACGGACTTCTGAGCGGCGATGAGCCTCGTCCTGCACGGCGGGCGCGTCATCACGCTCGACCGCGGCTCGCGCATCGCCGGCGCCGTCGCCGTGCGCGACGGCCGCATCGCCGCCGTGGGCGAGGCGGCCGCGCTCCTGCGCGAGGCGCCGCCCGGCGCCCGCCGCATCGACCTGGCCGGCCGCGCCGTCCTCCCGGGCTTCGTCGACGCCCACCCGCACGTCGACCGCGAGGGGCTGCGGGCCCGCGGCGGCATTCCCCTCGCCGGCTGCCACTCCGTCGCCGAGATCGTGGCGGTCGTCCGCGCGGCGGCGCGGCGCACGCCGCCGGGGCAGTGGATCGTGCTCATGCCGATGGGCGCGCCGCCCCACGAGTGGGTGAGCCGTCCCGAGGCGCTGCACGAGGGCCGCTTCCCGACCCGCGAGGACCTGGACGCGGCGGCGCCCGAGCATCCCGTGTACATCCGCGCCGTGTGGGGCTGGTGGAGTCGCCGGCCCTTCCCGTCCGTCGCCAGCAGCCGCGCCCTCGCGCTGGCCGGCGTGACGCGCGACACGCCGGCGCCCCACAACGTCGAGATCGTCAAGGACGCGCGCGGCGAGCCGACCGGCGTGTTCCTCGAGCGCAACCACGTGCCCGTGCTGGAGTACACGCTCTTCGCCTGCCTGCCGCGCTTCACCCACGCCGACCGCGTGGCCAGCGTCGCGCTGGGCGCGGCCGCCTACGCCGCGGCCGGCACCACGAGCGCCTGGGAGGGCCACGGGCTGACGCCCGCGCTGCTGCGGGCCTGGCGCGAGGCCGGCGAGGGCGCGCGGCTGCCGCTCCGGATGCAGACGACCGTCAGCGTGCCGAGCGCGGTGCTCGACGACCGCGGCGTGGTCGAGTTCCTCTCGCAGTGGGCGGGCGTGGCGAGCGGCCGCGGGCTCGGCGACGACCGGTTCCGGGTCGAGGGCGTCACGCTGGGCGGCGCCGCCGACCCGGCGGTCGCCGCGCTCGTCGGCGCCGGCTACCCGTACGAGCAGTGGGCCGGCCACTTCTACCAGGCGATGGAGCAGGCGCGCTTCGTGCGCCTGGCCACCGAGGCCGCCCGCCTGGGGCTCCGGGTGTCGTGCATCGTCAGCCGCGACCTCGAGTACGCGCTCTCGGCCTACGAGGCCGTCGACCGCGAGGTGCCGATCCGCGAGCGCCGCTGGGTCCTCGTGCACGTCAACCAGGCCGCGCCCGACCAGCTGCGTCGCATGAAGGCGCTGGGCGTCGCCGTCACCGCCACGCCCGGCTTCCTCTACCTGGCCGACGACCGCTACGGGCTCGACCGCCTGGGGGCGCGCGGCGTGCCCCTGCGCGACCTGCTCGACGCCGGCGTCCCCGTCGCGCTCGGCACCGACGGCGTGCCGATCTCGATGCTGTGGACGGCGTGGCAGGCGCTCGCCCGCCTGGACGGCGGCACCGGCCGGCGGCTGGGCGAGAGCGGCCTCGGGCGCGAGGAGGCGCTGCGCATGGCCGTCCAGAGCGGACACTGGATCACGTGGGACGAGGATCGCCGCGGCTCCATCGAGCCGGGCAAGGTGGCCGACCTCGTGGTGCTGGCCGAGGACCCGCTGACGTGCGCCGAGGACCGCTTGAAGGACGTGGCCGTCGACACGACCATCGTCGGAGGAGAGATCGCATGGAGCAGGCCGTCGCCGTCGCCGGCGCGCTGATCATCCTGGCCGCCTACGGCGCCAACCAGCTCGGCGTGCTCGACCGGAGGCACCGGGCCTACAGCGCGCTGAACCTGGTCGGCGCCGCCATCCTGACCGTGATCGCGTTCCGGGCCGGGCAGTGGGGCTTCGTGCTGCTCGAGGGCGCCTGGACGCTCATCAGCGTGCCGCCGCTGCTCGCCTCCCGGCGGTGACGGGGGCCGGGCGGTATAATTCGGGCGTCATGGCCTCCCTGGCCGAGCCCCGCAAGCGCGCCCTGCGACAGGAGCTGGAGGCCCTCCTCGGCCGGGGCGGCGTGCTCAGCGATCCCGACGAGCTGGCCGTCTACGAGTCCGACGGGCTCACGCTCTTCCGCGCGCTGGCCGACTTCGTCGTCTTCCCGCGCTCGGCCGAGCACGTCGCGGCGATCGTGCGGCTGGCCAACCGCGAGGGGCTGCCGTTCGTGGCGCGCGGCGCCGGCACCGGACTGAGCGGCGGCTGCCTGCCGGCCGAGGGCGGCATCGTCATCTCGCTCATGCGCATGAACCGCGTGCTCGAGGTCGACTACGACAACCAGATCGCCGTCGTCGAGCCGGGCCTGGTCAACCTGCACCTGTCGTGGGCGGTGGGGCCGCGCGGCTACTACTACGCCCCCGACCCCTCGAGCCAGCAGGCCTGCACGCTCGGCGGCAACATCGCCAACAACTCGGGCGGCCCGCACACGCTCAAGTACGGGGTCACCGTCAACCACGTGCTGGGGCTCGAGGTGGTGCTGCCCGACGGCGAGATCGTCTGGCTCGGCGGCCGGACGCGCGAGAGCGTCGGCTACGACCTGGCCGGCGTCTTCGTGGGCTCCGAGGGCACCTTCGGCATCGCCACCAGGATCGTCGTCCGCATCCTCAAGAAGCCGCAGGCGGTCAGGACCGTCCTCGCCGTGTTCGACGAGGTCGCCCACGCCTCGCAGGCCGTCTCGGCCATCATCGGACGCGGGCTCGTGCCGGCGGCGGTGGAGATGATCGACCAGCTCACCATCCAGGCCGTCGAGGACGCCTTCGGCTGCGGCTATCCGCGCGACGCCGCCGCCGCGCTGCTGGTCGAGCTCGACGGGCTCGCCGCCGGCATGGAGGTCCAGGCCGCGCGCATCGTGGCCGCCTGCCGCGAGGCCGGCGCCCGCGAGGTGCGGGCGGCCCGCGACGAGGCCGAGCGGGCACTGCTCTGGAAGGGCCGGAAGTCCGCCTTCGGCGCCTACGGGCGGGTGTCGCCCGCGTACATGGTGATGGACGGCGTGATCCCGCGCACGCGGCTGCCCTACGTGCTGGACCGGGTCAACGCCATCGTCGCCGCGCACGGGCTGCGCGTGGGCAACGTGTTCCACGCCGGCGACGGCAACCTGCACCCGAACATCCTCTACGACCCGCGCCGGCCGGGCGAGGAGGCGCGGGTGGTGGCCGCGGGCGCGGAGATCATGAAGCTGTGCGCCGAGGTGGGCGGATCGATCTCCGGCGAGCACGGCATCGGGCTCGAGAAGGCGGACTTCATGCCGTTCATCTTCTCGGCGGCCGACCTGGCCTTCATGGAGCGGCTCAAGGCCGCGTTCAACCCGACCGGCCGCTGCAACCCCGGCAAGATGTTCCCGACCCGCAAGACGTGCGGCGAGGCCGGTGCCGTGGCCTACCGGCCGCACCCCATCGAAGAGAAGGGACTCGCCCAGCGCTTCTAGCGCGGGCGGCCCCCGCCGCGGAGGTCGTGCTGCTCGACAAGCTGCGCTCGATCGTCGGCCCCGCCAACCTCCTCGCCGGCGTCGACCTGTCGCCGTACGTCGTCGATGGGCGGACGCCCGAGGCCGCCGTCTTCCCGGGCTCGCTCGACGAGACGCGCGCCGTCGTCGAGCTGGCCGCGTCCGCCGGCGTGCCCATCGTCCCCTGGGGCGGCGGCACCGCGGCTGCCGTCGGCGCGCCGCCGTCGCGTCCGGGGCTGGTGCTGGGACTGGGCCGCCTCGGGCGGCTGGTGGAGCACGAGCCGGGCGACCTCACGGCCACCGTGCAGGCGGGCATGACCGTGGCCGCCCTGCAGAGCGCGCTGCGCGCGCGCGGGCAGTGGCTGTCGCTGGATCCCCCCGACCCCGGGCGGGCCACCATCGGCGGCGTGCTGGCCGCCAACGCCTCGGGGCCCCGGCGGCACCTGTACGGCACCGCCCGCGACCTCCTCATCGGCGTCACCGTGGTCACCGGCGACGGCGCCGTGGTGCGCGGTGGGGGCAAGGTGGTGAAGAACGTCGCCGGCTACGACCTGCCCAAGCTCTTCGTCGGCTCGCACGGCACGCTGGGCGTCATCGTCGAGGCCACGCTGAAGCTGCGGCCGGTGGCCGACGTGGAGCGGCTCGTCGCCGTGCGCTTCGACCGCGTGAAGGACGCCGGCGCGGCGGCGCGCGCGGTGATGGGATCGGACCTGGTCCCCACGGCCCTCGACCTGCTCGACGGTGAGGCGGCCCGCGCCATGGCCGAGGCCGGCGAGCGCGGCCGGCCGCCCGGGGCGTTGCTGGCGGTCGGCTTCGACGGGCTCGCCGAGCAGGTCGACTGGCAGTGTGGCGAGCTCGGGCGGGTGACCGGGCCGCTCGGCGGCTCGCGCGTCGTCACGCTGCCCGGGGCCGCCTGGGACGCGCTCGGCAGCGCGGCGCCCCGCGCCGTCGATCCGCCGGCCGCGGTGGTCCGGCTCGTCGTCATGCCCGCCCAGGTGGCCGACGTCATGGAACAGGCCGCGGGCGCCGCGCGGGCGCGGGGCCTCGTCGCCGCGGTCAGCGCTCACGCCGGCGTGGGCGTGCTCACCGCGGCGCTCGGTACGCAGGGCGCGCCGGAGCCGGCCACGGTGGCGGCCGTGCTCCAGGAGTGGCGGGCGATGGCGCGCGCCGGCGGCGGCCACGCCACGCTCGAGTCGGCGCCGCTCGCCGTCAAGGCCCAGGTGCCGGCCTGGGACGATCCCGGCGCGGCCGGACGCATCATGAAGGCCATCAAGGCGCAGCTCGATCCCCGCGGCATCCTGAACCCGGGCCGCTTCGTGGCCGGGATCTGACGGCGATGGCGCACGCCACCGAGGGACAGGCGCCGGCGGCCGCCCCGCTCGCGCTCCACGGGCTCGGCGTGGAGGGCGTGAACCAGTGCGTCCACTGCGGGCTCTGCCTGGCCTACTGCCCGACCTTCGCGGAGCTCGGCACCGAGATGGACTCCCCCCGCGGCCGCATCTTCCTGATCAAGGCGCTGGCGGAGGGCCGCATGGCGCTGAGCGACTCCGTGGTCGATCACCTGGGACTCTGCCTGGACTGCCGCGCCTGCGAGACCGTGTGCCCGGCCGGCGTGCCGTACGGGCGGCTCATCGAGGCGGCGAAGGCCGAGGTCGAGCGGCAGCGCCCCGGGAGCCCGGTGCGCCGCGCGTTCCGCTGGGCGAACTTCGGGCTCCTGCTCGGCCGGCCGGCGGCGCTGCGGGCGGCGGCCGCGGCGCTGCGCGCGTACCAGGCCAGCGGGCTGCAGCGGCTCGTGCGCGCCACGGGCCTGGCGCGGGCGCTGCCCGGCACGCTGCCCGCGTGGGAGGCCCTGCTGCCGCCGCTGCCCCCGGCCGCGGAGCGCGGGCCGTTGCCCGCGGTGACGCCGGCCGAGGGGGCGCGGCGCGGCCGCGTGGCGCTGCTCACGGGCTGCGTGCAGTCCGTGGTGTTCGGCGCCCACAACCGGGCGACGGCCCGCGTGCTGGCCCGGAACGGCTACGAGGTCGTGGCGCCGCCCGCGCAGGGCTGCTGCGGCGCGCTCAACGCGCACGGCGGCGACCACGCGCGCGCCGTGGACATGGCCCGGCGCACGATCGAGGTCTTCGAGGCCGCCGGGGCCGAGGCCGTCGTGGTGAACACGTCGGGGTGCGGGGCCCACATGAAGGCCTACGGCGCGCTGCTCGCCGGCGAGCCCGCGTGGGCCGAGCGGGCGCGCCGCTTCTCGGCGAGCGTGCAGGACGTCTCGGAGTTCCTGGCGCGGGCGCCGCTGCGCGGACCGCTCTCGGCGGTGCCGATGACGGTGACGTATCACGACCCCTGCCACGTGGTGCACGGCCAGAAGATCCGCACCGAGCCGCGCGCGCTGCTGGCCCAGGTGCCCGGGCTGCGCCTCGTCGACCTCCCGGAGGCCGACTGGTGCTGCGGCTCGGCGGGCCTCTACAACCTGACCCAGCCCGAGATGGCCGAGCGCCTGCAGCGGCGCAAGGTGCGGAACATCGTCGCCACGGGCGCCGAGGCCGTGGTCACGGCGAACCCCGGCTGCATCCTGCAGATCCAGGCCGGGCTCGCGGCCGAGGGCGCCAGGACGCGGGTGATGCACATCGTGGAGATTCTCGACCAGGCGTCGGCGGCCGATGGCTGAGCGGGCGGCGGCGACCCCGGAGGAGCACAGGCGGACGGCGCCGAGCGCCGTGGGGTGCTTCGTGCTGACGATCTCCGATACCAAGACGCCGGAGACGGACACGAGCGGCGCGCTGATCCGCTCGCTCCTGGAGGGGGCCGGCCACCGGGTGGCGGGCTCCGCGATCGTGCGCGACGAGCCCGCCGAGGTCCAGCGCGTCGTGCGCGAGGCCGCCGCCGACGACCGCGTGCAGGTCGTCGTGATGACCGGCGGAACCGGCATCACGTCCCGCGACTCGACCTACGAGGCGGTGGAGGCGCTGCTGGACAAGCGCCTGCCCGGCTTCGGCGAGCTGTTCCGCATGCTCTCCTACCAGGAGATCGGCGCCGCGGCGATGCTGTCGCGCGCGCAGCTCGGCGTGTACCGCCGGCGCATCGTGGTGTCCTTGCCGGGCTCTCCGAACGCCTGTCGTCTGGCCGTCGAGAGGCTGCTGCTTCCCGAGCTCGGTCACCTGGTGCGCGAGGTGAGTCGCTGAGCCGCGCCGGCGCCGCGGCGCGCGGTCTCGGCGTGGTCCTGGCGCTCTGCCTGGTCGGCGCGCCGACCGGGGCCACGGCGACCGGCGCCAGCCCGCCCGGGGCCCCCGGCGTGCCCGCGCCGGGCGCCCCCAGCTACGGGGCTCCGCCCCCCGGCGCCGGTGCGCCCGGCGCGACGCCAGGCGCGGCCGCACCGCCGGGCCGCGAGCGGCCGTCCACCGGTGGAACGCTCGGGCCCCGGCCCATCGATCAGCTCGACCGCGCCGTGCGCCAGCCGCCGCCGTCGGTGCCGCGGCCGCCGGCGCCGTCGCCGCGAGCGGACATGGTCTGGGTCCCCGACCGGTACCTCGACCGGCCGGAGGGCACGCTGCACGTGCCCGGGCACTGGGAGCAGCGGCTGTCGCCGCAGGAGCACTACGTGCCCCCGCTCCACGTCTGCAACCGCTCGAGCGGCGAGTGCATGCAGGTGCTCCAGGGCGTCCGTCCCCCGCCGGAGCACCGCACCGGCCCCTGAGTTCCAGGGGGCCGCGGCGCCGAGGGCGCGGGTCCGGCGGCCGTTGTCGCGGGCGCTATACTGGCTGCTGCATCGAAGGAGGATCCGCATGCGACGGACCGCGCTGCGCCTGCCCCTGGCCCTGATCGTGGCCTTCACGCTGGCCTCCGGCTGCGCCGCCCCCATGGCGGACGCCGAGACGCGGGCGCCGGCCGCCGGGGCGCCGCCGGAGCTGGCGCGCTTCAACGATCTGCTGGCCAGCCTCGCCGAGCGTCTGAAGCCGGCCCTGGTGCACGTGCGGGTGCGTCGCGAGGTGTCGACCGAGGAGGGCCGGGAGCCTCAGGAGCCGCGCCGCGCCTCGGGCTCGGGCTTCGTGATCGAGCCCGACGGCCTGATCGTGACCAACGCCCACGTGGTCGACGGCGTCGACGCCGCGCAGGTGCGGCTGTTCGACGGCCGCCGCTTCACGGGGAAGGTGATCGGCCGCGACGGCCGCGTGGACCTGGCCCTGCTGCGGATCGAGGGCGTCTCCGGCCTGCCCACGCTGTCGCTGGGCGACTCCAACGGCCTCCGCGTCGGCGAGTTCGTGCTGGCCCTCGGCCACCCGTTCGGCCTCGAGCACACCGTCTCGTTCGGCATCGTGAGCCGCAAGGGATCGCCGCTGACCGTCGCCGCGCCGGGCTTCGACTTCATCCAGACCGACGCGGCCATCAATCCCGGCAACTCGGGCGGGCCGCTCGTGAACATGGCGGGCCAGGTCGTCGGCGTCAACAGCATGGCCGCGCGCAACGGCTCGATCGGCTTCGCCATCCCGGCCAACCTCGTGAAGATGCTGGTCCCGCAGCTCGTCGCCAAGGGCCGGGTGGACTGGGGCTGGCTCGGCGTGGGCATCACCGAGGTCAGCGACGAGGATCTGCCGCGCCTGGGCCTGCGCGAGGCGCGCGGCGTCCTGATCCGGTCCGTGATGCCGGGCGAGCCGGCGGCGCAGGGCGGCGTGAAGGAGAACGACGTGTTCCTGGCCCTCGACGGCACCCGGCTCGAGGGCCCGCGCGACCTGCAGCGCGTGGTGGCCTCGACCCCCGTGGGCAAGAAGGTGCGCATCACGCTCTGGCGCGACGGCAAGGAGCACGACCTGGAGGTCACCATCGGCAAGTACCAGGACCCCGAGGAGCGCGCGGCGAAGAAGTAGGGCGCGCTGCTCAGGCGCGGGCGCGCGGCGCGGCCAGGGCCGCCAGCGTCGCCCGCGCCCAGGGCTCCTCGAGGGTCGGCGCCGGCCGGTAGGCGATGGCCTCGGTGATCCGCATGCCGCCCTCCCAGTCGGCGGCCGCGTCCTCCAGCACGTCCTCCACCGCCAGCAGGAAGAACCCGAGGCCCAGGTCGGCGGCGCCTTCCACGGGGAGCGGGCCGTCGACGGCCCGCAGCTTCACGTAGACCACGACGTCGGGCTCGATCACCAGCAGGGTCCCCGTCTGCCGCTCGGCCAGGTTGCGCGCGCTGCGCGACCGGGCGCCGATGACGAGGCCGACGGAGCCGGCGTCGTAGGCGCGCAGCTCGAGGTACGAGAGCAGCATCGGATGGGGCCGGCCCTCGGCGTCCACGGTGACGAAGGGCAGGGCGATGCCGAGCCGGTGCGCCAGGTCGCGCTGGGAGAAGCGCTCGACCAGCTCGGGGGGCAGGGCGGGGCCGCGGCTGCGTGTCACCGCGGGGGGGCCGTCAGCCGGCCGGCCGGCGGCGCCAGGACGGACGACGCGGTGCTCACGGCGCGCCGACCTCGATCGGCTCGTCGACGAAGACGGTGTAGGTCCGCGGCTTGACCGCGGCGTGGGCGGGATCGACGTACACGATGGAAGACTTGCCGCGGATCTCCCGCGGCAGGATCGCCACGCGGATGAACGCCGTGGCCTCCTCCGGCGAGGCGATGGCGTGGACCGGCTCCACGCCGCTCTCGAACCAGGCCTCGCCCGGCCGCATGACGCGGCCGGCGCCGCCGCCCACGCGCACCTCCAGCCGGCCGGCGATCAGGCAGCGGATGCCGCCGCCGCGGTGGCCGTGCGGCAGCGCCTCGCCCCCGGGCGCGAACTCCACGCGGTCGCAGCGCATCAGGTACGCCGCAGCGGGATCGAGCGCCATCGGGTGCGCCAGCAGCACGCGCGAGTCGACGCCCGGCCACTCGGGGTCCTTGGCGGTCTCGGCCGCCGCCGGCCGCAGCTCGTAGCGCAGGACGGTGGCGCCGCGGCCGTACGTCGTCAGGGACGCCTGGCCGGCCCCGTGCCAGGCCTGCCCCTCCGCGACGCGCGACGCCTGGCTGCCATGCGTGACGGCCACGTCGCCGGAGAGCACGTACAGCACGCGGTTGAGGGGAGGCAGCGCGAGCCAGGCGCCGCCGCCGATCCGGTCCTCGACCAGCCGCAGCGACCACCCGCTCACGCGATCACCTCCGTTCTCGATCGAGCGCTCGCGGCCGCGCGGCTCCGCACCGCGGCCGCGTGGGGGGCTTGGGGGGCCCTTTCGAGGCCCCCCATGTTCTCAATAACCTCGCGCGGGGTCCACGGCCCGCAGCAGCGGCCGGCCGGCGGCGAAGCGGCGCAGGTTGTCCACCCACAGCCCGGCCACGAGCTCGTCGCGACGCGGGTGCAGGCCGCCCACGTGGGGAAAGATCACGATGCCCGCGGTGCTCCACAGCGGCGAGTCGGGCGGCAGCGGCTCCTGCCGGAAGACGTCGAGCACGGCGCCCGCGATGGTCCGGGTCGCGACGGCCTTCACGAGGTCCTCGTCCACGACGAGATCGCCGCGGGCGAAGTTGAGGAGGTGGGCCGAGGGCTTCATCGTGGCCAGGGCGCGGGCGTCGATGAGGCCGCGCGTCTCGGGCGTCGAGGGCAGGAGCAGCAGCACGAAGTCGGACTCGGACAGCACGCTCGAGGTGCCGTCGGCGCCGTACACGCGGTCGACGTGCTCGACGGCTGCACCGCTGCGCCGGGTGCCGATCACGCGCATCTCGAGCGCGCGCGCCTTGCGCGCGACCTCGACGCCGATCGTGCCGAGCCCCAGGATGCCGAGCGTCTTGCCGGCCAGCGTGTCGTTCACGCGCCGCGTCCACCGGCGCTCGCGCTGGTCGAGGACGATGCCGGCGAGCTGCTTCTGGACCAGGAACAGCGCGGCCAGGATGTGCTCGGGCATCGACAGGCGGTGCACGCCCCGCGAGCAGGTGAGCGTCGCCGCCCGCGGCAGATCGGGCGCGGCCAGCCACTGCTCCACGCCGGCGGTCAGCGAGTGGATCCAGCGCAGGCGCGGCGCCCGCGCGGCCAGCCGCGCCGGCGGCCGCCAGGCCAGCAGCGCGTCGGCGCGCGCGAGCAGGTCGTCGGGAGGCTCGGCGCCGAGCGGCGCCGTCAGCAGCGTGAAGGCCGCGTCGAGCCCGGCCTCGCCCGCCGCGCGGACGTAGGCCTCCGGCCGGTCGAGCCAGAGCAGCGCGGTGTGCGTGGCGATCAGCCGCCCGCGCGGGCGGTGGCGGCCCGGGCCGGCTGGCCGTCGCCGTCCGGCGTCGCCGCGCAGGCGTCGCCGCGGCCGTCCGCGTGGATCGCGAGGTCCTTGATGGTCGGCGAGGCGCCGCAGAGCGGGCAGTTCGGGTCACGGCGCAGCTTGACCTCGCGGAAGCGCATGCCGAGGGCGTCGTAGGTGAGGAGCCGGCCGATCAGCGGCTCGCCGACGCCCACGAGCACCTTGATGGCCTCCGTCGCCTGCACCAGCCCGATCACTCCTGGGAGCACGCCCAGGACGCCAGCCTCGCTTCAGGAGGGTACGAGGCCGGCCGGCGGCGGCGTCGGGTAGAGGCACCGGTAGCAGGGGCCCTCGTTCGGGGCGAAGACCGTGGCCATGCCCTCGAACTGGAAGATCGAGCCGTGCACGTTGGTCTTGCCGGCCAGGTAGCAGGCGTCGTTGACCAGGTAGCGCGTCTCGAAGTTGTCCGAGCCGTCCACGACCAGGTCGTAGTCCTTGATGACGTCCATCACGTTGTCGGCGGTGATCCGCGTCGGCAGCGCGACGACGTTGACGTCGGGGTTCAGGGCCTTCAGCGTGCGGGCGCCCGACTCGACCTTGGGCTTGCCGATGTCGGCCGTCGTGTGCAGCACCTGGCGCTGCAGATTGGTGATGTCGACGGTGTCGCCGTCCATCAGCCCGAGGGTGCCGACGCCGGCCGCGGCCAGGTAGAGCGCCGTCGGCGAGCCGAGGCCGCCGGCGCCGATCAGCAGCACCTTGCCGCGCAGCAGCCGGTGCTGGCCCTTCTCGCCGACCTGCGGCAGCAGGAAGTGCCGGCTGTAGCGCTGGATCTGGTCGGTCGTGAGCGGCGCCTCGCGCACGGTGGGCAGCCCGGACTGCGCCCACTTCTGGTAGCCGCCCTGGAGGTTGATCACGTTCTTGTAGCCGAGCTCCTTGAGCGCCTTGCCGGCCAGGACCGAGCGCAGCCCCGTCTGACAGTAGAGGACGATGGGCGTCTCGGGATCGGCGGCGACGCTGCCCACCCGGAACTCGAGGAAGCCGCGGCTGATGTTGGTGGCGCCCTCGATGTGGCCGTCACGGTACTCGTCGGGGTCGCGCACGTCGATGACCGTGACGGGCTCGCGGGCGCGCAGGCGCCGCTGCAGGTCGGCCGGCCCCTCCTCGGGGACGACCTGCCGGGCCTCGGTGATCATCTCCTTGAGCGTCTTCATGTCGCCGATGGTACCGCCAAACAAGAGCCGGTGCTATATTCGACGCGGTGAAGGGCATCATCCTCGCCGGCGGCTCCGGCACGCGGCTGTACCCTCTCACCCGCGCCATCAGCAAGCAGCTGGTCCCCGTCTACAACAAGCCGATGGTGTACTACCCCCTGTCCTCGCTGATGCTGGCCGGCCTCCGCGAGATTCTGGTCATCACCACCCCCCAGGACCAGGAGGCCTTCCGCCGGCTGCTCGGCGACGGCCGGCAGCTGGGCCTCGCCATCGACTACGCCGTGCAGCCGCGCCCGGAGGGGCTGGCCCAGGCCTTCGTCATCGGCCGCGACTTCGTCGGCGCCGACGCCGTCGCCCTGGCCCTCGGCGACAACATCTTCTACGGCCACGGCTTCCCCGACTACCTGCGCCGGGCCGCCGGCCGCAAGCACGGCGCCACCGTCTTCGGCTACTGGGTCCGCGATCCCGAGCGCTACGGCGTCGTCGAGTTCGACCGGGCCGGCCGCGCCGTGGGCCTGGAGGAAAAGCCGAAGGCGCCGCGCTCCTCGTACGCGGTCACCGGCCTCTACTTCTACGACAACGCCGTCCTCGACATCGCGGCCGGCCTCAAGCCGTCGGCGCGCGGCGAGCTCGAGATCACCGACGTCAACCTCGCGTACCTGCGGGCCGGCACGCTGCACGTCGAGGTGCTCGGCCGCGGCATCGCCTGGCTCGACACGGGCACCCACGAGGCCCTCCTGCAGGCCAGCACGTTCATCCAGACCATCGAGGAGCGGCAGGGCCTGATGGTCGCGTGCCTGGAGGAGATCGCCTACACCATGGGCTACATCGACGCCGAGGCCGTGCGCCGCATCGCCGAACCCATGCGCGGCAACGCCTACGGCGAGTACCTGCTGCGCCTGGTGGGCGGGCGCCGCGCGTAGATCGGCCGCCGGGGGGCGGGCGAGCGGTCCCCCTCGTCGCGGCGCCGGTGGGCCACGCGGGCCGCGTCACCAGGCTTTCGGGGGCGCGGGGCCTCCTGCTAGGATGGCGCGATGGAGCTGACCCCGGACGCCAAGCGGCGCTTTCACGTGCAGTCCTACGGCGGGGCGCCGCGCATCGACGGCGTCCAGATCGTGAGCCTCGACCGCCATCACGACGACGGCGGCGCGCTGACCGAGCTCGTCCGCCTCACCGACGGGCGCGCCGAGGCGCTGCCCGGATTCACCGTGCGCCAGGTGAATTACAGCGAGGTCGAGCCCGGCGTCGTGAAGGCCTTCCACGTGCACATGCGGCAGACGGACGTCTGGTACGTGCCGCCGTCCGACCGCATGCTGCTGGTGCTCCTCGACGTGCGCACGGGCTCGCCCACCGAGGGCACGCACATGCGGCTGGTGCTGGGCGCCGGCGCCTCGCGCCTGGTCCGCATCCCGCCCGGCGTGGCCCACGGCGTGCGCAACATCGGCGGGGCGCCCGGCCGCGTCATCTACTTCGTGGACGTGCAGTTCTCCGCCGCCCCCGCGGACTGCGACGAGGGCCGCCTGCCGTGGGATCACCTGGGCGCCGACGTGTGGGAGATCGCTCGCGGATGACCGCGGCCGCACGCGGCGCGAGGAGGGGCCCATGACCCGCCGTCCGGTCGTCGCCGCCACCGCGCTGCTCCTGCTGCCGCTCGGCGCGGCGGCGGCGCCGCACGCCAGCGACCCACGCCCGCGCCCCGGCGCCCTCGCCGGCGAGCCCTCCTACGTGCAGCGGGTGGCCCCCGCGATCGTGGGCCTGCACGTGCGTGCCGACGAGCGCGCGCCCTCCAGCGCGCGCCTGGGGGCCCGGCGCTTCGGCAGCGCGGCCATCTTCGACGCGCGCGGCTACGCCGTCACCGTGAGCTACGTGCTCATGGACGCGCTCGCGGTGGAGGCGCAGCTGCGCGACGGCACCACGGTGCCGGCGCGCGTGGCCGGCCTCGACCTCGACACCGGGCTGGGCGTGGTGCAGCTGATCGGCCCCGGGCCGTGGCCGACGGCCACGCTCGGGCAGTCGCGCGACGCCGCGTCGGGGATGCTCACCGGCACCGTCGGCGTGGACGAGGACAACGAGCTGGTGTGGGTGGCCGGCACCGTGCAGGGCGTGCGCCGCTTCTCGGGGTTCTGGGAGTACATGCTCGACCGCGCGCTGATGATCGCGCCCGGCAGCCCCTCCTGGGGCGGCAGCGTGATCGTCGACGACGGCGGCGCCATCGTCGGCGTGTCCTCGCTGCGGCTCGGCGAGCCGCCGTACGTCAACGTCGCGATCCCCATCGAGACGTTCGTGCCCGTGAAGGACGAGCTCATCGCCGCCGGGCGCGTGGTGAGCCGGCGGCCGCGGCCGTGGCTCGGCCTCTACACGCAGGCCCGGCCGGACGGCGTCTTCGTCGACGGCTTCTCGCCGCAGGGGCCGGCGGCGCTGGCCGGCTTCCGGCGCGGCGACCGCATCGTGAGCGTCAACGGCGTGGCCGTCCGCTCGCAGGAGGAGTTCTACGAGCAGCTCTGGCGCGGCCGCGCCGGCGACGTCATCCGCGTCGCCGTGAAGCGCGGCGACGGCACGCACGTCATCGCCGTCGCGTCGATCGATCGCTATCGCTTGCTGCGCCTGCCGCGCCGCTGAACGGCCGGGGAGAACTCGGTGACCGGGCCGCGCCCCGGCGCGGCCCGGGCGCGTCCGCGCCGGCCGGGGGGCTCGGGGGGCGCCCGGAGCCCCCCAGGTTCTGAGATAATCGGCGGCAACCATGAAGGGCGCCGCCGACACCTACGAGGGGCGCGGCCTCATCGCCGATCCGATTCACCAGTACATCCAGTACACCCGGCCCGGCGGCATCCCGGGCGAGGCGACCGAGCAGGACGTGATCGACACGGCGTGGGTGCAGCGCCTGCGCCGCATCCCGCAGCTGCAGTCGGCGCGGTGGGTGTTCCCCGCCGCCGAGCACAGCCGCTTCCAGCACTCGCTGGGCGCCATGCACCTGGCCGGCCGGCTGGCCCAGCAGCTCTATCCGTCGCTGCACGCGATCTTCCCGGACGGGCCGTCGGCGCCGCTGCTGGAGGAGCTGCTCCGCATGGCCGGCCTCCTCCACGACGTGGGCCACGGGCCCTTCGGCCACTTCTTCGACGACAACTTCCTGGTCGACTACGACCTGACCCACGAGCTGGTGGGCCAGCGGATCATCCGCGAGGAGCTCGGCGACGTGCTGCGGAACCTCCGGCGCAGCCCGTCGGGCGCCTTCACCGCCGACGAGCACATCGACCCGGAGTGGATCTGCTACCTGATGGGCAAGGCGTACACGCAGCCGCTCGCCTCCCACCCGCGGTGGCTGCCCTACCTCAAGCCGCTGCTGAGCGGCGTCTACACCGCCGACAACATGGACTACGTCCTGCGCGACGCCTACATGTGCGGCGTGGCGGTGGGCCCCATCGACGTCGAGCGCATCATCTACTACTCGTTCTTCTCCGAGAAGGGGCTCACCCTGAACCGGGCCGGGCTGGGCGCGTTCATCATGTTCCTGAACGCCCGGTTCTACATGTACACCAACGTCTACTACCACCGGACCACGCGCGGCATCGACCTGCACCTGAAGGAGATCTTCCGCGACACGATGCGGCTGGCCTTCCCCTACGACCTGCGCCGCGAGCTGCACCCCTACCTGCACCTCACGGAGTGGACGCTGCTGGAGGAGGTCGGCCGCTGGCACGACGCCGACGATCCCGACCGCAAGACGCTGGGCGCCGAGTGGCGCCAGGTGCTCGACCGCCGCCTGAAGTGGCGGATGTCGCACGAGGTCGTGCTCGACCTCTTCGAGCCCAAGCGCGGCCAGGCCTTCCTCGACGCCGAGACGGTGGAGCGCCGCGTGCGCCGGTTCCTGCCCGCGCACCTGCGCGACTTCCCGTTCCGCATCGACATGGCCCTGCAGGATCCGCGGCCGCTCAACCCGCTCAAGATGGGCGACCGTCAGATCTACGTCTACGACGCCAGCCGCAGCGAGGTGGCCGCCGAGCCGCTGCCCGAGCTGCTGAAGTACCTGCCCGGCAAGGTCGCCCAGTGCCGCATCTTCGCCACCCACCACGAGCACGACGCCGAGCTGGCCGTGGCCCTGCAGCGCGCGCTCGAGGAGGAGCCCGCCTCCATCGTCACCAACGTCTGAAATGTCCTGGCGCTTCATCGCCTGCGCGGCGCTGTTCGTCACCTGCCTGCTGACCGCCAACGTCGTCGCCGCCAAGCTCGTCGCCGTGGCCGGCGTGGTGCTGCCCGCCGCCATCGTGGTCTTCCCGCTCTCGTACGTGGTCGCCGACGTCCTCACCGAGGTGTGGGGCTACGCCGCGGCGCGCCGGGTGATCTGGCTCGGGTTCGGCTGCAACCTGGTGATGGTGGCCGCCGTGTGGGCCGGCGGCGCCCTGCCGCCGGCCCCGTTCTGGACCGGCCAGGCCGCCTGGGACGCGATCCTCGGGCAGACGCCGCGCATCCTGGGCGCCTCGTTCGCGGCCTACCTGGTGGGCGAGTTCACCAACGCCTTCACGCTGGCCAGGCTCAAGATCGCCACCGAGGGGCGCTGGCTCTGGACGCGCACCATCGGCTCGACGGTCGTCGGCCAGGCCGTGGACTCCGCCGTCTTCGTCGGCCTGGCGTTCGGCGGCACCGTGCCCGCCGGCGCGCTGGTCTGGATCATGGCCGGGCAGTGGGCGGCCAAGGTGCTCTACGAGGCGGCGGCGACGCCGCTGACGTATGCCGCCGTCGGCTGGCTCAAGGCGCGCGAGGGCGTGGACGCGTTCGACCACCGCACGGACTTCAACCCCCTCAGGTTCTGAGGCCGCCGCCGCCGGGCGGCGGGCGTCATGCGGCAGGCCCGAAGCCGACCGGACGGCACCCCTCGCCCGTCGCGCCGCGCGGCGATTGACCATTGGGGCGAGCGGGGCTAGACTGCCGCCACTCGTCCGGCCATCGTTCTCCGCCCTCGCATCGCAGGCCAAACGCGGAGGGAGAGACATGAACCCGCGACACCACCCTCGCCGTGCCCTCGTGTCCGCCGCCGTCGCCCTCAGCTGCGCCCTCCTGCTCGGCGGCGGCCTCGTCGCCGGCGCCGCGGCGCAACCGAAGCCGGCCGCCCCCCACAAGCCCGAGGGCGAGATGCGCTGGGCCCTCTACGTCACCCTCGCGCCGGCGTGGTTCGATCCCGGCGACGTGGCGGGCTTCATCACGCCCTTCTGGGTCCTCTACGGCCTGCACGACGCGCTCGTCAAGCCCATGCCGGGCAACCTGATGACGCCGAGCCTGGCGGAGTCGTGGACGGTGAGCCCCGATCACCGCGTGTACGACTTCAAGCTGCGCGAGGGCCTGAAGTTCCACAACGGCGATCCGTTCACGGCGGAGGACGTGAAGTTCAGCTTCGAGCGCTCGCGCGGCGCCAAGGTGTTCAAGAACAAGGTGCGCGAGATCGAGGTCGCCGGGCCGCACCGCGTGCGCTTCCACCTGCACGAGCCCTTCCCCGACTTCATGGCCTACTACGGCACGCTGGCGACGGGGGCGGCCTGGGTCGTGCCCAGGAAGTACGTGGAGCGGGTGGGGCCCGACGGCTTCAAGCAGCACCCCGTCGGGCTCGGTCCGTACAAGTTCGTGCGCCACCAGCCCGGCGTCGAGCTGGTCATGGAGGCCTTCGAGGGGTACTGGCGCAAGACGCCGCACGTCAAGCGGCTGGTCTTCAAGAGCGTGCCCGAGGCCTCCACCCGCGCGGCCATGCTGAAGAACGGCGAGGTCGACGTCGCCTACCTCCTCGACGCGCCCACCGCGCTCGAGATCAAGCGCGATCCCAACCTGAAGCTGGCGTTCTCGGGCGCCATCGGCATCCACTTCCTGGAGTTCTTCGACCAGTGGGATCCGAAGTCGCCGTGGCACGACCGGCGCGTGCGGCTGGCCGCCAACCACGCCATCGACCGCCGGGCCCTGAACGAGGCGGAGACGCTCGGGGCCTCGCGGCTCACCGGCGGCATGGTGCCGCGCGCGTTCGAGTTCGCCCTGACCATCGAGCCCTATCCGTACGACGTGGCCAGGGCCAGGAAGCTGCTGGCCGAGGCCGGCTATCCCAACGGCTTCGACGCCGGCGACTTCTACCCGTATCCGCCGTACTTCTCGATGGGCGAGACGATCGCCGGCTACCTGGCCGCGGTGGGCATCCGCACGAAGATCCACACGATGGAGCGGGCGGCCTTCCAGACGGCGTGGCGGAACAAGAAGCTGCGCGGCGTGTGCTCGTGCATCACCGCGCAGTACGGCAACGCCGCCACCCGGCTCGCCGACCTGGTGACCAGCGAGGGGCTCTTCGCGCTCGGCGCCGATCCCGACGTCGACGCGCTCTTCAAGCGCCAGGCCCGCGAGACCGACCGCCAGAAGCGCGAGGCCATGCTGCACCAGATCCAGCAGCTGATCCACGAGCGGGTCCGGTTCGGCCCGATCTGGGAGTACATCTGGCCGAGCGGCATCGGGCCGCGCGTGGCCGAGCCCATGCTCCTGGCCATCGATCCGTATCCCTGGTCGGCGCCGCTGGAGGACGTGCGCCTGAAGAAATAGGCATCGCCGCCCGCCCGCCGCCTGACCGGCCTCGGCCCGTGGCAGGCTGCTATCATGGCGCCGGTGCTGAGCGGGCTGCACTTCCTGACCCACATCGCGCTCGGCTGGCTCGTCGCCAACCTGGGGGATGGCCCCCGCAAGGACCGCTGCCTCGTCGTGCTGTCCGGCGTCGTGCTGGACCTGGACGGCGTCGGCATCGTGTGGAGCGAGCACGCCTACGCCGCGACGCACCGGGCGCTCGGCCACGGCCTGATCTCCGCGGTCCTGGTCGTGGGCCTGGCCGTGCTGGCCGCCGACCGCCCGTGGACGACGGGCGGGCTGGCGGCGCTCAGCTTTCACCTGCACCTGGCGCTCGACGTCGTCGGCACCGGCGGCCTGCCGATCCGCTACTTCTGGCCCTTCGCGGACTGGGCGTGGTCGTACAGCGGCCACTGGGTGCTGGCGTCCTGGCCCAACGTCGTCGTCATGATCCTCACGCTGCTCGGCGTGGCGGCGGTCGCGTGGAGGCGGGGACGGACCCCGCTGGAGTGCCTGTCGCGTCGGGCCGACGAGCGCATCGCCCGCCGCCTTCGGTTCGCCGTGAAGTCGGCCGTCAGGGACTGACCGGGCGCGACCGGACCAGGAGCAGGACGAGGACCCCCGCGGCGCTCCAGACGACGATGCGCACGCGACGGATGAGCGTGAACGACAGGCCGAGCCCGCCGCCGAGGCCCAGCGCGCTGAACGCCAGCATGTAGCCGCCCTCGAGGGCCCCGAGCGCGCCCGGGATGGCGAAGGCCATGAACCTGACGCCGGTGCCGAAGGCGTCGATGACCAGGGCGTCGGCGAACGAGGCGCCGACGCCGAGCCACCGCAGGAACAGGTAGACCTCGACGCTGTTGACGACCCAGGCGGCCAGGTGCACGAGGACGGACACCCCGAGAGGCCCCCGCCGGTCGGTGTACGACACCGCCAGCGCGTGATCGAACGTGGCCAGCCGCTGCGCCCCGGCGCCGGCCTTGCCCGATCGCACCCACGCGAACAGCCGGCCCACCCGGCCGAAGAGGCCGGCGACCTGCACGGCCACGAAGGCGCCGACCGCCAGCGCCTGCACGCCGAGGAGCACGGCCATCGCCCCGACGAAGCTCTCCGGCAGATCGAACAGGGGGAGCGCCACCGCGAGCCCCAGGCCCAGGAACAGGACCTGCGCGATCGTGATCGCCGTCTTCTCGACCATCAGCACGGTGGAGACCTCGATGAGCGGCAGCGAAGACCGCAGGAGGTAGGCCTTCACCGGCTCGCCCCCGATCGACAGCGTGGCCTCGTTCAGGGCCTCTCCGGCGAGGCGCGCCGTCAGCAGCCGGCCGAGCGGGATGCGTGCCGTGGTGAAGAGCAGACGCCAGGCGACGGTGTGCAGCAGGAAGGCCACGGCATACGGGACGAGCACCAGCACCACCACCCGCCACGAGAGCAGGCGGGCGGGGGTGAGCAGCGCCTCGACGCCGGTCACCGCCACCAGGTAGCCGATGGCCGCGAGACCAGCGGCCACCAGCAGGGCCTTCACGATGGGCATCGAGCGTTCCCGGCGACACCGACGAGCATCTCCACTATTCTAGGAACGATGCGCCGCGCTCCCACGTCCGTCGGCCCCCGGCTGGTGTCCGGCCTGGAGACGCTCGGAGTGGTCCTCCTCGTCGCCCTGGCCGCCCTCGTGGTGGACGCCCCGGTGGCCGAGTGGGTGGCCGGCTGGAAGCATCCCGTGGCCGACACCATCGTCGGCGTGCTGAATCCCATCGGCAGCGGGGTGACCCTGATGATGGCCTGCGCCGCCCTCGCCGTGCTGGCCCGGGGCTTCCACCGATCACGCCTGCAGCGGGCCGCGTGGTGCGGGACGCTGGCGTTCGCCGCGGCCGGTCTGCTGGAGTTCGCCATCAAGCACCTCGTCGGCCGGCCGCGGCCGGACGCCGATCTGCCCGCCCTGGCCCTCATGGGTCCGTCGCTCGCGCCGGACGTCGATTCCTTTCCATCCGGTCACGCCACCTCGGTCTTCGCGGTCGCCACGGTGTTCGCCTCGCACTACCCGTCCCTGCGGTGGCCGCTCTACGCGCTCGCCGCCGCCGTGGCGGCGGGTCGGGTGTACCTCGACCGTCACTACGTCTCGGACATCGTCGCCGGAGCGGCGATCGGCAGCCTCGTCGCCGCCTACCTCGTCCGGCGCATTCCCGAGCCGGTCATGCCGCGGCCGGCCCCGCCCGCCGCCGAAGCCTAGCCCTGGTTGTCCGGGTGACGGCCCCGCAGGCGCACCACGGCTGAGCCGGCGCGTGCCGAACGTCCGGGGAGTGTGGGGGGCCATGTCGGGGCCCCTCCTGTCGGCTAGAGGCCGCACCCGGCCGGCCGCCGGCGGCGGCCGGCCGCTCACCGCGCCGGTCGCCGCTCGACGATGCGCACGCGCCCGGTGGCGCCATCCAGCCGGACCAGGTCCCCGTCGTGCAGGCGGCGCGTGGCCTCCGGGACGTTGACGACGGCCGGCAGCCCGTACTCGCGCGCCAGGATCGCGGCATGGGAGAGCAGCCCTCCGATCTCCGCGATCAATCCCCCCACGAGAGGGAAGATCGGCGTGAGGGTGGGCTCGATGGTGGGGAACACGACGATCTCGCCCAAGAGCTCGCGGACGTCGGCCGGCGATCGGAACACCTTCACGCGACGGGTCACCACCCCGGGGCTGACGCCGAAGCCGACGAGCTCGTCCTCCGAGGCCTCGCGCCGGGCGCCGGCGTCCCGCCGCGCGGGCTCCGCGCCCAGCAGGTCGGGTGCCTCGACGGCGGCGTTGCGAGCGCACGCCCGCCGGCGAGCGAGGGCGAGGTCCCGCCAGTCCCGGTCGCGCTCGACGAGGATTCGTGGCAGCTCGTCCCAGGCCAGGAGGAAGACGTCGCTGGTGTCCCGCAGGAGCCCGGCGCGCGTGGCTCGCCGTCCGATCTCCAGCGCCACCCGGCGCAGGTGCGCGACCAGCAGCGTCGTCACGTGACGGCACTCGTCGCGCAGCGCGAGCAGGCGCTGCAGCGCGTCCCGCACGATGCGGAACACGAGCCAGCGCGCCGCGAACGCCAGCCGGCCCTGACCGTGCCGGAGGGCCCGGCGGGCCTCCTCGGTGGCCACCTGCCGGGCGAGGAGGCGCCGGGCGAGGTGCCGGGCCGGATCCTCCGGCGCTCCCGCCCGGACGTGGAGCTGGATGAACCTCAGCACGGGGCGCGGGTCCTCGGCGAAGCGGGCCGACATGACGTCCGACTCGTACGGACCGCGATGGCCGAACTCCTTCAAGAAGCGCTCGAGCTCCGTGCCGACGCGGGTGCCGTCCAGGGTGCGGCGCCAGCTGCGGATGGCGGCGTCGTCGAGCTCGTCGACGAAGAACGCGCGGGCACGGGCGTCGCTCGCGGCCAGCGCGCCGAGCGCCATGAGGCGGTACGTCATCCGCGCGTTGGGCAGCGTGCCGAGCCCGGTCATCAGGCGCTTCACGAGCGTTTCCGCGTCCCCGGAGGTCCACGCCGCCAGCAGCCGCTCGAGCGCCATGTAAGCGCGGGATTGCGCCGAGACCACCTCGTGCAGCTGGGTGACCGTCCTCTCGTGCAGCAGCGTCGCCCTGAACCCCTCGAGATGGGCGACCAGCGCCTGGTCGCCCAGACGGTCGAGGGGCACCGAGCGGAGGACGGCGTCCTGCCGGCGCAGCCTCCGGAAGAGACGTCGCCCGCGCCGGGGCGTCAGGAAGAACGTCGCGAGCATCTCCCGGGCGAGCCGGACCCGCTCGACCAGCGCGGTGCCGGGCGCCGAGGCCGGCGCCGCACCCGGCGTCGCGGTCTCCATGCCGCCGAACAGCCGCGCCATCATGCCGGGGTCGCCGCCGCGCGCCACCGCCATCTGCTGCATCAGGGTGAGGTTGAGGTACGGCCGCCCCCGGAACACGGCGACGAGTTGCGCCCCCGGCGGCAGCGCGTACCCCTGCGCGGCGTGATAGGCGGTGAACATGCGGTTCAGCGCCACCGAGAGGTACGACAGCGCGAGCGGGCTCGGCACGTCGGGGAAGACCTCCTTCAGGTTGGCGCGCGTCCACAGCGTCCCCGGCTCCGGCAGCGCCTCGCCGGGCCTGGCCAGCGTGGTGATGGGGCGGGCCTGGACCAGACCGAACCGCTCGCCGTCGAAGACCCACTCGATGTCCAGGGGCGTCTGCAGCGCCCGCTCGGCGGCCTTCACGAGCCCGGCGAGCCGCAGCGCCTGGGCCTCGCCGAGGACGGGCTGTCCCCGACGGTCATCCGGGACGGCAACGGTGGCCTCGTGGCCGTCGCGCCACACCGTCATCTGGTCCTGCCGTCCGGCCCGACGCACGGCGCGCGCGGGCACGCCCTGCGCGAGGGCGACCCGGTACTCGTCGGGCGTCATCCTGCCGGACACGAGCGCGGCGCCGGCGCCCCAACCGGCCTCGATCACGACCGTGGCGCGGTCGTTCGTCAGCGGATCGACCGAGAAGGCGACGCCGGATCGGTCGGCCAGGACGAAGCGCTGGATCACGACGGCCATCACGGCCGCGGCATGGGGAACGCCCAGGCGCTCGCGATAGGTCCACGCGGCCTCCGTCCACAAGGACGCCCAGCAGGCCTTCACCGCGGTGACGACACGGTCGGGATCGTGGCCCGGGACCACGAAGCTGGCGTGGACGCCCGCGTGCGAGGCCTCGGCGTCGTCCTCGTACGCGCCCGACGACCTCACGGCGAGGGCACCGTCCCACGACGCGGTCAGCCGGGCGATGGCCTCCCGCAGCGCGGCGAGCAGCGCGTCGGGGATGGTCGCGGTCTGCACGCGAAAGTGGATCTTCTGGAGCAGATCACGCCGCACGTCCGCGTCCACCACGGCCGACGTCGCGGTCGCGCCGGTGAGGTCGGCGGCGAGCCCCGAGTGCTCGAGCCAGTGCCGGTACGCCTCGGTGGTGAGGCAGATGCCGGGCGGCACGGCGAAGCCGACGCGGGCCAGCTTCGCCAGCCCCGCCGCCTTGCCGCCGCAGAGTACCGGATCTCCCGCGTCGACCACGTCGAGCAGCCAGCGCTGCGCTTCGTGACGCCTCGCCGGGACAGACCAGTTTTCTGGCATGCCGTGCTTTCCTTCCCGGGACGGGCGGGCATTCCGATCCCCGAATCCCCGAAGGCGTAAGAAGAAGCATCCGGGATGCCAGGGGCATCGGGCTGAAAGCGCGAGGACTTGTGATGCAGCGTCGGGGGCGGCGAGACCCGGCCTGGGCTCGCGCGCCCCAGGATCGCGGTCAGCTCGCACCTGCTCGGCGCGGCTCGTCAGGCGCTCGGTCGTTTGCGAAGACCCGCCGTCTCCCCGTGCGCCGTGCGCGGCGGCACGAAGTCGTCAGGACTGCGCCGCGGCATGGCGTCGCAGCCGCCTCCGGGCCAGGGCCCCGGCCAGCATGCCGCACAGCAGGCCCAGCAGCGCCCACCCGCCGGCTACGGGCAGCGCGTACGGACTCGGCGGGCCCGGCAAGCCCAGGATCGTTCGCCGCGTCATCGCCGCCAGCACCGCCACCGCCGGCGCCAGACCCACGACGCTGGCCCGTAGCAGCGGCGACCCGCCGGTCAGCCGGGCCGCCCGGCACGCGCAGAAGAACACGGCGATCGGGGTGCACACCACGAAGACGAGCGGGGCGAGGACCCGGTCCAGCGCGCCGGGATCGACCGAGAGCCCGCGCGCGAGCAGCGGCCCGAACAGGCGTACGGTCCAGGCCGCCACGAGGGGCACGGCCACCGCGATGACGCCGGCGCCCAACCCCGGGCCCAGTTCTCGAGGGCATTCCTGGCCACCGCCCTGCGCCCGCGTCAGCGCCCCTTCTTCGGCCGCTCGAGCCCCTTGACGACCTGCGCGCGGATGAGCCGCGGCAGCAGCATCTGGTGCCGCGGGCAGATCGAGGCCGGGTTCTGGTACGCGGCGCCGGCGAAGGCGACCATGTAGCGCCGGATGTCCTCGAAGCGGACCACCTCGTCGACGAAGCCGCGCCGCGCGCAGTGCAGGGGGCGCGACTGCTCCTGGTACTGCCGCACCATGGCGTTCATCTGATCGAGGACGGGCTGCAGCGGGCGGCCGGCGTCCTTCTCCCGGACCAGCCGGCGCGAGAACGACGCGACCGCGGCGGTCTCGCCGTGCATCACGTAGATCTCGGTGGCCGGCGTGCCGAGCGTGAAGGCGTTGTGGTTGTTGGCCGTCGGGCCGCCCATGATGTAGTGCGCCGCCGCCGCCCCCTTGCGCAGCACCACCAGCATCATCGGCAGGTCGGTCTGCTCGATGGAGTAGATCAGCGACTGGCCCAGCGCCAGCAGCTCGGCCTTCTCGGCCGTGTCGCCCACGTCGATGCCCGTCGTGTCCTGCATCCACACGATGGGCACCCGGTCGCGGCCGCAGTGGGTCACGAACTCGCTCATCTTGATCAGGCCCTGGCGGTAGAGCTTGCCGCCGATGCCGATGTAGTCGGTGGTGTACTCGGGGTACTGCATGCCGAGCAGGCCCTGGCGGTTGCCGACCACGCCCACCAGGAAGCCGTCGACCTTGACCAGGCCGGTGTAGACCTCGGGCCCGAAGCCGGGGCGGAACTCCAGGTGCTCGCTGCCGTCGACCAGGCGCGCCAGCACGTCGTCGAAGCTGTAGACGGCCTTCTGGTTCATGGGCACCAGCGAGGGCAGGTCGGCCGCCGGGTACCTCGGCGCGGCGGGGGCGGCGACGCGGAAGAACGCCGGATCGTACGCCGGCAGCTGGGCGACGGCGCGCTTGAGCGCGTCCAGCACCTCGGTCTCCTCGTCGAAGACCGCCCGGAAGAAGCCCGTCACGTCGTGGTGGATGGCGACGCTGCCCGGGGGCGTCTCCCGGAACTTCCGGGCGGCGGCGACGATCTGCTCGGCGGCCGCCTCGTTGAAGGCGCCGCGCGGGCTCATGCCGCTCACGATGCCGCCGCCGCCCACCGCCATGTTGGCGTTCCGGTGCGCGAAGAGCACCGTGGGGCTGATGCTCTGGTAGCCGCCGCCGGCGGGGTTGGTGCCGTAGATGCCGGCCAGCACCGGGATGCCGAGCTTCTCGAGCTCGGCGTTCCGGAAGAAGGTCGTGCCGTTGCCGCGACGGTCCGGGTACACCTCGTCCTGCTCGGTCAGCTTGACGCCGGAGCAGTTGACGAGCCAGACGAGGGGCAGCCGCAGGCGCTTGGCGAGGTCGGTGACGCGGAGCTGGTTCTCGGACTGCCCGGCGATCCAGGCGCCGGCCAGCACCTTGTTGTCGAAGCCGATGACCACGCACCACCTGCCCGCGATGCGGGCCAGACCGTCCACGACGCCGGTCACGCCCTCCTCGTTGCCGCGCGGGTCGTAGAGCGTGTGCAGGGGACAGAAGGAGCCGGGATCGACCAGGTACTCGATGCGGTCCCACACCGTCATCTCGCCGCGCTCGCGGATCTTCTGGGCGGGCAGGCCGGCGTTCTTCACGCGCTCGATCTCGGCGTCCAGCTCCTTCAGCACCGCGGCGATCCGCTCGCGGTTCTCGGCCATCTCCTCGACGTCGGCCGGCCGCAGCGGCTTGCCGAGGTCGTCCATCTTCTCGAAGTACGGGCGCATGGCAGATCTCCTACCGATTGGCCTTGCGGTACCCCAGCTGGTCCAGGGCGATGATCATCTTGCAGATGTTGGACGAGCCTTCCACCATCACGTACGTCGGCGCGTCGCGGTAGAGGCGCTCCACGGGGTACTCGGTGGAATAGCCGTAGGCGCCGAAGATCCGCAGCGCGTGGGCGGCGGCCCTGGTGGCCGCCTCGCCGGCGAAGTACTTCGCCTGCGCCACCTCGAGCGCGTTGCCGAGCTGGCCCTGGTCCTTCTGCCAGGCGGCGCGGTACACGAGCAGGCGCGCCGCCTCGATCTCCGTGACCATCTGCGCGACCATGTCCTGGTTCATCTGGAACTGGCCGATGGGCTGGCCGAACTGCTCGCGCTGGTTGCAGTACTTCGTCACCTCGTCCAGGCACGCCTGGGCCAGCCCCACCGCCCCGGCGGCCGCCTGCAGCCGCGTCTGGTTCAGCGAGCCGAACACGATCGCGGCGCCCTGGCCGGGGCGGCCGAGCAGGTTCTCCTTGGGCACGCGCACGTTCTCCAGCGTGATGCCGCCCGTCGGCGACAGGTGCGTCCCCAGCTTGCTCCACTCCTCGGTGACCACGCCCTCGACGTTCTTCAGCTCGACGACGAAGGCCGACAGGCCCCGGGCGCCGGCGGCGCGGTCGGTGTGGGCGTAGTAGATGACGACGTCGGCGATGCTGGCGTTGGAGATCCAGGCCTTCGAGCCGTTCAGCAGCCAGTGGTCGCCGCGGTCCTCGGCCCGCGACTTCATGCCGATCACGTCGGAGCCGGCCGTCGGCTCGGTGATGGCGAAGCCGCCCAGGTACTCGGCGCTGACCAGCCGGGGGATGTACTTGCGCTTGAGCGCCTCGGAGCCCCAGCGGAGGATCGGGTAGGCGCAGCCGACCGTCTCCATGTTGATCTGCACGCGCAGCGCGCTGCAGGCCCGGGCGATCTCCTCGGTGATGATCATGGTGGCCAGCCAGCCCATGTCGTTGCCGCCGTACTCCTCGGGAATGACCGTTCCCAGGAACCCCAGCTCGGCCATGGGCCTGACGACTTCCTGGTAGGGGAAGTAGTGGGCCTTGTCCCACTCCTCGACGTAGGGCGTGATCCTCTCGGCGGCGAACTCGCGCACCATCTGCGTCAGGGCCTTGAGCTCGTCGGACAGCGCGAAATCCATGGACTGGGCGCCCTCCCCGGCGCCGGGCCGTATCGCCGTGCAACGATACCACCGGCGGTCGGCGGCACGGTACCGGCGCCCGGCGCCGCGGGCGCGGTCGGGACGGTTTGACGCCCCCGCGCGCCGCGTGGTAGCGTTCCGCGTTTTCGACGGACACCCCAGGGGTCAGGAGGCGACGATACGGTGGCCGAGCACATCGTCGAAGCGCCCGCGCCGGGCAAGATCCTGAAGACCTACGCCGAGGCGGGAACGCACGTGGCCGAGGGTGACCGCCTCTGCCTGATGGAAGCCCTCAAGATGGAGCTGCCGATCGTCGCGCCGGCGGGGGGCACGGTGACGAAGCTCCACGTCGCCGCCGGCCAGATGGTCGAGGCCGGCGACCCGCTCGCCGTCATCGAGGGCTAGCCCGGAGCTCCGGCGGTGCGACGTCACCTCGCCGGCGGCCCGGCCGGGCGAGTGCTAGAGTAGCGCGCCAGGAGGACCCGGCATGTGGAGGTCACCCGCCCGCTGGCTGCCACCGCTCGCGCTCCTGCTCGTCGCGCTCGCCGCCGTCGCGGCCCTGGCCGCCGATCCGTGCGCCCACCGCGGCAAGCTCGATGCGCTCTACTGCGACGAGAACCGCGACGGGCTCGCCGATCCGCCGAAGGACCCGGCGAGGCTCGTGAGCCCGGACCCGCTGGTGTTCACGTACGCGCCGGTCGAGGACCCCGCCGTGTACGAGGGCGCGTGGAGCGACTTCCTGAAGCACCTGGAGAAGGTCACCGGCCGGAAGACGCGGTACTTCGGCCTGCAGAACTACGCCGCGCAGATCGAAGCGATGCGCTCGGGCCGGCTGCACGTCTCCGCGTACTCCACGGGCAGCCTCGTCTACGCGGTCCACCTGGCCGGGGCCATCCCGTTCGCCATCATGCGGGACGCCCGCGGCCCCTCGGGCTATCACCTCGCGCTGATCACCCAGGCCAGGAACGACGCCATCAAGTCGGTCGCCGACCTCAAGGGCAAGCGGGTGGCCCACGTCTCGCAGACGTCGAGCTCGGGACACCAGGCGCCGGTCTACTTCTTCTCGAAGATGGGCGTCGTGCCCGGCAAGGACTACCAGATCGTCTTCTCCGGCAAGCACGACAACAGCGCGCTCGGGGTCGTGAACGGCGACTACGACGCCGCGGCGGTGGCCGACACCGTGCTGGAGCGCATGGTCGCGCGCAAGGTCATCAAGGCCTCCGACTACAAGGTCGTGTACACCTCGCCGGTGTTCCCCACGGCCGGCTTCGCCCACAGCCACAACCTCGATCCGCGGCTGGTGGAGAAGATCAAGGAGGCGTTCTACGGCTTCGCGTTCGAGGGCACGAGCGTCGGCCGCGAGTTCAAGGGCCGCACGGGGTTCCTGCCGGTGAACTACGCCAGGGACTGGGAGTCGGTGGTCGGCATCCTGGAGGCCAACGGGGTGGCCTTCACCCGCGAGTCGCCCGAGTACCGCAAGCTGCAGAAGCCCGGCGGAGACTAGCCGCGCCGGGCCCGCTGCTCCAGGTCACCGACCTCCGCAAGACCTACGCGACGGGCGACGCCGCCCTGCGCGGCGTCGGCTTCACCATCGCCCGGCCGGAGCCGGTGTTCGTCATCGGCCCCTCGGGGGCCGGCAAGTCCACGCTGCTCCGCTGCCTCAACCGCCTGGTCGAGCCCGACGGCGGCTCGGTGAAGCTCGACGGCGTGGAGGTGACGGCGCTGGCCGGCGCCGCGCTGCGCGAGGCCCGGCGGGCCATGGGCATGATCTTCCAGGAGTTCAACCTGGTCGAGCGGCTCACGGTGATGGAGAACGTGCTGTCGGGGCGGCTCGGCTACGTCTCCACGTGGCAGGCCTGGCGCCGGCGGTTCCCGCCCGAGGCCGTGGAGGCCGCGTTCCGGACGCTGGCCCGCGTGGGGCTCGAGGGATTCGAGAACAAGCGGGCGGACGCGCTCTCGGGCGGCCAGCGCCAGCGCGTCGGCATCGCGCGGGCGCTCGTGCAGCGGCCGAAGATCCTCCTGGTGGACGAGCCGACCTCGAGCCTGGACCCGCGCACGTCGGAGGCCGTCATGCGGCTCATCGTCGCCCTGGCCGACGAGGACGGCATCCCGGCGCTCGTGAACATCCACGACGTGCCGCTGGCCCGGGCCTTCGCCCGGCGGGTCATCGGCCTGCGCGACGGCGTCATCGTCTACGAGGGGCCGGTGGCCGGCCTGACGGCCGAGACGCTCGCGCGGATCTACGGCGGGCACTGGGCCACCGCCGAGGAGGCGGCGCGGTGAGCGCGCCCGCGGCGCCGCCGCGCACGTGGCGGCCGCCGGGCGTCTGGCCGCGGCCCTGGATGGGGCCGGTGGCGTGGGTGGTGGCCGCGGCGTTCCTCGTCTGGAACGCCGTCAGCCTCGACGTGAACCCGGCGCGCATCGCGCGCGGCCTCTCGCGCCTCGGCGACGTCGCCGGGCGCGCGTTTCCGCCGGACTTCCACCGCGTGGAGCTCCTCGTCTCCGGCGTGCTCGAGTCCATCGAGATCGCCACGCTCTCGACCCTGCTCGGCGTCGCCCTGGGCATCCCCGTCGCCGTGCTGGCCGCGCGCAACGTGGTGCCGCTGCCCGTCTACGCCTCGGGGCGGGCCACCATCACGCTCGGCCGCACGTTCCACGAGCTGATCGTCGGCATCCTGTTCGTGAAGGCCGTGGGGTTCGGGCCGCTGGCCGGCGTGCTCACGCTCACCGTGAACTCGGTGGGCTTCTTCTCCAAGCTGCTCGCCGAGCAGATCGAGACCATCGATCGCGGCCAGATCGACGCCGTGCGCGCCACCGGCGCCAGCGGCCCCCAGGTGCTGCTGTTCGGGGTCCTGCCCCAGGTGCTGCCGCGCGTGATCGGACTGACGATCTACCAGTGGGACATCCACCTCCGCCAGTCGACCATCATCGGCATCGTCGGGGCCGGCGGCATCGGGTCGACCCTCCTCAACGCCTTCTCGCGCTACGACTACGACTTCGCCCTGGCCATCCTGCTCGTCATCGTCGCCATCGTCCTGGCCGGCGAGGCCGTGAGCGCGCTCGCGCGGAGATCCGCCCAGTGAGGGTGATCTCGCCGCCCCTCGGGCCCGCAAGCGCCTCGGCCGCGGACAAGCCGTCCAGTGCGCGCGCTGCCTCGCCGACGGTTCGCATGGGCGACGGCCGAGCGCCATGTGGCCGACCGCCGAGCGCGTGCAACGGCCCCGACGGCAAGCGAGAAGATCCGGTGCGCGCGCCATCTCGCGACGGTTCGAACGGGCGGGCGACCGGGCGCGATGTCGGCGACCGTCGGGCGCACAGTCCGCCCGCCGGTGGCGCGCCGGGACGGCGCCGCGGTGGCGGAGCGCATCCGGTGAGCGTCATCTCGCCGGCCGAGGGGCGCGCAGGCGCCGCGATCCCGTGAGCGCGATCATCCCGGCGACCACGCCGCCCCGGGTCTGGCGCCGCCACACGCGGGCCCAGGTCGCCGCCCGCACGCTGGGCCGGCTCGCGCTCGCGGTGGTGGCGGCCGTCATGCTCGCCCGGCTCGGGATCCGCTGGGAGTACGTCGCCGACGCCCCGGCCCAGATCGGCGACCTGCTCGGCCGCATGTTCCCGCCGGAGTGGCCGTATGCGGGCGCGCTGGTCGGCCCGCTGGTGCAGACGATCAACATCGCCACGCTCGGCACCGCGCTGGCGATCGTGCTCTCGCTGCCCGTGGCGTTCCTGGCCGCGCTGACGACCACGCCGAGCCGGGCGACCTACGCGCTGGCCCGCGTCATCATGGTCCTCTCGCGCTCGGTGGACACGCTCATCTGGGCGCTCATCTTCATCATCGTCGTCGGGCCGGGCTCGCTGGCCGGCGTGCTGGCCGTGGCCGTCCGCTCGATCGGGTTCGTGTCGAAGCTCATCGCCGAGGCCATCGAGGAGATCGATCAGGGCCAGGTCGAGGCGGTGACGGCGACGGGGGCGAACCGCTGGCAGATCCTGCTCTACGCCATCGTGCCGCAGGTGCGGCCGGCCTTCGCCGGCGTGTCGATCTACCGCTGGGACATCAACGTCCGCGAATCCACCGTGCTGGGGCTGGTGGGCGCGGGCGGGATCGGGTTCGCCCTGAACGAGGCGATCCTCGGGCTGGAGTGGAGCCGGGTCGGCATGATCCTCGTGGTCGTCCTGGCCGTCGTCGTGGCCTCGGAGACCGGGTCGGCCTGGCTGCGCCGGCGCCTCAGCTGACCCGCGCCGGCCGGTTGGCCTCGCGCGGCAGGTCGACGTAGAGCTCCACCTCGTGGCCGTCGGGGTCCCGGACGCTCAGCGAGCGGTCGGTCTCGCCGAACGGCGTCAGGCCCTGCGATTCCACCCAGCGGCGCGCGGCGGCGAGATCGTCGAGCGAGTCGCCGACCGCGAAGGCGAGGTGGTAGAGGCCCGGCACGCCCTTGGGCTGGGGCCCGGGCCCCTCGGCGCGCGCCAGCTCGCACGAGACGTCGTGGTGATGGCGTCCGGCCGAGAAGAAGACGATGCGCCCGCCCTTGGCGGTGCCGGTCTCGGCGAGGCCCAGCACGTCGCGGTAGAAGCGCCGCGTGGCGTCGAGGTCGCGCACGAACAGCGAGACGTGGCCGAGCTCGCGCACGCGCACGGATCGCGGGGCCGGCGGCGGGACTGCGGACGTGGCCATCGCGCGCGGTTAGTGTACCATTGACCGGTCATGGCCTATCGGCCCGTCTCCGTGCCTTGAGTCACCGGTCATCGCCCGCGCGGCCATCGTGAACGACGGCCTTCCCTTCCAGGACGGCGAGCAGGTGCTGCTCATCGACCAGCGCGGCAAGCGTCACCTGCTCTTCCTGCGCAAGTCCGAGACGTTCCACTCCGACCGCGGCTGGATCGCCCACGACACCGTCATCGGGCAGAGCGAGGGCACGTGGATCCGCAGCTCGCTCGGGCTGCGCTACCTGGCGTTGCGTCCCACCCTGGCCGAGTTCGTCCTCGAGATGCCGCGCGGCGCCCAGGTCATCTATCCCAAGGACCTGGCGATGATCCTGTTCTGGGCCGACATCTTCCCCGGGGCCCGCGTGCTGGAGGCGGGGACCGGGTCCGGGGCGCTGACGCTGGCGCTGCTGCGCGCCGTCGGCCCGGACGGGCGCGTCATCACCTACGAGCAGCGGGACGAGTTCGCGCGGCGGGCGCTCGCCAACATCCACATGCGGGTGGGCGAGGTCACGAACCTGATGGTCCGGCTGGGCCCCGTCGAGGACGGCATCGGCGACGAGCAGCCGGTGGACCGTGTGGTGCTCGACCTGCCGGAGCCGTGGAAGCTCACGCGGGCGGTGGCCGGCGTGCTGCGGCCGGGCGGCATCTTCCTCGCGTACCTGCCGACCATCATCCAGTCCCACCAGCTGTGCGAGGCGCTGCACCGCGAGCCGTACTGGGCGCTGGTGGAGACCTTCGAGACGCTGGTCCGTCCCTGGAACATCGAGGGCCAGTCCGTGCGGCCGTTCCACCGCATGGTGGCGCACACGGGCTTCATCACCGTCGCCCGCCGCGTGGTCGAGAGCGAGGGCCAACCCGCGCCGCGCCTGGCCGCCGCCGAGGGCGACCGCGCCGAGTAGACCGGACTCTCCGAGGAGCGCAGATGATCACCTTCATGCGTCGATACCGCCGCGGCCTCCAGGTGGGCCTGCTCGTCGTCATCGCGGCCTTCGTCGCCTCGCTGTTCGTCTTCGGGGCCTACGGTCCCGACGGCGTCACCGCCGAGGCCGTGGCCACCGTGAACGGCGAGAGCGTCTCGGTGGAGCGCTACCAGCGGCGCTACCAGGAATACCTGAACCTCTACCAGCAGACGCTGCGCGAGCGCTTCTCGCCGGACCTCGCCGAGCGCCTCGGGCTGCCGCGGCAGGTGGTGGACGACCTCGTGCAGGAGACGCTGGTGGCCCAGCGCGCGAGCGCCGAGGGCCTCGCCGTCGGCGACGAGGAGCTCGGCGCCCAGATCCGGGCCATGCCGGCGTTCCACGAGGGCGGCCGCTTCACGGTCAAGCGCTACGAGGAGGTGCTGCGGCGCGTGGGCTACACGCCGGCCTCCTTCGAGGACGACATGCGCCGCCGCCTCACCCGCCAGAAGGTCGAGAGCACCGTGCGCGGCGCCGTCCGCGTCTCGGACGCCGAGATCGAGCAGGCCTTCGTGCACATGCGCGAGGAGGTGCGCGCGGTGTGGGCGCTGGTGGAGACGGCGCCGCTGGCCGCCGCCGCGCCGGTGACCGACGCCGAGCTCGAGGCCCACCTGAAGGCGCACGCCGCCGACTACCGGCTGCCGGAGCGCCGCCGCGTGCAGTACGTGGCCATCGACCCGAAGACCTTCACCCGGGCCCCGGCCGAGGCCGAGGTCGAGAGGTACTACGCCGAGCACGCCGCCGAGTTCGAGCAGCCGGCGCAGGCCAAGGCCGCGCACATCCTCGTGCGCGTGCCCGAGACCGGGGGGAGCCAGGCCGAGGACCAGGCCCGGGCGAAGGTGGCCGACGCCATCCGGCGGGCGAAGGCCGGCGAGGACTTCGCCAGGCTGGCGCGCGAGATCTCCCAGGATCCGGGCACCGCCTCGAAGGGCGGCGACCTCGGCCTGGTGAGCCGCGGCGAGGTCGTCAAGCCCTTCGAGGAGGCCCTCTTCGCCCTGAAGAAGGGCGAGATCACCCCCGAGCCGGTGCGCACGCCGTTCGGCTTCCACGCCATCAAGGTCGACGAGGTCCGGCCGGCCAGCAAGAAGACCCTGAAGGAGGTGGCGCCCCGGATCCGCGAGCGCCTCGAGGCCCAGGCGGCCGAGACGGCGGCCAGGGCGCGCGCCGACGAGGTCCGGGCGAAGCTCCTCGGCGCGGCCGACTTCATGGCCGCGGCGCGGGAGCTCGGGCTCTCGCCGCTCGAGACGACGATCAGCCGCCGCGAGACGCCGGGCTTCGCGCCCCCGGACACGATGGAGGAGACCGCGTTCACGGTGGCCCGCGGCGGCGTGTCGACGCCGGTGAAGACGCCGGCGGGCTTCGTGGTGCTCAGGGTCGTCGAGCCCCTGCCGGCGGCCGTGCCGCCGCTGGCCGAGGTGCGCGACCGGGTCGCCGCCGCCGTCAAGCGCGAGAAGGCCGAGGCCCAGGCCCTCGAGAAGGCCAGGCGGATCATCGCCGAGACGAAGGACGGCGACCTGGCCACCGCGGCCAAGGCCGCGGGCGCCACCGTGGGCGAGTCGCCGCGCTTCTCGCGCGCCAGGCCGGCCGAGCGGCTGCACGGCGACGCCATGCTGGCGGCGCTGAAGACGCCGGTGGGCCGGCTGAGCGAGCCGGTGAAGACGCCGCAGGGCTACTACGTCCTGAAGCCCGTCGAGCGCGTGCCGCCCGACATGAGCGCGCTGGCGGCGGAGCGCGACAAGATCGCGGCCGAGGTGCTGAGCCGCAAGCAGGGCCAGGCCTGGGAAGCGTGGCTCGCCGGCGCGCGCGCCCGGGCCAAGATCGACGTGTCCTCGAGGCTTCCCAGCCGCCGGGGCTAGCGCCCCGGCGTCGGTTCGCGGAGATCGTCATGGAGGAGCTCGCCCGGGAGTTGAGCCAAGACGCCTCGCGCTTCTCGCTCCGCCTGGTGGCCGCCGTCCTGGTCTTCGTCGGCTTCTGGATCGGCGGCCGCCTGGCCCACACGGTGGCCCGCCGGATCGCCGAGCGGAGCGAGCCCAGCCGGCAGGACGCCGTGCTGCTCCTGGGCCACGCCGCCAAGGTCGCGCTGGTGTGCGTCGGCGCGGTGACCGCGCTGGGCACGACCGGCGTGGACGTCACGGCCCTGGTCGCCGGCCTCGGGCTCACCGGCTTCGCCCTGGGCTTCGCCTTCCGCGACGCGCTGTCGAACCTGCTCGCCGGGCTGCTCATCCTGATCCACCGGCCCTTCGCGCGACACGACCACATCGCGGTGACCGGCTTCGAGGGGGTCGTGGCCGGCATCGACCTGCGCTACACGACGCTGCAGCGGGAGGACGGGCGCGTCCTCATCCCCAACTCGGTGCTCTTCACGAACCCGATCACGCTGCGCGACCGCCCGGAATGAGCCGGGCGTGCCGCCCCGCGCCGTCGGTCGGCCTTCGGGGCCGTGGTAACGTACCGGTATGTCCGTCCCGCGCACGCCGATGACCCGGACCGGGTACGACCGGCTCGTCGCCGAGCTCGACCGTCTCAAGCGCGTGGAGCGGCCGGCCATCACGAAGGCCATCGCCGAGGCGCGGGCCCACGGCGACCTCAGCGAGAACGCCGAGTACCACGCCGCCCGCGAGAAGCAGAGCTTCGTCGAGGGGCGCATCGGCGAGCTGGAGAGCAAGGTGGGCGCGGCCGAGGTCATCGACCCGCCGACCGAGGGGGATCGCATCACCTTCGGCTCCACCGTGCTGCTCGAGGACGAGACCGGCAAGGAGCATCGATACTGGATCGTCGGCTCCGACGAGGCCGAGCCGGCGCGGGGCAAGATCTCGATCCTCTCGCCGCTGGCGCGCACGCTGATCGGCAAGTCGGTGGGTACGGCCGTCACCGCCCAGCTGCCCGGCGGCAGGAAGACCTTCGACATCATCCGCGTCAACTTCCCCTGGAACGACTGACGGGTATGCCGAACCTCCGCCGCGCGATCCAGAGGCGCGCCACGGCGACGCCGGGGCGTGCCGGACGTCGGGGGGCTCGGGGGCCATCCCGGGGCCCCCATATCTAGAATGCCCACGGCCCGGGTCGACGGCGTCAACCTCTGGTACGAGGAGGTCGGGCAGGGGACGCCGCTCGTCTTCGTCCACGAGTTCGCCGGCGACGCCCGGTCCTGGCACCTGCAGGTGCGGTTCTTCGCGCGCCGCTACCGGACCATCGCCTTCAACGCCCGCGGCTATCCCCCGTCCGACGTGCCCGACGATCCCGCCGCGTACTCGCAGGACCGCGCCGTCGACGACATCCGGGGCCTGCTCGACGCGCTGCGGATCGACCGCGCCCACGTCTGCGGGCTCTCCATGGGCGGCTACGCGACGCTGCACTTCGGGCTGCGCTATCCCGACCGCGCGCGGTCGCTGGTGGTGGCCGGCGCCGGCTACGGCAGCGTGGCCGCCGACCGCGACAAGTTCCGGCAGGACGTCGAGCTGACGGCCGAGCGCTTCGAGCGCGACGGCATGAAGGTCGCGGGCGACTTCTACGCCAAGGGCCCGACCCGCGTGCAGTTCATGGACAAGGACCCGGCGGGCTGGCAGGAGTTCTACGAGGCGCTCGTGGGCGGCTCGGCGCGCGGCCACGCGCTCACGCTGCGCGGCGTGCAGATGACGCGCCCGTCGATCTTCGACCTCGGCGACCGGCTGGAGCGCCTCGACGTGCCGACCCTGATCGTCACCGGCGACGAGGACGATCCCTGCCTGGAGCCGGCGGTCTTCATGAAGCGCAGGATCCCGACGGCGGGCCTGGTGGTCCTGCCGAAGTCGGGCCACACCATCAACCTCGAGGAGCCGGAGATGTTCAATCGCGCGGTGCTCGACTTCCTCACGGCCGTGGACGCAGGACGCTGGACGCGGCGCAACCCCGCCTCGCAGACGGGCTCGGCCATCCTGCCGCCCGGGATGGGAGGCCGGCGATGAGCCCGCTGCCGCTCGAGCACATCGCCGTCGTCGACCTCACGCGTGCCCGCTCGGGCCCCACCGCCGTGCGCCAGCTCGCCGACATGGGCGCCCGGGTGGTCAAGGTGGAGACCCGCGAGCTCGTCGCCGGCGACTCCACCGACCTGGGCTTCGACTACCTGAACCTGCACCGCAACAAGCGCTCGATGACCCTGGACCTCAAGCACCCGCGGGGCGTCGAGGTGCTCAAGCGGCTGGCCGGCCGCTCCGACGTCGTGGTCGAGAACTTCCGGCCGGACGTCAAGCACCGCCTGGGCATCGACTACGAGGCCCTCAGCGCCATCAACCCGCGGCTGATCTACGCCTCCATCTCCGGCTTCGGCCAGACCGGCCCGTACGCGGACCGGCCGGGCTACGACCAGATCGCGCAGGGCATGGGCGGGCTCATGTCGGTCACCGGCCTGCCCGGGCAGGGGCCGGTGCGGGTCGGCATCCCGGTGGCCGACCTGACCTCCGGGCTCTTCCTCGCCCAGGCCATCCTGGTGGCGCTCATCGAGCGCGAGAAGTCCGGGCGTGGCCAGTGGGTGCACACCTCGCTGCTGCAGGCCATGGTCACGATGCTCGACTTCCAGGCCGCGCGCTGGCTGATCGACGGCGAGATCCCGCCGCAGGCCGGCAACGACCATCCCACCGGCATTCCCACCGGCGTCTTCACCACGGCCGACGGCCACATCAACATCGCCGCCTCCGGCCAGGTGATGTACCGCCGCCTCTGCGAGGCCATCGGCGCTCCCGCGCTCATCGACGACCCGCGCTTCAAGACGCTGGCCGACCGCTCGAAGAACCGCAAGGCCATGAACGAGGAGCTCGACAAGGTCCTCGTCACCCGGACCAGCGCCGAGTGGATCGATCGCCTGAACAAGGCCGGCGTGCCCACGGGGCCCATCTACAACATCAAGCAGGTCTTCGAGGACGAGCACGTGAAGACCCTCGGTCTCGCCCAGCCGGTGCGCCATCCGGAGCGCGGCGAGATGTTCGTCCAGGGCTTGCCGGCCACGCTCTCGCGCACGCCGGGGTCGATCCGGATGCCGGCGCCGACCCACGGCGAGCACACCGACGAGGTCCTGCGCGAGCTCGATTACTCGCCGGACGAGATCGCCGAGCTCCGGCGCGACAAGGTCGTCTGACGGCCGGCCGCGGCCGCGGGGAGTCCGCGACGCCGAGCCGGCCGGCGCCGGCCGGCGCCGCGGCGCCCTTCCGGCGGCAGGCGGCCGGTCGCCCCGACGTCAGCGGGTTCCTGCACCGTCCCGAGCGCTCCGGGGGCGACGGCCTGGTCCTGGCCCACGGCGCCGGCGGCCACGCCGGCACGCCGCTCCTGGTGGCGCTCGGCGAGGCCTTCGCCGCCGCGGGCATGGCGGTGCTGCGCTGTGACCTGCCCTATCGCCAGCGGCGACGGACGGGGCCGCCGGCGCCGCGCGACGCTCCCGCGGATCGGGCCGGCCTCCGCCACGCCGTGCAGGCGCTGCGCGAGACGTGCGGGGGCCGGCTGTTCCTGGGCGGGCAGTCGTACGGCGGGCGCATGGCGTCGATGCTGCTCGCCGACGAGCCGGGGCTCGCCTCCGGGCTGCTGCTGCTGTCCTATCCCGTCCATCCCCCCGGCAGGCCGGACGACGTGCGCAGCCAGCACCTGCCCGGCCTGCGCGCGCCGGTGCTGTTCGTCCACGGCGACCGCGACCCGTTCGGCTCTCCCGACGAGGTCGCCGCGGTGCGCGCGCTCGTGCCGGCGGCGACGGGGCTGGTCCAGGTGCCCGGCGGCCACGATCTCGGCTGGGGCGGGGGCCGCGGCGATCCCGCGCTGCCGGGGCGGATCGTCGAGGCCTTCCACGCCCTGATGGCCGGGCGCTGACAGCGCCGGCGCCGGGTTCCTTCTAGCGCTCCGACGCCGCGCGCAGGCTCTCCTCGCGGATGAGCGCGAGCACCTCGCGCTTGAGGTCGTTGAAGACGGGCGAGGTCGTGAGCTCGAGCGTGCGCGGGCGAGGCAGGTCCACGGCCAGCCGCTTCTTGAGACGTCCGGGGCGAGCGGTCATGACGGACACGCTGTCGGCGAGGAGCAGCGCCTCCTCGACGTCGTGGGTCACGAAGAGCACCGTCTGGTGGTGGCGCTCCCAGACGGCCAGCAGCAGCTCCTGCATCACCAGCCGGGTCTGCGCGTCGAGACTGCCGAAGGGCTCGTCCATCAGCAGCACCGCCGGCTCCATCACGAGCACGCGGGCGATGCCGACGCGCTGCTTCATGCCGCCGGAGAGCTCGGCCGGGTAGTGCGACTCGAAGCCGCGCAGGCCCACCTGCTCCAGCAGCGCCTGCACGCGCGGCCCGTACCGCGTGGCGGGGACGCCGCGGTTCCTGGGGCCGAAGGTGATGTTGTCGAGCACCGAGTACCACGGAAACAGCGCCGGCTCCTGGAACACGACGCCGCGGCTCGGGTCGGGCCCCGCCACCGGCGCGCCGTCGACCAGGACGCGGCCGCGCGTGGGCCGGTCGAAGCCCGCGACCATGTTGAGCAGCGTCGACTTGCCGCAGCCCGACGGGCCCAGGATGGCGGCGAACTCGTTCCGGGCGACGGCCAGGTCGATGGCCTGCAGGGCCTCCACGCGCCGGCCCCGCTTGACGAACTCCTTCCAGACGTCGATCAGCGCGATGGCCGGCGCGTCGGCGGCGCCCGGGCGCGCCGCCGACCGGCCGGCCGCCCCGGCGTTCGACGGTGGGCCCGGCGGCGCGTCAGGCATGCGCCTCGAGCGCTCGCCAGCGCAGGAGCACGCGCGAGAGGCCGTGGATGACGCGGTCGGAGAGGAAGCCGAGCAGGCCGACCGAGAACATCGTCGCCACGCAGATGTCCATGCGCCCGACGTAGTAGGCGTCCCACAGCACGTAGCCCAGGCCCGACTTGACGGCGATCATCTCGGCGACGATGACCGCCGTCCAGGCGACGCCGACGCCCAGGCGCAGGCCGGTGAAGATCGAGGGCAGCGCCGACGGCAGGACGACCTTCCTCAGGATGGTGGCCTCGCCGGCGCCGAGCATGCGCGCGGCCCGGAGCAGGAGCAGGTTGGTGTCGCGGACGCCGTGGGTGGTGTTGACGACGATGGGGTAGAAGGCGCCGAGCCCGATCAGGAACAGCGCGCCCGCGTCGTAGATGCCGAACACGGCGATCGAGAAGGGCAGCCACGCCGTGATGGGCACCGGGCGCAGCAGCTGGATCGACGGGTCCACGACCCTGGCCACCAGCCGGTTCCAGCCGATGAAGAGCCCGAGCGGGATGCCGGCGGCCGCGGCGATCAGGAAGCCCTCCAGCACCCGGCGCGAGGAGTAGAGCACGTTCGCCAGCCAGGTGCCCGAGTACGGCGACAGGCTCAGCCCGGGCTTGCCGAAGATCCACCGGTACCACGACTCGGCCACCTGGGCCGGCGCCGGAATGATGCCGGGCGCCACCCACTGCCGGGTCACGGCGAGGTGCCAGACCACCAGCAGCAGCACGGGCAGCAGCAGGAACCACGGCCCCCGCCGCCTCACGGCGTCTCCCCGGCGCCGCCGGGCTCGTGCCGCAGGTGATGCAGGGACTGGCCCCTGCCTACTTGTGCTGGCCCAGCTCCGCCGGGGACTTCCCCGTCGCCCGGGCCAGGAAGTCGTAGGTGTAGTGCCGGGCGATCTCGCCGGAGACGTCGCGCGTGATCACGCCGTTGTCGGAGAGGAACTTCGAGATGCGCGTGATCGAGGCCAGCGGCAGCGTGGGATCGAGCGTCGTGATGCGGATCGACTCGGCGGCGACGGGCTCGGGCAGCCCGGCCTTCTCGGCGTAGATCTTCGACCAGCGCCGGGGGTCGGCCTGGGCGACCTTCAGCACGTCGACGTAGGCGACGACCAGCCGCTGCACGGCATCGCGGTGCTTGTCCATGAAGCCCCGGTTCACGGCCAGCACCGAGATCAGGCCGCCCACGGCCCGGGAGGCGTTGTGATCGAGGCTCGGATACTGGGCGTAGCCGTCGAGGATGCCCTGCGCGCAGAAGGGCTGCCAGACCACGGCGAGGTCGATCTCCTTGCCCTGCAGCGCCTTCAGGTAGTTGGCGCCACCCCCGACGATGTTGGTGACCTTGAGCTTGCCGTAGTCCACGCCGTGCTCGGTGACGGAGGCCGCGAACTTCAGCCACGAGATCGACCCGGCGCCCACGCCGATGCGCTTGTCCAGGAGCTGCTTCCAGTCCTTCACGTCCTCGCCCTTGCGCACGACCAGGCAGTCGTTGCCGGAGCCGACGCCGGCCACGCCCACCAGCGACGTCGCCCCCTGGGCCACCGCCAGCGTGATGTCCTGCGGCCCGAACGCCGTGATGTCGAGGTCGCCCGAGGCCAGCGCCGTGCGCGCGTCCGCGAAGCGCTGGAACATGATCGTCTCCACCTGCACGTTGTACTTCGCCGCGTATTCCGGCAACAGGTAGAGCGGCGACAGCGCCGGCACGTTCAGCATTCCCAGCTTCGCCTTCACCGCCTGCCCCAGCGGCTTCCGGATGTCCTCCTGCCCCACCGCCCCCCGGCCGGCCAGCCCGACCAGAACGACCGCAAGCCCGACCGCGAACACGCGACGCCTCATCACGCACTCCTCTACACGAGACTCGAGCACGCCCCACGCGCCGCGAGTGTACCCCGTTTCTCACCAGCCCCGCACACGGACTTCCCGCTACCGCCAGGGCCCTATCGGGCTCAACGCCTCCTGCCGATGCCGCCCCATGCGGCCACGAGCCGCGCGCCGGTGTTCACACTGATTCGAGCCCCGCCTTGCCGAAGGTGATCGAAATCCGGAACGCGACCGACGGACACACTCAGGCGCCTGACGGCGGCGCGAGCCGCCACTCGTCGCGGTAAATCGCAGAGGAGACGACTGGACCCTGGCGGCACCTGGGTCGAGACCGCGCGCCGTGCGAGGAGTGGAGCGCTGCAGAGACGGCTGGTCCCGGGCGGCAACAAGAGCGGTTCTCGCTATCGACGCCCGCGCGCTGAGCGACGCCGTTCGAGCGCCGGCTTTGCCGGCGCAATCGAATCCCGGGGGGAGGCGGGGAGGAGCACGCCGTCAGGCGCGCGACGACCGTCGGAAGGGGGGGCGAAAGCCCCCTCCGAGCTACCGCAGCGCGTCCCGCAGCTCGCGCGCGAGGAGCTCGACGGTGCCCCGGGTGCCGCCGGCGAGCTTCAGCTTCCACTCGCCCTCGGTCTCGAAGCGGCGGTCGCGCAGCCGCTCGGCCCACGGCCTGATGGCCTCGCGGATGGCGTGGGCCTCGAAGGCGTCCCGCCGCAGCTCGCGGGCGCGGGCCATGACGTCGGGGGCCACGCGGATGAAGGCCCGCAGCGCCGCGCCCGTCTTGATCGAGTACTTGCGGCCGGCCCAGGCGCCGGGGAACGTCGTGGAGATGGCCTTGACGTAGTTCAGGAAGAAGCGCTTGGCGTGCTGGCGCAGCTCGTTGATGCGGGCGCCGCCGCCGACCTTCTCCACGGTCTCGAAGAGATCCACCATCTCCTCGGCCAGCGGCGCCTGGCTGACGCGGCCGCGGCCGGTGCCCAGCATCTTGATCTCGCCGTGGAGCGGCGAGGTGTCGTCCTCGTTGAGCGAGCGGATCACGTCGTGGGCGAGGGCCTGGTTCGGGTCCGGGTAGAGCTTCCGGCCCGACAGGCTGATGATGTGCGAGGGGTTCAGGCGCGTGTGCTTGGCGTTGATGGTGACGAACAGCTCCACGATCTGGCGGGCGTCGAGCGAGTCGAAGAGCACCGCCGGCACCTCGATGCCGATCTGCTCGCCGGCCTGTGACAGCGCGTGCAGCGCCAGCAGCCGGTGCTGGCCGTCGAGCACGCGGAGCACTCCATGCTCCTCGGGGATCTGCAGCAGGCCGATGTCGTGATGGCCCGTCACCGGCGTGAAGGTGAAGCGCCGCTCGGAGGTGATGATCACCGCCCCGGGAATGGGGGGCAGCGTGCCGGCGTCCTTGCACTCGCGGTAGTACGCGACCAGCTCGTCGATCTTCCGCCTGATCACCGGGCGCTGGTACGCCGTCTCGCTCTCGCTGATCCGCTTCTCGAGGGCGTCCCAGTTGACGCGTGAGCGTGACTTGCCGCCTCCCCTGGCCGGCTGCTCGCCGGGGCCCCCGGAGTAGCCCAGGACCTCGAACTTGACCAGCCGGTCGATGTCCTTGGCCGACAGCCCTGCCTGGTAGAACTCGACACCGAACTGCTTCACGCGGCGCGCAGGCACGGTAATCATGGGTGCGCTAGGCTACCGCGCCCCACAAGTACCTGTCAACAGAGGGGTTTTCGGCATTTACACCACCGATTGGCGCCTTTACCGGACAGACCACAACCCCCTGTTTCCACAGTTATCCACAGGGGTCTGTGGGCAATGCCGGAACTCTGTGCCAGGAGGTCTTACTTCAGCCCGAAGCGCTCGGAAGCGACCCCGGCGATGTGGCGGCCGATGGCCAGCGAGGCCGTGGCCGCCGGCGACGGCGCGTTCAGGACGTGAACGGCATCGGCGGCCTCGACGATGCGGAAGTCGTCGACCAGCGCGCCCTCCGGCGTGACGGCCTGGGCGCGCACGCCGGCCCCGCCTCGCGAGAGGTCCTCGCTGCGGACGTCGGGCACCAGCTTCTGCAGCGCGCGGACGAAGGCGGCCTTGCTGAGCGAGCGGTACATCTCGTAGGCGCCGGTGCGCCAGTAGCGGCGGGCCATCGCCCAGAAGCCCGAGTAGCCCAGCGTGCCGAGCAGCTCGCCGGCCCGCACGCGACCGAAGGTGTAGCCCTCGCGGGCGAAGGCCAGCACGGCGTTGGGGCCGGCCTCCACGTCGCCGTGGACGGTCTTGGTGAAGTGCACGCCGAGGAACGGGAACTCGGGGTCCGGCACGGGGTAGATCAGGCCCCGGACCAGCGAGCGGCGGAGCGGCCGCAGGAAGTAGTACTCGCCGCGGAAGGGCACGATGCGCACGCCCGGGTCGGCGCCGGCCATGCGCGCCACCGCGTCGGAGTAGAGGCCGGCGCAGTTGACCACCGCGCGCGCGAGCACCGTGGCCCGCGACGTGGTGAGCTCGAGGCCCTCGCCGGTGCGGCGGATGGCCGTCACGCGCGCGCGCGTCTCGATGACGAGACCGCTCGCCACCAGCTCGCGGGCCAGCGCCGCGGCGACCTCCTTGAAGTCCACGATCGCGGTGTGCGGCGAGTGGATGGCGCGCACGGCCACCGCGTGCGGCTCGAGCTCGCGCAGGCGCGGCGGGTCGATGAGGGCCAGGCCCGGCACGCCGTTGGCGTTGCCGCGCTCCCAGAGCGTCATGAGCCGCGGCACCTCCTCGGCGGCCGTCGCCACGATGACCTTGCCGCAGCGGTCCACCCGGATGCCGTGGCTCTCGCAGAACTCCTTCATGAGCCGCGCGCCCTCGACGCAGAGGCGCGCCTTGTAGGAGCCGGGCTTGTAGTAGATGCCCGAGTGGATGACGCCGCTGTTGTGCCCGGTCTGGTGCTGGGCCAGCTCGGCCTCCTTCTCGAGGATGACCAGGCGGGCCCGGGGAGCGCGCTCGTGGAGCGCGCGCGCGGTGGCCAGGGCCAGGATGCCGCCGCCGACGATGGCGACGTCGTAGCGCTCCGACATGGCGCCCATTTCTAGGGGCTCCGGCCAGCCCTGTCAAGCCGGCCTCGACAGCCCGGCCGAATCCCCGTACGCTCGGCGCCCGACGGCCCGTGGGGCCCGCAGTGAGCCTGGCGCCGGAGGACGAGCGATGGCGGGGAAGTACTTCGAGGAGTTGCAGGTCGGACAGACGTACCGGCACCAGCCGGGGCGGACCATCACCGAGGCCGACAACGTGTTCTTCTCGTGCCTGACCATGAACCCGCAGCCGCTGCACGTCGACTTCCACGCCGCGTCGAAGGCCGAGTTCGGCAAGCCGCTGGTGAACAGCCTGCTCACGCTCGGCGTCGCCGTCGGGCTCTCCGTGGGCGAGACCACGCTCGGCACCACCGTGGGCAACCTGGGCTTCGAGAGGATCGAGTTCCCGAAGCCGGTCTTCCACGGCGACACGATCTACGCCGAGACCGAGGTCGTCGACCGGCGCGAGTCGAGGTCGCGTCCGGAGTGGGGCATCGTCACGTTCGAGCACCGCGCGCGGAACCAGCACGGCGACGTGGTCATGCGCGCGCGGCGCCACGCCATGATGCGCCGCCGCCCGGCGGCGGAGGGCGCGTCATGAGCGGCGCGCGTCCGCGGCGCTCGCTGCACTTCGTGCCCGGCGGCAACGAGAAGATGATCGCCAGGGCGCTCGCCCTGCCCGCCGACGGGCTCATCCTCGACCTCGAGGACGCCGTCCCGCCCGATCGCAAGGCGGCCACGCGGCCCATCGTGCGCGGCTGGCTCGAGAAGTACGATTTCGGCGGCCGCGAGCGCTGGGTGCGGATGAACCCGATCGCGACCGGCCTGGGCCGGGCCGACCTCGAGGAGACCATCGCCGGGCGGCCCGACGGCTACGTGGTGCCCAAGCCGCGCGCGGCCGCCGACGTGCGGGAGGTCGTGCAGGCCCTCGATCGTCTCGAGCACCGCCACGGCCTCCCGAACGGGAGCACGCGGCTCGTGCTCATCGCCACCGAGACCCCGGAAGGCCTGCTGAACATCAAGGAGATCGCCGCGGCCAGCCCGCGCATCGTGGCCGTGTCCTGGGGCATCGAGGACCTCGGCGCGGCGATGGGGCTGGGGCGCGTGCGCGACGAGGGCGGCAAGTACCTCGACATCCCGCGGCACGCCCGCGTGATGTGCGCGGTCGCGGCGGCGGCCGCGGGGGTCCAGGCGCTCGACACCGTCTACACGGACCTCGCCGACCTGGACGGGCTCCGCCGCGAGTGCGAGGACGCCGTCGACATGGGCTTCACGGGCAAGATCTCGATCCATCCGAGCCAGATCGCCGTGATCAACGCCGCCTTCACGCCCTCGCCGGCGGCCGTGGCCGAGGCGCGCGAGCTGGCCGCGGCCTTCGAGGAGCACCGCCGCCGCGGCGTGTACGCGTTCACGTTCCGCGGCCGCATGGTGGACGCCCCGCACCTGGCCGCGGCGCTCCGCGTCCTGGCCCGCGCCGGAGAGGGCCCGCCGGGGGCCGGCGGCTCCTCGGCGTGACGCCGGCGGCGGCCTCGCCGCGCGCCCTCGTCCTGGACGCCGCCGCGCCGATCGGTCGCCATCCCCTTCGCCTCACGCGGCGTCCCGCGCCCGAGCCGGGGCCGGGCGAGGTGCTCGTCCGCGTGGCCGCCTGCGGCATCTGCCGCACCGACCTGCACGTGGTCGAGGGCGACCTGCCGCTGCGCCGGGCGCCGATCGTGCCCGGGCACCAGGTGGTCGGCCGCGTGGAGGCGCTCGGCGCCGGCGTGAGCCGGTTCCAGGCCGGCGACCGCGTCGGCATCGCGTGGCTGCGCCGCACGTGCGGCGCCTGCCCCTTCTGTCGCGACGGCCGCGAGAACCTCTGCGAGCGCGCCCAGTTCACCGGCTGGGACGCCGACGGGGGGTACGCCGACTACGCCGTCGCGCCCGCCGACTTCGTCCACGCCGTCCCCGCGGTGTTCGCCGATGCCGAGGCCGCGCCGCTCCTCTGCGCCGGCATCATCGGCTACCGGGCCCTGCGCCGCAGCGGCGCGCGTGCGGGCCAGCGGCTGCTCATGTACGGCTTCGGCTCGTCCGCGCACGTGACGCTGCAGGTCGCGCAGGCGCGGGGGATCGAGGTGTGGGTGTCCACGCGCGAGGCCGCGCACCGGGCCCTGGCCAGGCGGCTCGGCGCCACGTGGGTCGGCGGACTCGAGGCCGCGCCGCCGGCGCCGGTGGAGGCCGCCATCATCTTCGCGCCGGCCGGCGAGCTCGTGCCGCAGGCCCTGCGCCGCCTGGCCCCCGGCGGCACGCTGGCCCTGGCCGGCATCCACATGAGCCCGGTCCCGTCGCTGGCCTACGAGGCGCTGTTCGGGGAGCGCACGGTCACCACCGTCACCGCGAACACGCGCGAGGATGCCCGCGAGCTCCTGGCCGCCGCCGCGGCCGTCCCCGTGCGGCCCGTGGTGACCACGTTCCCGCTCGAGGCGGCCAACGTCGCGCTCGAGCGTTTGAAGGCCGGCGACCTGGCCGGCTCCGGCGTGCTGCTCGCGGATCGCGTATGATCACGGCACTTCTCCCCATGCGAGGCAGGCGATGAGCGAGCTTCCCGATCTCGTGCAGCGCGCGGCGCGCGTCTTTCCCGGCGGCGTCCTCGGCAGCCACCGCAACGGTCCCGGTCTCGAGTTCGTGGTCCGGGAGGGCCGCGGCGCCCATCTCTGGGACACGAACGGCCGCCGGTACATCGATTACCTCCTGGGGTCGGGGCCCATGCTGCTCGGCCATGCCCACCCGGCCGTCGTCGCCGCCGTGGAGCGCCAGCTGGGACGCGGCAGCACGTTCATGCTGCTCAACGAGCCGATCATCGAGCTGGCCGAGGAGATCGTGCGCGCGGTGCCCTGCGCCGAGCAGGTGCGCTTCACCGCGAGCGGGAGCGAGGCCACCTTCTTCGCGCTCCGCGTGGCGCGGGCTCACCGGCGGCGCGAGAAGATCATGAAGTTCGAGGGGGGCTTCCACGGCACCCACGACTACAGCGCCATGAGCGTGAGCACGCGCTCGCCGAAGGCCTTCCCGGCGCCCACGCTGGACTCGGCCGGCATCCCGTCGGCGCTGTCCGACACGGTGCTGGTGGCGCCGTACAACGACCTGGCCACCGCCGAGGCGCTCATCGCCGCGCACCATCAGGAGCTGGCCGCCGTCATCGTGGAGCCCTACCAGCGCGTCATCGTGCCCGTCCCCGGCTTCCTGCAGGGGCTGCGCGACGTCACGCGCCGCTTCGGCGTGCCGCTCGTCTTCGACGAGATCGTCACCGGCTTCCGCCTCGCCTACGGCGGCGCGCAGGAGTACTACGGGGTCGTGCCGGACGTCGCCTCCTACGGCAAGGTCATGGCCGGCGGCTTTCCCCTGGCCGCGGTGGCCGGGCGCGCGGACATCATGCGGCACTTCGACCCCGCGCTCGAGGGCACCGGCGACTACGTGTGGCAGGCGGGGACGCTCAACGGCAACCCGATCGCGGCGGCGGCCGGACTGGCCACGCTCGCGGAGTTGCGCAAGCCGGGGACGTACGAGCGGCTGCACAGGATGGGCACGCGCCTGCGCGACGGGCTCGCTCACGCCGCGCGCCGGCACGGGCTGGCCGCGCAGGTGACCGGCGAGGCGCCCGTGTTCGACATCCTGTTCACGGACCGCGAGATCGTCGACTACCGCGCGACGCTGACCGCGGACGGCGCCCGCATCCGGCGCTTCAACGCCGAGTGCCTGCGGCGCGGCGTGGTGAAGGCCGTCAACAAGATCTACGTGTCGCTCGCCCACAGCGACACGGATGTCGACGAGACGCTCGCCGTGTTCGACGCCGCGCTGGCCGCGGTCGCCGGCGAGACCGCGTAGGGCGGCGCGCGGCGAGGGGGCTTGACGCGCTCGCCGGCCAGGCGTACACCGGACTCACGGTGAACGTGGCGCAGGCAGCCACGACGCCGTTGTGGCCCGCAACTCCGATCCAGGAGGTGTGGATGGAGAACGCGCCACCGGACTCAGAGGCCGCGCCGCGCGGCGTTTGCTAGCGACCCGGGCGGCGCCGAAGGTCCGACCACAGAGCATGGCCCCGGCTCCTGCCGGGACGCGCAGCAGTGCTGCGCATGAAAGAAAAGGGGAGGCCGTGGGCGGGCTCGACCCGCCCACGCCCCCGGGTCCCGCCCTCAGTTCAGTCCTTCGATCCGGATGCGGGCCAGGGCGGCCTGCAGCAACCCCCCGTACCAGTCAGGCGTCTCGATGACGAGCGCGACCGCCATGCCGCGCTGAACGGTGAACCGGTGGACGTTCGCGTCCGGAGGGGTATCGCCAGGGGGCCCGGGTTCAGGCGACATTGCCATCACCCGCTGCAACGGCAGTGCCACATTTCTGGGCAGGTCACGCGGCGCGCGCGCCACTACAGCGACGGCAGCGCCGCTGCTCGATCTCTGACCGGCTTCCGAGCCGATCGCCACAGTCCCGACAGCGCGCTTCCCGGAGCATCCCGTGATGCGCCCGGCAGGCGCCGGTCGAGGCCTTCACCGCATGTCGCGTGCACCCGTCCCAGAGACACTTTCCGAACGTCATCGGCGACTCCTGTTCACAGAGTGGGGCGAAGCATTGCCGGCCCGGCGGGGGTGCAAGCCGTGTGCCCGGGATCGGCGAAGACGGTATAGTTCGCCGTCGTGCTCACCGATCTCTTCGCGGTCGCGCACGGGATCGACCCGGCCGTTGTCCAGGGCGCGATCCCGCCGTCGTGCCGCCGCGGCGTCGCGGCCGCGCCGGCCCCGCGTGACGATGGCGGCGACGCCATCGTGGAGCTCGGACCGTGGCGGCCGCGCGCGCCCGCGCGGCACCTGGTTCCGTCGCTGAGCCCGCTCGCCGGCCCCGCGTGCCGCTTCCGCTTCGAGGCCTCGGTGCGCGTGGCCGGCGCGTGGTCGCCGTGGACGCCGACGGCGACGATCGGCGGCGCGGACTTCGCGCCGGCGCCCGACGGGGGAGGCCCGCTCGAAGCCCAGATCGACCTGTGGCAGTGCGCCACGCCGGCCGAGGAGGTCCGCCTGCGCGTGCGCTGCGACGGCGCCGTGGCGCTCCGCGGTCCCTGGCTCGCGACGCTGTCGGCGTGCGATCTCGCGCCCGCGTCGGTCCCGGCGCCGGCGGCCCAGACCATCCGGCTCGCCGTGCCGGCGGTCAGCCAGATGCTGGCGGGCGGCGACATCGGCGCCCGCGTCTGCTCGCCGACGAGCGTCGCGATGGTGCTCGCCTACTGGGGACGCCGCGAGGAGGTTCGCGCGCTCGCCGGCGAGATGCTGCATCCGGCGCTCGATCTGTACGGCATCTGGCCGGCAGCGATCCAGGCGGCGGCGCGCCGCGGAGTCGCCGGGTACCTCCTCCGCTTCCCGGACTGGGACGCCGCCGCGTGGTGCCTGGGCCGCGGCATCCCGATCATCGCCTCCGTGCGGTACGTCGCCGGCGAGCTCGAGGGGGCGGCCATGCCGGCCACCTCGGGACACCTGCTGGTCCTCACCGGCTACCAGGACGGCCGCGTGCTCGTCAACGATCCCGCCGCGCCCGACACCGGGGGCGTCAGCCGCCGCTACGCGCTGCGCGACATCCACCGCGTGTGGCTCGAGCGCAGCGGCGTCGGCTACGTCCTCTTCGACCCTCTGCGCGCGGTTCCCCCGCGACCCGCATAGAGGGCGTCGGCGATGTTTCTCGAACGCTCCTCGCGACGTCGCGACGATGCTGAGAGAGCCCCGGCGGCGTCGCTGCGAATCGTGCCGTGACCTGCTCGGTGGTTCGAGCGGCGGCTTCGCCGCCGCAGTCGATCCTGGGGGAGGTCTCGGAGTGGGCCGTCGAGGCCCCCTCCGATCTAAAGATGCGTGAGGCGCTCGCGGTCGGGCTGGTGCTCGCGCCGCAGACGCCGCGCCAGCAGCTCGCGCGCGAGGTGGCGGCCGCCGAGGCCGAAGGCCAGGGCCAGCGCGAGGACGAGGCCGCCGAACGTGATGCCGAAGGCGACGAGGACCATCTCCTTGCCGATGCCGAGGTGGGTCAGCGCGGTGGCGACGGCGAACAGCAGCACGCCCCAGTGCACCGCCCGCGCCAGCAGCCGGGCCTCGGGCAGCCCGGCGTTGACGGCGGCGATCAGCAGACCCTGGCTGAGGAAGTTCGCGATGCACCACCCGACGAGGACCACGAGCGCCGCCGTGAACAGAGGCGGCAGGAACGCCAGCAGGAAGGCCAGCACGCTGCCGGAGCCTGGCACTCCGAGCGCGTCGATGCCCAGGCTCGCGAACAGCACGAAGATGGCCCAGAAGGCCACGACGCCCAGGACGTCGGACGGGCGGCGGCGGATGCCGGACCGGCGGAAGGACGACGCCAGCCCCCACCGCTCCAGGTGCCGGTCCAGGCTCACCGTCCGCGCCAGCCCCGTGAGCAGCGAGCGGGCGAGGAGCCCGAGCAGCAGGCCGACGCCGATCAGCGTCAGCATCACGAGCAACGCCGGCACGATGGCCGCCAGGCGGTCACCCGCCTCGGCCAGCGCCGACCACACAGCCCGACTCCAGCCGGAGTCCATCGGACGCTCCCGCCTAGACCATACACCCGGTACAATGCGGGACCAATGCCGATCCGAGCCGTGCTCCTGCTCGCCGCCCTCAGCCTCGTGGCCGCGGGCTGCGCCCAGCCCGAGCGCGAGTGGCTCAAGGTCAACCAGCCCTACACCGCCGAGGAGTTCCGCCGCGACGTCGCCGCGTGCACGCGGAGCAGCAAGCTCGACGAGGAGTGCATGAAGAAGCGCGGCTGGGTGAGCCTCTCGCCGACGAGGGTGGAGAAGCCGCCGGAGCCCGTTCGCGCGCCGAGCGCTCCGCGCTACCGATAGGCGGCGACGCGGCCGCGCCCAGGAACCGGGCGCCCTGATCTTGAGCGCTCGCGAGGGCGGAAGTAAGATGAGCGCTCCGTGGATCCGCTGGCGCAGCTCCTCGGCGACAGTCCCGTCATCGCGGCCCTCAGGGAACAGGTCCGCAGGCTCATGGCGCGGCAGGCCGAGTCGCGGCGCGCACCGCCGGTCCTGATCCAGGGTGAGACGGGCACGGGCAAGGGGCTCCTGGCCCGGGCCCTGCACGCCGCCAGCGCGCGGGCCGCCGGCCCCTTCGTCGACGTCAACTGCGCCGCCATTCCCGAGACGCTGCTCGAGGCCGAGATGTTCGGCGTCGAGCGCGGCGCCTTCACCGATGCCCGCCAGCCCCGGCCGGGACTCTTCCAGATGGCGCACCGTGGCACGATCTTCCTCGACGAGGTCGGCCTGCTGCCCGAGAGCCTGCAGGCCAAGCTCCTCAAGGTTATCGAGGAGCGCGCCGTGCGGCGGCTCGGCGGCACCCGCAACGAACCCGTCGACGTCTGGGTCGTCGCGGCGACCAACGAGGACCTGGCGGCGGCGGTCGGCGGCCGCCGCTTCCGCGCCGACCTCTACCACCGCCTCGCCGTCGTGACGCTGGCGCTGCCGCCGCTGCGCGACCGGGGCGGCGACGTGCTCCTGCTCGCCGAGCACTTCCTGACCGGGGCCTGCGACGACTACGGCATGCCGCCCAAGCGGCTGACCCCGGCGACGCGCCAGGCGCTGGCCGCCTACCTCTGGCCGGGCAACATCCGCGAGCTGAGCAACGTGATCGAGCGCGTGGCGCTGCTGGCCGATGCCGACGTCGTGACGCCGGACATGCTCGGGCTGCCGGCCGCGGCGGCGTCCGCCCCGTCGCCGGCGGCGTCGGCCGAGGCGCCGCGGCCGCTCGAGGCCGCCGTGGACGACGTCGAGCGCCAGCACCTGCTCGCGGCGCTCGAGGCCACCGGCTGGAACGTCACCCGGGCCGCCGCCCGCCTCGGCGTCTCGCGCAACACGCTGCGCTACCGCATGGAAAAGCACGGGCTGCGGTCGGGCGCGGCCGCCCCGCGGCGCGCCGGCGCGGCGCGCCAGCCCGGCGCCACGACGACACCCGGCGCTGCCGCCGCCGTCGCCCCGGCGCCCGCTGCGCCCTCACCACCGGGGATCACTCGCGAGCGGCGGCGCCTGGCCCTGCTGGCCGTCACGCTCACGGGCACGCAAGGTCCCGACGGCGTCTCCATGGCCCGCCGCGCGCTGGAGGTCATCGTCGACAAGGTCCGGAGCTTCGGGGGCCGCGTGGAGGAGCTGAGCCGCGCGCGCATCGTGGCCGTGTTCGGCGTCGAGCCCGTGGAGGACGCGCCGGTGCGCGCCGCCAACGCGGCGCTCGCCGCCCTCAACGGCATCGACCGCTTGCGGCGGGCCGAGGGCCTGCGCCTGGCCGCCACCACGGCCGTGCACGTCGATCACTTCGTGGTCGCCGGCGGCGGCGAGGGGCCGGCCCTCGATCTCGAGGCCCGCTTGCACGCCTGGACGTTCCTCGACTCGCTCCTCGCCGCCGGTGGCGCCGACGGCGTCGTGGTCAGCGCGAGCGCCGCCGGCTTCCTGGAGCGCCGCTTCGACCTGCTCCCCGCCGCGCTCGGTGAGCCGGGCAGCGCCTACCGGCTCGCCGGGCGCGAGCGGGGCGGCCTGGCGCCGCAGGGCCGCATGACGCCCTTCGTCGGGCGCCAGCAGGAGCTCGAGCTGCTGCACAGCCGGCTGGCCTCGGCGGCGCGCGGGCAGGGGCAGATCGTGGGCATCACCGGCGATCCCGGGATCGGCAAGTCTCGGCTGCTCGCCGAGTTCCGCCGCGCCCTGGCCGATCGCCGGGTGACGTGCCTCGAGGGCCACTGCGTCTCGTACGGCGCCACGATCCCGTACGCGCCGGTGCTCGACATCGTCCGGGCGGCCTGCCAGGCGGTGGACAGCGATCCGTCCGAGACGCTCGAGGCCAAGCTCTCGGCGGCGCTGGCCGAGGCCGGGATCGATCCGGACACCGGCGCCCCGCCGCTGCTGCACCTGCTGGGCGCCAAGGTGCCGGCCGAATCGCTCGCCGGGCTGGACCCCGACGTGATCAAGCGACGCGCCTTCGACAGCCTGCGCCAGCTGCTGCTGCAGCGCAGCCGGCCGCGCCCGCTCGTCCTCGTCATCGAGGACCTGCACTGGATCGACCGGGCGTCAGAGGAGTTCCTCGCCTCGTTCGCGGACCTCGTGGCCGGGGCCCCGATCCTGATGCTGTCGACGTACCGCGCGGGCTACCGGCTGCCCTGGATCGACCGGTCCTACGCCAGCCAGATGGCCCTGCATCCGCTGGAGCCGGCGGCCTCCGGCGTGGTCGTCCGCTCCGCGCTCGGCAGCGCCGCCGTCGACGAGACCGTCGTGGAGATGATCCTCGTGCGCGGGGAGGGCAACCCGTTCTTCCTCGAGGAACTCGCGCGCACCGTCGGCGAGACGGGCGCCGTCGAGTCCGCGCTCGTCGTCCCGGCCACCGTCCAGGCCGTGGTGCTGGCCCGGATCGAGCGCCTGCCGCCGATGGAGAGGCACGTGCTCCAGGTCGCGGCCGTCATCGGCAAGGACGTCCCGCTGCCGCTCCTGCGGGAGGTCGCCGGCGTGCCGGAGGAGCACCTGCAGGAGAGCCTGGGCCGCCTGCGCGCGGCGGAGCTGCTCCAGGAGCGTCGCGTCGACGTCCAGCCCCATTACACCTTCCGGCACGCCCTCACGCACGAGGTGGCCTACGACTGCGTGGGACCGTCGCGGCGTCGCGAGCTCCACGACGCCATCGTGACCGGCATGGAGCGCCTGTACCACGATCGCCTCGACGACCACATCGAGCGCCTGGCCGACCACGCCTTCCGTGCCGAGCGCTGGGACCGGGCGGCAACGTACCTGCGCTCCGCCGGGCTCAAGGCGGCCGAGCGCTCGGCGCACCGCGAGGCCGTCGCCTGCTTCGAGCAGGCGTTGCTCGCCCTCAACCGGCTGTCCGCGAGCGTGACCGTCCTCGAGCAGGCGATCGACCTGCGCTTCCATCTGCGCACGTCCCTCACGCCGCTCGGCGAGCACCGCCTGGTGGTGGAGCACCTGGAGGAAGCACGGCGGCTGGCCGAGACGCTGGGCGACCCGCGACGGCTGGGGCGCGTGTCCGCCTACATGGCCGACTGCGCGCGCCTGATGGGCCGCTACGACGAGGCCATCCAGGCGGGCCGGCGGGCGCTGGCCATCGCCCGCGAGCTCGACGACTTCGCGCTCCAGATCGCCAGCACGATGTACGTGGGGCAGGCGCACTACAACCTCGGCCTCTACCGTGCGGCGGCGGACCTGTTCCGCCGGAACGTGGCCGTCCTCGCCGGCGAGCGCGACCGGGAGTCGTTCGGCATGCCGTACATCGCGTCGGTGCACGCGCGCACCTGGCTGATCTGGTGCCTGGCCGAGCTCGGCGCCTTCGACGAGGGAGTCGCCCTGGGCAAGGAGGCCCTCGACATCGCCGAGGCCGCGGGCCACCCTTTCAGCCTCACGTCCGCGTACGCGGGGCTCGCCCGACCGCACCTGCGACGCGGCGACGTCGAGCCCGCCGTCGAGCTCCTCCGGCGCGGCCTCGCGCTCGGCCGGACCTGGAACATCCGGCTGCTGCTGCCCGCGCTCTGCGCCGACCTGGGCCTGGCCTACGCGATGCTCGGCCGGATGGAGGAGGCCCTGCCGTTGCTGCAGCAGGCCGCGGACTACCAGTCGGCCATGCGCGGCACGGCCGGGCAGGCGCCCCGTTTCACCTCCGTCGGCGAGGCGCACCTGCGCGCGGGGGACCGGCACGAGGCCCGGCACTTCGCCGAGCGGGCGCTCGAGCTCGCCCGCTTCCACGGCGAGCGGGGCAACGAGGCGTACGCCCAGCGCCTGCTCGGCGAGATCGCCGCCGGCGCCGACCCGCCGGATGGCGGGAACGCCGAGGGGGCCTTCCGGGCGGCCCTGTCGATCGCGGAGGCGCTGGAAATGCGTCCGCTCGCCGCACGCTGCCACCTGGGCCTCGCGACGCTCCACCGCCGCGCCGGCGACGCCGAGCTGGCCGGGAGCGCGGCTAGGGTGGCGATCCGGCTCTTCGACGGGCTGGGAATGTCCGCCTGGCTGGCGCGCGCCGAGGCCGAGCGCGGGGCGTCACCCGGAACGCCGTGATCGTCGCCCCGTAGTCCGCGGCCACCCGACGCAGCTCCAGCCTCAGCGCCTCGAGGGCGTGCCCGTCGAGCTCGACGGGCAGCGCCCATCGACGCGCGCCGGCTACTCGTGGGCTCTCCTGGGCTTGGTCTTCGTCGACGGCCTGCCGCCCCAGGCCCTGGCCACGGCCAGCAGCGCCCGCTCGAGCGCCTTTGCGTTCTTCTTCGTCGGCAGGCCGATGACCACCAGGTGCACCGTGTTCTTCGCGCCCTTCTTGAGCAGCTCTCCCATCGTGGCCTCCTGTGGTGGTGCGGCCGGGCCCGCGGTTCACGCCGCGCGCATCCCGAAGCCCTTCGAACACCTCGGCGCCGTGGAAGATGGCGGGGGGCGTGTCGACGTCCCGGATGAGGTAATGGTCCTCGGCGGCGTCGTACTCGTCGTGCAGCCCGACGTCCTCGCCGAGGGCCAGCCGGACGTAGACCGCCGACATGCTGTGCTTGCCGGCGACGTCGAAGAGGTTGAGCATGGTGATGAAGCGGCCGGCGTTGATCTCGGTGACGCAGGGCACGCCGTCCCGGTTCTCCTTCAGGTCGACGCTGAACGCGCCCGAGACCCCGGCGCCGAGGGCCCGCACCGCGCGCACGGCGACGTCGGCGACCGCCGGCGCCGTCACCGTCCTGGCCAGCGCGGCCACCGACGACACGCCGCTCGGCCGGCTGACGCCGCCGAAATACGAGAGCCGCTCGACGGTCTTGACCAGTACCAGGCGTCCGTCGCGCCAGAGGCTCTGGCAGGCGAAGTCCCGGCCGGGCAGGTACTCGGCCAGCGTGAAGGCGCTGGCGGGCACTCCGCGCAGGCGCACCCAGTAGTCGATCCAGTGGCGGGCCTGGGCGGCCGTGCGCACCGGCGTGGCGCCCATCGATCCCGCCCCCTGGCGCATCCGGCACCACAGCATGCGCGGGGCGCCGAGACGGCGCGCGACGTCGACCAGCCGGCGCGGCGTGTCGACCGCGTACGTTCGGGGGACGGGGACGCCGCGGGCGGCGAGGTGGCGGGTGAGCCGCAGCTTGTCGGCGCAGAGCGCGAGGACGTCGCCCGAGGGAAGCAGGGTGCGACAGCCGAGTCGCCGCCGGATCGCCGCCACGGCGGTCACGTCGGCGTCGGTCATGGGGAGCGCCACACCGGCCCCGCTCTCCGCCACCACGGCGCGCATGGCCCGCGGCCACCGCGGATGGGCCGCCGGGGGCACCAGCCAGTTGTGCCGCGCCGTCGAGGCGCGCAGCCGGAAGGGGTCGTCGTGACAGCCGGCCGTGACGAGGTCGGGATCCCACGCGGTGAGGCTGCGGACCAGGTTGTTGGCCACACCCGATCCGGCAGCGGTGACGAGCACGGTCGTCGGCACGCGGCGTCTAGGCGGCGGGCTCGATGTCGCGTGCGGCGAACGCGGCCTGGATGAGCTCGGTGTGCGGCGGGCGGCCGCCGCTGGTCGCCAGCCGCTCGTCCTCGCGGAGCAGGGCCGCCAGCACGCGAGCGAACGTGAGGCTCTCGGGACGCACCGCCTGCCAGGCACCGGCGAGCACAGACGCCAGATGATCGCGCGCGTCGAGCAGCGCCTCGTGCAGCTCCGCGGCTCGCACCGCGTGGGCGCGGGCGAACGCCTCCCGGACCCGGGCCGGGGCCGGGGCGTCGACGCGGTGGCGGGCCGCCCGGGCGGTGGCGTCGTCGATGTGTCCGCGCTCCGCCAGCGCGGCGTAGTAGAGGCCGAGCAGGACGTCGAACGTCGCCCCCGAGAACGCCAGGGAGAGGTCGTACTTGTCGGGCTCCGGGTCCTGCGCCTGTCGCACGGCGGTCACCCGCACGGCGTTGAACAGGTGACGCGCGTCGCGCTTCAGCCGCCGGGTACGGCCCCACTCGCTGACCAGCGACAGGGCGCTGTCGCCGTGCAGCAGGCCGCCGGTGCGGCGAAGCGCGGCGGCGACCACGGAATCGAAGTGCGTCAGCGTGATCAGCGCCACGAGATCCGCGGCGGCCTCCTCGTGCGCCCGGTACTGGATCGACCGCTCGTCGAAGGGCGGATTGCCCAGGAGCCCCTTCATGATGAGGTGGCCCGTCTCGTGCGCCACCGTGTCCAGGCTCAGGGCGAAGGGCCGGTCGCGGTAGCCCTCGTCGGGATACCGGTCGAAGCCGAGCTCCATGAAGCCGTCTCCGACCCAGGCGTTGGCCGATCGCACGCGCGGGACGAGCTCCAGGGTCTTGCCGCCGAAGTGCCAGCGCACGTCGCGGCCCAGGTAGAAGCGCCACACCTCGAGCGTGAAGCGCGTGGCCGCGAACGCCGCCGCGGCGGCGAAGTCCAGCGAGCCGGGCTGCACGCCGTCGACGAAGTCGCCGTCGGGATCCGGGCGTACGGGCGGCCTCCGCTTGCCGCGGTACGGCGGCCGCGCGCGATAGCGGCCGGTGTGATCGTCCTTGTAGCCGACCTTGCTGACGGCGTCCACGACCTCGATGGTCTCGTCGCGCGGCCCCGCCTGGATCCGTCCGAAGCGGGGGGTCACCCGCACGATCTCGGGGGCGAAGTCCGGCTGCGGGACGAGCCGGAACCGCGTCCCGGCCGGGTCCTGCACGAACCGCGGCGCGTCAGGCATGGTGCGTCGCTTGCCCCGGTGGCGCGCCCGGAGTGCGTCGCATCGCGCGCGGTCGGCGGTCCGGCGGGAATCCAGGCAGCGCCCCACGCCGTGTCAAGGCAACCGCACCTCGGCGGGGACGCTCACCCGGCTTCCATCGCGCGCAGCCGCTCGGCGATGGCCGCGCACTGCTCGACGGCCTCGCCATCGCCGATCGCGGCGAAGGCCTCGGCGATGCGCCGGACGCCTTCCGCGGCCTGCTGCTTGTGGGCGCGGTAGAGGCCCACGTGGTAGGCCTGGCGCGCCTTCGCGGTGAACGAGATCTTGAAGCCCGTGATCTGCCCGATGCGCCGCGCCGCGTCGCCGACGGCCACCATCGGCTCCCACTGCTGGCTGCCGAGCGCGTCGAGACACGCGGCGTGCCAGGTGCGCAGCATCAGGCTGGCGTCGCCGGTGGCCATGGCCTCCTCGACGGCGTCCAGGCCGACGGCAACCCGGCGCGCCGGGGCCGGCGAGGCGTGACCGCCCGTCAGCATGAGCGACGCGGTGAAGGCCTGCTGCGCGGTGGGGATCTCGTCCTGCCCGGTCATCGCCCCACCTCCGCGATCCAGAAGCCTCCGCCGGCCTCGACGAGGGCGAGCACGATGAGCAGCGTCGCGACCACCAGGCCCACGATCGCCGCATAGGTCCAGTCCGTGACGGCAACCCGATCCCTCATGACATCCTCCGGACCGCGTGACGCCCGCGGTCGGCGAGTGCCGTCGCACGATGGATGCCATCATCGAGCAGAGCAAAAATAGATACTTGCGCCGCCGGTCGAACGGCTCGCGACGGTGGTGGTGGTGGAAAGCTGAGCAGTGGCGGCCCACCGGGAGCGCGGCCTGGGCGGGCGGCCGGCCTAAGGCCGGCCGTCCAGCGCCCGGCGGAGCTGGTCCAGGTGGTTGTCGTCGTGCCAGGCCATCATCGCCACGACGTCGTCGGCGGTCAGTCGCCCGCGCGTCGCGTGCACGCCGGCCCGCGCCAGCTGGTGGGGGGTGAGCATCCGGATGTACTGGATGGCCTCGCGGCGGCGCCGCCGGAACGCCGCGATGGCCTCCTGGACGTCGCAGCGCAGATATTGCCGGTCCTCGGCCCACCGATCGGGATTCACGGCCAGGAAGCGCGGCTCGTCCATGGACATGATCTGCTCGAACCGTCCCATGAACGACTCCTCGGTGTCGCGGAGGTGGCAGACGACTTCCTTCGGCGCCCAGTTCTTCGGGTCCGGGCGCCGCGACAGCACGGCCTCGCCCTGGCCGGCGACGGCGGCGGCGAGCTCGTCGGCGGTCCGCTCCAGGCGCGCGAGGCGCTCGGCCACGGGCTTCTTGGCGTACTCCTCCATCGTCGGCATCGTCGTCGTTCCTCCTGACGGGACGAGCTGGTGGAACAGGCTCGACTCCCGCTTGTAGAAGCCCTCCGTGTGCATCGAGTCGGCGAGCCGGAGCAGCGTGTAGTCCACGTGGTGTCCCAGCTCGTGGAGCAGCGTCCTGAGGTACGTCCGGAAGGCCACGACGCGCCGCTGCTTGGCCGTGCGCATCCACAGCTGGATCTTCGGGACGCGCCCGTGCTCGGCGGTGTACAGGCCGTGCAGCTCGCCCCAGCGCGCGTGCGGCCGCGCCGCCAGGACCTCCACGCGCACCGGCGGCAACCCGAGCTCGTGGCCGAGCCCGTGGATCAGCCGCTCGGTCGCCTCCTGCGTGGCATCGCGCCGCTCGGCGGCCAGGGCCGCCGCCACGTCCTCCACCAGCGGCCACAGCACCTCCGGCCTCGGCAGCCGCAGTTCCGTGATCGCATCGCTCTTCCGGTACACCGCCTGCTGCGCCCGACTCAGCCGCGCATAATACGAGAACGGCACCCGCCTCTTCGCCTCCCCGCACGTCGTGGACCGCCGACCGCCCACGCTCCGCCGTCGGGCCGCCGCCCGGCCCCGCGCGACAGCGCCCGGTCGAGCGGCCGACGCCTCCGACGCGCGCGGCGCCAGTTTACCCGCCCTCCCCGATATCCGCGCGAATCTCGGCGCGCCACCCCGCCAGCACGCCGTCTCGCAACTTCTCGTATCTCGCCGCGGCCTCACCCGACGCGCACGATCGGTCACAGCGCCCCGCTGCGCACCGTCCGCCGCTGACGACCCGTCACGAGGCGGCGGGTGTTCGTGCGACGGACGGATGGTCGGTCACTGCGCGGCGCCGTGCCGGACGGTCGTGCGTGGGACGGCGCACGCCACCCGCCGAGTTGTGGGTGCAAATCTCAGCGGTCGTGCACGGGGCCCGGCAGCCGCCGAGCGGAGGCCGGAGTGGGGACACGGGGTAGCCCTCCCCGGGGCCGTGTCTTCTGGGGGCCGAGGGAACCGCCGACGGCGTCATCGTGGCTCGACGACAGGCGCCGGCGCCTCGTGGGATGGCGTGCCCCGGGGAGGGCTACCCCGCCCCCGCCGTCGGCTCCACGCCGAGCGCCGGACAACGACGCGGCGCGAAGGGGTCAGGCCCCGGTGAACCGAGGCGTGCGCTTCTCGAGGAAGGCCTTGGCTCCCTCGACGCGGTCCTCGGTGGTCCGCAGCAGCGTCGAGAGGTCGTTCTCGAGCCGCAAGCCCTCAGCGAGCGGCAGCTCGAGGCCCTTGACCACGGCCTCCTTGGCGTACCGCAGCGCCACCGGCGCCTTCTCGGCGAGCGCCCGCGCCAGCGCCTGCGCCGCCGGCAGCAGCTCCTGCGGCGGCACCACGCGCTCGACCAGGCCGATGCGCAGCGCCTCCCGCGCGTCGATCCGCGCCGCGGTGAGGATCATCTCGAGCGCCTTGCCGCGGCCGACGATGCGCGGCAGCCGCTGCGTGCCGCCGCCGCCCGGGATGATGGCGAGATCCACCTCGGTGAGCCCCAGCCGCGCGTCCTCCGAGGCGATGCGGATGTCGCACGCCAGCGCCAGCTCGAGCCCGCCCCCGAAGGCGTAGCCGCGGATGGCGGCGATGATGGGCTGCGGGCAGCGGTCCATCACCGCGCGGAAGTCCAGGCGCCGGCGGCTCTCGCGGTAGCGCGTGGGGACCTGGGGCGCCACGAACTCGCGGATGTCGGCGCCCGCCGAGAAGGCGCGCTCGCCGGCGCCGGTGATCACGATCACGCGCACGGCCTCGTCGGCGAGCAGGCCCGTGAAGCAGCGCAGCAGCTCGCTGCGCATCGTCTCGTTCATGGCGTTGTGGACGTCGGGCCGGTTCAGGGTCACCGTCGCGACGCCGTCGGCGGTCTCGTGGCGGATGGTCTCGTACTCGTCGCTCATCGTGGTGGTCCTGGGCGCACGCGCGAGGTCACGATGGACCGGGCGCGGAGGTCGGCGATGGCGGCGGCGTCGTAGCCGAGCTCGGCGAGCACCTCGTCGGTGTGCTCGCCCAGCGTGGGCGGCGGCCCCGGATCGCGCGTCGCGGTGTCGCTGAAGACCAGGGGCTGGCCCATGACGCGCAGGCGCCCGGCCTCGGCGTGGTCGTACTCGCGCATCATGCCGTGGTGGCGGACGGCCGGGTCGTCGAAGAAGCTCGCGAGCGGCTGGACCCGGCCGGCGGGGATGTCGGCCGCGGCCAGGATCTCGAGCCACTCGTCGCGCGGCTTGCTCCGGAACTTGGCCTCGAGGATGGGCAGCAGCTCGGCGCGGTTGTCCAGGCGCAGCAGCCACGACCCGAAGCGCGGGTCGTCGGCGAGGCCGGGCAGGTCGAGGGCCTTGCAGAGCTTCACCCAGAAGCTCTGGTTGCCGCACGCCAGGAACAGCCACTCGCCGTCGGCGGCCTGGTAGAGCCGGTACGTCGGGTTGTCGCGGGCGAGCGTGGGCTTGCCCTCGTAGTCGATCATCGCGCCCGAGTTCAGGGCCATGGCCCCGTGCAGCAGCGACGTCTCCACGCGCTGGCCGCGCCCGGTGCGCTCGCGCACGAAGAGCGCGGCGAGCACGGCCTGGGCGGCGAGGCTGGCCGTGTAGTAGTCGGTGACGGCCACGCGCACGTACTGGGGCGGCCCGCCGAAGCCCTGGATGACCATGAGCCCGCTCAGCGCCTGCAGCAGCGGGTCGAAGGCCGGGCGGTCGACGTAGGGGCCGGTCGAGCCGAAGCCCGTGACCGAGCAGTACACGAGCCGCGGGTTGATCTCGCGCAGCCGCGCCCAGCCGACGCCCAGGCGGTCGGCCACGCCCGGGCGCATGTTCTCCATGAAGACGTCGCCGCGGTCGACCAGGCGCTCCACGATCGCGCGGCCCTCCGGCGTCTTGACGTTGGCGGCCAGCGAGCGCTTGCCCCGGTTCCAGCCGTAGAAGCCCGGCAGCTCGCGGAAGTTGTCGCCCTCCAGGGCCTCGACCTTCACCACGTCGGCGCCGAGGTCGGCGAGCATCATCGCCGCGTAGGAGCCGGCGATGTAGCTGGTGAGGTCGACGACCCGGATCCCGTCGAGGGGCGGCGCGGGCGCGGCCACGGGACGGGTCAGGCCGCGACCCGGCGGACGATCAGCTCGCGGTGGAAGTCCGCGTCGCCGTACGTCGCCTCCAGCGCCTTGGCGCGCTTGAAGTAGAGGTGCAGGTCGTACTCCCAGGTGAAGCCGATGCCGCCGTGCACCTGGATGGCCTCGCCGCACACCTTGCGGGCCGCGTCGCTCACGTAGGCCTTGGCCACCGAGGCGGCCAGGTCGGCGTCCTCGGCGCCGGCGTCGCGGGCCCAGGCCGCGTAGTACACGGCGCCGTGCGAGTTCTCGACCTCGAGCAGCATCTCGGCGCACTTGTGGCGGATGGCCTGGAAGGAGCCGATGGGCTGGCCGAACTGCTCGCGGACCTTGGCGTACTCGACGCTCATGTCGAGGCACCGGCGGGCGGCCCCCAGCATCTCGGCGGCGGCGCCCACCGCGCCCACGCGCAGCAGGCGCTCGAGCAGGGGACGGGCCTGCCCGGGCGGGCCCAGCACGCCGTCGTCGGCGACGGGGACGCCGTCGAGGGTCACGGTGAGCCAGCGCGTGGCGAGGTCCATGCCCGTCACGGGCCGGAGCCCGAGGCCGGCGGCGCCCCGCTCGACGACGAACAGCCCCAGCCCCTCCGGCGCGCGGGCCGGCACGAGCAGCACGTCGGCGACGTGCGCCCACGGCACGAAGTGCTTCACGCCGGACAGCCGCCACCCGGCGCCCGCGCGCTCGGCGCGCGTCGCCGTCGCCTCGACGTCCCACGAGAGGTCGGCGTCGAGGAAGGCCACGGTCGCCCGCAGCCCGCCCGCGGCCACCGCCGGCAGCCAGCGGCTCTTCTGGGCCGGGCTTCCCGCCTCGAGCACCGCGCGGGCGGCGAGGACGGTCGGCAGGTACGGCCCGGGATAGCACGCGCGGCCCATCTCCTCGAGCAGGATGGCCGTCTCCACCATGCCGAGGTCGGCGCCGCCGACGGCCTCGGGCAGGGCCAGGCCCAGCCAGCCGAGCTGCGCCATCTCCTTCCACATCGTCTCGCTCTCGCCGCGGGGATCGTCCCAGAGCAGCCGCACGGTGGCCGGCTTGCACTGGTCGTCGAGGAACTGGCGCGCCGACGTCTTCAGCAGCTGCTGGTCGGGGCTGAAGGCGAAGTCCATGGTCAGGCCTTCACCCGGTCGGCGCGGATCTCCTTGGGCAGCCCGAGCACGCGCTCGCCGATGACGTTCTTCTGGATCTCCGACGACCCCGAGTAGATGGTCCCCGCGCGCGACCACAGGAACGCGGTGGCGAACGTGCCCGGCTCGCCGGAGGAGGTCGACACCTCCTCCACGACGTCGTCGGGCACGGCGGCCATGAGCTGCCCCCACGGCCCCAGGATCTCGAGCGCGACCTCGAAGTAGCGCTTCTCGAACTCCGTGTACGAGAGCTTGGTGATCGACGACGCCGCGCTGATGGGCTCGCCCTTCTGCAGGGCCGAGAGCACCCGCAGCGCGGCGTAGCGCTGCACCTCGAGCTCGGCGTAGACGCGGCCGAGGCGGGCGCGCACCACCGGGTCGTCGATGAGGAGCCGGCCGCCCCGCCGGAGCTGCCGCGTCGCGCGCACGAGCTGGTTGAACGCCGTCAGGTACCGGGTGACGCGCCCGAGCGAGTTGGCGCCCCGCTCGTAGCCGAGCGTCGTCTGGGCGATCTCCCAGCCCTGGTTGAGCCGGCCGACCAGGTCCGACTTCTCGGCGCGGGCGTTCGTGAAGAACACCTCGGAGAAGAGCGAGGACCCCGTGATCTGCTTGAGCGGCCGCACCTCGACGCCGGGCTGGCGCATGTCGAACAGGAAGCACGAGATGCCCTTGTGCTTGGGCACCCTGGAGTCGGTGCGGGCGAGCAGGATGCCCCAGTCCGCGATGGGACCGCTCGACGTCCAGATCTTCTGGCCGTTGACGACGAAGTGGTCCCCGGCGTCCTCGGCGCGCGTCTTGAGACTGGCCAGGTCGGAGCCGGCGTTGGGCTCCGAGTAGAGCTGGCACCAGATCTCCTCGGCCGTCAGCATCTTCTTGAGGTAGCGCTGCTTCTGGGCGTCGGTGCCGTGCACGATGATCGTGGGCCCGATGAAGCCGATGCCCAGCCCGTTGATCGGCGGCGGCGCGCTGGCCCGGGCCATCTCGTCCTGGACGATCGCCTGCTGCATCGGCGTGGCGCCCCGGCCCCCGTACTCGACGGGCCACAGCATGCCGACGTAGCCGGCGTCGTAGAGCTTGCGGTGCCAGGCCTTGCGCTCCTCGAGGGTCTTCGGCTCCACCGACGGCGTGTTGGCCGCGAACCAGCGCCGGGTAGCGTCGCGGAAGGCGAGATCCTCGGGCGAGAGCGTCAGGTCCATCGCGTCCTCCTCGAACGGATGGACGTTTCTAGCACGGGGGGTAGAGGGAAGCAACGCCGCCCCGGACGGCCGGGGCGGCGAGCGCGGCGGGGCCGCCGAGGAGGACGATCAGCGGCGCCGCCGCACGACGAAGGCGGCGAGGCCCAGGCCCAGGCCGACCAGCAGGCTGCCCGTGGCGGGCTCGGGCGCGACCAGCCTGGCCAGGCCGCGGAACTCCGTGCTCGTGCAGTTGAACAGGCAGTGCGGGCTGTCGCCGTCGAACAGGCCGAGGCTCAGCCGGGACGGTCGGTCGGGGTCGCCCTCGGCGGTGACGTCGCCACCGCAGAGCGGTGGGGAGTGCAGGCACTGGGGCTGCACGGCCGGCGACGCGCCGAGGCCCACGTTGGCGAGGAACACCCCGTCGAGAGAGGCGTCGTACCAGGTGAGGCCTGGCCCGAGCATCAGGTCCGTCGGGGCCAGACGCAGCACACCCAGGCCCGACGTGGTGTCGGTTCGATGGACCTCGTCGAAGGGGGTGACGCTGCCGTCCGGGTTCGTGCGGTTGACGGGGATGAGGGTGAAGAAGGAGTCGGTGCGCTGCCACTCCATCCGGTAGATGAGGTCCGCGGCAGCCTCCGCGGGTGCGACCAGCATCGCGACCAGGAGTGCGATCGACCAGCACAGCCGCATGGGACACCTCCCGCGTATTGCGCCCACCGGAAGTGCACGCGCCGTGCCGGAATCGCGGTGGGCGCGGCCATCGGACCGGACGGCGTCGCGACCTGCAGCGCGGGAGGAAAAAGGCGAAAGTCGGTGCAGCGCCGGGGTAGCGGCGGCTCGAAGCAGCCGGCCGCCGGCGGCCCGCGACCGCTCACGGCGCCGGCAAGGCGTAGATCGCCGTGTGGAGCACGTGGGCGACCGGGCGGGCGCTGGCGCCGGCGACGATGAGCAGATCGAGCTCGACGTACTCGCGGCCCTTGCGCTCGTAGAGCGAGCGCACCCGGCCCCGCGTGGCGAGCGACTCGCCCACGCGGGCGCCGCCCAGGTGACGCACCCGGCTGCCCACGTGGATCCACGGGCCCACGCGGACGTTCCGGTCCAGGGCGCGATTGGCCTGGTCGAGGAGGAAGGCCGGATGGACCCAGCCGTCGGCGCTCCCGTAGACCGGCAGCGTGTCGGACACCCGCTGGACGTACTCGGCGGCCAGCGCCGCGTCGTAGTGCGTGCGGGGCGTGCCCAGCGCCGGGAGGCTCTCGAGGAGCGCCCGGCTCGCCGGCGGCCGCTCGGCCGGCAGCGGCGCCTCCCGGTAGAGCGCGCCGTTGACGGGCGTCGGCAGCCCCGCCGGCAGCGTGGCCTCCAGCACCGCGCACTCGCCGGCCGGGGCCGTCGACGCGGTGACGCGCGCGCTGAGGCCCTCGGCCGTCCGCGCCGTGATGGCGCCCGTGAGCCGCACCTCGTCGCCGTCGAGGACGGGCTTCACGAAGCGCACGCTGGCCGTGCCCCGCGCCAGCCACGGCGTGCCGAGCGCGGCGACGAGCGGCCGGGTGAGATAGGCGTACACGGTCACGCCGGGCACCAGGCCCCCGGCGAAGCCGTAGCGTCGGGCCACCTCGTCGTCGTGGATCTTGTTCTCGCCGCCGGCCCAGGTGTTGCGGGCGCGGACGCGGGACTCGGGGAGCGGCTCGGACATCGCGCGGAGTCTAGCACGTATAATGACGCGCAATGGGACGCGCCGCGCTCATCGTCCTCGTCGTGCTCGTCGTGCTCGCCGTCGCCCTCGGCGGCTGGATCATCAGCGTGAACAACCAGCTGGTGCGGCTCGAGCAGAGCGTCAACGGGACGTGGGCGCAGGTGCAGAACGTCTACCAGCGTCGCGCCGACCTGATCCCCAACCTGGTCGAGACGGTCAAGGGCTTCGCCGCGCAGGAGCGCACGGTGCTCGAGGAGGTCACGCGGGCGCGGGCCAGCGCCAGCGGCGTGCAGCTGACGCCCGAGGCCCTCAACGACCCGAAGGCGCTCGAGCGCTTCCAGGCCGTGCAGAACCAGCTCTCGGGCGCGCTGAGCCGGCTGCTGGTGACGGTCGAGCGCTATCCCGAGCTGAAGTCGAACCAGAACTTCCTGGCGCTGCAGACGCAGCTCGAGGGCACCGAGAACCGCATCGCCGTCGAGCGCCGGCGCTACAACGAGGCCGTGCGCGAGTACAACACGCGCCTGCGCCTGTTTCCCGCCAGCCTCGTCGCCGGGCTGGTCGGCTTCCAGCCCAAGGCGTTCTTCGAGGCGGCCCCCGGCGCCGCCGAGCCGCCGAAGGTGAAGTTCTAGTCTGCTGCTCCCGGCGGTCGTCCTCGCGCTCGCCCTCGTCGTCCCGCCCGCCCCGAGTTCCCGGGTGAACGACTACGCCGGCCTGCTCGCCCCGCAGCAGGCCGAGCGGCTGGAGCGCCTGCTCGCCGAGCGCGAGCGGGCGACCGGCGCCCAGGTGGTGATCGCCGTGTTCCGCTCCCTCGAGGGCGAGAGCCTGGAGGACTTCTCGATCCGGCTCGCCGAGCAGTGGCGGATCGGGCGCAAGGACCTCGACGACGGCGTGATCGTGCTGGTGTTCCTGGCCGAGCGCCGGGTGCGGCTGGAGGTGGGCTACGGGCTGGAGCCGGTCATCCCCGACGCGGTGGCCGGACGGATCATCGCCGAGCGCGTGGCGCCGAGATTCCGCGAGGGGCGCTACGCCGAGGGCCTCGAGGCGGCGGCCACGGCGGTGTACGATCGCATCGCCTCGGGGGGCGCGGCCGGCGAGCGCGGCGCCCGGGGCGCGCCCGCCGCCACCACGCTGGCGGTGCTCCTGGTGGTGGGGGTCATCGTCGGGGCCGTCGTGATCAGCCAGCTCGGCGCCGCCCGGCGGCGCGGCTACACGGCTGCCCATGGCGGCTGGTACGCGCCCCGTGACGTGTACCGCGGCGGCTCCATGTGGGGCGGCGGGTTCGGTGGGGGCGGCTTCCGCGGCGGCGGGTTCCGGGGTGGTGGAGGATTCTCCGGTGGCGGCGGCCGCTTCGGCGGCGGCGGGGCGAGCGGCAGCTGGTGAGGATCGGAGGGCGCCGCGAGGGCCGAGCGCGGAAGCAAGGGGCTGATGGACATGGCCGGGCATCCGAAGTGGCTGCACACGCTCTTCTCCGATGAGGACCTGGATTCCCTGATCGGGGCGATCCGGCGCGCGGAGGCCGAGACGTCGGGCGAGATCCGGCTGCACCTCGAGCGGCGGCTGCCCACGGCCGCCGGCGGCGACGCGCTGGCCCGGGCCCGCGAGGTGTTCGAGCGCCTCGGCATGCAGGCCACCGCCGAGCGCAACGGCGTGCTGATCTACCTGGCGATCGACGACCACCGGCTGGCCGTCGTCGGCGACGACGCCGTGCACGCGCGCGTGGGCGACGGCTACTGGAACGCGCTGCGCGACGGGCTCGTCGAGCGGTTGCGCGCGGGCCGGCCGCGCGAGGCGCTGGTGACGGCCATCGAGAACGTCGGCGCGACGCTGCGCCATCACTTCCCCCGGGGCGCCGGCGACGCCAACGAGCTGAGCGACGACGTCAGCGCGGGCTGAGGGCGGGGCGACGAGCGGCGCCCCGCCAGGCGCGGGTGTACGCTGGCCGCAGGAGGGCATCATGCGGTGGATCGCCATCGCGCTCGTCGCCGCCTCGTCGTCGGCGCTGCTCCCGGCGCCGGCCGGCGCGCAGGCCACGATCACGCAGGGCACCGAGCTCGAGCAGCAGATGACGCGGCGGCGCCACGTCGTGCAGCCGCGGCCCGATGCCGGGGCGGTGAGGCGGGACGTCGACCGGGCCGAGGAGGCGCTCGCCGCCGAGCGCCGGCTGGACGAGGTGGTCCGCGAGTCGGTGAGCCCGCTGCGCCGGCGTCCGGACCTGGACGACGACGTCAGGAGCGGGATCCAGTCCCGCAACCTCCGGGACGCCCTCAGGCGCTGAGCAGCGACTCCTGGGCGGCGCCGACGCCCGCGCCCGGCCGCACCGGCACCCCGTACTCGCGCAGCATCATCTCGACGCCGGCCAGCGAGCCCAGCAGGTCGAGCTCGTTGAGGGCGCCGAGGTGGCCGATGCGGAACACCGTGCCCTTGACGTCGCCGAGGCCGATGCCGAGCGACAGCTCCAGCCGCCGGTAGGCGTGGGCGATGAAGCCGTCCGAGTCGCGGCCGGGGGGCATCACGACGGCCGTGAGCGTGCTGGAGTGCTCGGCGGGGTTGCGGCAGAGGATGTCCAGGCCCCACGCGCGCACGGCGCTGCGGCAGGCCGCGGCGAGCCGCGCGTGGCGGGCGAAGACGTTGGCGAGTCCCTCCTCCTCCAGCATCGCGATGGCCTCGCGGAGTCCGAACAGCAGCATCGTCGCCGGCGTGTAGGGGTACTGCCCGCGCCGGTTGCGCTCGAAGACCGGCCGCCAGTCCCAGTACGAGCGCGGGCACTTGGCCTTCTCGCTGGCCGTCACCGCGCGCTCGCTCACGGCGACGATCGCCATGCCGGGCGGCAGCATCAGGCCCTTCTGCGGCCCGGTGAGCGCGACGTCGACGCCCCAGGCGTCGAAGCGGAAGTCGATCGAGGCCAGCGACGAGACGGTGTCGACCAGCAGCAGCGCGGGGTGGCCGGCGCGGTCCATCGCCGTCCGCACGGCGGCGATGTCGGAGGTCACGCCCGTGGAGGTCTCGTTGTGGACGACGAGCACGGCCCGGATCTCGCGGGCGGCGTCCGCGCGCAGCCGGGCCTCGACCTCGGCGGCCGGCACCCCGGCACCGTAGGGCACCTCGATGCGCTCCACCTCGACGCCGAAGGATGCGGCCGTGCGGGCGAAGCCGGTGGAGAAGTAGCCGTTGATCACGGCCAGCACGCGGTCGCCCGGTGACAGCGTGTTGACGATCGTGGCCTCCCACGCCCCCGTGCCCGAGCCCGGGAACAGCGCGACCTGCCCGCGCTCGGTCTGGAACACGCGCTTGAGGCCCTCGAGGCAGTCGCGCACCAGCGCCTCGAAGCGCGGGCCCCGGTGATCGATGATCGGCTGCGACATGGCGCGCACGATCCGCTCGGGGACCAGCGTGGGACCGGGGATGGCCAGGAACGGTCGACCGGGCATGGCCCCGCCACTATCCCGCCGGCCCGCTGCGAAATCAACGTCCTGTCCCCCGCCGTCATTCCGCGCGCGCTTGGTCCGCGTCCGGGCGAGGCGGTCGCGCGCAGGGTCACCGTCCCGCGATCGCACGGGAGCGATCGGGGCCGTCGGCGGACTGCCGCTGCCCCGCGCGGCCCCCACCGTGCGGGGTAGAGGCTGCTATGCTGACCCCGTGATTTCCCGCCGGCGGCTCGTGGCGGCATCGCTCGGCGCGCTAGCGCTCGGCGCGTGCGGGCCGCTGGTGGCGCCGACGCCGCGTCCCTGGCAGAGTCCGGCGGGCCGGCGGCACCCGCTGACCGGCCGCATCTGGGACGTGGCGGCGCGGCGCGTGATCGAGCCGGACGCGCTCGTCGAGCGCGCGGCGGCGGCCCGCTTCGTCCTGCTGGGTGAGCGTCACGACAACGCCGACCACCACCGCCTGCAGGCGTGGGTCGTCGAGCGCCTGGTCCGGGCGCGGCGCCGGCCCGCCGTCGCGCTCGAGATGCTGACGGTCGACGACACGACTGCGGTGGCGCGCCACCTCGAGACCCGGCCGGGCGACGCCGCGGGCCTCGGGGCGGCCCTGGACTGGGACAGGCGCGGCTGGCCGCCGTGGCCGCTCTACCAGCCGATCGCCGAGGCCGCGATCGCGGGCGGCCTGCCCATCGTCGGCGCGAACCTCCCGCCCGCGGTCATCCGGGCGGTCAGGCAGGAGGGGCTCGCCGGCCTGGACCCGACGATCGCGGCGCGCACGGGCGTCGACCGGCCGCTCGACGAGGCCACGCGCGCCGCGGTGGCGGCCGAGATCCGCGAGGCGCACTGCGGCCACGGCTCCGAGGCGATGCTGGCGCGGATGGTGGCCGTGCAGGTCGCCCGCGACGCCCAGATGGCCGACGCGATGGCCGCGGCGGGCGAGCGCGACGGCGCCGTGCTGATCGCCGGGGCGGGGCACGTCCGCAAGGACCGCGGCGTGCCCGCCCGGCTGGCGGTGCGCCGGCCCGGGGCGCCGGTCGTGGCGCTGGCGTTCGTGGAGGTGCGCGACGGCCAGACGCAGCCCGAGGCGTACCTGGAGCGGCCGGTGGACTACGCCTGGTTCACGCCGCGCGGCGACGACGGTGATCCCTGCGAGCGCTTCCGCGGGCCGCTCGAGCGGCTGCGCCAGGCGCCATCCGGAGGAGGCGCATGACCCGCGACGAGATCCCGACGCCCGCCCTGCTGCTCGACCTCGACCGCTTCGAGCGCAACCTGGCCCGCATGGCCGCCCACGTGCGCCGTGCCGGCAAGGCGCTGCGGCCGCACGCCAAGACCCATCGCTGTCCGGAGATCGCCCGGCGCCAGGTGGCCGCGGGGGCGCTCGGCGTGGCGTGCGCGAAGCTCGGCGAGGCCGAGGTCATGGCCGGCGCCGGCGTGCGCGGGCTGCTCATCACGACGGAGGTGGTGCCCGCCCAGGCGATCGCGCGGCTCGTGCGACTGCTCGGCGAGGCGCCGGACACGATGGTCGTCGTCGACGACGCCGACAACGTCGCCGCGCTGGGCCGCGCTGCGCGCGAGGCCGGTCGCCGGCTGGACGTGCTCGTCGACGTCGACGTGGGTGGCCGCCGCACCGGGGTGCCGCCCGGCGCGCCGGCGGTGGCGCTGGCGCGCGCCGTCGTCGCCGAGCGCGGGCTCCGCCTGCGCGGGCTGCAGGGCTACGCGGGCCACTGCGCGCACGTCGTGGGCTGGAAGGCGCGGCGCGAGGCCTCGCACGCGGCGATGGCCCCGCTGATGGAGACGCGGCGCCTGTTCGAGGCCGCCGGGCTGCCCGTCGACGTCGTTGCCGGCGGCTCCACCGGCACCCACGACATCGACGTCGAGCTCGAGGGCCTCACCGAGCTGCAGTCGGGCTCGTACTGCGTGATGGATCTCGACTACCGCCGGATCGGTGGCCGCCAGGGCGAGGCGCTCACCGAGTTCGAGATGGCGCTCACGGTGGTGGCGACCGTGGTCAGCGTGCCCACGGCGGACCGCGCCATGGTCGACGCCGGGCTCAAGGCCTTCTCCACGGACAAGCCCTTCCCGCCGGAAGCCGTCGAGCGGCCCGGCGTCGAGTACGGCTTCGCCGGCGACGAGCACGGCCGGCTGACCATCACCGACCCGTCGCGCGCGCCTCGCCTGGGCGAGCGCATCGAGTTCTTCCCGCCGCACTGCGACCCGACGATCAACCTCTACGACCGGATCTACGCGGTGCGTGGACGCGACGTCGAGGCCGTGTGGCCCATCGCCGCCCGGGGCCGGAGCGATTGACTTACATCGGGGGGAGCGCCGCCGCTCCCCCCGATCCCCCCCACCGGGAACTCGCGAGGTGCGTGGACGGGGATGGCGCCGGCGGAGCCGGCGCTCGAACCGGCGGCCCGACGGGTGGTGAGGATGAGGCGGGAAAGGCCGCCGCTCCCCCCGATCCCCCCCACCGGGAACTCGCGAGGTGCGTGGACGGGGATGGTGCCGGCGGAGCCGGCGCTCGAACCGGCGGCCCGACGGGTGGTGAGGAGGAGGCGGGAAAGGCCGCCGCCCCCCCCCGATCCCCCCCACCGGGAACTCGCGAGGTGCGTGGACGGGGATGGCGCCGGCGGAGCCGGCGCGCGAACCGGCGGCCCGACGGGTGGTGAGGAGGAGGCGGAAAAGGCCGCCGCTCCCCCCGATCCCCCCCACCGGGAACTCGCGAGGTGCGTGGACGGGGATGGCGCCGGCGGAGCCGGCGGTCGATCCCGGCGGGGCGCGGCGTGGTGTGGATCAGGCGGCCGGGCGATACGCGATCAGGTAGCGGTGCTGGCCCTCGAGGATGGTCTGCCCGCGCTGGTTGGTCAGCGTCACCCGGAGCGTGACGAGGCCGGCCGAGCGCTTGCGCTCCAGCGCCACGATCTCGTGCTCGGGCAGAAGCGTGTCGCCGATGAACGCCGGGGCGAGGAAGCGCGTGGACTGCTCGACGAAGGCGACGATGGAGTCCTCGATCAGCGGGGCCAGCGTCGAGGCGCCGACGGCGGTCATCGACGTCAGCAGCAGTCCGTGCGCGAGGCGGCGCCCGAAGCGCGTCTTCCGGGCATACTCGTCGTCGTAGTGGAGCGGGTGGGCGTCGCCCGTCATGCCCGCGAAGAACAGGAAGTGCGCGTCGGTCAGCGTCCGCGACGGGCTCCGGAAGCGGTCGCCCACGCGGAAGTCCTCGAAGAAGCGCTGGCTCACAGGCGCTGCCCCTTGAGCCAGGCCCTGAGCCAGCGGCCCGGCAGCCGCTCGGCGTGCCGCTGGTAGTCGCAGCGTCGGCCGGCGCAGCGGAAGAGCCACCACTCGGCGGGCGCCCCCGCCGACTGGAACAGCTGGATCATGTGCGGCGTGTCGCGGTGCTGGTCCCGTAGCAGCCGCGTGTCGACCGTCGTCCCGGCCGATCGCGGATCGGCGTAGCGGATCACCGGATGCCACGTGGCGTGGTCCGGCGCGTAGGTGAGCTCGAAGAGCGTGACGGCCTCGGTATCGGCGAAGCTGATGGCGTGCAGGACGACCCACGCCTCGCAGCCGGCGCCGCCACGGCTCTTGACGAACAGCACCTTCTCGCGCGGGGACGGTCCGAAGCGCGTGATCGCGTGCACCTGCCCGTGGCGGTACGCGCCGGCGTAGCGCGACTCGTAGCGCTCGCCCGCGGGTCTCAGGAGCCAGAGCGCCAGATGAGGATCCCCCGGGTCGGGCCCGCCGGCCACCGGGCTGCAGGCGACGAGCAGCTCGGGGCTGGCGTCCGGGTCGACGTCGACCTTCCAGAGCGCCATCCGGGCCGGGTCGAGCGAAGGCCCGACGCCGGCGAGCACGTCGCGCAGGCGCGCGGCGTCCGGCGCATGGCAGATGTTGCCCCTCGGGGGCGGCGACGCCGGCCCCGGCTCGACCCTGGGGCAAGACGTCCTGGTTTCGGCGGCGGCCAGCAGTGCCTCCCTCAGCGCGCGGCCCGCCGCCTCGTCGAAGGGCCGGAATGGCGGCTCGGCCGAGAAGTGGGGCAGGCCCCGGACGGACGACGCGGATGAGCCCGCCTCGGCAGCGTGCGGCGCGGCGCGCAGTGCGATCGCGAGCAGGAGCACCACGCCGAGCGCGCCGGCGACGGCGGAGAGCCTCACCGGGCGCTCCACGCCTCCCAGAAGAGGGCCTGGGCGGTGACGGCGTCGGGGGCCTGGAACAGGCGCGGGCGCAGGCGCGCGGCGAACGGCAGGCTCGCCGAGTACCACGCCAGGTGCTTGCGGACCTGCGTGAACGCCACGCGCTCGGGCAGGTGCGCGGCGATCAGCTCCATGTGGCGGCGGATCACGCGGGCCATCTCCTCGCGCCCCGTCGGCGACGCCGCGAAGACCCACGGGGCGCCGAGCGCGCCCCGGCCGATCATGACGGCCGCGCAGCCGGTGGCCGTCACCATGGCCCCGGCGTCCTCGCGGCTCTTCACGTCGCCGTTGCCCGTCACCGGGACGGCGACGGCCTCGACCACGGCGCGGATGACGTCCCACGGCGCCTGGCCCGTGTACTGCTGCGAGCGCGTGCGGGGGTGGACGGTGACGCCGCCGACGCCCTCGGCCTCGGCGATGCGGGCGATCTCGACGGCGTTGACCGTGTGGTCGTCCCAGCCGCCGCGGATCTTGATGGTGAGCGGCACGGCGACGGCCTTGCGCATCGTGCGGAAGACGACGGCGGCGCGCAGCGGATCGCGCATGAGCGCGGCGCCGTGGCCCTTGGCCACGATCTTCGGCACCGGGCAGCCCATGTTGAGGTCGATGGCGTCGGCGCCCTCGGCCTCGAGCCGCCGCGCGGCCTCGGCCAGCAGGTCGGGGTCGCCGCCCAGCAGCTGGAATGCGAGGGGCCGCTCCTCGGGCAGGTAGCGCGTCATGTCGCCGGTCTTGCGGTTGCCGAGCACGAGGGCGCGGGCGTCGATCTCCTCCGTCGTCAGCGGCCCCGCCCCGCACTCCCGGCAGAGGAGCCGGAACGGCGCGTTGGTGACCCCCGCCATCGGGGCGAGCCGCAGATCGAGCGCACGCATCGCGGTCATGATCTCACACGCCTCGTGCGCGCGGGGTCGACGGCCAGCCGGGCGTCGGCCTCCCTCTCGCGGCCGGCTGGAGGCGGCGGTCCGGAGCAACAGCCTTGCACGGCGACGGTGATCGCCGCGCAGAAGCCGATGACGGCGATCACGAGGAAGGGCACGAGCCACGTCAGCGTGACCCGGACACCGGGCACGAACGAGGCCACGTGCGCCGCGGCGCCCGCCGCCGAGGCGAAGGCGCCGAGCCAGCCCAGGCCGCGGCGCAACGGCGTCAGTCGACGAGGGCGATGGCGCGCACGGGGGAGCCGTCGGCGCCCTCGAGGCGCAGCGGCAGGGCGACGAAGCGGCAGCGCGGGGCGCCGATGGCGTCCAGGTTGGTGAGGTACTCGACGACGGTGACGCCGGCGTGGAAGAACACGTCGTGGGTCGGGCAGTCCTCCCGCGTGCGTCGGGCGCCCGGGTCGGCGATCATGTCGCGGATGGCGCGGTCGGGCGGGTAGTCGTAGCCGACGACCTTCACGGCCCGCGCCACCAGCCACTCGCAGGCGTCGCGCTCGGTCCACGGCGCCTCGCGCCAGAAGCGCGGGTCGGCCACGTCGCACCGGCGCGGCCAGTCCGTCCGCAGCAGCGCGATGTCGCCGGCGCGCACGTGGCCGGCGTGGCGCTCCAGCTCCTTCGCGGTCACCGCGCCGTTGTCGCCGAGGTGCGTGAGGTCGACCACCGCGGCCTCGCCGATCCACTGGTCCACCGGCATGGCGGCGATGTCGCGGTCGTCGGGCAGGAAGTGCACCGGCGCGTCGACGTGCGTGTAGGCGTGGCACGCGATGGTGAGCACGGTGGACCGGAAGAGGTCGCCGCGCGCGTGGTCCGAGCGCAGCTCCGACCGCACCGCCCAGCGGAAGTGGGGCCGGATCGGGAACGAGAGATCGACGATCCGCACGGGGCGCCTCAGCCGGCCGCGCGCGCGGCGACCAGGATGGCCACCGGGTAGCCGAGGCGGAGCCGCTCCGTCGCGTTGAAGGCGTCGGCCTTCTCGGGCGCGGGGGCGCTGTCCACGACCACGACCCGACCGCCCGTCGCGCACACCCGCGTCATCTCCCTCAGCACGGCCAGCGGATCGAGGAAGTGGTGGCCGGCGAAGCGCGAGGGCCCGACGGTGGAGGAGGCCTGGCGCGTGAACTCGTCGAGGATCGTCACCCGAGCGCCTGCTTCACGAGCTGGCCGCCCTTCATGATCACCTTCAGGTTGTCGACGTTCTGGAAGACGCGCAGGTTCCGGAGCGGGTCGCCGGCGACCACGATGAGGTCGGCGTACTTGCCGGGCTCCACGGTGCCGATGCGATCCTGCAGGCGGAACAGCTCGGCGTTCACCTTCGTGGCCGACAGCAGCACCTCCATCGGCGTCATCACCTGGCCCTTCAGCTCGAGCTCGACCGCCCGGTGCACGGCCATGTCGCCCAGCAGGTCCGAGCCCGACCCGATCTGGCAGCCGGCCTGGTAGGCGTAGGTGAGGCCCTGCAGCGCCTGCTCGCGCGCCAGGCCGATCTTGTGGATCTGGTGGTCACCGATGCCGTACTTCTTGCCCTCGCGGTAGATCGCCTCGTACGTCACCATGGTGGGCACCAGGAAAGCGCCCGCGTCCTTGATGGCCCTGGCCGCCGCCGGGCGGATCAGGTTGCCGTGCTCGATCGAGCGCACGCCGGCCTCGACGGCGCGGCGCACCGCGGTGTCGGAGTAGGCGTGGGCCAGCACGTAGGTGCCGGCGGCCTGGGCCTCCTCGACGGCCGCGCGCATCTCCGGCACGGAGAACTGCGTGGTGTCGAGCTCGTCGGCCGGCGACATGGCGCCGCCGGAAGCCATGATCTTGATCTGGTTCACGTCGTGGCGGATCTGCTCGCGGGCCGCCCGGCGCACCTCGTCGGGCCCGTCGGCGATCACCCCGACCATGCCGAGGCAGCAGTCGATGGGCGCCACCCACTCCGCCCGCCGCCGCTTGTCGCCGTGGCCGCCGGTCTGGGAGATGTACCGGCCGCTCACCAGCAGCCGCGGCCCCGGGAAGTGACCCTCCTCGAGCACCTGGCGGAACCCGTAGTCGGCGCCGCCGGCGTCGCGCACGGTGGTGAAGCCCTGCAGCAGGCACTCCTCGGCGCGCCGCATCGCGCGGGCGGCGATGTAGGAGGGCGGGAAGAGCCGGTACTGGTCGATGACGTTCTCGGTCACCGCGCAGATGTGGACGTGGGCGTCGGTCAGCCCGGGCATGAGGGTGGCGCCCTCGAGATCGAGCGTGGTGACGCGGCCGGGCAGCGACCCCACGCGGCCGCCGGGCAGGACGTCCCGGATGCGGTCGTCCTCGACGACGACGGCCGCGCCGGGCAGCGGATCGCGCCCGGTGCAGTCGATCAGGAACGCGTTGACGAAGACCGTGATCGCCATGGGCGGGAGGATACACGACGCCTCCGGCCACCGGAAGGCGCGCACGTCGGCCGGCTCCGGCCTCCGCCATTGGAGTAAAGTTCTAGCGCGCCATGGTCACCGATCCCGTCTTCTTCGGCGATCTCGCGGCCGTCTTCGTGGCCGCCGTGCTGGGCGGCGCGCTGGCGCGCCTGGCCGGCCAGCCGCTCGTGCTGGGCTACGTGCTCGGGGGGCTCGCGCTCAGTCCCTTCACGCCGGGGCCGACGGTGGCCAGCGTGCGCACCTTCGAGCTGTTCGCCGAGATCGGCGTCGTCCTCCTGATGTTCTCCATCGGCATCGAGTTCTCGCTGCGGGACCTGGCGCCGGTGAAGTGGGTGGCCCTCATCGGCGCTCCCGTCGGCATCGCCATCCACGTGGTGCTGGGGCTCGGCCTCGGCTGGGCGCTCGGGTGGACCCCGGCGCAGGGCCTGGTCGTCGGCGCGGTGACCTCGGTGGCGAGCACCATGGTGCTGGCCCGACTGCTGATGGACCGGGGCGAGCTGCACTCCCGGCACGGCCGGGTCCTCATCGGCACCGTCATCGTGGAGGACCTCGCCGTCGTCGTGCTGACCGTCCTCATCCCGGCCGCCGGCGCGCTGGAGGGCAGCCGGCTCGTCGCCATCGCCGTCGCGCTCGGCAAGGCGCTCCTCATCCTGGGCCCGTTCCTGTGGCTGGCGTCCCGCGTCGTCCCGCACGTCATGGCCCGCGCCGCGCGCATGCAGAGCGACCTGTTCCTGCTGGTGGCGCTGGCCATCGGCGTGGGCACGGCCACGCTGACGCAGGCCATGGAGCTCTCGCTGGCCCTCGGGGCCTTCCTGGCCGGCCTGCTCGTGAGCGCGTCGGACTACGCCCACGAGACGCTCGACCGCCTCCTGCCGTTGCGCGACGTCTTCGTGGCCTTCTTCTTCGTGAACGTCGGCGCCGTGCTCAACCCGGGCCTGCTCGCGGACAACCTCGCGCTGCTGACGGCCGTCGTCGGCCTCGTGGTCGTGGGCAAGCTCGTGGTGCGTTCGGGCATCGCGCTGGCCTACGGGTACGGGATGCGCACGGCGCTGCTGGCGGGCGCGGGGCTGGCCCAGATCGGCGAGTTCTCGTTCGTGCTGGTGCAGGTCGCCCGAGGCGAGGGCCTGGTCGGAGGCGACGTCTACAACGCCGTGCTGGCCACCTCGCTGCTGTCCCTGCTCGTCAACCCGCTCCTGATGCGCGGCGCACACCGGCTGACCGCCGGTGCGGGGCCCCGGACGCCGCATCCGGTCCCCGGGGGTCTCCCCGCCTGGGACCACCTGCGCGACCACGTGGTGCTCTGCGGGTTCGGCCGCGTCGGCGGCGCGGTGGCCGAGGCGCTCGACACCTTCCGGTTGACGTACGTGGTCATCGAGATCGACCCCGACGTGGCCCGGGCCCTTCGCGCCCGGGGGATCTCGTGCCTGCTCGGTGATGCCGCCCGCGGGCGCCTGCTGCAGGCGGCCGGGGTCGCCCGCGCCTCGCTGGTGGTGGTGGCCGTGCCGGAGCAGGCGCGCGCCCTGCTGACCGTGCAGCGCGTCCGGGCGCTCAACCCGCACGTCACGGTGCTGGCGCGCGCGCACCATCGCGAGGTCGGCGACGCCCTGCGGCGCGCCGGCGCCACCGAGGTCATCCTGCCCGAGCTCGAGGCCGCGCTGACGCTGATCCGCCACGGGCTCGGCGCGCTGAAGCTGCCGAAGGAGAGCCTGATCGCGTACCTCGAATGCCTGCGCGACGCGATCGGCGGCGCGCCCGAGCGCGCGCACGCCGCGCGCCAGGGCCTGCCCGTCGTCCGCGACATCGTGCTCGACGCCGACGGCTTCGTGGACCGGCCGCTCCGCGAGGCCCGCCTCATGGAGCGCTTCGGCCTGGACGTCGTGCGCATCGAGCGGAAGGACGGCGACGTCGTGCTCAGCCCGAACGCCGAGACGCTCCTGCGGGCCGGCGACCGCGTCCACGTCTTCGGCCTCCCCGACCAGATCAACGCCTTCCTCGCCGACGCCCGCCGGTGAGCCGCTGCCCCCCACGCCGAGAGCCGTGAGCCAGGTCGCGGCCTTCTTCGTCGTCGACGGCGAGCGGTTCGTGCCGTCGCCGTGGGCGCGGGGGCCGTGGAGCGACCGGCATCAGCACGGCGGTCCACCGGCCGCGCTCCTGGCCCGGGCGTTCGCGCGCCAGGCCGGGCCGACGACGCTCGTCGCCCGGCTGACCTTCGATTTCCTGCGGCCGGTGCCGCTGGCCCCGCTGACGGTCGCCACGCGCGTGGTCCGGGCCGGCGCGAAGGTCCAGCGCCTGGCCGGCAGCCTGCTGGCCGAGGACGGCGCCGCCGTGATCGAGGCGACGTGGCTCGCGATGCGCGTGGCGCCCGACAGCGTCGCCGTCGCTCCCGCGCCGCCGGCGCCGCCGGCGCCGCCGGCGGCGCCGGCGGCGAGCCGGCCGTTCGAGATCCCGTTCATGTCGGGCGACCAGGGATATCACCGCGCGATGGAGTGGCGCATCGCCCAGGGGACGTGGGGACGCGGTCCCGTGGCGGTCTGGCTGCGGCCGCGCGTGGCCCTCGTCGCCGGCGAGGCGCCCACGCCGCTGGAGTGCCTCGTCACCGCCGCCGACTCCGCGAGCGGCGTGGCCGTGGTCGTCGACCCGCGGCGCGTGACGTTCGTGAACGGCGACCTCACCATCGCCCTGCACCGGGCGCCGCTCGGCGAATGGGTCTGTCTCGACGCGGCCACCACGGGCGAGACGCACGGCGTCGGCCTGGCGCGAGCGCGGCTGTGGGACACGACCGGCCTCGTGGGCCGCTCGCTGCAGACTCTCCTGCTCGAGCCCCGCGCCGGCGCGTCGGAACCTGTCGAAATAACCGCCGCGCCGTAGCTGTCGCTTCGAGCGGCGGCTTCGCCGCCGCAATCGTTCCTGGGGAGGTCTCGGAGGGGGCCTCGACGGCCCCCTCCGATGGTTTATGCGGCCTCCGGGCCGAAGCGCCGCCGCAGCCGGACCGGCTTCTGCTTGCGCCGGTATCGCATGTTCAGCAACTCGACGAACAGCGAGAACGCCATGGCGAAGTAGATGTAGCCCTTCGGCACGTGCCGGCCCATGCCCTCGGCCACGAGCATCACCCCGATCAGGAGCAGGAAGGCGAGGGCCAGGATCTTGACGCTCGGGTGGCGCTCGACGAACCCGGCGACCGGCTCCATCGAGAACAGCATGACGGCGACGGCGATGATCACGGCCGTCACCATGATGGCGAGCTCGTCGGCCATGCCCACGGCGGTGATGACGGAGTCGAGCGAGAAGACGACGTCGATGATCATGATCTGGACGATGACCAGTGCGAAGCTCCCGCGGCCGGGCCGGGCGTGCGGCGCCTCGCCGTCGCTGACCTCCACCTTGTCGTAGATCTCCCACGTCGCCTTGGCGATGAGGAACAGCCCGCCGGCGAGCAGGATCAGGTCGCGGCCGGACACGCTCCAGCCGAGCACCTCGAAGAGCGGGGCGGTGAGGCCCATGATCCACGTGATCGCGAAGAGCAGGCCGATGCGGGTGATGAGCGCCATCGCCAGCCCGAGCCGGCGCGCCAGGGGCTGCCGCGCGGCCGGCAGCCGGCCGGTGAGGATGGTGATGAAGACCAGGTTGTCGATGCCGAGGACGATTTCCATCGCCGCCAGCGTGACCAGCGCGATGAGGCCGTCCGACGTCAGCAGCGCCTCCATGCTCGGCTCCTCTCAGCGCCCCAGGCGCGCCTCGATGCCGCGCCACATGAGCTCGGCCCACCGCGCGTAGCCGGCGTCGGACGGATGGTAGCCGTCCGAGGCCACCAGCCACGGATTGCGCGGCACCTCGTCGCGGCTCGGCCCGTACAGGTCGACCACCGTCGCGCCGTGCTCCTCGGCCTGCTCGCGGAGCACGTCGTTGAAGGCCGCGGCGCGCCGTCCGACCGCCTGGGCCTCGGGGCGCCCGGCGAAGCGCGGCGTCACCGTCAGGTCCGGCAGCAGGCTCACCACGACGACCGGCTCGGCGCCGTCGCGGAGCCGGCGCAGGATGGCCGCCACGTTCTGCCCGAAGTCGCCCACGCCGACGCCGCCGGTGACGTCGTTGGGGCCGACGGAGAGCGTGACCAGGTGGGGCCTCAGCGCGACCGCGCGCTCCAGCTGCCCGGCGCGAACGTCGGCCGAGGTGGCGCCGGCGGCGCCCAGGTTCACGACGCGCGCCTGCGGGTAGTGGCCGCGAAGGCGCTCGTGCAGGCGGGCCACGTACGTGGCCCCGACGCCGGTGGCGCCCACCCCCTCGACCGTGCTGTCGCCCAGCGCGACGTAGAGCACGACGGCGGACCGGTCGGCCGGCAGCATGGCGCGCTGGTCCCGGGCGCAGCCGCCCAGCGCGAGCAGCAGCGCCGCGGCAGCCAGGGCCACGGGGCCCGGGCCCCTCACCAGGCCGCGGCCTCCTCGAGGGTCGCGCGGGCCCACGGCGCGTCGGGGAAGGTGATGGGACGGACCGCGGGGAGCGTGACGCCGGCCTCCCGGTACGCGGTCACGTATGCGCGGGCCGCGGCGGCCTCGCCGACGGCGCCGAGCGCGCGCGCCAGGTCCACCGGCACCTCGCCGTCGCGATCGTACGCGGCGATGTGCTCGCCGAGGCCGCTGGCCTCCATCATGGCGCGGTAGAACGGCAGCGCCACGTAGCGGGCCAGCTCGCCGCGGAACGCGGCGAGCCCGCCGGGATCGGACGTCACCGCGAGCGGCACGGCGGCCACGATCTCGAACCCTGCAAGGCCCTTGCCGGCACGGCGGCGCCCGCGCTCGATGGCCGGCACGGCGACGTCGCGCACGTAGCGCGGCGGGCACAGCCACAGCACCGCGCCGTCGGCGATCTCGCCGGCGAGCTCGAGCATCCGGCGCGAGAGCGCCGCCAGGTAGATCGGCACGGCCGGCGGCCGCTCGGGCAGCCCGAGCCGCCACTCGACCCGGTAGTGCCGGCCCGTGAACGACGCGCCGGCGTCCATCGCGCCGCGCAGCACCGCGACGTACTCGCGCATCGTGCCGAGCGGGTCGTCCAGGGGCAGGCCGAGCATGCCCTCGATCATCGGCTTGTGGCTCACGCCGAGGCCCAGGCGGAACCGACCGCCCGTGATCTCCGACAGCGTGAGCGCCGCCTGCGCCATGGCGACCGGGTGGCGCGGCTGGATGGGCACGACGCCGTTGCCGAGGCCGATGCGGCGCGTGGCGGCGCCGTACGCGGCCAGCACCAGGAAGGAGTCGCGGCCCAGGCCGTGCGTGACCCAGACGCTCTCGTAGCCGAGGTCCTCGGCGCGGCGCACGAGGTCGACGGCGGCGCCGAGGTCGCGGCCGGGGACGATGTAGGCGGCGCGCTTCATGGGCGACGGGGTCAGTCGCGGATCCACGACTCGGCGGGCGGGATGACGATGGCGCGCCGCCGGCGCGCGGCGGGCGCCTCGGGCCGCGCCGGCGCCAGCTGCACGCGCGCCTCCAGCTCGGCGCGCCGGTAGAGCCGCTGGCGCTTCATGCCCTGGCGGTACGAGCGCACGAGGCCGCGGCTGGCGTAGGCGTAGAGCGTGGCGCGCTTGACGCCGAGCAGGCGCGCGGCCTCCTCCACGGTCAGGTATTCCTCGCCGTCGACGATCACCATCGGGCCTCACCGTAGCAGGCGGCCTCCGGCCGGTCTAGTCGAATCAATATTAATCAAGTATAGTCATGCCGAGTACACCAAAGCCCGGCCCGGCCGGGTGGGAGGCCGCCATGGACAACGGGTGGAAGTCGGGGCTCGAGGACGTGATCGCGGCGCGCTCGGCCATCTGCCGCGTGGACGGCGAGGCGGGGCGGCTCTACTACCGGGGCTACGAGATCGCCGACCTCGCCGGCGCGGTGCCCTTCGAGGACGTCACGTGGCTGCTGTGGTTCGGCGAGCTGCCGACGCGGACGGAGGCCGAGCAGTTCCGGGCCCGGCTCGCGGCGGCCCGCGCCCTGCCGGCGCCGGTGCTGCCGCTGCTCCGCACGCTGCCGCGCGACGGCCACCCCCTGGACGTCCTGCGCACGGTGGTGTCGATGGCCGCCACCCACGACCCCGATGCGCGCGCCCAGGATCGCGAGGCCAACGTGCGCAAGGCCGTCCGGCTCATGACGCTGGTGCCGGCCACGGTCGCGGCGTGGCAGCGCCTTCGCGCCGGCGGCGAGCCGCTGGCGCCGAGCGCCGAGGGCTCGCACGCCGCGTGGTTCCTCGCCGCGGTGACGGGCGAGCGCCCGTCGGCCGAGGTGGCGCGGGTCATGGACGTCGTCCTCACGCTGCACGCCGACCACGAGCTCAACGCGTCCACGTTCGCGCTGCGCGTCGCCGTCGCCACGCTGGCCGACCTGCACGCCGCGGCCACCGCGGCCGTGGCCACGCTGAAGGGGCCGCGCCACGGCGGCGCCAACGAGGACGTGCTGGCGATGCTCCACGAGATCGGCGACCCGGCGCGCGCCGAGGCCTACGTCGACGCCCGCCTCGGGCGGCGCGCGAGCCTGGACCGCGCCGGTCGCGCCGAGCCGGCGGCGCGGGTGCCGGGGTTCGGCCACCGCGTCTACCGCGTGGACGACGCGCGGGCGCGCGTGCTGCGCGGGATGGCGGCGTCGATGGCCGGGGCGACGGGCCGCGGGCGGCTCTTCGCCGTCGCCGAGCGCGTCTACGACGCCATGAAGGCGCGCACGGGCCTTCCCGTCAACGTCGACTTCTTCTCGGCGGTGGTGTACGACGCCCTCGGCATCCCGCCCGATCTCTGCACCTCGATCTTCGCCGTCGGCCGGACGGCCGGCTGGTGCGCCCACGCCCTCGAGCAGCTGGCCGACAACCGCCTGATCCGGCCGCGCGCGGACTACGTCGGCCGGGAGCCCAGGCCACTGGCCATGGCCCGCTGACGCCCCCACGGCGTTTCCCGAACGGGGGGCGGGCGGGCTAGGCTGGTAGGGATGACGCCCGCCCGCCTCCGTTGCGCCGCCCTGGCCGCCCTCGGCCTGGCCGTCGCGGCGTGCGCGCGTCCGGGGGCCCCGGCGCCCGAGCCGCTGTCGGCCATGCCGGCGCCGGAAAACCGGTCGTCCGGGCCCGACCTCTTCGAGCGCGAGGCGGGGCCGCCGGCCCCGCCTCCCCGGGCCATCGTCGCGGGGGTGCCGTTCGTGTCCTGGAGCGAGGCGGCGCGCCTGTGGTTCCGCGAGCGCGACCACGCCAACCCGTCGAGCCACGCGGCGTTCCTCATGGTCCTCGGCTACTGGGGCCAGCACTGGGCGCTGACCGAGGACCGCGAGGCCGTGCGGCAGTGGGGGATGGCCGACGCCCGGCGCGCCGGGTCGCTGGACGAGCTGAAGGCGTTCGCCGCGGCCGGCATCCCGGTGATCGTCGACACCGCGCTCACGCCCATCGCTCACCCGCTGCGCGTGGACGGGCCGCCCGCCTCACCGGCCGGCGTGCTGGGGCCGCTGGCCGCGCTGGAGGCTCATCCCGCGGCGACGGGCCCCGCGCGCGACAGCCTCTTCGTCGCGTTCCGCGTGGTGGTGGGCTACGACGACGAGGCCCGGCAGGTGCGGCTGCACGACCCCGCGTTCGGGCCGGCGGTGCCGGTCGGCTATGACGACTTCGACCGCATGTGGGCGTTCACCGACCGCGCCTACATCGTCATGCGTCCCTGGGACGCCGAGCCGATCGTCGAGGCGCGCCGCGCGTCGCCGTCCTACCGGCCACGCACCACCGGTGAGCGGGCCGCCGAGGACTTCGTGGCCGCGGCCGCGCTCGCCGCCATCGGGCAGCCGGCCGCGGCCCGGGCGCGGCTCGAGGACGCGCTCCGCCGCTCGGACCTCGACGCCGACGCCGAGCACCTGCTGCGCCTCGAGCTCGCCGTCCACCGGCTGGCCGCCGGCGACGCCGCCGGCGCCCGCGCCGACGCCGAGCGCGCGGCGTGGCTCGTGCCCGAGCACCACCGGCCCTGGGTCCTGCTCGAGGAGGTGTACCGGCGGCTGGGCCTCGACGAGGCGGCGGGCGCCGCGGCGCGCCGCGCGCAGAAGCTGCTCGAGTGCGGCGAGGCCGCGCGCGGCGGCGCCGCCGGCCTGCGCCCGCTGCCCGAGGAGGCCTACGACCGGATCCAGCGCATGCTGGCCGAGCAGCTCGCGCGCCACTTCTTCGTGACGACGGCGTGCGCGGGCTCGGACACGATCTGGCTGCTGCGGCCGCTCCGCTCGGCGGCGACCGAGCCGGCTCCCGGCGGCGGTCAGCCGCGGTAGACGCTGACCTCCATCGCGTCGTCCCCGAACCCGTACTCGCGCGAGGCGTAGCGGGGGTCCGAGCGCACGTGGTCGAGGTAGGGCTTGACGTCCCGCCGGTACACGCCGGTGTTGTCGGCCACGACGACGGCGCCGGTCAGCAGCTTGGGCTCCAGCTGCCGCACGTAGTCGAGGTAGTCCGCCTTGGCGGCGTCGATCAGCGCGAAGTCGACGCGGCCGGGCAGCAGCGGGATCACCCGCAGCGCATCGCCCACCACCACGCGCACCTTGCGGCCGAGCCCGGCCTCGGCGCAGTTGGCCCGGACGAACTTCGCCAGGTACTCGTTCTGCTCGATGCACGTGAGGCGGCCGGCGGGCGGCAGCGCGCCCGCGATCAGGATGGCGGAGTAGCCGAGCAGCGAGCCGATCTCGACGGCGCGGGTGGGGCGATGGCGGTCGATCAGGCGGCGGATCAGCCGGCCCTTGGCCCGGCCGACGACGGGGATGTGCCACAGCGCCGTCGCGCGGTCCATCAGCGCCAGCATCCGCCGCGCCTTCTTCGTCACGCGATGGCTCAGCCGGCGCGGGACAGACGGGCGGCGACGGCGTCGGGCAGGGGGTAGCGCCGGTCCCAGGGGCCGGCCTTCACGATCTGCCCGGGCAGCGCGCGGCCCACGATGTCCTGCACGCGCCGCGAGGCGGCGAGCAGCCGGTCGAGATCGATCCCCGTCTCGACGCCCATCGCGTGCAGGCCGTGCACGAGGTCCTCGGTGCACACGTTGCCGCTGGCGCCCGGGGCGAACGGACAGCCGCCGAGGCCGCCGATCGAGGCGTCGAGGTGCGTGACGCCGCATTCCATGGCCGCCAGGATGTTGGGGATGGCCATGGCCCGCGTGTCGTGCGTGTGCAGCGTCCACTCGATGCCGGGGAAGCGCGGCAGCAGGTGCTCCAGCGTGCGCTGCACCTGCCGGGGATTGGCCATTCCCGTCGTGTCGGCCAGCCCGATGGCGCGCGCGCCGATGCCGACGAGGCGCGCCACCACGGCGTCGAGCTGCGCCAGCGGCACCGGGCCCTCGAAGGGACAGCCGAACGACGTCGAGATCCCGCACGCCACCGGGACGCGGGCGCGCTCGGCCACCTGCATCACCGCGCGCAGCTTCTCGACCGACTCGGCGATGGTCATGTTGACGTTGGCCAGGTTGTGGCTCTCGCTGGCCGACACCACGGTGTGGATCTCGTCGACGCCGGCGTCCACCGCCCGCACGGCGCCCTTGTCGTTGGGCACGAGCGCGCTGTAGCGCGTGCCCGGCCGCCGGCGGATGCGGGCCATCACCGCCTCGGCGTCGCGGGTCTGGGGGACGACCTTGGGGTGGACGAACGAGGTCACCTCGATGCGCGGCAGGCCGGCCGCGGAGAGCAGGTCGACGACCTCCACCTTCTGCGCGGTCGGGATGAACTCCGGCTCGATCTGGAAGCCGTCGCGCGGGCCCACCTCGCAGATCGTCACGCGCTGGGGCAGCTTCATGAGGGTTCCTCCCGGGTGCGTCGCAGTGTAGCATGGGCCCCGAATCGGGCCGCGCGACCGGCGCAGCCCGAGCGCGGAGGAAAGGATGGAACGGCGGCGGCTCGGGCGCACCGGCCTCCAGGTCTCCGTGCTCGGCTTCGGGGGCAGCGAGATCGGCTACGAGCGGGCATCGGTGGCGACGGTGGAGCGACTGCTCGGCCGCGCCATCGACGCCGGCCTCGACGTCATCGACACCGCGGAGTGCTACGAGCGCAGCGAGGAGCTGATCGGTCAGGCGCTCGGCGCCCGCCGCCGCGAGTGCCGGCTCTTCACGAAGTGCGGACACCCCTCGGGCTGGGGCCGCACCGACTGGCGCCCGGCCTCGCTGCTGTCCAGCATCGAGCGGAGCCTGCGCCGCCTGCGCACCGACCACGTCGACCTGATCCAGCTCCACTCCTGCTCCGAGGCCGTGCTGCGCAAGGGCGACGCGATCGCCGCGCTCCAGCAGGCGCGCGAGCGCGGCTGGGCGCGCTTCATCGGCTACAGCGGCGACGGCGCGGCCGCGCGCCACGCCGTCGAGTGCGGGGCCTTCGACACGCTGCAGACGTCGATCAGCCTCGCCGACCAGGAGGCCGCGCACCTCACGCTGCCGCTGGCCGTCGAGCGCGACATGGGCGTGATCGCCAAGCGCCCGATCGCCAACGCCGCCTGGCTCGCGTCGCGGCGGCCGGCGGCCGGCGCCTACGAGTACGAGTACTGGCGCCGCCTGCGCCTGCTCGACTACGCCTTCCTGAAGCAGCAGGACGGCGTCGCCACCGCGCTGCGCTTCACGCTGAGCCTGCCCGGCGTCCACACGGCCATCGTCGGCACCGCGAAGCCCGGGCGCTTCGAGGACAACGCCAGGGCTCTCGCGAAGGGCCCCCTGTCCCGCGACGAGCTCGCGGCCATCCGCGCCCGCTGGTCCGACGTCGCCGACGCCTCCTGGACCGGCCAGGTCTAGGAGGCCGCCGGCCGCCCCGTGCCAGACTCCCGCGCGGCCGTGCGCCCGCGGCCGCGGGAGGCGAGCATGTCCCGATTCACCCGCCGCGAGCTCGTGCAGGCCGCCCTCGCCGCGGCCACGGTGGCCGCGGCGCCCGGGGCAACTACGCCCACGAGCAGGCCGAGATGCGGGGCTTTCTCCGGGGCATCGAGAACCTGGTGGTGCTGAGCGGCGACCTGCACATGGCCTTCGACATGGATCGCGACGGCATCCGCGAGTTCATCGCCGGGCCCGTCGCGGCGTGGCCACAATGCAAGATGAACGCGAGCTCGGAGGCGCGGCTGCGCGGGACCGGCCGCTTCTTCCTCTGCGACGCCTTCAACTTCGGCCTGGTCACGGTGAAGCCGGACGCGAGCCCGCCGGTGGCCGAGGTGGAGATCGTCGACGCCAGGGGCGCGGTGCGCCACCGGGCCGTCGTCACGGCGGCGCAGGCGCCGCCCCTCGGAGTCCCGGCGTCAGTACGAGCGGGGCATCCCCAGCACGTGCTCGCCGACGTAGGCGAGCACCAGGTTGTTGTTGACGGGCGCCGTCTTGTAGAGCCGGCACTCGCGGAACTTGCGCTCGACGTCGTACTCCTCGGCGTAGCCGTAGCCGCCGTGGCAGTCGATGCAGGCGTTGCCGGCCTCCCACGCCGCCTCCGCGGCGAGGTACTTCGCCATGTTGGCCTCGGCGCCGCACGCCTCGCCGGCGTCGAAGAGCGCGGCGGCCTTGTCGCGCATCAGGGCGGCCGCCTGCACGGCCGTGTGGGCCCGGGCGACGGGGAACTGCACCCCCTGGTTGGCGCCGATGGGCTTGCCGAAGATGACGCGCTGGCTCGAGTAGGCCACGGCCTTGTCGACGAACCACCGGCCGTCGCCGATGGACTCCGAGGCCACCAGGATGCGCTCGGCGTTCATGCCGTCCAGGATGTAGGAGAAGCCCCGGCCTTCCTGGCCGACCAGGGCGTCGGCGGGGATCTCCATGTTGTCGAAGAAGAGCGCGTTGGTGGAGTGGTTCATCATCATCCGGAGCGGCCGGACCTCGAGGCCCTTGATGCCCCGGATGTCCACCAGGAACACGGACAGCCCCTCGGTGCGCTTCGTCACCTGGTCGGCGGGCGTGGTCCGCGCCAGGAGGAGCATGAGGTCGGACTGCAGCACGCGCGAGATGAACATCTTCTGGCCGTTCACCACGTAGCGGTCGCCCCGGCGCACGGCCGTGGTCTGCAGGCGCGTGGTGTCCGAGCCGGCGTTGGGCTCGGTGACCCCGAAGGCCTGCAGGCGGAGCTCGCCGGTGGCGATCCTGGGCAGGTACTGCCGCTTCTGCGCCTCGCTGCCGTGCCGGAGCACCGTGCCCATGATGTACATCTGCGCGTGGCAGGCGGCGGCGTTGCCGCCGTGGGCGTGGATCGTCTCCATGATGAGCGCGCCCTCGGTGACGCCGAGCCCGGCGCCGCCGTACTGCTCGGGGATCAGCGCGGCCAGGTAGCCGGCCTTCGTCAGGTCGTTCACGAAGGCCTCGGGGTACTCCCGCTTGACGTCGAGCGCCCGCCAGTACTCGCCGGGGTAGCGCTTGCAGATGTCCGCGACGCCGTCGCGGAGCGCCCGCTGCTCGTCGGTGAGGGTCAGGCTGATGGCGGCCATGGCTACTTCCCCTTGAAGTTCGGCTTCCGCCTCTCGTTGAAGGCGCGCACGCCTTCCAGGCGGTCCTCGGTCACGACGGTCGCGTTGTAGGCCTCGATGGCCAGGATCATCGCCGTCTCGAGGTCGGTCTCGAGCCCGTAGGCGATGGCCTTCTTGGCCTGGCGCACGGCGATGGGGCCGTTCCGGGCGATCGTGGCCGCGATCTCCGCGGCCTTCGCGCGCGCCTGGCCCCGGGGCACCAGGTGGTTCACCAGGCCGGCGGCCCTCGCCTCCTCGGCCGGCATGCGGCGGCCGGTGAAGATCAGCTCCTTGGCCAGCGGGGCGCCGAGGATGCGCGGCAGCAGCTGCGTGCCTCCGATGCCCGGGAAGATGCCGAGCGTCGTCTCCGGCACGCCGAAGACCGCCGTGTCGCCGGCCACGATGAAGTCCGAGAGGATGGCCAGCTCGCAGCCGCCGGCCAGGGCGAAGCCCTCGACGGCGGCGATGACGGGCACGGGGCAGCGCAGCACGCGCAAGGCGGCCTGCTCGAAGATGACGTGCTGGGCTCGCCAGGCCTCGTCCGTCATCTCGTTGCGTTCCTTCAGGTCGCCGCCGGCGCAGAAGGCGCGGTCGCCGGCGCCGGTGAAGACGACGGCGCGGGCGTCGGGGTCGCGCTGCAGGGCCTCGAAGCAGGCGACGAGGTCCTCGCCCATCGCCGTGTTCATCGCGTTCATCTGCTCGGGACGGTTGAGCACCACCGTCACGACGTGGCGATCGGGCGTGCGCTCCACGAGCAGGTGGCGGTGGCTCACGCCAGCACGCCCCGCGCGCGCAGCGAGCGCACGTCGTCGCGCGTGTAGCCGAGCCAGGTCAGCACGTCCTCGCCGTGCTCGCCCAGCCGCGGCGGCACCCGGCGCACGCCGGGCCGGCGGCCGTCCCACTGGATCGGCAGCCCGATGGACCGGTACTCGGGTAGCCGCGGGTGCTGGGCGGCGACGAGCATCCCGCTCTCGCGCGTGTGCGCTTCGCCGAGCACGGCGTCCACGGTGTTGATGGGCGCGGCCGGGACGCCGGCGCGGTCCAGCGCCTCCAGCAGGTCGGCCGTCTTGCGCCCGCGCGTGAGCGCGGCCAGGGCGTCGACCAGCGCCGCGCGGTGCCGCACGCGTCCGGGGTTGTCGGCGAAGCGCCCGTCGCGCGGCAGGTCCGGCGCGCCGAGGACCTCGCAGAGCCGCGCGAAGAGCGCATCGGTGCCGGCCGCGATCATGGCGTAGCCGTCCGCGGTGGGGAAGGCCTGGTAGGGGGCGATCATGGCCGTGCCCGAGCCCTGCGGCCGCGGCACCTCCTTGGACGCCAGGTAGCCCATGGCGTGGTACGAGACCCACATGAGCGCGGTGTCGAAGAGCGCCGTCGTCACCTCGACGGCCCGTCCGGTGGCCTCGCGCTGGCGCAGGGCGGCCACGATGCCGAGCGCCGCCCACATGCCGGTGCCCATGTCGACGATCGAGGTGCCCACGCGCGCGGGCTCCTGGCCGGGATGGCCGTTGACCGACATGAGCCCGGCGTAGGCCTGCATCATCGGGTCGTATCCGGGCCGGTCGCGCAGCGGTCCGCGCGCGCCGAAGGCGGTGACCGAGCAGTAGACGAGGCGCGGGTTGATGGCCGCGGCCCTCTCGAAGTCGAGCCCCAGCTCGGCGATGGCCCCGGCCCGGAGGCTCTGCACCAGCACGTCGGCCCGGCCCACGAGCCGGCGGAGCACGTCGAGCCCGCCGTCGCGCTTGAGGTCGAGGGCGATGCTGCGCTTGTTGCGGTTCATCGCCATGAACGTCGCGCTCTCGGCGCCCCAGTACGGCGGCGCCCAGGCCCGCGCCTCGTCGCCGCGCCCCGGCCGCTCGACCTTGACGACGTCGGCGCCCATGTCGCCCAGGATCTGCGTGCAGAACGGGCCGGCGACGTTCTGGGTGAGGTCGGCGACGACGACACCTTCCAGGGGCAGGGCCACGGACGGGAGTCTACCAGACCGCTGCGTGGCGGTCCGACGTCAGCTGCCGGCGAGGCTCGCCCGGACCACCCGGCGCAGCTCGCCGATGTCGAACGGCTTCACGAGCATCGGCAGGCCCCCGCGCTCGAGCACCGTCCGCGCGTCGCGGTCGAGCACGTCGCCGGTCATGAAGATCACGCGCCTGGCCAGGGTGGGATGGCGCTCGGCGAGGGCGTGGTAGAGACCGAGGCCATCGAGCTTCGGCATCCGGAGGTCGCTCACGACGACGTCGAACGCGCCGCGCTCGAGCTTGTCGAGCGCGGCCAGCCCATCGAACGCGGTCTCGACCTCGAGGCCGTCGGCGGCGAGGATCTGAGCCAGGACGAGCGTGATCGCCCGGTCGTCGTCGACCACCAGCACTCGTCCGGTCATCAGGCGGCAGGGCGCGGAGCCACGTAACTTCGCTCAGCATAAAGTGTGCCCGGCCGGCCGGATCGCGTATCTCCCGTGAATCTGGTGCCGGAGCGCTACCGCGCGCGGCGACATCGGGCGCTGCCGATGGCAGTTGGACACGGGCGCGCCAGATGGTCACGGACGCCGCGCGCGCGTCACGCGCGGCGGGGAAATTTTCTTCCCACTTCGGGCGCGGCACGGCGGCCCGCTGCCCGCACGCGACTCAGCGGCGGCCGGTCAGTTCTCGCCGCACCAGCGCGGCGCCCGCGGCCAGCGCCGCCAGCTTCTGGTTGCACATGTAGCGCGGCGACCAGCCGAAGCCGCAGTCGGGGTTCACGGTGAGCTTCTCGGCCGGGCAGACTTCCAGCACGCGGCGGATGCGCGCGGCGACGTCCTCGGGCCGGTCCTGGTTGAACCCCTTCACGTCCACGACGCCGGCGCCGAGCTCGCGCCCGTCGCCGTGCTTCTTCCAGAGGTCGAGCTCGGCGAGCTCGCGGCCGGCGAACTCGAGCACCAGCTGGTCGGCGCGCGCCTTGAGCACGCCGGGGAAGTACGGCTCGTAGGAGCGCGGGAAGCGCGAGCGCCCGAAGCGGTTGCCGAAGCAGATGTGGAACCCGAGCCGCGCCTTCACGCCGTCGGTGGCCAGGTTGAACAGCCGGGCCATCTCCTCGCCCGACACGTTGCCGCGGGCCGGCTCGTCGATCTGGATCCAGTCGGCGCCGGCGGCCACCAGGCCCTTCAGCTCCTCGTTGATCACCTCGGCGAAGCGCTCGGCCACGTCGACCACGCCCGTGTAGGTCTTGCCGGGGTGGATCCGCGAGCCGAACGTGAGGGGGCCGGCGCAGGTCGCCTTCGTGGCCCGCGTCGTGTGCGACTTCAGATAGGAGAACTCCTTGACGATCCCGAGCCCGCCGGCCGGCGGCTCGATACGGCCGACGGCCTCGTAGCGCGTCTGCTGGTCGTACCCCCAGGGCCCGAGCTTGCGGCGGACGGGCAGCGGGGCGATGCCCTTGATGACGGCGTAGTAGGAGTCGACGTAGCCGTCGAGCCGCCGCACCTCGCCATCGGTGATGACGTCGATGCCGGCCCGCTCCATGTCGCGGATGGCGGCGTCGGCGGCGTCGTCGAACATCTCCTCGAGGTCGGCGGGGCCCGCGTCGCCGGCCTCCCAGGCCTTGACCAGGGCGAACCACCACCCAGGCTTTCCGTGCGAGCCCACGACTGTGGTAGGGATCAATGGCAGCGCTGGCATCGGTCGGCACCTCCCTGGGGCGTAGAGAGTAGAACGTTCCGGGACCGGTGACCAGTTCCCGCGACGGCGCGTGCTATGATGCCGTCGCTTTTTCAACCGACGCCGTCCCCTCGAGGTGACGCGGCGTGTACGTCAGGTTCTGGGGCACGCGGGGGTCGATTGCCGCGCCGGGGCCGAGCACCGCCCGGTACGGGGGCAACACCTCCTGCGTCGAGGTCCGGGGCGACGACGGCACGGTCATCGTCCTCGACTGCGGCACCGGCGCCCGGGCCCTCGGCCTCGACCTGGTCCGGCGCGGCGGCGCGCTCCGGGTCAACCTCTTCATCGGCCACACCCACTGGGACCACATCCAGGGCTTTCCCTTCTTCGTCCCCGCCTTCGTCGAGGGCGTCGACCTGAACATCTTCGCCCCCACCGGCTTCCAGCACGGGCTGGAGGAGGCCATGGCCGGGCAGATGGAGTACTCCTACTTCCCGGTCAAGCTGCGCGACCTGCGCTCGCGGCTGCACTTCACCGAGCTGGAGGAGGGCTTCTTCCGGGTGGGCGACCTGCTGGTGGAGACGCAGTACCTGAACCACACGGCGCCCACGATCGCCTACAAGATCTCCGGCGCCGGCGGCACGCTGGCGTACGTGACCGACCACGAGCCGTTCTGGCCGGGCACGGGCCCGGACTTCCAGCACCCCGGCGATCAGGGCCACGTGGGCTTCCTGCGCGGCGCCGACCTGGTCATCCACGACGCCCAGTACACCGAGGCCGAGTACCCCGCGCGGGTGGGCTGGGGCCACAGCACCGTCGAGTACGCCACCGCGGTGGCGCGCGCGGCCGGCGTGCGCCGGCTGGCCCTCTTCCACCACGATCCGGGCCGCGACGACGCCGAGATGGAGCGGCTGGAGGCCCTCGCGCAGGCGAGCGCCCGGGGAGCGGTGGAGGTGTTCGCCGCGCGCGAGGGGCTCGCCCTCGAGGTGCGCGGCGCGCCGGGCGCGGCGCCCACCGCCTCGGGCTCGGCGCTGAGCCGGCGGCCGATCGCCGGCGGGCGCGTGCTGGTCGTGAGCCCCAGCGACACCGACGTGGCCTCGATCGAGGAGCTGCTGGCCGTCGACGACCTCGACATCACCGCGGTGATGAACGGCCGGGCCGCGCTGGCCCGCTGCGCCGAGCTGGAGCCCGACGTGGCCATCGTGGACGCCCGCCTGCCCGACGGCGACGGCGTGGCGCTGGCCGCCCAGCTCGCGGCCGCCAGCGTTCGCCCGTTCCCGGTGCTGCTGCTCGCCGAGCCCGGCACGCCGGCCCCGGTCGGCGGCAACGGCACGGCCGACTGGCTGGCCAAGCCCTTCAGCCCGCCCATGCTGCACGCCCGGGTGCGCGCCTGGCTCTCGCGCTCGCTGGCCGCCTCGGCGCCGGCCGAGGTGCGCCTGTCCCCGGTGGCGCGCACGCACTCGTCGCCGGGCATCGCCGTGCCCGCCACGTCGGACCACGCGGCGATGCTCGGCGACATGCCGCTGTTCCGGATGCTGTCGGCCGAGGAGCGGGCGCGGCTGGTCGAGGGCGCGGCCGAGCACGCCTACGGCCCCGGCCAGGTCATCGTCGGCGAGGGCGAGCGCGACGACCGGGTGTTCGTCATCCTGGCCGGCCGCGTGCGCATCATCGAGTCGATGCCCGAGGCGCTGACCGAGGCCCTGCTGACCGGCCTCGGCGAGGGCGACATCTTCGGAGAGCTGTCGATCCTGACCGAGCGGCCGCGCTCGGCCACCGCGCTGGCGGTGGAGCGCACGCGCTGCCTGGTGCTCCGGCAGGACCGCTTCAGCGAGGCGCTGGAGGCGTCCCCCGGTCTGGCGCTCGCGCTGCTCCGCGTGCTGGCCCGGCGCCTGATCGACGCCGACCGCCGCCTGGCCCGCTACGCGCCCGACGCCCTCACCGGCCTCGCCAGCCGCCGCGCGCTCCAGGACCAGTACCGCCGCATGGCCTCCGGCGCCCGCCGCCGCAAGGCCGGCGTCCTGCTGCTGGTCCTGGACGTCCTGCGGCTGCGCGCGATCAACGACCGCTTCGGCTACGCCGCCGGCGACGAGGTCCTGCGCACGGTGGCCGACGCGCTCCGGGAGACCACCCGTCTCACCGACCTCGTCGCCCGCTGCGGCGCCGACGAGTTCGCCGTCCTGGCGCTGGATGCCGGCATGCGCGAGGCCCAGCTGCTGACCACGCGCATCAGCGAGCGCCTCGCGCAGCTCACGCGCCACCGCGTGCCGGCCGCCTCCATCCAGCTCAGCATCGGCGTCGCCTCGCGCGAGGAGCCCCCGGAGTCGGTGGACGAGCTGTTCCGGGACGCCGATGCCGACATGCGGCGGGGGCGGATCATTTGACGGGGCGCGGCGGGTCACTACGCAAAGGCCACGGGATAGGCAGCGTCACTGCGCTGCCTATCCCGATTGGGACGGGAATCACGGGCAGCGTGCAAGGCCTTGAAAGACAAGAAGGGTCTGTGCATTCGCCCCACGGTGCGCTACCGAGATAGGCAGCAACTGGCTGCAGGATTTGCGGGATATGCGGGTCTGCGTATCGCGGGGCCGAATTCTAGTTAGGGCCACGATCAGTCATGTACGTTCCAAACTTCGACAAGTATGCGCTCTCAGACGGAGCTTCTACGCGTTCGGTAAAGGGGCGCGACATCCTTTCGTACGGAATCGAGTCGATCAAGTCGCTCTATGACCTCTTCGAAGGCGCGCGGAAGAAGCGGGCGGCCAGAGGCGGGTACACGACCCACGCCGAGCAAGACCTTCTTCGTAGCATGCTGGTGTTCAGCGCTGCCACTCTGGATAGCGTCGTCAAACAGGTCATAAGGGATCAAATCCCACAGATCGCCAAGCTACCCGTCACAGCTCAGGAAGAGTTCAGGCAATACATCGTGCGTCATCTATCGAAGGGTCCCCAGGTGAACGTTGACTCATTGGCAGCGTCTCTAGCCGGTGCCGATCCTCGAGCGCATTTCATAGACGCGTACGTCGCGGACCTAACTGGTGACTCCTTGCAGTCCAAGGCTCAGCTTCTGCGCGCTGCTGCAGCGACAGGGGTCAATCTCGGTCTGCAGAAAGCCGATCATGATCAGCTCGACAAGCTGTTCGCAGCGCGCAATCAGATTATCCACGAGTTGGACTATCTCACAGCAAAACAAAAGAAGAAACAACGCAACCGGCGTAATCGGGGTCGCGATGAGGTCATCAAGTGGTCTGAACGCCTATTAGGGCTGGCCGCGACATTCCTGAAGTCGTGATGGCGTCGTGGGCCCTAACAGCACATTGCACCCGACGCCCGCCAGCGGGCGCGGGTGAATGTGAACGTTGATATGACTTCCACTGTCAAGAGCCACGATGACGGAGGACCGCGGGTGCCCTCCGAGTCTTGCCTCGTCGAGATCATGGCGGTCGGAGACAACTCGAGCCATCGGAAGAGACGGAGTCCGTAACCGCGACGGTCGATCATGCTGAGATCCGTGGATTGGCTACCACCTTACGGGTGTCCGTCACGGCGCCTGCTTCGCTCTAGGGGCGAGGGTCGGAGCCTCGTAACGCGATCGTGTACCGCCCCCGGTTCCTTGGACACCGTGAGTGAGTCTCATCACGCCGCCGCCGTCAGGAACGCTGCGCGTGCCGTCGCCGGTGCGCGATGGCCGAGCCGCTCGATGAGCCACTCGGTGTTATAGC
>Ga0209172_10000233_pt1 | contig 164468 bp, 140 predicted proteins | sample LarsenN4metaG_FD_184113 | JGI IMG/M metagenome (GOLD analysis project Ga0209172, IMG submission 184113) | Hot spring sediment bacterial and archeal communities from British Columbia, Canada, to study Microbial Dark Matter (Phase II) - Larsen... ...
TCTGTTATCTTAGCAAAACAAAAGCTGCTGAACAATGTAGTTCCAGCAGCCTGATTTTTTTAATCCATACCCGAGAAAACTAAAAACAAAGAATCCTACACTGTCAGATTAAATACTAGCTATTACATTTCAATTAAGTATAGATATAATCATTTTTGCTAATACTCCCTCTTCACTGGGCTTTGGTGCATTAGTACTAACAACATGAGCATTTTTATTAATGACTAGATAGGTCGGATAAATTAACGCTAACTTACCATTACTCTTTAACGGTCTTGAAAAACGTTTTTTAATGTCATCTTTTAGCTCACTACTCATCCTTATGTGATAGCCCTTTAAGTTGTTATCATGTACAATTTGTTTCCACTTTACACTATCGGCATCTTTATCTCCGGAAATGTATAAAAGTACTATCTCGTTTCTGGCTGCCATTTCTTGTAAAAAGCCCACATGTTTAAACTCACGGCGGCATGGCAAACACCATGTAGCCCATATATCCACGAAAACTGGCATTCCCTTATACTTTGATAAAAGTGAATCAAAATTATCAATAGGTTCATATATAAACCTTATATCAGGGTCTTCTTTAAATGGTGAAGTTGTTTGACCAGTACATGAATCAAAAAGAATTAAAACAAAGAATAATAAGAAAACTGGCTTCATAAATTAGAAATTTACAGAATAGTTGTTAACCACTCATTGAGCATTATTAGTCCTGTGTGTTTTTTTGTAAGTTTTTGAATAGCCCGGTTGTAATATTTCAAAAGAAGCTTTGGTTCTTCCATCACAGAAAACATAGTTTTTTTACCAAAAGCTGAATAGATTGCTCCAAATAACTCTGCACCGATAAAGTAAGCTCTGCCTTTCTGGCCACTCAACCAGTAACTTGCCCTTCTTGCCTGAATTGAATCCGAATTAAAAACACCTGAGTAAATTTTTTGAAAGTCTGCCTCAAACTGACTAAACAATTCCTTCTCAGTCTTTGTGTAACTATTCCAAATGTTTGTTATTGTTGAATCAAAGTTTTTAGTTCTTCCTTTACTTACTTTAGGAATAAAACCTCCCGGCATATTATCCACGAACTTTGAAGCCGTACCTTCTGCAACAAAAGTCATAAGAAAGTTATAGGCTAGCGAATCCTTGGCATTTGTAAATGCTGTTGCCTTGGGTTCCAGTCCTAAGTGATGCGATTCATGAGAAATAACATCCACAAGCTTTTGTACATCAATGTCCCCTTTTTCATCTCTGTCTAACTGAAAAAAATCATATCCCTGACTTCCGTTGATAGCAAAAGCTGTACTGCCACCATTTGGGTGGATGAAAAAATAAAAATCCGGTATTTTCATTGATTTGGGAAGCCATTTCTGAGCATCGTTTACTCCTTGCTGAATAAGTGCCGTTAAATTTATCTTGGATAACAGTTCAATGTCTCTCTTGAACTTATCCAGGTATTCATAGTTCTTTCTCCAAAATATAAGCATAGCATCAGCTCTTTGATTTTCACCTATCTTATATTCTTCAGGAAACCTCAAAGAAAGAATCATTCGCTTAAATACATCTTCTGGCAAGTGATTGGGCCTCCAGCTTCTGTTATAGTGCCTGAACATCGTTTGATATGCTTTTGTAGATAGCATATTGTTCAACTGTTTTTCTACTTCTGCTTTTGTTTTGCCTGACCTCATGCTTTCCAATACTTCTAAAACAGTTTTACAGGCTGAAATATCTGTTTCTACTTTCTGAGAAAAGCCACTAAGGCTAATAAAAATTAATAGACCCAAAAAACAACTTCTCATACAACTATTTTTTTTAATTATCAAATTATCAATTATTGCTTCCTATATTAACACCCAATCTTGAACCGCCAAATCATTACAAAGAGTATTTATTGCGAAGCCCATAAAGAGAGTTATCAACATAATAATTCGAAACATAATGATGGTTTTATACTAGTTAAAATTTATCAATTCAACAATAGGTATCTGCATCAGGTATTTTTCAATAAACGATTTATGTGATGCCCCAATTAGTACAAGAATTTTATTTCCGGGATTACCAGCCGCTACTCTTAAAATATTTGCTGTAATTTGAAGATTCCGCATTTCCCAAAGAAAATATCTACTGATATCGCTTTTTGATGCAAAAAAAGTATTAAACCAAAGTGCCCATTGCATATTAAAATCTTCCTCCATGAAGTAACCAGAATTATAAAACTGATATAGTTTTAATAAATTTCCGGAAGCAATTGATTGTGATTGAACCGTATCAATTTTCTTCAAAAGCGAACTTTTATTTATATAATTATTAATTTTTGTTCGGCTTGCTTCATATTCGCTGAAAAAAGTGGGAAATTCATTCTGTAAAATGGTTTCGTCTTGCAGATTATCTATATAATAAATTTGAGTGAGCTTTCTTTTCTTAGCTGTTTCTAATCCTACCACATTTATCTCATTTTGTGATTTACTCAATTTTGTTAAATAGGAGTTGGCATCTGTATCTATTAAGGAAGTGTTTTGTAATAGTTTAAAATGCAGACAGGCCGACCAAACATCATACATACATAGATAAGATTTAATAAATTCTATCCTGTCTGCATCAGTTATGTTTATTTTATTCTTCAACTCTTTAAGTATTTCTGCAGCCTCAGCAAAAGTTCGGTTTATCTTTTTCTGGTAGTTTTCTCCAAATTCTATACTTGCTTTAACCTCTGCATATAGTTCCTGCCAATGCTTCTCGGGCCTTTTCTTGATATCCAATAATAATTCAACAGGCATTTTCTCTACAGCTATAACGTCAAACTCTTCAGCATCCAATCGTTTTAATACGTCAGTAAGATAAGATGTTTCTACACTCTTCATTTGCTGTAAATGTGGGCTACCCAAAACCATAATTTTTGTTTTTGGGTTCCCTTGAGCATGAGTTGAAGTCCAGATGAAAACAAATAGCATAATTACTCCAATTGGCTTAAACATTTATATAAATTTATAACTACTGAAAAATCCTGCGATAGCAACTGATTGTAATTTTGCGTCACTCGGCAATGATTGAAACACCATTTTCAAACAAATCATACGATTGCTTTGATAAATACTCATACACGTCGTTTTTTTTGAATTAACACTTCACAAATAAGCAAGGGAATTGACCATGAAGACCAGGCAGCGATGTTTCCGCTATCAATATGCGGTAATTTTAGGCCTAATTCAAGAAGGCCAAAAACAATCCTAAATACTATAAATCCGCAGGTTACTACATAGCTTCTTATCATCCACTCCCGGTGCTGTGTTATCTTTCGTTTTAAAATGGCCGCATAAGCAGAACCCGTCGTTGTAAGCCAGGCAAATGCAAGCCCTAATAGGCCAACGCCAAAGGTGATATAGCCCTTATAAAGGATTGCGTGATAAACGGATAAATAAATAGCTGCAGCAGATGCTGTTAATATGGCAAGCATATAGAGTTTGCCAACCCGTTTATGTAATAATGGATTTTTATTTGGGTTAATTATTACAAACTGAAACGGGCCCGTTAAAATAGCAATAATTCCAAATACAATATGGATGACTAAGGCATAGCGAAATGGTCTGATATCCTCAGCATCATAGCTTTTGCTATTAAAATTAAAGTAAGGTACTGCATTATTTACAATGAACAAGCAAATGATGCAGATTAATGAAATCCATAGTATTCTATTCATTCGCATAAATCGTTTTCGATTATCTGTTATACGGCCTTTCACTTATCCAGTGAAATCCACGATTTACAACTAAGAAACTGTTCCTTGGTATGTAGTTAGCTTTCAGCAATACAGTGTCTCCATTCAGCAATCCTGAAAGTGTAAGACTACCATCAGGAGCTTTTGAGTAACTGAGTACACTTGAATCACCCGGCATTATTGCAATAGAAATGATGTGCTGAATGCTGTCAAATCTGCTAACAGGAAAGCGATGCAGGCTATCATTCATGTCTCTAACCGTTAATATATTAGGGTAACTCATCACTACTTTGTTCCAAACAGTTCTGTCACCTTTAAGAAGAGGTATTGTATCATTATTTCTAATAAATAAGTTGACATCATATACCCCAAAAAGAGGATGCTTGCTGCGTTGCTTAACCTCCTTATAATAAAAATTAGCCGTATCGCTTGTAAAGAGATACAGAACATATAAAATGTATAAGTATTTAACAACTCGGCCTACCTTGAAGTATTTACTATTAAAAGCGAATAAAGGTTCTTCGCTTTTAATAGCCACTCTTTTATTAAAGAAAATTGCAGACAGCTTTTTTCTTTCATGTAGTAAAAGGAAAATGGCTGTTAAAAAATAATGTGTTGAGTTTATTTTTACAGGAATATCATAACAAAAATTAAAGGCCACCACGCCTCCCAAAACTACTAAAGCAAGTAAAGCCCCAAGAGTAGTGGTGCGTCTGAAGAAAAGTAAAAGAGCCGCTACAACCTCTAAAACTCCCGTAAATATTTGAAATGGTGCAGAAGTACCCATAAACGCCCAGGCTATACCCATTGGTGAGAATTGGCCATAAGGTTGCGTCAATTGAATGGGAGTAAGTTCGGGCATTTGACTTGGGAATATTTTTCCTATGCCATAAGAAAGCAAGATTACTGCAAGGAAATATCTCAAATATACCCTTAGAAAATTATACAGCCGCTCAGCAACTTTTGAACTTCTTTTAATGCTGAACCATGTTAATGCAACAATTACAGATACCACTATTAAAACGAGCAGCTTTACATAAAAAAAAGGTTGGTCTCCACTACCACTATTATAATTTGGCTCATGATAGCCTAGTTTAAAAACAGCATCACCAATAAAAGACACAAGATTCTCTTGGACCTGATAATACTTTTCTAAAACAAAGTCTAAGGAAGGTATCAAGCCATCCAGTACTTGTGGAAAAGCATACAAAAAGTAGTAACTAAACAGAAAATAAAATACCAGAATCTTCCCTGAAGACCAATTCTTATTTTCCGCCATATTCACTTGATTTATCATATTTCAATATTTATGAATTTGTTTTTTATTTAAAAGACCGGCTCTTTAATTGGAATGCGTTTGAGTAATAACCGATAATAATCAGTGCCTAGTTGACCGATGAGTGAAAGGCTATCTGAACCACTAAAAGAAAATTTACCCTTAAACTTTGTTGTACTATCTGTGGGAAAAACAAGGATGAGAGAATCGCTAGTGGCTGTATAGTCAAAGCTTGCTGATGAATCTTGTGTAAGCACTAACTTACCTTCATGTCCCCTGTCGAAGTAAATTTTATCCCAGAAGTTGTTATCCAAATGCAACACATTAAAAGATGTGTCATTTTTTTCGAAGGTGACAGTCTTGTATCCTCCAAGCAGTTCATTCTTAGTATAAAAATCCTTTTCATCAATTCTGATTTTATAAAACCCATATAGTGGAATTAAAATACTAACAGACAGCAAAAGAGCTGCACCTTTTGGAGTTTTATCGAAGAGAGATGTATCAGTAAACAGCATTTTAAATTGTTGCCAAAATGGAATCAGTAAAATAATATTCATCAGCAGGTAAGCCAGTGATACAATCTTGGTTTCAAACCAGAGGTCATAAAAGAAATTTATCATTGTAATATTTGCCATAATCGGCAACATCATAAGCAGGCCTGCCGGAGAAGTTTTTCTGTAGTAGATTAACAGTGATGCAATAATTTGACATACACCGATAATACATGCAAAAGCGTAAGATTGCCCAAAATAATACCAGCTTAAGGTTGTTGAACTCAGTTGGCCTACAGGCGTATCGGCAGTTATAATACCATACTGAAATTGACTTCTGAATATTTTAGAGAATCCATATGTAAGAATGTTAGCTGAATAAATAAAACGCATGAATGATGCCTGGAAATCAAATATCTCATCATCGGATAAGTAATTACGCCTCTTTAAATAACTAACTATCAATCGAAATAAGACTGCCAACAACACAACAGCCCCTGCAGTGTAGAGTCCGTAAATAGATTTAAAGTCATATGTAACCAAAATTTCAGTAATGCCTAGTAATGCAAGCCATCCACCAAGCAGCAGATACAAACCAAAGAAGCTTAACAGAGATGATAAGATACAGTATATCGATTTCGCCTTCATTTTTCTAAAACTTTACGTATTTTGAAATCAGTTGTTTAGGGATGCCAATTGATTGAGCAATCCAAGCCTGAACTTTTAACAGCGGCTCAAAAAAACTTCGCCATCCTCTCAGATTACTTTCGCTGTGAATGAACAACCATGCCAATACAAGCATATTTTTAGGCATGCCGCTTTTTCCGCATTTGCCGTCTCTTGCCAAACCATAAGCTATTTGAAGTGTTTCTTCAAACCCCCTGCTGGCAGGTTGAATTTCCACAAGAAACCTGCAGGTTGTACCGCTTCTGTTTTGAAAAAGGTGGTTACTAAGTGGATGTGCCGTAGCAGATTGCCCTTCACTTAAAGTAAGCAGAGTTTCATCAACCCGAATTTGCACCTTTCCTTCCAGGCAGGTAAATGTTTCAGCATAAGTTTTGTGATAATGCAATCCTACACCTCCGCCATTTGCAAGCTCTACTTCAACCAGCGTGCAAGCCCCATCTGTTTCATTACCCAGCTTAATGAAACGTACATAATCCTTTTGAAGTGGATTATAGATCATTCTTTCGTTCATGTTCATTCTTTGACTATGGGTAATAGTTTTAATTCGATTTTTCTAACTATTTCTACCGGCACTTCAATTTGCCAGTTCAATAAATCGGGGGTAGCATTAATCCTTGCTTTTAGTTGTAGCCTGTTAGTCATTTTACCCAGTAAAATTTTTCCTGTATTCGGTTCAATTTTTGAATCAATGGAAAATGATTCCACGCCCCACAAGAAATTTACTTTTGAATTAGCGGCTGCCTGAATCATCTGAAAATTATTATCAGCATTAAATATTTTGTTTGATACAATTTGCAGAAAAGGGGTTAAACAAAATATAGAAGGAGGTGAAAAGCTTGTGCGTATTTCTAGTACTGAATCTGTACTATTAATTAGTTCCTGGCTTACTACAGTACAATCTTCACCCTTTAATATTTTAACTCTATCGGAGAAAGTTCCCTTTACCGGCTCAGAAAGCTCCAGCGTTCTTTTTGAGTTGCTCAGATTTTGCATTTTTAGAGCCGGAGACACTGCTACAAAAAAAGTGTTCAGGTCTGTAATGTCACCTGTCATTTCAGGAATTGAAAGGGATGGAAGTAACACCTTCCCTTTTTTAGCTAGCGATATCCGATAAGGCTTTATATTCTTTGCATAGAGTGAGAAATCCGTTGAGTCTTTGCCACTGTATCTTATTTTCTTCAACCATTTAATTTCTTCCTGATAAAATCCTGAATCTTTTAAAACGGTGTGTTCTGAAATTGAAATTTCCTTGCTCGATAATGCTCCGTTTGTATATGTTTCAACAGTTAGTTGGTATCTGTATTTTTCGTTGTTTTTATACTTGCGATAGTTAATTTTTTGTGGAAAAGCGGACTGACCACAATAAATGAAAACGATAATGATAAGGAAAGAATAAATTCGCATTAGTTTTGGCTTTTAAATGCTTAAATAAATTATCCAACTACATTATTACACCATAATCCTGCGTTAATGAAGTGACAAACTTTTGCATAAACTCATTTGAGGGAGGTGTTTCAGGCACAGGTGGCAAATTCGAATCAGCAGTTGGCTGACTAAATTGAATAAAAAGATCTTCTAAACCAGCCGGCACAAGAATTACCAGCACTTTAGATATTTCCGTCAATGATTCCCATCTATGCTGTACATTTTTGGGGAGATATACAAAATCCCCCGGATTTGCTTCAAACACTTCTTCGCCTGTACTGAATCGAATACACCCTTCAAGAATATAAAAAGATTCACTTTCCCTTGTGTGCGTATGTGGAGGTGGTTCAAATCCTTTTCTGATTTGAATATGCATCATAGAGAATTTTCCAGCAGTATCGCTTCCCTTAATTAAAAAAGAAAATACATGTACCCCCATGTGCAAGTACATTGAATTTTTGGCATTTGTAATTATAGGCCTATTCATGATTTTTAAGCTTTATTCTGATTAATGATTGATTATTTCGATTTTTTTTGATTAACACTACAAGAAGCGTCTTTAATTTGTCCTGAACCCAAGCAGCTTACCTATACCGGCCATTAAAGTCATTATAAAATTGGGCGGAACAACACTAGAAACTGAATCCTTATATTTCCTGAAAACCATTGATAAATAAATCACGGACTTTAAGTCCTTCGTACTTCTAAGTTTTCCATTCTTAATCAGCCGTTCAAAATCCTGCATCATAGATGTAAAGCTTCCCTTGGGTGTAATAACGTATCGGAAATAACAGGCTTCGTGTGAGCTGTTCTTGTATGTATGGGCAACATTCTTTGGAATGTGTATACTAACACCTTTCTCAACTTTAATCCACTTATCTTCTTTATAAATATCCAGTTCTCCTTCCAATACAGTAAATACCTCTTCCTGCACAGAATGCTTATGTATCGGAGGCCCATCTGTTTTAGCATGGATTAAGACAATACCATTCTCTGTATCTTGTTTGTCATTAATAATCATTATCTCAGAATTAAAGACCCTGCCATGGTCAATCGTGGGAATAAAATTTTGCATAGAAACGTAATTTGCGACAAAAGTAAAATGATTTTACTATATTTGTAAAATTATTTTACTAATTTTGATAAATGGCAAATACAAAAGATAATAATGAGCATATAGGCAGGCTGGTACGGAATATATATATTGCTGTCTTGGACGAATCTCACAAAGTATTAAGTCAGGAAGGATACCCTGACTTAGATGGGTCTTATAGCATAGTATTTCAACACATTAGTGATGGAGCAAGGGCAACTGACATTGCGGCAAAAGGAAGGACTTCCAAGCAGAATGTTAAATATCTTCTGGAAGTTTTGGAGGAAAAAGGACTTGTTAGACGCAAGCAAGATGCAACAGATGGAAGAGCATGGATATTTGAGTTAACAAGTAAAGGCCATGATTATAGAAATGCCGGGCTTAAAGTTATTGCCGAATTGGAGAAGAAATGGGCAGATGCTATTGGAGAAAAAAAGTATGTTCAATTGATTAATAACCTTGAAGAATTGAATACTTATATTCAAAGAGCAAAAACATAGACTATAGCTTGCTTTTAAAAATAGTTCGAAAGCATTTAATATGAACAAATTAATATTGACCCTTCTTTTTACAATAGTAGTTCATGAATCTGACTTAAAGGCACAGTTTTTATACAAATTACCAATAGAGTATACTGACTACCAGCTCATTTTTGGTACAATTACAATAAACGGAGAAAAAGTTACAGCACTTTTTGATACTGGTAATTTTTCAGAATTGAGAATTTCCGCAACGTTTGCAAAGAAGCATGGCATTCAACTTAGGTCTGCAGAAATAACAAGTAAAAGTGTGAATGGTAGTAATGGTGATATCATGAAGGGCAAGCTAGATAGCCTTTCAATCGCCGGCCTGATATTAAAAAATTATGAATTTGATTGTATAGAGAACTACATTGAAAACGTTAGTAAGAAAGTAAATAAAAGTTTTGATGTAGTAGTTGGTTGGCCCTTTTTTAGAAATTATTTTTTTGAGCTTGATATTAAAAGGCAATATCTAAGTTTTTCAAAGAAGCAATTTTGGAAAGAAAATGACTCTGGTTTTATACCCCTTGTATCTGTCAACAATGTACCGGTGATAAAAGGAGAGATTCAGGGAACCATTTCTAACCTTCTTTTTGATTGTGGAGCACCTTTTAGTAAAATAGACAGTAGTTTTGCCTCTCAAATAATTCGTGAAAAGGATACATTGGAATCATTTAAGAGTTACAAAATACCTATGAAAGTATTTGATGTAACATTTCATGATTCAAAATACAGGATTAATTTTAATCCCTCTGACATTAAGAACACGAGATGTAATGGAATTATCGGCAATAATTTTATAAGTAAATATCAAATTCGTTTTAATCCAATTTCAAGCTCAATAAAGTTTGTCAGTCTTTAAAAGATCTCATATTATTTCAAATTTTCAGACATTGCGTAAATATAATAGTGAGCATTTGATTGTTCTTTTTGATGGTGTTTGTAATTTTTGTAACAGTACAATAAATTTCATTATTAAAAATGATACAAATAAAAGACTTAGATTTACAACACAGCAATCTACAACCGGAAAAAAATTGATTTCTGAACTAACTCCGCATAAAAAAGATGAGTCTATTATTTTCATAGAGAACGGAAAGATTTTAACACAAGCAAGCGCAATTTTTAATATTTGTAAATACCTTAATTGGCCTTTTAAAATTTTCTATTTGCTGGCTTTTATCCCAGGGTTTATAAGCAATCCCATTTATAGATTGATTGCCAGAAATCGGTATAAATGGTTTGGAAAAAAAGAGCAATGCATGATTCCAACTACTGATATTAAAGAGAGATTTATAGGATAGGATCATCGCCTAACTAGATGGTATTGTTTCACTATTCTTGTCTAGTAAAAAGTTTGTGTGTATCCATGAGAACACTTCAATTTCTCCCCCCTGATTAAACCTCCCCCCATCTGCACCGCCTTTCCTCTTTCAGGCACTTCAATCACCACATCCACATCATGCTGGAAGGTATTTGCTCCCCGGAAGGCTCCCATTTTGGTGGTCTGGAATATGAAAATGAATGACTTAGATGGGTTAAAGACTTTCAGCCTGCTTAAATCTTCCGGGCTCAGCCCCAGTTTATTTACGCTGTCCAGGAAGATAAAATCATAGAGTGCATGGTTCTTAGGCAGTACGGAGGCCACATAAAGTACCTTTCCGTGATTACGGGCCAGGTATTCGGCAAAATCAATGCACAGGTAGGATTTACCCATCTTAGGCTTGCCGAACACCATCGCTGTGAAATTGGAAGATGGATCTCCTATCAAATCCAGCCATTTACCTTTCAGGCCAATAGTCTCAAACGGCAGGTTGGCAAAATCCATGCTGTTCATAATGGCCGGCTTTTCATCAATGCCGTTCAGTTGATTGCAGTCCCGACAGGAATCGAACCTGTATCAAAAGTTTAGGAAACTTCTATTCTATCCATTGAACTACGGGACCGCTCTTCAACCCGTCAGCAGGCGGGTTTAGGAGAACAGCAAAAATAAAAGATTTACTGATTACCTTTCAATTCAAATAACTTTTGAAATGAGAAAGAGTTTCATTGCAGCCGTTTCTTTATTTTTCCTTCAGCCGGGTTTTACACAACCCGACCCAAAACCATTGCTCAACCATATTGCCCTTTATGTAACCGATCTGAAAACCAGTGCCGCCTTTTACCGTGATGTCATTGGTCTCGATACCCTGCCCGAACCCTTTCATGACGGCAGGCATGCCTGGTTCAGCATCGGCCCCAAAAGTCATTTGCACATCATTTCCGGAGCCACAGAGAAAAAAGAACATAACAAAAATACCCATCTCTGTTTTTCAGTAATATCGGTAGATGAGTTTATAAAAAAACTATCCGCACATAAAACAGAATACGAAGACTGGCCGGGAGTTAAAGGTAAAATCACAACAAGAGTGGACGGGGTAAAGCAAATATACTTTAAAGATCCCGACGGCTACTGGATTGAGATCAATGATGCAAAAGAGTGAAGGGCATTAGCCGGCAACCGCTTATCTTTGCACTCCCTTAAAATCAGGACATGAAGTTTTATAATTTTCTCATAAAATACAGGCTGCAGCTGGGAATATTGCTGGCAGTTGGCGGAGGAGTCGTTAATTTCCTTTCCGGTTTTTGGCCCGCCTTTCCCATGTATTTTGTCGGGCTGATACTGATACTTGGTCATTTCTTTTTTGGCCCGCTTCGTCTGATTCAGGAGTATCTCGAGGCCGGGGATATGGAAGGCGCTGAAAAAATTCTGGCGTCCATCAAATTTCCCAATCTGCTGTACAAGCCTATCCGCTCCGTGTATTTCACGCTGAAAGGAAATATCGCCATGATGAAGCAGGATTTTGACGGCGCTGAAAAACTTATGAAAAAGGGGCTTGATCTGGGAATGCCCATGAAAGAAGCTGAAGGCGCCAGTTTGCTGCAGATGGGAATGCTGGCTATGCAGAAGAATGATATAAAGCAGGCCGAAAGTTATATCCGGTCTGCTATCCGCAAAGGTTTACCCGATAAAGAAAATGAATCTGCCGCCTATTTACAGATGTGCAGCATCATGATGAATAAAAGAGAGTTCAGAGCTGCCAAAGATTTTTTTCGTAAAGCCAAAGCACTGAAGCCCTCTACGCCGCAGATTGTCGACCAGATAAAGCAGATGGAAAAGTACATTACAAGAATACCGGGATAACATCGGTTTGCCGGTTAAAAAAATAGACCGGCTTATCTTTAATCGCGGTCCGTCTTATTACACCTGCCATTTTCCCAGTTGTTCTTCTATCTTTTTATACCGGTAAGCAAAGATGTATTCCAGCTTCCTCCTGATCCATAATCTGTTTACAATTCTTCCGGCAAACCCCAATGGATTTTTATAATGAATGATATCTGTCATTTCCACTCCCCCCGGAATCTCTTTAAAATGGTGCTGGTGATGCCATAGCTTATAGGGTCCTGACCGCTGTTCATCAATAAAGTATTCCCTGTTCTTTACATGGGTTATTTCTGTCATCCAGTAAACCGGTATCCCGGCAAAAGGCTTCACCTTATATTCTATAATTTGACCGGCGTACAAGGCAGGGCCATGATGGCGGGATATAATCTTAAAACCCATATCCGGCGGGGTGATGAGCTGAAGATTAGCCGGATCGGAAAAAAACTCCCATGCCCTGTCCAGAGAAACCGGGATCTTCTGAACCGTTTTAAGAGTATGCGCTTTCATGCAAATTATTAGGTTAAATTCGTTTGAATAACCATTAGAAAACCGAAAAGTTCAGAGTATATGTCGTTCAATAAGGATAAGCTGGAAAACAGATTTAAGAAAGAATACGAAAAGCTGAATGAGCAGCAACGGCTGGCCGTAGATACCATCGAAGGGCCGGTAATGGTGATTGCCGGACCAGGCACAGGCAAAACACAAATACTTGCCAGCCGCGTAGGAAAAATATTGCTCGAAACCGATGCCTCACCTGAAAATATACTTTGCCTCACTTTTACCGACGCAGGTGTAGTAGCCATGCGAAAAAGACTGGTGGAACTCATTGGCCCGGAGGCCTACAAAGTAGATATTCACACCTATCATTCCTTCTGCAATTCGGTAATACAGGAGAATATCCGTCTTTTCAATAAAAAAGAACTGGAACCTCTCAGCGATCTGGAAAGAGTACAATTCCTCAAACAACTCATTGATGGTTTTGAAAAAGATAATCCGCTGAAACGGTACAAAGGCGATATCTATTACGACATCAGCAACCTCGCCTCCTTTTTTTCCGCCATCAAACGCGAAGGATGGGAGGAAAGCTGGCTGCTGCAAAAGATAGACGAATATGTATCGGACATACTGCCGGAAACGGATGGCTTTTATAACAAAAGCGATAAGAAAAAAGGAATTACTTCCCTTACACAGAAAGGAAAAGATCAAGTGGAAAGAATGGAAAAGCTGAAAGCCGCAGTAAAAGCCTTTTCATTGTATAAACAAATACTGGACGAGCATCATCGTTACGACTACGACGATATGATCACCTGGGTAATACGCATTTTTGAAAAAAACCCGGACGTGTTGCTGAATTACCAGGAGCGGTTTCAATACATTCTTGTAGATGAATACCAGGATACCAGCGGCTCGCAAAACCGCATTGTAGAACTGCTGATCAGCTATTGGAAAGATGAAAGCCCGAATCTTTTTGTAGTAGGTGATGACGATCAGAGTATATACCGCTTTCAGGGAGCTAACCTGGAAAATCTGATGAACCTTGCCGGCCGGTTTGAAAAAGACCTGGTAAAAGTAGTGCTTACGCAGAATTATCGCAGTGTGCAGCCTGTTCTTGACGCGGCAAGACTACTTATTGAAAACAATGAACAGCGGCTCGTAAAAAAAGATACAAATCTTACCAAGGAGCTGACAGCGGCTAATCCTGCCTTAAAAGATCTTATTATTTACCCCGAAATACACGTTTATGAAAATGAGTTTGCCGAAAACGTCAAGGTTACCCTGGCGATAAAAAACCTGATTCAGAAGGGTGTGCCACCCGGAAATATTGCTGTCATTTACTATAAGCACCGCTTTGGCGATGAGCTGCTGAAATTTCTGCAACTGGAGGAAGTGCCGTTTTTTGTAAAAAAGTCGTTGGACCTGCTAAAAGATGTGTTTATAAAAAAAATAGTGAACATTATCCGTTATACGGTGGCTGAAACCGATATGCCGGGCAGCGGCGATACCTTGTTATTTGAAATTCTTCATTACGATTTCTTTCGCCTTACCCCTTTTAAAATTGCAACTATCTGCAATGAAATAGCAGATAACAGAAAAAACAAAACCGGAATTGGCTCGCTGCGGAGTTACCTGCAGCAGCTCCGGTCTTCGAATAGCGAAACCCTCTTTGCCAAAGACGAACAAACCTCCGAACTGATAAGAATATTCAACCTGCTCGAAGATCTGCAGAAACAAATGTTCAACAAACCGGTGCAGCAGTGGTTTGAGCAACTGGTGAACGAAGCAGGTATTCTCGCATACATTATGCAGCAGCCAGATAAGCTGTTGCTGATGAGCAAGCTCAGTTCTCTGTATGATTATATTAAAGATGAAACGCATCGCAGGCCTGAATTGTCAATAAAACAATTGCTGGTACAGCTTGATCTGATGCGGGAAAACGACTTAAGCCTTGAACTGGTGCAAACCACCGGCAGCAATACGGGTGTAAATCTGCTGACCTGTCATGGAAGCAAGGGGCTTGAGTTTGAATACGTTTTTTTAATCAACGCATGCAATGATGCGTGGGAGGGCAAAAAAAATCTGAAGCGCGGCTTCTTCCTGCCGCCCAATGTGTTTGGGCAGGAAAGTAAAGCTGAGATAATTGAAGAATTGCGGCGTTTGTTTTTTGTATCCGTTACCCGTGCAGAAAAATATTTATATATTTCTTACCCGCGGATGAAAAACGATGGCAAGCTCCAGGAGCCTTCTCAGTTTGTTGAAGAAATAAAACAGCCCCTTGGATTGAAACCAATAGAAATAAATTTAACCGGCGAGGAGAAAGTTCATTTTGGCGCTCTTCGTTTTGGAGTGGTAAGCAAGCCTGTGCTGCAACAGGCCGAAAAAGACTATGCTGACCGCCTGCTTTCAAACTTTGTCATGAATGTGACAGCGTTAAATAATTATCTCGATTGCCCGTTGCGGTTTTATTATACCAACCTGGTAAGAGTACCTTCTGCCAAAAGCGAAGCAGCCGCTTTTGGCACCGCGGTGCATGCAGCGCTGGCCGATTTCATCAATTACATGATGAATAACGGGAGGATATATCCGGGAAAAGATTTTCTAGTGAATCGTTTTATATATCACCTGCAAAGTGAAAGAGAAATTTTCACGCAGGAAAGTCTTGCCCGTTTTCTGGAGCTGGGCCAGGATGTAATGGCAAAATACTATGATCACTATTATGCGGATGCGCCAAAAGGCGATTTTATACTTACCGAATATCCCTTAACAAAAGTGGTGCTGAACGGAATACCCTTGAAAGGATTTACGGATAAAATTCAGTTTTGGGGAAATGATATTGTAATCACCGATTTTAAAACGGGTTCAGTGGAAAAAGCCAGAGATCGCGGCGAATTTTCAAAGCCCGGCGAAAATAAAGAAATCCGTTACGGCGGCAATTACTGGCGACAGGCTGTTTTCTACAAAATACTTGTGGATAATTTACCGGGCAAAAACTGGAAAGTATTGTACACGCAGTTTGATTTTGTAGAGCCCGGTAAAAACAATGAATTCGTTATTGAACGGTTAAACATTACAAACGAAGATATTCAGCAGGTAACGCAGCAGATTCAGAAAGTGTGGCAAAAAATTCAGCAACACGATTTTTATACAGGCTGCGGAAAGCCACAATGCGAATGGTGCAATTTTGTCAGAGATAATAAACTTTACCTGCGGCTGGAAGAAGAGGAGCCGGCTGAATTATGATCCCCGGTTGGGTAAGGTTAACTTCTTTTTCATAAACTATTGGCAAACCCTTTACAGGCAAATAGAGTAAAGGTGCTATGTTTGCACCTTCATGAAATACAGCTATATTTTTTACCTGTTGCTGTTTTGTACAGGCATTATTGCCATGGTAACCGGCGGACCCGGCTGTGCCAACATCATCCCTCCCGGCGGCGGCCCTGTTGATTCACTTCCTCCCGTATTGCTCAGGGCAGAGCCACCGGATTCTTCATTGCAGTTTAAGGAAAAAACCATCACTTTTACTTTTGACGAATACATAGAGCTGCAAAATGTGCAGCAAAATCTGCTTATTTCCCCCACACCCGAAATTAATCCGGCTGTAGAGTCAAGGCTAAAAACAGTGATTGTAAAACTAAAAGATACGCTTGATGCCAATACCACTTACTTCATTGACTTTGGCAACGCTATCCAGGATATCAATGAACGGAACGTGCTTAAAAATTTCAGGTATGTGTTTTCAACCGGCAATGCGTTCGATTCGCTGGAGTTTACCGGTCGTGTTGTTCTGGCTGAAACCGGAAATATTGATACCACACTGATTGTTATGCTTCACAAAACCGGAGAAGATTCTGCGGTTATAAATAAAAAACCGCGGTACGTTACAAAACTGGACAATAAAGGCAATTTCCATTTTCGCTTTCTGCCGCCGGAAACGTATTATGTATATGCGTTAAAGGACGATAATGGTACAAGGAAATATTTTTCCGGCGAACAGCTTTTTGCATTTGCCCCACAGCCAGTTCAGATTAGCGACACCACCCCTCCGCTGACGCTTTATGCCTTTGCCGGAAAAAAGAAAGATCCGCCAACTGCTCCGGGCCAGAGAACAACACAGGAAAACCGTCTGATTTATACAACCAGCCTCAGCAGCGGCATACAGGATTTGCTAAAAGATTTTACATTCACCTTTTCTATTCCGCTGCGTTCATTTGACTCATCAAAAATCCGGCTGAGCACCGACAGTACCTTTACTCCGGTTCAGAATTATACCTGGCAAAAGGATACGGCATATCAAACCCTGTCATTAAAAGTAGCCTGGAAAGAAAATACAGCATACAATCTTATCATGGAAAAAGATTTTGCGGAAGACACGCTGGGTAAAAAACTTTTAAAAACCGATACCATCAGCTTCCGTACGCGAAGGCTTACCGATTATGGCTCGCTCCGCATCCGGTTTCAAAATCTCGACTTAACCCTGAATCCGGTTCTTCAATTTGTTCAAAACAACCAGCTGGTTGGTTCGTTTGTATTAAGCAGTGCCGAGTTTTATCAACCGTTATTTCTTCCCGGCAGTTATGATCTTCAAATTCTTTACGATGATAATAAAAACGGCCGCTGGGATCCCGGTTCATTTTTCGGCAGCAGAAAACAGCCCGAAATAGTAAAGCGGGTTTCCAAACCACTGTCTGTAAAAGCCGACTGGGATAATGAAGCGGATATAATAACCCCTTCCCGAAATGAGTAGACGGGAACAGGGATTTACAGGAGCGCTTTTGTTTGAGCTTACTATCTTTGTTGTATGCAATTCTCATCCTCCCTGCTAGAAAATGCCGTAGCTGAATTTGCCAAACTGCCGGGAATTGGTAAAAAGACAGCGCTTCGCATGGTACTTCATCTTATAAAACAAGATGTAGAAACCGTTAAGCATTTCAGCGAGGTAGTTGAAAAAATGAGAAGCGAAATAAAATTTTGCCAGCGCTGTTTTAATGTATCCGATGGCGACATTTGCTCCATTTGCTCCAATTCGATGAGAAAGCAGGAAATGATTTGCGTAGTAGAAAATATACGCGATGTAATTGCCATTGAAGGCACACAGCAATACAGCGGCACCTATCATGTACTGGGAGGCGTTATTTCTCCGCTCGATGGTGTCGGCCCGGATCAGCTCACTATTGAATCACTGATTCAGCGCATACAAAAAGAAAAAACCGCAGAGCTTATTTTCGCCCTCAATCCCAATATACAGGGCGACACCACCATTTATTACATCCAAAAAAAACTGGCGGGCACCGATATTCGCATTACAACGATAGCCCGGGGAATCTCCTTTGGCGGCGAACTGGAATATGCTGATGAACTCACCCTGGGCCGAAGCCTGCAAAACCGCCTCCCGGTAGAAAGCTATGTTTCTGATAAATAACTTTTGACTTTTACATTTTGACATATACCTTTGCACTACAGGCGGATTTGTTTATTGTTCGGCCTGATCCTCTAACAGAACTAATAAACGAGAAGAAACTCCTGTTAAGTTTCCCAACGTTTAGTTCAAAAGAGGTTATTTACAAAGATGCAGGCGCTAATGCTGCTGTGTATTCATCGTACCTGCCCGGTTGCAAAACCATGAAGGTAAAGCGTGGCCGCCTGTTTCGGTCTTCGGCAATACAAAAGAACTTATTAAGAGTAATTATGAATATCCGTCAGGAATTAGAAAAACGCATTTTGATTATTGATGGCGCCATGGGCACCATGATACAGCGTTATAAACTAACCGAAAGCGACTATCGCGGCGAAAGATTCAAAGACTGGCCTTCTGATCTCAAAGGTAATAATGACCTTCTCTGCCTTACGCAACCAATGATCATAAAGGAAATTCACAAACAATATCTTGCCGCCGGCGCCGACATTATTGAAACCAACACATTCAATGCCCAGAAAGTTTCGCTGGCCGACTACGGAATGCAGTCGCTGGCTTATGAAATCAATTTTACAGCGGCCAAAATTGCAAAGCAGGCGGTAGAAGAATATACATATAACGTAAAGGGCACAAATGGCATCTGCAAATACGTGGCCGGTGCCATCGGGCCAATGAATAAAACGCTTTCCTTATCCCCCGATGTAAACAATCCCGGATTTCGTGCATTAACCTTTGACGAAGCTGTTGAAGCCTATTATGAACAGGTGAGCGGGCTGGTGGATGGCGGAGCAGATTTATTATTAATTGAAACCATATTCGATACGCTGAATGCAAAAGCCGCGATTTACGCTATAAAAAAATATTATAAAGACAATCCCGGCCTGCCTAAAAAAGAAATTATGATCAGCGGAACGATTACCGACGCTTCAGGTCGTACGCTCAGCGGTCAAACGCTGGAAGCCTTCTATACTTCGGTAATGCATGCCCGGCCGCTAAGCATCGGCCTGAATTGTGCATTGGGGGCTAAAGAAATGCGCCCGCACATCGAAGAATTATCCCAAATAGCCGCATGTTATGTATCTGCCTACCCCAATGCCGGGCTGCCCAATGCCATGGGAGAGTATGACGAAATACCGGAACATACGGCCCATCACATTGAAGAATGGGCCAGAGAAGGCTTTGTAAATATAGTTGGCGGATGCTGCGGCACCACGCCTGAGCATATACAACGTATTGCAGAACAAGTAAAAAACTTAACTCCCAGAAAATTGCCGGAAATACTTGAAGAATTAAGCTATTGATTGTATTTTGGCCAACCCAAAATCATAAGCAAATGGCAAAACTGCTCCTGCTGTTGTCCATTGTTATCTTAATAATCAATAATTTTTCTTACCTCCGCAATCTTCTGGCAAAAAAGAGCACATAAATGCCGGAACCTGTCATTATTAAACCTTACTTGCGACTTGCCGGATTAGAGCCGCTGGTGGTTCGTCCCGAAACCAATTTTGTCAATATCGGGGAAAGAACCAATGTGACGGGCTCTAAAAAATTTGAACGCCTGATTAAAGAAGGCAAATTTGAAGAAGCTTTGAGTGTAGCCCGCCAGCAGGTAGAAAACGGCGCTCAGGTACTGGATGTAAACATGGATGACGCTCTGCTGGATGGCGTGCAGGCCATGACTACTTTTCTCAACCTCCTGCAAAGCGAGCCGGACATTGCCCGCATACCGGTGATGATTGACAGTTCAAAATTTGAAATCATTGAAGCAGGACTCAAGTGCGTACAGGGCAAATGCATCGTTAACTCCATTTCATTAAAAGAAGGCGAAAAAAAGTTTATAGAGCATGCCACCATTTGTCTGAGTTTTGGCGCTGCCGTAATTGTAATGGCGTTTGATGAAAAAGGCCAGGCCGATACAAAAGACCGAAAGGTAGAGATATGCCTCAGAGCCTATAAACTATTGACGGAACAGGTGGGCTACGATCCGCAGGATATTATTTTCGATCCCAACATTTTTGCCGTGGCTACGGGTCTTGAAGAACACAATAACTATGCAGTAGATTTTATTGAAGCCACCCGGGAAATAAAAAAACGCATGCCCCTTACAAAAGTCAGCGGCGGTGTAAGCAATCTTTCATTTTCCTTTCGGGGCAATGATCCTGTTCGCGAAGCGATGCATTCCGTTTTTCTCTATTATGCTATTAAAGCGGGTATGGATATGGGCATCGTCAATGCGGGTCAGCTGGTAGTGTACGACGAAATAGAGCCGGAACTGCGACAATTATGCGAAGATGTTATTCTTAACCGTAATAATGAAAACAATGAAGCCACAGAGAAGCTGATTGCCTTTGCCGAAACAGTGAAAGCAAAAGGAAAAACAAAAGAAAAAGATGAGAGCTGGCGAAATGGGAGTGTAGAAGAGCGGCTGAAACACGCATTGGTTAACGGTATTACCGATTACATTGACGCCGACACGGAGGAAGCCCGTCTGAAATATCCAAAGCCGCTTGATGTGATTGAAGGCCCGCTAATGGAGGGTATGAATGTAGTAGGAGATTTATTTGGCGCCGGAAAAATGTTTTTGCCTCAGGTAGTAAAAAGTGCAAGGGTAATGAAGAAATCGGTTGCCTGGCTTACCCCCTTTATTGAAGAAGAAAAGAAAAACAATCCCGTTTCAGGAAGAGGGAATGCCCCTAAAATATTATTGGCCACAGTAAAAGGCGATGTGCATGATATTGGTAAAAATATAGTGGGTGTGGTACTCGGCTGTAACGGCTACGACATTATTGATTTGGGAGTAATGGTTCCGGCAGATAAAATTCTTGATACTGCGGAAAAAGAAAAGGCCGACATTATCGGGCTGAGCGGCCTCATCACCCCGTCTCTGGACGAAATGGTACATGTGGCCCATGAAATGAATCGCCGGCAGATGAAACAACCTTTATTAATTGGCGGAGCCACTACATCAAGAATGCATACCGCCGTAAAAATCGCCCCTCAATACGAAAATGGCGTATTGCACGTGCTGGATGCCTCCCGCAGCGTTACTGCAGTAAGCAACCTGCTTAATCACGAACAGCGGGAAAAATTTCTTTCCGAAATTAAAGCGGAATACCAGCTGCTGCGTGAGCAGTTTGCCGGTAAAAAACAAAAATCCCTGATCCCGTATGCAGAAGCGGTTATTACAAAACAATATTTTGACTGGAAAAACTATACTCCGGTAAAGCCTGCAGTAAGCGGAATAAAAATACTGAAAGCATTTGACCTTGGTACCATCGCGAAATATATCGACTGGGGCCCCTTTTTCATTGGCTGGGAAATGCCGGGGCGTTTTCCGGAAGTACTATCTGATAAAATCTTCGGTGCCGAAGCTACCCGGCTTTATAACGATGCGCAAAAGCTGGTTGAAAAAATTATTGATGAAAAATGGTTTACCGCCGACGGTGTTATTGGATTCTGGCCGGCCGCCAGCAATAACGCCGATACCGTTATTTTACAAACCGGCGAAGGTGAAGTACACCTGGAATTTCTTCGGCAGCAATTAAAAAAAGCAATCGGACAACCCAGTTTTTCGCTGGCAGATTTTGTAAGGCCCCGCGAGTTAGGGCACGATTATATGGGCGCCTTTGCAGTAACCATTCATGGCGCCAAAAAGTACATCGAACGGTTTGCAGGGGAACACGATGAATATAATAAAATACTGGTGCAGATACTGGCCGATCGTTTCGTAGAGGCTTTCGCGGAATGTTTGCATGAAAAGGTCAGAAAAGAATACTGGGGTTATGCCAGCGATGAAAACCTGAGCAATGACCAGTTGATTAAAGAAGAATATAAAGGCATTCGACCCGCTCCCGGTTATCCTGCATGTCCCGATCATACAGAAAAACTAAAGTTATTCAAGCTGCTGAATGCAACGGAGGCGATCGGCATTGAACTCACCGAAAGCCTTGCCATGAATCCTCCGGCCTCTGTTTGCGGCTGGTATATCAGCCACCCGCAGAGCCACTACTTTGGTATCGGAAAAATTATGCGGGATCAGCTGGAAGATTATGCCAAAAGAAAAAACATGAGTATTGAGGATGCTGAAAAATGGCTTCGGCCGGTGCTGGAATAATTAATACAATCCCTTACAGGGATACATATCCCTGATATAAAATATACCATCAAAACAGCGGGTCCATTGTGCCAGGCTGTTAGCCATATGGTATATACCCTTCATCCGAAAGTACTCTGGATTGCTTACTGATCTGTTGTATTCCGTAAAATCAATAAAAGAAAACTTATCGGCTCCAAACCAGTTTTCAATCGAACCATCTTCTGGCTTTTTAACCCTAAAGTGTTTTTTTACACCCAGCCTTCCCGCCTTACCTTGTTTTGAATCAAAACCAAGAACATATGTCTGATCCCGGTTCTTTTTATTTTTTAAGAATTCATTTCCCATAGAATAGTGCCTTCCTTCGTTATGACCCATCGCATCCCAGCTCTTATCCATGATATGGTAGTTATGTGCCCATACAACAATTTTTTGATTTCTATACTTAACATTAACAAGCCAGTCCAGGTTAGCAGCCATTTGAATATCTCTTATATTAAGCGAATTAATACCCTGCGTATGAGATTTCTCAGCGTAGGTTTTAAGGCTTAACAACAGATAATAGTTAAAATCATTTTCATACTGCAAGCGGTGGTATTCAATAAGTGTTTGCAGAAAAGCGTTCATGTTTTCATAAAACAAAGATGGGCTGTATTTTTTTCCATATCCGCTTACAAGAGTATCTGCCCAGCGGAGTAGTTGTGCTTTTCTATTTTCAAAATCCTTTACCGGATAGCGGCTATTCGTCAATATAGAGTCGAGGTACTTTCTGTAAATCCGCTTTGAATAACCGGAATGGGGTTGATTATCAAAACCGGTAATAATTAATGGATTTCCCGCAACCCGCCTGGCGGGCAGGTAAGAATAAAAAAGATCGCTGCATGCATCGCAATGGGTCCATATTTGAAAGATATTATCAAGTATAAATTTCTTTAATGTTGAGGCATCAGTAATTTCCTTTTGCCCTTCATTCAAAGCAAAAAAATCACTCTCAAATGCAATTACATTAAAACCTTTTCTTTCATGGAGGTATTTGATGATTCTGGTTTTAGCAAGAAAAGCAGGCGCATCTCCGTGATCCTGCTCTCCCATCAATACAACTCTTTTCTCTCCTATGGCTTTCCCAATGGTTTCCAGATCATCAAAAACGGTATCCGCAGGATCTATGGTTCTGATAGTTACCTTATTATTTTGTATATATTCACGAATAGCCGGCTGAGCATTGCCCGGGCTACAAATAAGAAAAAATAAAAACCGTAAGCTTATACACCGCATAGGTTGCTTTACACTTTGTAAAGTAATCCAACGTTATTCAAAAAAGTGGTGAGCTGGGCCGGACTTTGGTAGTGAACACTATTTATACCCAGCGTTTTTGCAGCGTTTACATTGCGCAGGTTATCATCAATAAACAATGCATCTGCAGGATTAATTTTATACCGATCAAGCAGAATCTGGTAAAATTCCGGAAATGGTTTTCTTGTTTTTTCTTCACCGCTTACCACACGGCCGTCAAACCAATGCAGAAATTCAAAGCGCTCCAGCGCCAAAGGAAAAGTTTCGGCGCTCCAGTTTGTAAGCGCATAGAACTTCATGTCGGTATTTTTTCTGAGTATGCGGAAGATATCAACTGTTTCGGCTATGGGTCCGCCCAGCATTTCGGTCCATCGTCCGTAATAGGCTCTTATCTCCTTTTCCCATTCGGGATGCTTCTGTACCAGTTCATCGGTAGCTTTTGCTATAGGATAGCCCGCATCCTGATTTTCGTTCCAGTCGTGGGTGCAGATGTTTTCAAAGAACCAGTCAATTTCTTCTTCTGTTTTAAAAATGGTGCGATAAACATAGCGTGGATTCCAGTCAATCAGAACGCCTCCGAGGTCGAAAATAACTGTATTATAAGAATTGTTCATTGTAAGTTGTATTGGTTATAACCTTTCCGTTGCTTTTATTCAGAAATCGGTTTTTCATAGCAATAACCATTGCTGCCGTTATCAGCAAAAATACAAATGCAAATCCTGAGGACAGGTTGATCTTTTCAGAAATAATTCCGATTACCGAAGGACCTGCCAGAAAGCCGATGAGCCCCCCTGTGGTGACCATCGCAAATCCTTCTACGGGGCTCAGCCCGGGAATATTGGCCGACGTGCTGAACAACACCGGCACAATGCAGGAGCACCCGAACCCTACAAGCACGAACCCGCCAACGGCCATGATGATATTTACTGCCAGCGATACCAGCACAAAGCCTGCAGCCGCCACAATGCATCCTGCTATTACGATCTTTCTGCTGCCCAGATGCGCAATGAGACGATCGCCATTAAAACGACCTATCGTCATCGCAACAGAAAACCCCGCATAGCCCAGACTCATCCATTCTTTTGAACTCTGTAACGACTCTCGTAAATAGATGGCGCTCCAGTCTGCCACGCATCCTTCGGCCATAAACAGCACCAGGCAGATAACCGAAATACCGAGTATGCCGGATGAAGGAATGCGGAGTGATGAACCAGAATGAATGATCTCTTTATGTCCGAGTAAAAGGCTTTTAATGGAAAATAAAATACTGGCTATTGTTAAAGCGACAATTACGACCTGCCACGAAGACGTTAACTGAACGCTGAAAAGAAAAGCCGCCATCCCTGCTCCAATACCGCCGCCGATACTGTACATACCATGGCAACTGCTCATAATTCGTTTGTTATATTTTTTTTCCAGCATATCCACCACCGCATTGACGGAAACGCCGTTTAAAAAACCCACAAGACCGTGCAAGTACAGTGCCAGCCAGAAAACAAAACGATTAGGCGCAGTTACCTGCATAATGATAACGAGGCAAAAAAACAAGTGGCCTGCCAGCAGCCATTTGCCAACGGGAAGCCTGCTGAAAATTTTTGTTGAAAGCGCCACGCCTGTAAAAGCGCCGAGTGGCGTCATCAGCAATGAAAATCCCAATGCACTGTGCGAAAGATGAAGTCGTGTTGCAATACCGGGTATAGCCGCCACCCAGATGCCCAGCAGGATACTGGCTGCCGAGAACAAAAAGCCGGCAGCAAATGCCTGCTTATTTTTTACAAATGCAATGGTGTTTTCCAGCATGAAATCACTTTTTCTCCAGCAGCCACCACCATCGCTTGCGGGGCTTTACTGTATAATTTCCTCGTATATAAGTGATGATATGCCGCATGGCAGCATCAATATCATCTGTCAATAATACAAGCGATAAATCTTCCCGCGAAATAGTTCCCCGCTGTGCCATATGCTCCAGCATTTCCCACAATTCTTTGTAGTAATCCGTACCGAATAATACAATGGGGAACCGGGTGATGGTTCTTGTTTGCACCAGCGTAAGCGTTTCAAAAAACTCATCCATGGTGCCAAAGCCGCCCGGCATGATAATAAATGCATAAGAATACTTAGTAAGTAACACTTTTCTTACAAAAAAATGTTCAAACGTGATAGACCGGTGCAGGTACGGATTGGGTTTTTGTTCAAATGGTAATTGAATATTGCACCCGATGGAAGATCCGCCGTTTTCGAATGCACCCCGGTTGGCCGCTTCCATAATACCCGGCCCGCCGCCGGTCATAGTAGTAAATCCCAGCGCCGCTATTCGCTTTCCGAATTCGCGGGCTGATACGTAATAGGTATTATTTTCTTCAAACCTTGCCGAGCCAAATACAGTAATGCAGGGCCCGGCAAAATGCAGGGTGCGAAATCCTTTTATAAACTGCCTGACTACGCGGAAAGTAAATAGCAATTCGTATCCCCTGCTTTTGGGGCCTTCGAGATATACATGTTTTTTTGCCGGGATAATGCGCTCCGTTTTTTGCATAAAGCATAAATATTATAAGTGCCGGCAATAAAAATAAACAAAACCATGCAATAGGATTAAATGTAAATAGTAACTTACCGGGTCAAACAAAAAAGCGATGCGCATCATTTCATACAACGTTAACGGAATCAGGGCGGCGATCAATAAAGGATTTATGGACTGGTTGAAAACAAATCCTGCCGATGTAATCTGTGTGCAGGAAACAAAAGCGCAAAAGGAAAATGTTGATCATAGTGTTTTTAACAACCTCGGCTATCACGACTACTGGTTCAGCGCACAAAAAAAGGGCTATAGTGGTGTTGCCGTGTTCACTAAAATAAGGCCGGAAAAAGTAGAGTATGGCAACGGGCATAATGAAAGCGATGACGAAGGCCGTGTGCTGCAGATGGATTTTAAAGACGTACGGCTCATCAATGCGTATTTTCCAAGCGGTACCAGCGGCGATGAGCGACAGCAGTTCAAATACAAGTGGCTGGATGAATTCTTTGTTTATCTGGAAAAACTGAAGAAAAAATACCCGAAAATTATTTTGTGCGGCGATTATAATATTGCGCATAAGGAAATTGATATACACGATCCGAAAGGAAATAAAAACTCATCCGGCTTTTTACCCGAAGAACGGGAATGGATGACTAAATTTTTCAACAGCGGGTGGGTTGATACGTTCCGTATGTTTCATCCCGAACCGCACCGTTATAGCTGGTGGAGCCAGCGCTTTCCCAGTGTACGGTTACAAAATAAAGGCTGGCGCATCGATTATATAAATGTGACGGAGCCGCTTAAAAAGCAGTTAAAAGATGCTGAAATTTTCCCGGATGTGAAGCATTCTGATCATTGCCCGGTATATCTGGAAATAAAATTATAATGGGATTGCCGTTTTTACTCTCTGATTTCCCTGATCACTTTATCTACAATTTTTTCGTCATAGCCTTCAAAAACCCGAATTAATATTCCGGTTCTGTCAACAGCAATGAAACCGGTGTAAGCTCTGCCTAAATACTTAAGACTTTTATTATAACCGCAATCATACTTTCTGGCTGTCAAAAACCGGGCTCTTTTGTGTTGGGTTTAGATTGATTTGGAAGCAGATTTCATTCTACAATGCAACAATTTGCAAAAAGGAAAAAATTGAATTGATAAAGTCCGGTACAGAAAGAGCTTTTCAAAAGTTCTTCAGCTGATATTTATTTGGGATAATCCTCTTCATTTTTTGTTTAGCATTAATTCTAAACCGCATATCTTTTCAGCTATGGAACCGAACCCTTGCAAAGTCATTGGCCAAAATATTAAACTTCAAAGAGAGCCCGGAAGCATCAGGCAAAAATGAGCCGGACAGAATACGCCGAGTGCCACGAACTTACGTAAGCAGTATTAAAAGAATTGCATTTTGAACGGAAATGATTTGAGTAAAAAAATCACCTTCAGGGATGCCTGATAATTTTTTTCATTCAATGATCAGTCCGATTTTTGTGTTGCATGATTATCTACAACGTCACCATTAAAATTAATCATTCCATAGTGACAGAATGGTTATCCTGGATGAACCAGGAACACATCCCGGAAATGATTGCTACCGGATGTTTTACCCACGCCACTTTTTTGCAACTGCTGGAAACCGATGAAAGCGAGGGGCTGACCTTTGCCGTGCAATATCATGCAAAAAGCAAAAGTGATTATAACCGGTATATAGAAAACTATGCGCCGGTGATGAGAAAAAAATCAACAGACCGGTGGGGCGATCAATTTATTGCCTTCCGTACGGTGATGCAGATTGTGCAATGATTGTGGAAAACACTTCAGTTTACGATAAGGCCAAAACCTTGTCTGTAGCGGATTTCAGAAAATTTTTCTGTGCTAAACTTTTCCGGAAAAAAGTTTTGCCGGAATGGAAAAGCGTCTAAATTTGTCCCCCTTACAAAACGCTAAAAAAATACACTATGAACAAAGCTGAATTGATCAACAAAATTGCCGATGATGCGGGTATTACCAAAACACAAGCCAACGCCTCGCTGGATTCGTTTATAGATGCAGTAACCAAAAGCCTGAAAAGCGGTGGTAAAGTTACTTTGGTAGGCTTCGGCACTTTTACCGTATCAAAAAGAGCTGCCCGTAACGGCCGCAACCCGCAAACCGGCGAAGTAATTAAGATTAAAGCAAGAAAAGTGGCCCGTTTCAAAGCCGGAAAAGAATTAGCCGCCAAACTGTAATTGTCATTTTACACCCAAAGGGCCCGGCAGATACCGGTGAAATACCAAAGTAATACCGGGCTCTCTTTAATTTTTATTATCCAAAACATTGAATAAATGGGAAGAGGCGATAAAAAAACTAAAAAAGGAAAAATTTTTAAGGGAAGTTTTGGCAAAAGTCGTCCACGGAAAAAGACAAAAAAGAAGAAGTGAAGAAAGTGAGCTGATTAGTGAACGGGCAGTTGCGTGTAAAAAACCTATTTTGTGCTTATCTTATATACCCACGCATTCGGCGGTTAAAATTATTGCCATAGGGTATGTCCTTGATGTACATTTCCGGTTGGCGTGTTATTTTTTGCTTATGGCCCTTTCACGATAACCAATCAGGCATTCTCAACCAGCTAAGGAGCCAGTCTTTCCATAATCCATTGCCCGTTATCCTGCAGTGTATATTGCAACCTGTCGTGCAGGCGGCTAGCCCGGCCCTGCCAGAATTCAAAAATCACCGGCTTTACCAGGTAACCGCCCCAGTGTGAGGGCCGTTTTATTTCTGATCCTTTCAGTTCGTTTTCTTTTTTCCGAAATTCATTATCCAGCCACTCCCTGCTTTCAATTACACTGCTTTGCGGCGAAACAATCGCTCCTATCCGGCTGCCTTCGGGCCGCGAATCAAAATAATCGTCACTTTCTTTTGAGCTGATTTTTTGTACTATTCCCGTTATGCGTACCTGCCGTTCCAGTTCTTTCCAGAAAAAGGAAAGGCAGGCTTTGGGATTCTCTTGCAGCTGCTTTGCTTTGTAGCTATTATAATTGGTAAAAAAAATAAATCCCCGGTCATCAAAGCCTTTTAACAACACTACTCTTGCAGAAGGCAGTGCATCGAGCGAAGCGGTAGAAAGCGTCATTGCATTCACTTCATCAATCCCTGCCTTCACAGCCTGCTGCCACCAGGCAGAGAACTGCTTCATTGGGTCGGGGTGGGCAGTAGTTTCATGTAATTTTTCTAAAGAATATTCTTTCCTGATCCTGGTTATATTATCCATACCATCCGTTTTACAAAAGCAAAGGTACTATCAACCTGCGGCAGGCAGAAATGAAAACGGCCGTAAACAGGTTTTTGAAAAGTTTGCCATCCGCCGGCTTTAGCTGTTCTCTTTGCGACGCCGCAGTTCATCGCGTTCTTCAGAAATAATATTGAGCATGCTTTCCAGTTCGCCTATTCTGCGTATCTGGCTTTCCAGTTTCTTATTCGCTTCCGACATGTGCTGAAGGTCATTATTGAGCTCTTCGAGGTAGGTAATCTTTTTTTGCAGCTGCTGCCGCTGAAAATTGGATTCTTTGAGTTTATCCTCAGTTTCTTTAAGGCGCGCCTGCATCTGCTGATTTTCGGCCGAAAGCGTATTCAGCCGGACCTTTGTTTCATCAAATTCACGGGTCATTTTATAATAAGCTTCTTTCAGATCCTCATATTCAATGCTCACCATTCTGGAAGAAGCCAGTTGCGATTCCAGTTTCTCAAGTTTTGACTGAAGCACATTAAATTCCGTGTAGGCATTGTCGAGCATCGAAGACATTTCTTTTGTAATCGTTTGCTTCTGATGAAAATGTGCCAGCTCCTGTTCTTTTTCGCGAATTATTGCCTGTAATTCTTCCAACTGATCAGACAGCCGTTCATTATCGCGAAGTATTTGCTGTTGTTTTTCTTCCGTTTGTCTGACCATATCAATTTGCTCCAGCAGGCGGTTGATTTTCTCATTATGTTCCAGGAGGCTGCTTTGCGCCTGGCTTAACTGGGCCAGATAATCGCCTGGGGCAGTAGCAGATATTGAAAGCTTCTGCGCTTCCGCATCGTTGCGCAGTTTTACAATTTGCCGCTTCAGTTCTTCGGTTTCCATTTTATATATTTTACTGTTTTCCTGAGCTTCAAAAAACCGCCGGTTGAGTTCTTCCACCTGTTTGTCCCGCTCTTCAATATCATTAAAGTATTTTCTTTTCCATTCATCGAGTGTTTTGGTCAGTTTCTGAATTTCAACAGGAGAATTTTTGAGGCTGCGGCGGCTGGTTATAAAGAAATGGATAGTCATTCCCAGAACGATTGCTCCGATGATCATCAAAATCAGCTCAAGAACAGGAAGGGTTAAAATAGCAGTGGCATACATATTCCCGTAAAGTTTTTGTCCCGCAAAGCCTGTTTGGGTAAAAACGGAGTCAAAGTAAAAAAAATACCAATGTCCCCGAAATCAGGCAGTTAAAAGTTCTTCACAGAAATAATACAAATTTTACCCGGTTACCAGGGTACCCACTTTCTCGCCGGTCACTACCTGCAGCAAGTTACCGGATTTGTTCATATTGAACACCACAATGGGGAGGTTATTTTCCATACAAAGGGTAAAAGCAGTCATATCCATCACACGCAGGTTTTTACTGATGCATTCACTGAAAGTGAGCTTGCTGAATTTTGTGGCTTTTGGGTCTTTTTCCGGATCGGAAGTGTAAATACCATCCACCCGAGTACCCTTTAGAATAACCTCTGCATTTATTTCGATGGCCCTGAGCGAGCCTGCTGTATCGGTTGTAAAATAGGGGTTGCCTGTACCTGCGCCAAAAATTACGACTCTGCCTTTTTCCAGATGACGGATAGCCCGGCGGCGTATGTACGGCTCTGCTATCTGTTCCATTTTAATGGCACTCATCAGCCGGGTATACACCCCCGTTCTTTCAAGCCCTGCCTGCAAAGCCATGCCGTTGATAACGGTTGCCAGCATTCCCATATAATCGCCATGTGCTCTTTCTATTCCTGTTTCCGCTTCGTTCATCCCCCTGTAAATATTACCCCCTCCTATCACTATGGCCACCTCTACGCCGATTTCGGTCAGTTGCTTAATATCGTTCGCATATTGGGATATGACAAGCGGATCGAGACCAAAATTCTTGTTGCCCATCAATGATTCGCCGGATAATTTAAGAAGAATGCGTTTATACTTTGGAAGCATGATTCGGATTACCTATTAAGAATATATTTGGCAGGGCGAAGATAGGAGAAAATAGTATTGAAGGCAGCCTGGGATTATACCCATTTGTTTTTATGCGCCAGCGTAATAATCTGCGCTTTTGAATTTACATGCAGTTTCTGATAAATATTGGCAATATGTTTTCTTACGGTCAATACACTGAGGTCAAGAACGGAAGCAATGCGTTTGGCATCCCATCCGTTTACGGTATGCTTCAGGATTTCATATTCCCGTTCCGTAAGGTTTTCTGGCAATGACTCACCGGCCTGCGTATTCGGTTTTATTGCAGGTGTATTGCTGAGCAGCTGCAATGCCTTCCGCGCAATGGCGGGGCTCATGGGGGCGCCACCCGATTCCATTACACTCTCAATAGATTCTTTTAATACGGAGGCCGGTTCGTGTTTTAATAAATATCCGGATGCCCCTGCCCGGATGGCTTCAAAAATTTTTTCATCATCGTCAAATACCGTAAGAACGATGAAATGAATATGCGGAAACAAGGTTTTTGCAATCCGAATGGTAGCCACTCCGTCTTTTTCGGGCATTTCCAGATCCATAAATACCACCTGGGGTAGTTTGTGATGCGGCAAACCCTGCAACTGTTCCAGAAAATCGTTCCCGTTCACAGAGGTAAATACAAGTTCGAGCTCGGGAAACAGTTTTATTTTCTGCAGAAAAGTGTTTCTGTTTACCTGATTATCTTCCGCCATTGCCACGATGAACGACATACAGCAATTTTAGAGAGTGTACATACGGTTTCCAATACTTAATTTGTAGTAGGCTCAATAATGACCTGTGTGCCCGATTCCGGATGTGTGTTGGATTTCCATAATATTTGCCAGCCCGCTTCGATGGCTCTTGCTTCCATATTGGAAAGACCATGACTGGTAGTGTTTGTCTTCGTTTTTTTTACAAACCCGATACCATTATCCTGAACGATGATTTTCCACGAGCTGCCGGAAGTAATCTTTACTTCTACCTGCGTACAGCGGCTGTGGCGGATGGCATTATTGATAGCCTCCTGTATAATCCGGAACAGGTGAAAAGCCTGTATGGGCTGCAGCCGGTGATCGTCATTAATATTCTCTTTTATATCAATAAGGATATCGGGATAGCTGGGCTGGATACGCTGTACAAAGACTTTTATCCGGTCGCTGATATTGGTAAGCGATAAAGTCTCTTTTTTTAAGGCCCAGATGGTATCGTTGAGCTGCGAAACAATGTCCCGCGAATTATTTCTTAATTCATTCAGGGCATTGTGGCTGTCCTGATCGGCCAGCGGCACTTTAATATTATCAAGGTTAGAGGCAATAGAAGCCGCATAGGCCCCGAGATTATCGTGCAGATCGGCGGCGATGCGTTTTCTTTCCTTTTCTTCAGCCTCCGACACTGCCTTTTCTGCCAGCCTTTTTTCTTCGGCAAGGGCCAGTTCCATTTTCATCTTCTGCTTGCGGCGGTAATTGCGAAAAATAAGATACCCGTATAAGGCCGCCAGGGCCGACAGGGCTATAGAGCCATAAAAAAGGTAATTTTTTTTTGTAATGTTGAGTTGTAGCTGAATGTTTTCTTTTTCCTTTCGCTGCAGTTCGTATTTCGCCTGAAGATCGGCCAGCGCTTCAGCGGAGTTTTTCTGGTATACCGAATCTTTCAGCGAAATGATCCGTTCAAGCGTTTCGGCATATTGGGCATTATTACCCATTGCCTTGTAGTTTTCGGCCAGTGCGCCGTACAGAAAAAAAAGCTTTGTTTCTATTTTATATTGATTGGCAATTTCAATCCCTTCTTTACAAACGGCTATTCCTTTTTCCGGTTCCTTGTTATTGGCATAATACAGGCCCAGTTGAGCCATGTCGGAAACAATATAAAACGGATCGCCGATCAGTTTGCGGATCGCCACTGCTTCTTCCAGCGCCGCCTGCGCTTTTTGCGACTGGCCCGATCGTACAAATAACTGCGCCTGAATGGCCAGCGAATTGGAAAGTGCAAAAAGATTTTGATGCTTTCTTGAGTACTCCACCGCCTTATTTATGAAATAGAAGGCCGAGTCTTCTTTGTTCAGTCCCCTGTAGTTGATCGCCAGATTGGCAAAAAGAATACTGTATTTTTCGTGCAGCAGAATGTTATTCGTTGTTCTCAACGCCTTTAAATGCCAGGAGAGGGCTTCCTCCGTTTGTCCCAGTTCAAGATAAGCCCACCCGATCAGCGTCTTACCCATCATTTGCAGCAGCGTATCTTTTCCCTGCTCGGCCAGTGTAATCACTTTATAGCCCATATCAATCGCATCTTTGTACTGATTCTTTCGCATAAAACATCTGCCCTTCTGATTCAGCACTTTGGCCTCAAGAACAGGGTTTGTAATCCCGTCTGAAAGAATTTCCAGACATTCATCTGCCAGCTTCAGCGATGAGTCAATTAACCCTTTGTTGGTTAATGCATATGATTTATAAAACAGGGCCTCGGTTTCACCGGAAATATCATTGAGCTTCTGCGCCAGACTTTTTGCCTCCAGGGCATACTGTATCAGTGTGTCGGCATGCAGCGTGTATCCCTGATCACACAATACTAAAATGGCTTTCAGCCGGGCTTCGGGCGAAGCAGCCTGACGTACATTTTTTTTCAGGTTTTCGATAACCGGGGTTTGGCCTATTGAAGCTATCGCCGGAAATAAAATCAGAAAGAGTATATCTATCAGCCGCTTCAAAAAAATCAAGTTTCTGTAAATCTACTACAAATTAAGTATCAGCAAACGTGAGGTTTCACCACATAAACGGGTACTGTACTTCATATTAAGTATTGAGGCGGCGCTTTTCTAACCTGATTTTTGCGTCATGAAAATTATTAACTGCCTTACTCAGAATTTAAAGCCGAAAAAAGCATTCTTTATTGTTTTCTTTTTTACCGGCTGTATTACGGCAAAAAGCCAGATTACAACTGTATCGATGACATCCATTCGTAATCCATATGCAGCTAAACATTTAGCAAACCGGGGATTTAAAAAACCGGAGTTCATAAAAAGTATAAGTTCTGTTTGGACAGACCCTTCCGCAGCTGCCGGCCCTGCAAAAGAAAGATGGCTGATAGCGCTTAATTATTCCAAAGCATCGGGCGCCTTTCCCAAAGCCAACTATCCTTTTGCCGGAATATCCTATCGGATAGTTCCGAAAATGAGTGTCGGCGTAAGCGTTTACGAGTGGGTTGGTAGAAAATCATACCCTTCTGATAAATCAGTAAATTTTAGCAAAAGGAATAAAAAAATACATCATTCCTTTTCGGCAGCCGCCACTTATACTTTTAGCAAGAGTATTACTGCCGGAGCCACTGCAAATCTTCTGAAAGATAAATACTCAGCCGGCCAACTTACACTTGACCTCGGCATCGGTTATGATAAAGCGGCAAGGCTGTTCTCATCCCGGCTTATCCGCAACCAGCGGCTGCTGTTGCGCTCCGCATTTTGCAACATCAAAGTAAGCCACCGTACCGGGCAACACTATCATGACATGCCGGCTGTGATTAAAACTGCCGCTGCTTGGAGCTTTTCTGTTTCTTTAAAACAGGCATCCGCCGCCGGAAAGAAAATTATCAAACGTACTATGCAGGTCATCGATGTACGCCTGAGCGCCGTTCATCATCACTGGCTGGAAAAAGAAAATCACATTTATAATAAAAAGAGTTATCCGTCATTGGCCTGCATTGGAGCCGATGCAATCTTTTTTAAAATTGTATCGGTAAAAGCAGGTCATTACCGCCAGATAAAAAATACAAAAACCGGGGTGTACTGGGCTGCAGGTTTGCAGTTGCCGCTGCCACTGCCGCGAAACGGAAAAGCTGGCTCCGAATTAAAATTTGACATAACGACCCGGAATAATGCCGATATAATGGAAAGAAGCATCTGGCTGAAAAATCCCGCCGACTTTACAGACCGGGCCCTGTTTTATAATATCAGCTTCCGTTTAAACATCGGAAAATAGATCACACATCAAAAATGATCAGCCTGCCGCATCTGTATTTTCAACTTCAGCAATACTCCCATTCCGCAGTGAATGGTTTTTTATTTTAAGCCATCCGGCAATGTTCTTTAATACAGATTCATGCTACTACAAATTAGGTATTGTTATGGCTGCCCCCTGCTTCTACCTTGCACCTGTATTCATACTTCAATAATTAAACAACATTAAAAACAAATAAAAAACTACAACATGAGCACAACCATCGAAAGATATGTCATCAAGCACATATCGGGAAGCAAAACGAACCAGGTGGAAGAGTTTGATTTCGCCAAGCCCGAACTGACAATTGGCCGCGCAGCCGGAAGCGAAATACAATTTGACCCAGAGCGGGAGGTTATTGTAAGCCGCGAACACGGAAAGATCGTCAAGATCAGCTCCAACCCTCCCAAATTTGCCATTACCGACAACAACAGCCGGAATGGAATCTTTGTAAATAAAACAAGGGTAAAGGGAACGACAGAATTAAACCCGGGCGATGAAATACAATTAGGAAACAACGGTCCTATTTTCACTTTTGACATCTACCCCCGGCCGGCCGACATGATGATGGCTACCCGGGTAGTTGAAATTCCCACCACCATCAAACCTACAACCATTTCGGAAGTACAGGAAGTTGAAGTAGTGCCGGCCGCAGAGCCGGTAAAAACCGGATTGGGGAAACATACGGTAGAAAGAATGCTGGTAGCAGAAAGAAAAAAATCATTCAGCACAATGGCCTATGTGCTGGGTGGCCTTGTTCTGCTGCTGGGCGGCTTGGGGTTTGCCTTCAGGGATCAGTTGTTTGGTAAAAAACAAACTATTGTTCAAAACAACACCACCGTTGTTCAGGATTCAACCAACAAAAACAAAAAAACACCCGAACAGATAGCTAATGAAAATGAAGACCGAGTAGTGCATATTGAATTTTCGTGGGAACTGTATGACGCCAACAGAGGCGATCAGCTGTGGCATGAATATGTACAAGTGCGGGGGCAGGGTGGCCAGGCAAGATATGCCGGATTGTATATTCAGAATACCGATGGCCAGATTGAACCCTACCTCGATATCCAAAAAAATGTAAACGTAGGACTGCCTGTAGGCGGAAATAACAGCACCGGTTCAGGATTTGTGGTTTCGGCCGATGGTTATATTCTCACCAACCGGCACGTGGCCGCCACCTGGCACACGCGGCACGATGTTTTTCTTCCGGAGTTTGGTTTTCCGGGTCTTTTGGTGAACAGCCGAAAAGAAATAGTAAAAGACCAGCAGGGTAATCCGATACAGGTAATGCCCGGAGATATTTCAATATGGGTTCCTGCCGAAACCAAAATGCTGGGCGGAAGACCCGCCGGCTCCGGCAGCATACAGGGGCGCAATAAATACATCAATGTAGTATTTGCAGGAACCTCATTACGAAGACCCGTAATATCGGTTACCCCGTCGGATAATCATGATGTAGCGTTGATCCGGGCCGACATACCCCCCTCTTTAACACCGGTAAAAATGAAAGACAACTACGATGAGGTAAAACCCGGACAGTCAGTTACCGTAATGGGTTATCCCGGCATTGCGCCCGATCAGTATGTAGTTCGCTCATCAAAAGACCCCTTTAACCCCAGCCCGAAGGTTACTACGGTTCCAACGCCTACCGTTACCCCGGGCAGCATCGGAAGAATAATACCAGCCAGTTCTGAAACAGCAAAAACATTCAGCACATTCGGCGATTCATATCAGTTAACGATAAATGCTACGGGCAGTGGAAACAGCGGAGGACCCCTGTTTGATGATGAAGGTAATGTGATCGGGATCTATTATGCCGGAAAATCAAATGAACAGGGAACCCGGATTTCTTTTGCAGTTCCTATCAAATACGGCCTGGAAATGCTGGGGCTAAAAAAAGTAACTCCCCGCTAAACTCATAAAAACTGAAAACGAATAAACCTAATCCTGATTAGTAATACAAAGTCGCCCGGCAAATTACCACAAGATGAGATCAGCAAACGTACAATACAGTGAAGTTGCAGGTTACCGCCTGACCCGGCACATCGGGTCGGGCGGTATGGGCGATGTGTATAAAGCCTATCACAGTACGCTCAACCGGGAGGCTGCTGTAAAAATCCTGTATCAGAAAGAACTGGCCGACCGGTTTGAAAACGAAGCCTACATTCAGTCATCGGTCAATCATCCCAACATTGCACGGCTGTACGAATATGTTTCTTCCGGCGAAATGCACTGCATTGTGATGGAATATGTAGAAGGCGAATCGCTGGATTCTTATTTGCATAAGAAAGGAAAACTCTCCAGCGAAGAAACAGAAAAGATTCTGATACAGATTGCATCTGCACTTGCCTACCTGCACGAAAAAGACATCGTACACAGGGATATCAAACCACAGAATTTCAAAATTCAACCCGACGGCACCGTAAAAATGCTGGATTTTGGCATAGCCAAACACAAATATTCTCCCAAACTTACACAGCAGGGTTTTGTTGTAGGCACCACAGAATATATGGCTCCTGAACAATTCCAGGAGCAGGTACAAAAAAAATCAGACATCTGGAGCCTTGGTGTACTGGTTTATGAAATGCTTACCGGCTATCTGCCCTTTGAAGCTACGAACCCCATCAGCCTGCGGTCAAAAATTTCAAAAGGAACTTTTACCGATCCGAAAATACTTGTACCACTGATATCGGAGAAGCTGACAACCGTTATCGACAAAAGTCTTCGCATCAATCCGGCCAGCCGCCTGGCAGCCGATGAAATAGTAACCCTGCTTACCGGGAAAAAGCAAAGTCAGATAAAAAATAAAAAAAGCAGCCCTGATCAGAACAAGCATAAATTACCGCGAATCAATTTATCGCCACTTCAAAAGAAATTGACAGCGGGTGGCCTTTTTACGGCATTAATTATTGCAGCAATTTTTCTGTTTCGCACCCCCGGAGAGATACAACCATCTGAACCCGAAAAAAAAGAGGAAAAGAATGAGCAGGTGGCAGAAGCGCATAAAGTAATAATAAATGTACCCGGAATTGAAAATGCGGTATTGATTTTTCCGGATGGAAGAAAGGAGGCTGCTCCTTTTACCATTGAGGGAGATAACGGGGATAAAATCGATTTTACAATTCGTGCCGAAGGTTACGTGGATAAAAAAGTAGAGATTGAAATTAATCACCGGCGCAGTTCATATGCCTATAGTCTTGAAAAGATTAATAATTAGACCATGTTCAGCAAACTATTCAGACGAAAATCCAAAAAGGAAACCCAATCCGAAGTTATTGACTCCGGAAATGTAAAGGCAGTTGTACTTTCTGACCTCGGCAATATCCGAAAGAACAATGAAGACATGGGTATGTTTTTCCGCATAGCGGATGAAAACATTACCCGCGAAAAAGGATACCTGCTGATAGTAGCCGACGGTATGGGGGGGCATCAGGCCGGCGAAGTGGCCAGCAAAATGGCAGCAGAGATCATCAGCGAAGAGTATTTTAAACAAACCGGAAACGGCGGCATAGAAAAAAATCTTTACAGGGCTTTCACCGTTGCCAATAAAAAAATATTTGAATTATCCTCCGCCCGCAAATCGCTGCAGGGAATGGGCACCACCTGTACCGCCCTGGTAATAGCCGGAGACTCCGTTTACTATGCCCATGCCGGCGACAGCCGCGGCTATTTTCTGAAAAAAAATGTTATCACCCGCATTACACAGGATCACACTTATGTGCAGGAACTGGTAAACAAAGGAGAAATAACAGCAAAAGAAGCAGACACCCATCCGAAGCGAAACATACTTACCAATGCCATGGGTACCAAGCCTGACCTGCGGGTAGACACAGGCAAATGCGATCTCACTTTCGAAAAGAATGATCGGCTGCTGCTGTGCTCCGATGGTTTGTATGACTACCTCAGTGATGAGGAACTGGCCGAAATACTCAGCAAAATGCCGCTGCAGGAAGCCGCCGAGTATATGATAACGGAGTCGAAGAAAAGAGGCGGCCACGATAACCTCACGGTGGTACTGGCCGAAAAAACAGAAGCTATAAAAGAAACAACAACAAAAGAAACAAGGGACTTTGTTTTGCCCGTAACAAAAGAACACGACTTGCCATGATCGGACAACAAATACAGAACTATAAAATAACCTCTCATCTGGGCGAAGGAGGTATGGGAACCGTATACAGGGCAAACGACACTACCCTGGGCCGGGATGTTGCGCTGAAAATGCTTCATACCACACTCACCAGCCAGCCCCAGTTTCTGGAGCGGTTTAAAAAAGAAGCCCGGGTACTGGCGCAGTTGCTGCATCCGAATATAGCAGTGATCTACAATTTCATCGGACAAGACAGTAATCATTTCATGGTGATGGAGTACGTGGAGGGAAATAACCTTGATGCACTGCTCCGCAAGCAGAAACAACTTTCATATAAAATGGTTATCCCTGTTTTTCTGCAGGCGCTGGAAGGGCTTCATCATGCACATAAAAAAGGAATCTTTCACAGAGACATAAAACCCTCGAACCTGATACTTACCCCGGAAGGAATTGTAAAGCTGATGGATTTCGGAATAGCAAAAATCGCCGGCGAGCAGCGGATGACTCAGGTAAACCGCGTAGTAGGAACCATAGAATATATGGCCCCGGAGCTGATAGAAGGAAAAGATCCGTCTGTATCCTCTGATATTTATGCTGCCGGTGTAACGATGTATGAACTGCTGACCGGAAAACTTCCTTTTGAAAGCAATACAGATTACACCCTGATGCAGGAAATACTGAAGAAAAAACCCATTTCTGCCGAAAAGATAAACTCCTCGGTACCGAAAGCATTAAGCGATATTGTGATGAAAGCGCTGGAAAAAAAACCGGAAAACCGGTTTAAAGACGCCAAAACTTTTCAGCAGGCGATATCGGCTGCCTTTCCCGCACTAAGGGATATTGATATCAATGAAGCTGCAACAACGCCCCTTACCCAGGTGGCAGAAATGGTGACACAGCCAAAAGGAAAACTAAAATTACCGGCGCTGCAGCCCACAAGAACCGGAAGTATTACAAAACCCGCTTCACTGGTTAGAACTATTCAGCAGAAAGTTCTGACCAAAGAAAAAAGACCCCTCCTCTTTCTTCTCTCCTCGGTTGTTGTTGTTTCAATTGTTTTGCTCTCACTTTTATCCGGCAGAGGCAGCACTAAACTGGCCGACAATCAAAGTCAGCAGCAAAAAGATAGTACAACAATAATTGGCAACGAGGTAAGCCCGGTGACGGAAAATAACAATAACAGCGGAAATGACAAGCCCGGCCCCGCACCCCATAATAACATCATTATAATACCCGGAACCAATCCCGAAAAACCAAAAGAAGAAGACAAAAAGAAAAAAGAAGAAAACAATAACAATCCGGTTCCAAAAGACGATAAAAAGGAACAGACAGATAATCCCAAACCGGTAAACGAAGATGATAAAAAAGAGGTGGTCACAGACAATAAAGAAAAAGAGAATAAGGATAATAAGGATAATAAAGAGAATAAAGAAGATAAAAATAATGCACAGGAAAACAGGCGAACACTTAAATCCATTCAGCTGAATTCAAAACTGGAAGTAGGATTATACCTGAAAGATCCTATAAATGCAGCAACTGCCGAAGCAGGACAAACCCTGTTTTTTAACGTTACCAACCCCGTTTTTTATAATGGAGAAATGATTATTGAAAAAGGCGCAACTGCCACCGGGCGCATAAAAAGCATTAATAATAAAAAGATAAGCATCGTATTAAGCAACGTTACAAGCGCTGCCGGGCAGCGAATTCCATTTCAGACCATCGAACTCAGCGGCCGGCTGGAAGAGATACTGGCTACCCGCAACTATTCGGGAGTATTACAAAAAGGTGTTACCGTTAGTTATTATTAAAAAACAAATCAAAACAACAATATGAAAAAGACAATTCTGTTTTTCCTTCTTCTGGCATCGGCCAGTGTATACGGGCAGGGCGAAGTTCGCCAGCGGTCCACCACCAAAGGCCTGAATGCATCGGCGCAGATGCACGTGCTGGGTTGGGCTTCTACTTATTTTCTTTATCTCGATAAAAATTCACCCACCGGTTTTGGTGGCGGTTTATGGGTGGGGTATGGAGTTACAGAACTGATAGAACCCTATCTGTCGTACAACTTTACAGGAATGGGCACTTCAGATATCGATGCACAAGGGTTTAAAATGAGTCATTTTGATGCCGGTGTCAGAATCAATCTCGCCGGAACGGTTCATCCCGTTCGGCCTTATCTGCAGGCCGGTTACACTTATCTGAAAGGAACGGTAGATCAGGTAATCAATGGAAGCCAGTATGACGATGTGGAGTTTTACGGTGGAAAGCCGCACCTTGGCGGAGGCCTGCGTTATTTTCTGAAAATACCTGTTGCCGTTTTTGCCGATGGAATATTTACCGTAGGTAAGAAATCAAAAACAAGATTAAACGGATCCGAAATTCCCGACGAACCGGATGTAACCACCTTCCGCATCAATATCGGAATCAGCCTCAATCTGGCTGGTTTGGCTGAAAAATAAATAAAAGCCATTCTTTTCCTTGAGTTCCCATGGGGGAAGCAAAGCCTGAGGTATCGGTTTCCTCATGTTGTAGGTTGAACAACAGCCGTACCAGTTTTGGTACGGCTTATTATTTATTCATGAAAATGGTTTGGGTAATTCTCACTTTGCAAAAAATAAAAAAAGGAGCCGGAGCTCCCAGATTACTTATTACTAAATAAAGGATTTATCCCAATGCCACTCTTTTGAAGGATAATACTTTCACATCACCGGCTTCCTTCAGATACTGTTCAACGGTTTTGCTTCCGTCTTTCACAAATACCTGAGCGGTTAATGTATTTTCTTTAAAGAAAGCTCCCATTTTGCCTTCCGCAATTTTTGCCAGCATTTCATCGGGCTTGCCGGCCATTTTGGGATCCTGCTTCATGACCTCCATGATGATATCTTTCTCGCGGGCAATAACATCGGCAGGTACTGATGCTGCATCAACGGCCACGGGGTTCAGTGCAGCAATTTGCATGGCTACATCTTTGCCGGCTTCCGGTGCTTGTTTGTCTAATCCTACCAGTACACCAATGCGGTAAGCGCCGTGTATGTAAGAAGCTACATAAGGGGCATCAATTCTTTCAAATTTTGTCACACCGATTTTTTCTCCGATAGAAGCCAGTTTATCATTTACCAGTTCGGCTACAGTGGCATTACCGGCTTTGGTATTCATCAGTTCATCCAGCGAATGAACATTATTGGCAATGGCTGCTTCAGCAATGGTTTGGCCAAAGGCAACAAAATCTGCATTTTTGGAAACGAAATCCGTTTCGCAGCTTACGCATACCACAATTCCTGTTTTGTTATCGGCAGTGGTTTTGGCTATTACTACGCCTTCTTTTGCTTCCCGGTCGCTTCTTTTGGCAGCCACTTTCTGACCTTGCTTACGAAGCCAGTCAATAGCTGCTTCAAAATCGCCATTGGTTTCCGTAAGGGCTTTACGGCAATCCATCATACCTGCGCCGGTCATTTGGCGCAGCTTATTAATATCCTGTGCGCTTATTGTAACTGTTGACATGTGTGAGCTTTAAAAGGTTTTAGATTGAATAAAATCATTCTGTTTTTATTTCCTATTACCGGGCAGGCCTTCTTGTTCCGCCTCCGGCAGTACGGCGTCGCTGGCCGGCGGCGCCGCGGCTTCTTGCCCCACGTCCGCCTTCCGCTTCGGCCTCGGCCATCAGCCTGGCTGCTTTCTTTTCTTTTTCATCGTCGGTCATTTCTTCGGTTTCTTCCTCTTTGGCCGCCTGCCGTTCGGCAAGCCCTTCTGCAATAGCCGCTGTAATGTAATTGGTGATGATGGCGATTGATTTGGTTGCATCATCGTTGGCAGGTACTGCAAAATCCACTTTGTTGGGATCGCAGTTGGTGTCTACCACACCGAATGTTGTAATGCCCAACCTTCTTGCCTCGGCCAGGGCAATGTGCTCATGACCGATATCAACAATAAACAATGCAGCGGGTAAACGGCCCAGTTGCGAAATACCTCCCAGTACTTTTTCCATTTTATCACGGTCGCGGCTCAGCGTGAGTCGTTCTTTTTTGGTAATGCTGTCAAACGACCCGTCGCTCAGCATTTTTTCTATACTCTGCATTTTCTTTACACTCTTCCGAACCGTATTGAAATTGGTAAGCATCCCTCCCAGCCATCTTTCTGTAACAAAAGGCATATTTACTCGCTTCGCACATTCGCTTACGATATCTTTGGCCTGTTTTTTTGTACCGACAAAAAGGATTTTTTTACCGCTTTTGGCTATCTGCTTTAATGCCGATGCAGATTCCTGCAGGCACTCCGTGGTCTTGTTAAGGTCAATGATGTGAATGCCTTTCTTTTCAGCAAAGATGTAAGGCAGCATCTTGGGATTCCACTTCTTTTTTAGGTGGCCGAAATGAACACCTGCTTCGAGGAGCTGTTGCTGTAATGAAGTGTTATTTTCCATCTTGTGATTTTTGTAGTATTATTATTTTGTATGATACTGAAAACAGACACAGCATAAATGGCCTGTGTCTGTTACAAACAACGTTTAACGCTTACTGAACTGGAAGCTCTTTCTTGCTTTTTTGTATCCAAACTTTTTGCGTTCTACAGAACGCGGATCCCGCTTCAGCAAGCCGGCTGCTTTCAATGCCGGACGAAACTCCGGATTGATTTCCAGCAACACACGGGCAATGCCCAGCATGGCCGATTCTGCCTGTCCTTTTACACCGCCACCGGTGGCATTGATTTTTACATCATACTTTCCCAAAACATCCACCGTTCTGAGCGGACGCTCTACCTGATTTTGCAGGTAGACAAGGGGAAAATATACTTTATAATCTTTGTCATTTACCGTAATCCGGCCTTCCCCTTTTGAAATAAATACACGGGTGACTGCCTCTTTACGGCGACCCACACCATTTTTTTGCTTTTCCATCACTTATCGTATTTGGAATTTAGAATTTTAATTTCAGAACTTAAGTTCTTTGGGCTGTTGTGCACCATGCGGATGCTCCGCACCTTCGTACACAAACAGTTTTTTGAACATCTTTCGGCCCAGCCGGTTCTTCGGAAGCATGCCTTTCACCGCTCTTTCGATCACTGCCACCGGGCGGCGTTTTAATAAACTTCCTGCCGTTTCCTCTTTTCTTCCGCCGGGATAGCCACTGAAAGTATCATATATTTTATCTTCCAGTTTGTTTCCGGTGAATTTTACTTTTCCGGCATTAATTACAATGACATAGTCGCCGCAATCAACGTGAGGTGTGTAGTATGCTTTGTTTTTACCGCGAAGTACCGCGGCAATCCTGGCACACATACGCCCTACGGTTTGATTGGTACCGTCTACAATGTACCAGGTACGCTGTACGGTAGCCGCGTTCGCATGCTTGGTTGTGAAATGTAGTTTGCTCATTTACTTCTTTTTTAAATTTTCTGCCGCCATCCCGGCAGGTTAATTTTTGGGAGCGCAAAGATAGGTTTGTGACAACCGGACTACCAAAAATAGAAGAGGTTATTTTTATCGCACCTTTATAAAAAATTGATTTTCAGTAAAAATTTTGACCTGAATTAATTGTTTCCCCTCTCCATAAAAGCGTAATTGTATTTTTCCGGAACCTAAAAAACAGAACTACCTACATTTAATAAACAAATATTGTGAATGAACACTCACCATCTTGGACGAACCACCTTTGGCAACCCGGCCAATGCCGGCAATCTTATGTCTGTTGAAGAAGCAAATGAACTACTCAGTGAATGGGTGCTGAACGAGCGGCTCCGGCTGCATATGCGGCAGGTAGCCGCGGTGATGAAAGCATGGGCTATTGAAAAAGAAAATGCGGATGAGCAAACAGCGCTGAAATGGGAACTGGCCGGTTTGCTGCACGATGCCGACTGGGAAAAACACCCCGATGATCATTGTCGCATCATTATCGAAGAACTGGAGCGAAGGAATATTGATCCCGATATAATCCGTTGCATCGCTTCGCATGGCCCAAATTATTTCGGGGTGCAGCCGGAAAGTTCCATGGATAAAATGATTTATGTATTTGATGAACTGAGCGGGCTTATACATGCATATAGCCTGATGCGGCCCGAAGGATATGCCGGCATGGAAGTAAAAGGAGTAAAGAAACGCCTGAAAGAAAAAAGCTTTGCCGCCAACGTAAACCGGGATGAAATTGCAGATGCCGTTTCAAGAATTAATACTCCGCTGGAAGACATTATTCAGTTTATTATTGACAAGCAAAAAGATGTGAAATAGGCGCTTTCTGCAATCGTTTGCAGTTAAATAACCGGTTTTCTGAAGCCATAGTTAAATTTATCGGTTTACCTTACCCTTGCAGTTAACGATAGCTTATGGCCATATCAAAACCAAAACTCAGCTTTTGGCAAATCATCAACATGAATGTCGGTTTCTTCGGCATTCAGTACAGTTTCGGTTTACAGCAAAGCGCTGTAAACCCTATCTATGATTTTCTGGGAGCGAAACCCGAAGAGATACCTATATTAAATCTTGCGGGACCATTAACAGGATTAATCATTCAGCCTATTATCGGCGCCCTGAGCGATAAAACCTGGCACCCGCGGTTTGGCAGAAGAAAGCCGTATTTTTTTATCGGCGCTGTATTATGCAGCATTGCACTGTTTTTATTTCCTTATAGTTCGGAGTTGTGGATGGCAGTTGGTTTGTTATGGATACTGGATGTAGGCAACAATACGGCTATGGAACCTTACCGGGCGTTTATAGCTGATAAATTAGATGCCAGTCAGCAACCCACAGGATTCCAGGCTCAAAGCTTTTTTACAGGTTTTGGTCAAACGTTGGCGAATGTTTCACTTTTTATTTTTCCTGCGATTATTTTAGGCTATACCGGTAAAATTCCCAACTGGGTTTTTGCTTCTTTTATTATCGGCGCCGTTTGTTCAATAGGGTCGGTACTCTGGAGCATGAAAACTACTCCTGAAATTCCGCCAACAGAAGAAGAACTGGCATTAATAAAAAAAAGAAACGAAGGAATGCCGCATCCTTTTATTCAATTCTTTTTATCCATAATTACAACAGTGGCTGCTTACCTTATTTTGGCAATTCTTCTTATCCCTTCTATTCTCAGTGGCGGACGCATTATCAAAAATTTGCTGGAATACACGAAAAAACACCCTTCGCTGAAAATTGCTTTTGCACAAAATATTGAAATTATAGAAGCCATTTCTGATATGCCCAGAGTAATGTGGCAACTGGCGCTGGTTTATCTTTTTCAATGGTATGCGCTTTTTTGTTATTGGCAAAACAGCTCCAAAAGCATTGGCTTATCCGTATACAATACCACTCCTGAGAATAAAGAAATATATGAAAAGGCGGTAAGTCTTGCCGGTTTGGTTAATGGCTGGTACAATGTAGTTACATTTCTCAGCGCTTTTGCTTTAGTAGGATTTGCCCGGAAGTATAGCCCTAAATGGGTACACTTTGTATGTCTTGTTCTGGCGGGCATTGGCTTTATTATATTTCCGCATATTGAAAACAAAACCTTTCTGTTCTTCGCCATCACGGGATTCGGCATTGGATGGGCCAGCATGATGGGCATCCCCTACCTGATGGTAGTAAATCAAATTCCGAAAGAACGTTACGGTGTTTATATGGGCATTATTAATATGATGATTGTAATACCGATGTTTCTTCAAACCATCACTTTTGGGTATGTACTGAAACACTTTTTAAATAACAATCCGGGAAATGCCATCCTGTTTGCCGGTATTTTGCTGCTGACAGCAGCATTCTTCACCACATTGTTAAAAGTAAAAAAACCGGTTGGTGATATTCAGTTACCGGCTGCTCCTCCCGGCCACTAAATATTTTTGATATGTTCCGTTTAAATAAAACACGTGTCGTTTTTTTTATTGTTTTGCTGAGCTTTTCCTGCAAAGAGAAAACAACGACTGCTGAAAGCAGGAATGAAACAACTGCCGAAAAAAAATGGTGGAAAGAAGCCGTTGTTTACCAGATTTATCCAAGAAGCTTCAAAGACAGCGATGGTGACGGCATTGGCGATCTGAAGGGAATCATTTCGAAACTGGATTATATCAAAAGCCTTGGCATTGATGCCGTCTGGCTCAACCCCATTTTTGAATCACCCAATAAAGATAACGGATATGATATCAGCGATTACCAGAACATCATGAAGCAATTTGGCACCATGCAGGATTTTGATTCATTAATGAAAGGATTTAAAGAGCGGGGTATAAAAGTGATGCTGGATATGGTGCTGAACCATTGCAGCAATGAACATAAATGGTTCAAAGAAGCAAGCAAATCCAGAAGCAGTCCATATTATAATTACTTTCACTGGTGGCCTGCCGAAAAAGGCGAACCTCCCTACCGCTTCAGCATTTTTGATGAAAAGGGTTATGGCTGGGAATTTAATAAACCAACTAACTCATATTATCTGCATTACTTTGGCGATTTTCAGCCCGATCTCAATTGGGAAAATCCGCAACTGCGGCAAGATCTTTATAAAATGATGCGCTACTGGTGCGATAAAGGTGTGGATGGTTTTCGTATGGATGCATTGGCATTTATCTCAAAAGATACCACATGGCCGCCACTTCCGAAAGAATACAATGGTAACTGGACATTGTATTATGCCAGCGGACCGCATTTGCATGATTACATACAGGAGATGAACAGCGAAGTATTGAGTAAATACGATCTGGCCACTGTTGCAGAAGCGATGGGCGATATACCAAGAGTAAAAAAATTTGTAGACGAAGACAGAAAGGAACTCAATATGGCTTACAATTTCGAAGCCATTGATTTTGGCTACCTGCCCGGTGAATATAAAATGCCTGACCCGAAAGGATATGATTTTGTAAAATGGAAAAGCATTTATGCCAAATGGGACAGCGCCTTTACAGATAAAGGATGGGGCACAATGTATCTTGGCAATCATGACCAGCCGCGGATGCTCACCCGCTGGGGAAATGATGCGCCGGAGTTCCGGGATTATTCATCGAAACTGCTCACCACGTTCATACTTAGTATGAGAGGCACTCCTTATTATTATTTTGGAGATGAAATAGGAATGAGTAATATTAAATTTGACCGGGTAGAGCAATACAATGACGTAGAACTGCTCACCAATTATGAACAGGTAAAAGCCAGGGGAGGAGATTTAAAGCGTTTTCTGGAAGGAATGAAAATATCCAGCCGTGATAATGGAAGAACTCCGATGCAATGGGATACAACTGCCAATGGAGGTTTCAGCAGTGGCAAACCCTGGTTGCCGGTAAACGGAAATTATAAAGCCATTAATGTTGCCGCTCAGGAAGGCGATCCCAATAGTTGCCTCAATTATTTCCGTAAAATGATAAAGCTGCGCCAGGATAACGAAGCGCTGATCTATGGAAAATTTACATTGCTGGATAAAGAGAACCCCGATGTATTTGCTTATACAAGGGAACTAAACGGAAAGAAATTATTAGTGCTGCTAAACTTCAAAAGCAAAGCTGCGAAGACAAATACAGGTATAGATTTAGGCAAAGCAAAAGTGCTGATCAATAATTATTCTGCTGCTTCTGCTGATGGAACATTGAAACCATGGGAAGCTGTGATATATGAACTATAATTTTTTAATTTAAATTCCCCTTTAGGGGATAGGGGTATGGGAAAGACCCTTTGTATCGGCGAAGCATTAATAGATATGATTTGTACGGATAAAGGCAAATCTTTATCAGACGGCAGTCATTTTTTAAAAAAAGCCGGTGGCGCTCCTGCTAATGTAGCTGCAGCTATTGCAGCCCTGGGAGGTGATGTTTACTTATTAGCCAAAGTAGGCATTGATCCTTTTGGCAAACACCTGATTGATGTGATGCAGGAGTTTAATGTAAGCACCAAATGGATACTGCAGGATCCCGGTCATTTCACCACATTTGCTTTTGTATCATTGATGGAAAACGGTGAAAGAGATTTTTATTTTAACCGCGGAGCCGACGGGCAATTGAGTGCAAAAGATATTGAATCTATTGATCTGAAAGAATTTTCCATTGTGCATTTCGGATCAGCAACCGGTTTCTTACCTGGCCCGTTGCAGGCTGCTTACCAGAGATTGCTTCAGCTGTGTTTGCAGAATGACGTTTTCATCAGTTTTGATCCTAATTATCGCCATCTTCTTTTTCAAAATAATACGCAAGGTTTTATTAACCAGTCATGGAATTTTTTAAACAGATGCCATTTCTTTAAAGTAAGTGATGAAGAAGCCCTGCTTCTTACCGGCGGGGCCACACTCACTGATGCCGTTGATACTTTATTACAAAAAACAACTGCCGTCTTTGCTATCACGTTGGGTAAAGAAGGGACCATGCTGGGCATGAACGGTGAAACAGTCATCATTCCCAGCATTCCGGTAAAACCTGTGGACACCACCGGGGCAGGGGATGCTTTTGTAGGCGCAGTGCTTTACCAGTTGAATGCATATTCGTTAAACCAGATTCATCAGTTGCCCGTTACCAGATGGAAGGAAATAATACTCAATGCCAATAAAGCCGGGGCCAGAACATGCGAATACATGGGCGCCATGGAGGCTTTCAGGCACCTGAATACAGAAATCTTTAAATAGCTTTTGTTTAAAGTATGTATAGCCGGCATTTACACGATACTATAAATCTGCAGGTGCAAAAAAAGCAGCTCAGCATTGCAGAGGAAGACAACGGATTTTATGTCCGCTTATTAACCAACGTAGCCGAAATAAAAGAGCTGTATGACCAGTTATACGCTCACCTACCGGATGCAGAAGAAAAATTTACCTTGTTAACTGATACAATTATCTCGGCTTACCGCTGCCGGCCGCCGGTATTAAAAGAAAGAGATAAACAAAAGGATGAACATTGGTTTTTAAGTAACCAGATTGCAGGAATGAGTTTGTATGTAGACCGGTTTGCGGGCCATCTTAAAAAATTGCCGGATAAGCTGGACTATCTTCAGGAACTTGGGGTCAATTTTCTTCATCTGATGCCAATCTTTGAAAGCCCCGAAAACGAAAGCGATGGCGGCTATGCCGTATCCGATTTTAGAAATGTGGATCCGCGGTTTGGTACGCTTCAGGATCTGAAAGATCTCCAGCAAGAACTACAGCATCGCAGCATGTACCTTATGCTGGACATTGTATTAAATCATACCTCTCACCGCCATGAATGGGCAATGAGGGCCCGCAAGGGTGAAAAAAAATACCAGGATTATTATTATTTTTTTGATGACCGGTCGCTGCCTGACCGGTACGACCAAACGATGCCGGAAATATTTCCCGAAAGTGCACCAGGAAATTTTACTTATATAAAAGACTGTCATAAGTGGGTGATGACGGTATTTCACAACTATCAGTGGGATCTTAACTATTCCAATCCTATGGTGCTGGTAGAAATGCTCGACACGGTTTTCTTTTATGCAAACCTGGGCGTGGATGTACTGCGCATCGATGCCCCCGCTTTTATATGGAAACAGTTAGGAACTACATGCCAAAATTTACCACAGGCGCATAGCCTGCTGCAGTTAATAAAACTTTGTGTACAGATTTCAGCCCCGGGCATGGCACTGCTGGGCGAAGCAATTGTATCGCCTGCCGCAATAATGAAATATTTTGGTACCGGTAAATATGTTGCCCGCGAATGCGATTTTGCTTACAATGCAACTCATATGGCCCTGCAATGGGATGCGCTGGCCACAGGAGATACCCGGATAATGCTGGCAGCCCAGCATGTACTTTCACAAAAACCTTACGGTACATCGTGGATCACCTACACGCGTTGTCATGATGATATCGGGCTGGGTTATGATGATTATATGATAGAACAGGCGGGCTTCAATGCACATGAGCACAGAAAGTTTTTAAAGAATTATTTTTCGGGAAAATACAAAGGATCTCCGGCCAAAGGAGCGTTATTCTCTTTTAATCCGAAGACAGAGGATGCCCGGATCAGCGGTACACTGGCTTCGCTTTGCGGTCTTGAAACTGCAATCAGCAATGGGAAAAAAAATGAGATTGATCTGGCTATCCAAAAAATTCTGCTGATGCAGGCACATAGCTTTTTTATTGGTGGCATTCCCATGTTGTTTTATGGAGACGAAGCCGGTTATACCAACGATTACTCCTATCTCAGCGATTCCGGGAAAAACTATGATAACCGCTGGATGCACCGGCCGCTGATTGACTGGAACAAAAATGCACTGACATCAAAAAAAGGCACTATAGAAAACACTGTATATGAGTCTACAAAAAAACTGCTTCTCATCAGAAAAACCCTTTCTGTATTTGCCGATAAAAAAAATCTAACCTGGCTGACGCCGCATAATATTCATGTGGCGGGTTATATCCGGGCATGGGAAAATGACCGGGTGTATTGCCTTTTTAATTTCAGCAGCAAACCGCAGCGCCTGACCTGGTATGCATTTAAAGAGCATGGAGCTGTACCTGAAAAATTGTTTGATCACTGGAAGGGCAGAATGTTTACCATCGGAAAAGATCATGAATACCTCGATTTTGCCCCCTACGAATTTTTCTTACTGGAAGCTAAATATGCACAGTAAAAAATGTTTGAGGTATCAGTACCGGCCTGTTCCGGGATTAAAAGTGCTCCAGCTATGCCAGAACTCCTGGTAAGCAGGCAATGGCTTTAATGAAAATGCAGTGTCAATGCCTTTGCCGTCAATTCTGAACAGTTTGTTCCGGTATAACAGTGTGTCCCGACGAAGAATGAAAGTGTTGATAGGGTCCGGTCGTTCAAAAGCAAAAAAACTTTTATTATCCCCGGCCAGCACCAGCAGTACCGGTATTCCGCCTGCTGTATCGGCAATCATGCGTTTTGCTTTTAATTCATTCCAGTCATACGCTTTTTTGTACAATCCGGTTTTTATTCCTATCACCCATGATTTATCTTTCCAGGAAAGACTGTCTGTGCCGGTCAATTTCTTTTTGCTTTGTCCGTTTTCAAATTTCATAGTGCTATCATACGATTTTTCAAAAGCCGGATCGGCCTGCATGATGAGGGAGCCGGGATTTAATCTCAGCCATTCAGCCAACGAGGTTTGTGTGCAGAATACCTCGGGCAAAAATTGTCCTTTTAATTTTCCTGCTATTGCTTCGCCGCTTGCCTGGCGCCACCAGCTTTTTGTGGTTGCATCTTCCAGCATGGCATTAAAATGATCCATGCCCACCAGCCTGAACTTTTCATTTTTACCATTTACTACCGGCTCAAACACTCTCCCTGTTCTGCACACTGTGCAATACGTAACCATGACCGGCTTTCCGCCTACGGTATCCTGAATATGATGATGATAGCCTAAAAACTGAATGGGGTATGCTTTGGCTTCTCCGTTAATTGAAACTCCCAAAACCAGGCGTGCGGTATCAACTTTATTTTTCCCGGCATCGGCAAGCACTAATTGCTCCGGTTGCTTAAACATGGCATCTGCCGCCATTTTGAAGTTGGTCAGATAAACGATTGCCAGAAGAGTAACAAGCGGAAACAGCAATATCCATTTCCGATGCCATCTGGCTTTGAATAATCCCGCAACGATCATGAGTGCAAATAAGCAGCGAAAAACCCATCGCCATTTATGCAAAAAATAAGCTGCGTCAATGCTGTTCATTTGTTGGCTGCCGGGCATGGGCATAATGAAATAAACATTTGCTATTTCAAATAAAATCAAACCGATAAGACCAAACCAGAAAAGTTTTTTCATATTCACTCAATTAAAGGCGAACGGCAAGCGATACACTGAAATTCCTTCCATCAGACGGCCACACTCCCGGTCCGGGATAAAAGGTGGGTCGCTTGGTAAAATACTGTTTCCCGGTTACATTATTTACATTTAATCTTGCTTCCAGGCTGTTTGAAAACCGGAATGAGCCATTTATATCCAATATTCCGTAAGCAGGCACAAGGCCCACTGCACCCGTTGTTTCAGGCGGCTTAACCGTGTTTAACGCATCGGCAAAAGTTTCGCTGGTATAACTATATAAAAATGAAACAGCTGCTTTCTTATATCTTATTGAAGCGCCGTTGCGGGTAATAAGTTCCGGAACGCTTTCTACTTTATTTCCGTTCACACTGATGTTTGCATTGCCTGATTTTACAACGGCATTTTTATATCTTGCCTGTATAAATGCAGTGGAAGTAAAAGCGGATAACAGTATGCCTTTTCCGGCCAGCCAATCGGCCTGAAGAAATATTTCGGCACCCTTTGTAATTGAATTTCCAATATTGGTTCTGAAAGTGTAAAATGCTCCTGTGTTATCTGTTTGGGCCAGTGTGCCAAACCGATTATTGCTTTGCAATAAGAATCCGCTTATATCCCATTTTAAAAATTTCTTTTTGCCTCTGAACCCGACTTCTGCATTATACCCTTTTGTATCCTTAATGTTTGAGTCCACCTTTTCATACAGTGAAGCGGGAATAAGATCTTTAAAAATCATAGGCCTGTATGCTTGCGACCAGCCGGTATACCATTCCATATCCTCTTCCGGTTTATAAGAAATGCCGGCTCCAAACAAAGGAAATTTATGAATGATAGTTACCGGAACGGCATTATCCGGATAATAAATGATTGTTCCGCTAAGGTCGGTTTCGCCTATTTCCAGTCTGGCGCCAATATTTGCCGATAAATTATTCAGCAACCGGAATTTGTTTTCGGCAAACAGTGCCATGTTGATTGTTTTTAAATGTATGTCTCTCCCCCAGATTGGATCAACCAGCGTAAGATCATAATTACTGCCGGTTGTTCCTTTCCCCAATTGTGTGCGGTGAAGATCGTTATTCATATATTGAACGCCGGCAGCCAGCGTATTACGCCTTTTTCCCAGTAAGTATTCGTGCAGCAACCTCAATTCAACGGTATAACTGTTGAACCGGTCAATATCTACCTGTCTGTTGTTATACTGAAGCGTGTTGGCGTTGATGGTATCTTTTACATTAGCCGGTTTGTCCAGTTGAACACTGTTTCTTCTTCCCAAAACGGCCGATGTTATAAGTTGCAGTTTTGTTTGATACGTAAATTCCCAGTTTAGTGTTATGGACGGAATGCTGATGTCGGGGCTGAAGTAATTGCGTGAACGGGTAGCCTGCCGGGGGTTTGCATAGAACATACTGTCTGTAAGCGGACCGGGAATGCGATAAAGGTACTTCGACCGTGCCCATTCTGCCCGGATAGAAAACTTTGACGACTGATAGGTCAGGATAGCGGCCTGGGCTTCGGATTCTGTATGCTCATAGTCGCGGTAACCGTCTCTTGTTTTTTTATAAAAGTAGGTATAGTATTTAAATTTTCCCACCCTGCCGCCAATGGCATTGTAAGTGCTGAGAAGATTATACGATCCGGCCGTGCTGATGCTTTCAAAACCAATGGTACGGGTGGAGTCGGCCTCTTTGGTTATATAATTCAGCATACCGCCAAACTGGGCTCCATATTGAAGAGAACCGGTACCCCTTACCAGTTCAATTCGGCTAATGCTTTCCAGCGGCATGCTGTAATGACTGGCGGGATAACCATACATGTCCGAGTTGGTAATCATTCCGTCTTTTCTGGTATTGAATTCCCATCCTCTGTGGGGATCAAGACCCCGTGTTGAAATATTGATTTGGTTTCCTGCGCCGTCCATATCATACACAAACAGCCCGGGTATTTTTGCAAAAACCTGCCTTCCTGTTTTATTTGTTAAATCCGCAGGTATCTGTGAAAAGTCTATTACTTCAGTTTTCTTTCCGGAGAAAATATATGTTCCGTGTACGGCCGGAAGCGGCTTTAATGTATTTTGATTAAGAAAAGAAATTATAACGACGCTGTCAAGCGTACGGGCGCCGGCTACTGTATCGTTTTTAACGGGTTCCTGTGCAACAAGAAGAATCCGAAAAGTAAACAACAGAAATCCGAAGAAAAATATTTTTCTCATATTCTCTTTTATTAACCCCCACAGCTAAACAATCCCTCCTCCGTAGAAACGGAGGGGGATTTATTCTTTATGCTTGCTTTAAAGAATGTTCTTCTTATGTTTTACTCCGCACCATCCGTCTTTGCTCTTTGTACAGCGTAACTACCTACATTTCTGCCGACCTCAAGCCCTACTCCGCAATCGCTTTTGTTATAATGAAGCCCGCCCACAAATCGTGACCGGGCGGCTTCTTCCGCCATTGCTTTATAAGCAGCGGCTCTTTCCGGGATAATATGAGACAGTATAGTAGAGGCGGCTCCGCTAAAGGTTGAATGCCCGGATATATAGGACGGAAAATTAGGAACCCCGGTAAGTGTTTTAATTGCAGGGTTCATCTGACTGGGTCGCGGATTGAAATAATAGTATTTGGTGTCCCAGCATACTATTGCTGCGTCCATTTCTGCCATGCCAACCAATGCCATATTGCGTGCCCAGCGTACCTCGCTGAAATTTTTAGAGATAAAATCTTCTTTCGCTATTGCTACCCAATGGCCCGGCGGGGTATAGGTACCAACTCCGTCGGACCAAAAATGAACAATACGAATATTTTCACGGGTTACATTGGTTGTTTCTTTCAAAACCTCTTCCGTTTCTTTCTTCATTTCATTGCTTGATGTAGAAGGCGGCGGGCCGGGGCGAAGTGCAATAACGGTTAACGAATCAAAAAGAAATGGCTTCACTTTTCCAAACAGAGGCAGCATGGGAGGGCGACGGGGAACCTCAAGGCTGTACCAGGGTATTTCGCCCCTTGCAATAGCATCGTCTTCCATTTGCTTCCATTGAGCCGGATTGCCAGCAGCAGCTCCGGCTCTGTCGGTTCTGGCGCGGGCTACGAATTTTTGAGCCACCTGTTTGCCCAGCGTTTCTCCTGCCTCAATATCGCTGCGTACATTGGCTCCGGCAATCAATCTTGCACGTTTATGCTCTTCGGCTTTTTGCTGAATAAAATCCTGATCGCCGGGAAAAAGTAGTTTCATCATTTCTACCGAAGCCCCGGCTATCACCGCATCCTCGGACGGGTAAGAAGGAAGTTCCGATTTAGGAATCAGGACCTTCACTCTTGTATCCACATTATACGGCGCCGGGCGGTTGTACAATCTTTTGTAATGCCATGCAGCCACAAGTGCATCGTACTGCGCTGCCAGTACATATGCATAAGCTCTGGCAGCATAGGGCGGATTGGCAAAAGGAAACTGTGGATATGCCAGCGGATTATTCGGATCCGGGAAAGGATAAGTACCATCCTGATTTTGATAAGGAGGTAAATTGTGCCTGGCTACAAGTTCAAGCAATATTTCTGTCCAGCGAAGCACCGCTCCGGCACTCCAGTATTTGACAATCTTTTTTTCTTCAGAAGTTAACTCTGCCTGCCAGGCTTTTATTTCATTGATCTGCGCAGTGTAATCCGGCGTGTTGGTGGCAACCGGCGCAGGTACCGAAAACTCTGTGGGGCCTGTAAGTAATACGGGTTTCCATGTACCGGCATTCAAATCAATATTCGATGGATTAAGTGCGGGTATATTATCCGTTCTGCCCTCAATACTTTTATTACAGGCAACAATGAATGAAATCATTGCCGTAAGTATCATAACGGAGATGAAAATTATTTTTTTCATATCAATTTGTTTTTAATGATGAGGAGGTTGATTTTGATTTCCGGCCTAAATCCAGTGCATAAAATACGGCGCCGTAAACCGAGGTGGCTTGTCCCATATTTCTTCCTGCCACCGTACTATTTCCGCCAGCCACTAACGAAAGCGCAGGAACAGGTGGTATTACATACTTAAAATTTACTCCTGCTGTGGTTGCATTCATTCTGTTGCTGGGAAAAGGCATATTGTTTCGGGTGATATCGAAACCGCCTAATGTGGTCCAGTTGTTCAATACTGCTTCAGCAATAAAACGATGATTTCTGAAACCGGCTCTGAAATGGAAATTGGCCGCATCGGGCATTTGTACTTCATTTGTATAATGCATTTCAGTGGTATAATATGCTTCGCGGTCAATCTTTATATTATTCCGGTAAACATAGGCGGCAGAACCCGTGGCAAACAGGTTGCCTGCCTGGTAGTCAGCCATTACTTTTGCCGATAATGTTGTACTGCGCAGGCCAATGGAAAGCGGCAAAAAATCAGGCGTATAATCGCTCAAAGGAAACGACAGTCCTCCTATAGCGAACAGTGAAAATTTTCCATTTCCCATTTTTCGTTGCAATGGCCTCCACTTAACAAAGAGACTGAGATCCTGAATGCCCTTCATACCATGAAGTGTGCCGGCACTGGCTTTTGTCCATACATAAGGAACCGTTGCTATTACATTGATATTATCCTTAACGCCATAATTGGCACCGTACATTACCGATTGGGTAGAAACGGTACCAAGGTTTTGATTATTTCTTTTTAGTGCGCCTTCCCAGTAGTGATCCCATGAAGAATAAGTATACATGAATCCGTTACAGAATTGACCTTTATTCATCATGATGGCATCCATCTCTGTTTGAGCATATAAACAGGAAGCGGATAACAAAAGAATGAATACCGGCAACACCCTTTTTTTAAGAGTTGTTATACTTAACATGATTGTGTGTTTTGTTTGTTACAAAATGATTCTTTTAAAACCTGATACTCACGCCTGCATTGATAAGATAATCCGCAAAAGCGGCATCGCCCTGCACTTTTGTTCCCGTGTCGGCCGTTCTTAACTTATCCGAATAGCTTTGCGTCCGGTTGCGCTCAATAGCCACCGGCACCGATGCATACAGGCTTATTTTTTTCATCTGGTAACCAATTACCGGCTCGGCGGAAATCACATAGCCCGGTCTCCTGAAGCCCTTATCACCGCCAATAAGGTCGCTGCTGGGTATACATTCCATTCGTACACCTCCTGAAAAAGTAAACCGTTTAACCATGTAATTAATTCCGCCGCGAACCATATACTGATCGGGCACACTCATAGTGCTGGTAAAATATTTAATAGCAGTGGCCGAAGCAGTGCCGCCCCTGGAAGTGGAAACACCGTTTTGCTCCCGCGGATTAATCAGGTAATAAAAATTACCGTAGGCTCCGATCTGATGAGAGAAGTTATAATACCCGTTCAGTTCGGCAATGATTCCCGTGCCGCCATCACCCAGTTGAATAGACTGATCTACCGGGCCAAGTACCGAAGTGCTGTCGTTTCTGTAAAAATAATCCTGGTACTGGTAATCTCCGGTGGGCAGTTTCAATCCGATGCCTGCCTGTATGTTTCCTTTATGCGATTTGGCGGGATCAAGCAGCCAGCGGTAAACCACCATCCTCATATCTCCCAGGCCAAACGACTCCGTAGTGTTTCTTGCATTGGGGCTGGTGCTGCTGTTACCATAATGCTCATATAGAGAAGAACGAACGTTGGAAATAACCGGAACCGAAAGGGCGGCTGACCAATACTTATTAAAGATGCGTGTCAATGTAAAATCCCAGGAAAAATTATAGTTGATCACCTCTGTATTTTCATCGGTCCTGTGTTTTTGCTCCTCTTTACCTACAAAATGCTTATACGATCTGAAATACCTGTTATTAAAATTAAAAATCCACCCTTTGTCGTCCCCGGGTTTTGCAAGGCTGCAACTGTTGCCATTGCTGCGAATAGCTACGCAGCCCTGCGACTGTGCCTGAGATGCACCCATGACACAGCAAACTATAAATAGGCTTATTTGTAATATTGATTCTCGTTTCATAAAAAGCTTTGCGATTAAACATTATTGTTTTTTAAACCTGAGCCGGCTTACAATATATTCGCCGACTTTTCTACCATACTCCGTACTTACCAGGCACGAGTTATGAAAATGAATGCCGCCATAAAACCTTGCTAAATTATTTTCTTGGGCCGCATGCCGGAATGATTTGAACGAGCGGCTCCTGATGCCAAATTCCAGTTCAGTAGTGTCGGTGTATTCAAAGTTGTCTCCAAAAACGGATGTCAGCATTTCGGCTACAGTAGATGACGTAGTAGAATGACCGCAGGTGTATTCCGGAAACGGAGGCGTTTGCAGATAGGGTTTCCATTCGGTAATTCCCATATAGATATTAATAACCGTTTCGGGTCTTACGGCATTACTCCTGTATTTTTCATCCCAGCAATGTATAAACGAATCAAAAAGGCCAATGGCGGCAGCAGCATACGCATAGGTAGTGGCCGCAAAATCGAATTTCGCTTTTTGAGCGGCAATGCCCACCACGCCCATCCAGTGCCCCGGAGGTGAAAACTTTTTGGTGACGAACGTTACATGCCCCATAACATTCATTTTAAACGGATTGTCATCCCAGAAGTCGGCTATGTGTTTTTGTTCTTCGGTAAGCGAATCACCCGCGTTTTTTACTGCCATTACCTCTTTGTAATATTTGCTGTTTTTGTTCTTTATATCAAAGGGAGGTGGCGGCGGCGGAACAAACTGGTCGGCGCTGTCCAGTACCAATGTTCTTATTTCTCTCCAGTGCGGCTCGGCAGCATCCATATAAGCTGGCGGTGTAGGTATCCACCTGCCGGGTGTACTATCCACATTGTACTTGGGGTAACTTCTTGTTTGCGCATAATTATCTTTCCTGCTCCAGGCCATAATTACCGCTGAGATGGTATCGGCAAAAGCAATGCTGTTTTTATACACTGCCGAAGGCATACCATGATCTCTGGCCAGATCCTTCAGGCTGTCCGTATAATACTCCATACTGCCGGCCGGAAACGTAACAGCTTCTCCCAATTTGCAGTAAGACAGCAGCGCCGCAAACTCAAAGTCAATTTCTTTACCTGCTTCCGGCTTTGGCACATAGTCCAGCCCGTTCAGTTGCCCGGCCAGTGAATAATACTTGTCCGGGTTGCCCGCCGCCATAACCTCATAGCCGGCAATGGCTGCATACAGATAGTTTCTCGAAGCGACAATCGGGCTAAAATTATTTCCCATTACCACCCGGTTCAGTTCATGCACCGTGTTTGAATACAACAACGGATTATGAAGAATCTCCTTATAATCATTCTTTTTGTTACCGCACGAGATGAAAATTATACCCGTCAGTAAACAGGCCAATAAATACTTCATGTTCAGAATTAAATTTTATGTGAAACACCAGACAGGGCATCATCGGATACCCCATACTATAAAAGGAAAAAAGATCAGGCAACTTCGGGTGGTTGTTCCTGAACGGAAACAACTTTTGGGGGCAAACAGAAAAGATAAGCAGAATAATAAATACCCGATACGTTTTTTTGCCCGGGTATATAAGATACTATTTCCTGGAAAAATTCAGTGAGCGGGTTTTTAAAGTTCTTTTTGGCGGGATGCGGGCTGTTAGTATCATTACTCGTTTGCAGATCGGTAGCCAGCCGGAAAAATTCTTCTTTGGCATTTTTTATCATCATACCGTCATGGTTGGGAAGGCAGAGGTATTCCACCGTATTGCCGGAAAATCTTCTTTTTACGTATTTATAAAGAATACCGTCCACTTCCACTTCCCCGCTCCAGCGTTCGAATTCTTCGGTTTGAATGGAATAGGGCAAAGGGATATGTGTTTTGATAGAGATCAGTTCATCTTCTCTGTAATTATGCTTATCCAGTTGCGCTTCGAAGTGATAACTCTGTTTGTTTTCAAGGTAGCTGAATACAGCGCGGTAACCCAGCCAGTTAAAGGCAAGAATAGAAATAAATACTATGGAAGCAATTCGTTTTCTCAAAACAGTTTTGTAAAAGGAGTTTCAAGGTACATATTTCTGCGGTAAAAGCAAAAAAACAGGATGAAAAGGGGCTAACGGATGTTGTTTAAAACCAGATGAAAATAAAAAAATCTCCCGTGCCCGATATAGAGAAAACCGGTAGGGCAATTTTCACTACCTTGTCTTACTAAACTTATTCAATTATGAAAAAGCTGATCACACGGTTTAGCTTGGCTGTACTTGTTTTTCTGCTGGTTTCAATAACCCGGGCGCAAATCCCGGAAACCATCAAATCCCAGATGGTAAAAGACTGGGAAAGGGCAAAGGCATACACTATGGAGTACCTCAATACCATGCCCGCCGATAAATATTCATTCAAGGCTCATGACAGCATCCGCAGTTTTGCCCAGCAGATGCTGCACCTGGCGGCAGCCAATTTATTCCTGATGTCAAACGTTTCGTCTGAAAAACCGCCGGCATGGCTCAGTTTTGGACTGGAGCGGCAGTCCGGGGCGCAGAAAAAAGATTCGGTAGTGTATTATGTAATGGCCAGCTACGATTATGACATCAATGCAGTTAAAAACTCCGACATCAACCAATGGGGCGAGGTAAAAAAGCTGTTCGGCATGTTTGATGAAACAAAATTTGCCATCATGAACAAGGCATTTGAGCACCAGACCCACCACCGGGGGCAAACGACCATTTACATCCGCCTGCTGGGCGTAAAACCGCCGGAAGAAAGATTGTTCTGAAACCGGGATTTTCTATCCCTGTTGACGATTCGTTTTGCTGTAAGCAGAGCGGGTAGTCAGCAGTTTTTGTATGCACAATTGTTGTAAAAGGATGGTGTATTGAAAAGATACTTTGTGCATTAAACCTTATCGAATAAAAATGCAGTATTCAAAAAACAAAACAGAACCCGCTCACAAAGTCAACTAACACCTGCCTGAAAAATCTTATAAACCCTGAACAACAGAAGCGAACACTCTCATCTCGTAAACGTCTTCTTCTCCGCCCCCACACCGGTTATCGTCAGTTTTTTCCAGCCGGGAGGCAGAGATGATTTTACCTGTACAATTCCCTTTTGCGTTATTTCAATTCCGCCAAAGCCCATCAATACGCTTTGCAGCACACCGCCGGCACCGGTAGCGAAATAGGGATTGGTACCGCCTTTGGTTTCGGCTATTACCCGAAAGGGGGGGTTGAGGTTGGGGATATACGCATCTTTAAACCAGTGATATGCTTTTTCGCCATTGCCGAGCCGCGCATACAGGGTGGCAAACACTGCCTGTGTCATGGCCGGTGTGCCTTCATCGGGTACACGGATTTCATAGTATTCGAGATCTTTCAGAATCTGTTTCGGATCAGTAATTTCTTTCAGCGGGTAGGCCAGCAGGTTTACATCGGCCTGCTTGATGCCTTCGCCTTTGTAAGCGGCATGTTCTTTTGTAACGCCGTTTTCCATTTTTAAAACAGGAATATTGTTTGCCACATGCATCCAGTCGGCATTGGGAGCAATGCCTAAAATTTTTGCGGCTTCAGCAGCGTATTGAAGATTGGCTTTGGCCACGGCATTGGTAAATGCATTGTTGTCTACATTTTCGGCCCACTCATCGGCGGCCACCACATTTTTGATATCATACCGGCCCGGCCCGTTTCTTTCTACGCGGCTGGCCCAGAAATCGGCAGTAGCAGATAATATCGGCCAGCCTTTTTGCCTCAGCCATTCTTTATCCTGCGTTACACAGTAATAATTCCATGCTGCATACGCCACGCAGCCGGTAATATGATGCTCAAAAGGGCCGCTCAACGCCCATACGGGTGTTTCTTCCACACCGGTGGCGGCGCTTTCCCAGGGGTACATCGCTCCTTTAAATCCTTTGGAAAACGCATTTCGCTTTGCTGCCTCCAGCCTTTGATAACGATATTCAATCATACTTCCGGCCAATGCCGGCTGTAATACCAGCAGCGCAGGGTACATCCACAATTCCGTATCCCACAACACGTGGCCGTTATAGCCGAGCCCGCTTAGCCCCATTGGCGACGGAGACAAGGCTGTGCCTTCCCGTGTAAAAGAGTATAAATGATACAGCATGCTGTGTACATCCTGCTGCGCCTGTGGATCGCCTTCGATTGTAATATCGCTTTTCCACAGTTCGCTCCATGCGTCGGTATGAAATTTCAACAATCTGTCCCTTCCTTCCAGCTTTGCATAAATGGTAAGCCGATCCGCTTCATTCAGCGGATCATCGTGATGCGCCGAAGTAATGGAAGAGCCGGCAATAGAAAAGCGGTAGGTTTCTCCTGCTTTTATCTTCCGGGAAAATTTCATAAGGTGCATGTTATTGTCCCACATTTCATGAATGACCCGCGGTTCATGCCCGTGTTCTTCTGAAAATAAAAAAGTGTTGGAGGCGCACATCTGCAGCTTACCGGTGGGGCTTTTAGCGGCAGAAGTAAGCAGACTGATGACCACATGCGGCCGGTCGATCTCGTTGTAATAATTTTCCACGTCGCGCAGCGCATCCGGCGCCTCCATTACGCTGGCACCCGTAATGGAAATATCTTTTTTAGCCGTTAGCGTTACATCCATCAAAACAGTGTACGGCAAATGCCGCAACGAATAATAAGAACAGGAAACGGACGCCTTGTCGCCATAATCAAAAACGGTAGTAAAAGAAGCTCTTTTCATATCCAGTTCCTGTTTCATGTTTACCACGCTTCGCTGATCGATTCTCCGCCCGTCTATTTCAAGGTACATGTTGAGCAGGTTGAAGCTGCGCAAAAAATTACTCACCCGTCCTCGTCCGTAAAGGTCATATGCTCCGGCCAGCACTACTTCTTTTACCCGGAACGGTTCCGGTGACGATACTATACCTATCATCCCGTTGGCTACTGTTATTCCGTAATACGCTGCACCGGGAGTAATGGAGGCGCTGATCTTCCAGGGATCCTGAGCAGATAAAATGAAAACACTAAAGATAAAGACGAGTAAACCGGGCAATCGTTTCATGATTTCTGTTTTTCTATGGTATTTTTGAAAACTAATTTAGTTTTATTTGTGTAAATACGAGTTCTTCGTGTTAATTTTTTGCCCGCTATGAAAAGATGGATTGCCGTTATTTTTATCCTTATTGTTTTTTTGTCTGCGTTCACTTATCTGTTAATCCCCGGCGAACTGAAGGGTTCTGCCGTGGCTTATATACGAGCCAATCCTAAAGCCGTATCGCGTCAGGTGGGCAGTAAGGCCGACTGGCGAAAATGGTGGCCCGAAGCCGATGCGTTTATATACAAAGGAAAAGAATACAACATAACCCGTCCGATGTATAATGCACTGGAAGTATCGGTAGGCCGTGGTGAAAAAAAAATAACCACTGTATTATCCGTGATCCCGGTGAGCATTGACAGTACAGCTCTGGAATGGAAATTTGAACTGAAAACCGGTTCGTTTCCCACGCAAAGAATACAACAATACCGCAAAGCGGCCCAACTGAAACAAGAACTCAATTCTATCCTGTCTGCTGTACAGAAATACTATGAAGATGAGAAGAACCTTTACGGCTTCACCGTGAAACAAACGAAGGTTACCGATTCGGTACTGATATATACCAGCAAGATATTTGACCACTATCCCGACGCTGCGGATGTAAACCTTGTGGTGGAAAAGCTAAGAACCTATATTGTACAAAACGGCGCCCGTGAACAAAACCACCCAATGCTGAATGTGATGGATCTGGGCAATGGCTACGAGGCCAAAGTGGCTATTGCGGTAGATCGTATGCTGCCGGAAACGAAAGCGTTTTCGCCTAAAATGGTGCTGAAAGGAGGCGCTATTCTGGAAACCGAAATACGGGGAGGGCCGCATACCATACGGCAGGCTTTTGAAAAATTTGAACAGTACAAAACCGATCATGAACGGGTGAACCCTGCCATGCCCTACCAGCTGATGGTTACCGACAGGGTAAAAGAAGCGGATACTTCAAAGTGGATAACCCGCTTGTACTACCCTGTATTCTAAACGGTTTTGCTTTAGCCCCAAAACCCCAGGAGCGGGAAGAAAGGGAATAAAATATTCAAAGTTTTAAAACCCGCATTTCTACCCGTCTGTTTTTAGCCCGGTTTGACTCATTATCGTTGGGCGCCACCGGTTTGTCGGGGCCGAAACCTACGGCAAGAATTCTTCCTTCATCTATTCCTTTTGAAACGATATATGCTTTACATGCATTCACTCTTTTGTAAGAAAGAGAGCGGTTCATTTGCGCTTCTCCTTCCGAAGACGTGTGGCCCGACAGTTCAATTTCGGCTGTTGGATTGGCATTCAGAAAAGCAACAATTTTATCGAGTTCGGTTTTTGATTCGGGGCGAAGATCGGCTTTACCCTGATCGAAGAGAATATTATTAAGTGTTATGGATTCTCCCGCCCGGATGGTTTTATTATTGTATTGTGCACTATTGCCTCCCTTTTCAAGATATATGATCACCTCAGGGTTTTCGCTTCCTTCCCCGATGTCGGCTCCGGTGCCCCCGTCAATATAACCTTTGGCAGAAGCGCTTACCAGTTCGTATCCCGTAGGAATTCGGGTAAAAAGAAATTTTCCTTCTTCGTCTGTTTTCACGCTGGACTGGTCTGCCAGAAAAACGGTAGCGTTCTTAACCGGTTCGGAAGTTTCTTTGTCCAATACCCGGCCCTGCAGATCGCCGCGGCAGGAGTTCTCGCGTTTACGATTAATGAGCAGCCGCATAAAGTCAATTGCAAATCCGTCACCGATTCCTTTCGTTTCATCTATTCGAACAATAAGTGCATTTCCCCTAAGGTCGGGCCAAAATTCTTCGGGAACAGGAATGCTGATAAGTTTTCCGACCGGGCCGGTTTGCTCAATGGCGGCAAAAATTTTTTCTGCTTCCACAAACCGTTTTCCGTTCAGTGTTACCCTGAACTGAGAGCAGAACACGGGCGCCTGAAAATCATCGATAAATAATTGAAGAAAAACATTTTTAATTTCCATATCCCCCACACCCTGCAATGGAATTTTGAAATCAACCGGTTTGCAATTTCCTTGCTGGCAACTGGCGGAATACCCATCGCTGCCGCAAATAGATTTTTCCGGACTATAGCTGGAAGAAATAGTAATTCTGTCAAACCCTTCTGTCTCCTGCGGATCGGCATCCCATGGAAAAAAATGTGCCTGCGTCATTCTTCCGCAAAAAGGATCAAAGTCTTCGGGCCATCCGAAGCCCAGATTATCTACATCACCAATACGAATAATAAGATCGGCTTCCAGTGTATTTTTCAAAACAGCATTTCGGCTTGTCCAGGCTGTATCAGAAGTAACGGTTTTTTGCTGCGCAGCTGCAGGTATAAAAAGAAGAGCAAAAACAGTTATGGGGAAGAGGGCTTTCATAAATGTTTTTTTAAAAAACTAAATCTGATGATGCTGATCTGAACAAAGTTAGTGTTCTTTTAAATTATTTCATTTAATGCCATCCGGCGGATAAAAGCAGATACGTACATCAGGATGAATACCTGTCCAATCACCCGGATTGTCAAGCTGTTTTTACTTCAGATCCAAAACCACCGAAGCCGCATTATTGCGGGCAATTATAAAAAATTCTTTGCTTCCGGCTTTTACTTTTTTTACATGTCTTGCTTCACCCTTCAGCATCAGCCCGCTTACGGGCTGATAAGCAAAATTTCCTTTTCCGCGGTTAATGAGTATTGTTCCGTAGTCGGCATCATAGCGTCCCATCTGAATATTGTTTTCATAAAAATTTCCGGCGAGCAGCACATCCGGTAATGCATCTGCATTAATATCCAGTGTTACCGCATCGTTATAAGAAGAAATCTGGGCCTGCCAGGGCAAGGGTATCTCGGTAAAATTCATATTGCCGTCATTGAGTAATACGGCATTGGAAAAATAATCTGCAGTGAAAATAGCCGATGACTTTATTTTATCGGCTGTAAAAAGATCGGAAAGACCGGCTCTGGCAAAATTTTCCGCATAAAGAAAGTTCTTTTTGAGCAGCGGTATTCTTTTTTCCAGTTCGGCCTTGTTGGCAAACGGGAGTTCTTTCCCGTTAAGATAATAGGTAAGCACCTGTTCCCTGGTATCATTACCATCAAAGTCGTTATAATACATACGCACCGGTTCAGCAGCAGAGGCTTTCAGGCGGCTGTTGAGCCCAAGATTACCCGCAATAAAATCTATATCGCCGTCATTGTCCACATCGCAGGGGAGTGTAAAATTCCACCAGCCCTTTTTGGTTGTAATATATTTTTTTGAAAAGCTTTTTTTGTTGTTGATAAATACAAGAATACCATCCCACTCGAGGGACAACACCAGATCCTTATCGTTGTCTTTGTCAACATCTGTCCAGGCGGCATGTTTCACAAAACCAGCCTTACCCATTTCTTTATTGTATGAATCCGTTACATCAGTGAATTTTCCAGTTTTATCATTAGCCAGAAGATAGGACTGAGGAACTTTTCCATACTCAAACGGAACTGTTCTTCCGCCAATAAAAAGATCTGTGTATCCGTCTCCAGTAAAATCATACGCCGCTACACAGGAAGCCTGAATAAAAAGATTTTTGTCAAATGCATCTTCTTTTCGCTGCAGCAACCCCCCTTTACCAGAAAGATAAATTCTTGGCAGCTGATACTTGCTGCTTCCATAATATTCATTACCTCCGCTGGCTACGATCAGGTCATTATACCCGTCGTTGTTCACATCAGCCCAGCATGCATCCGTGTCTTCATAGGTGCTGTCCATATCCAATGCGGGCTGAAACGAACGATAAAAACGGCCGCCGGGTTGCTGAATAAATAAAGCGCTTTTTTCCCATTTGGATGAGCCAAAGAAAACGTCGTCAAGGCCATCGCCATTACAATCGCCAACGGCAAGGGCCGGGCCTTCGGTGGATAAGGCGCGGGGAAGCAGGGGTTCGCGGTTGAATTCATTAAACGAATTTTCCTTATGCACATACTCCAGGTTCAATTGCTTTGTTACATCCGCAAACAACCTTTGTGATGGTGCCACAGTAAATTTTGTATAGTTAAATACAGGCAGCCCTGTACGATAACTGATTTGAATATTTGATTCCGTTGCCGGAAGCTGCAGATGCTGGTACGTGTTATCGGGCCAGATGATTAAAAGTGAATCAACGGCTATATTGTCCAGCCCAATGTGCAGGGGAATTTCCATACTTGACTGAAATCCGCGTACCGGATTTTTTTCATACACATATCTGTTTTTCCCCGCATAAACAATTGCTTTTGCGCCGGTGGCATTGATATTATTCTCAGGCCCCGTCAGGCGAACAGATAAAAACCTTTTTACCGAATTATCGTTTGTAGTATTCTTATACAAAAGCGCCGGTTCATTAATGTTGCTGGTTACAATGTCGAGATCGCCGTCATTATCAAAATCGGCATACACCGATCCGTTGGAGAACGTTTTTTTATTATTGGCTATATTTTTTCCTGCATCCGAAAAGCGGAGATCTCCTTCGTTTTTAAAAAAACAATTGGGCAGTTTTATTTCGGGAAAGTTATCGATGATGGTCATTTCTTTTTCTTCGAGCCGGTTTTCCCTGATTTTTTTCTGGATCTCGTCTGCCGAAACATAATTGACATAATCAATATCATTAAGGCGCTTCGGTATGCCGTTTGACACAAAGAGATCTTTCAGCCCGTTATTGTCAAAATCCATCCACAAGGCTGCCCAGGACCAGTCCGTAGCATATACACCGGAGTAAAGCCCTGTTTCGCTAAACAGACCATTGCCGCGATTGTATTGAAGATTATTACGGGCATATTGATGATTATACCCGATGCTCACTTTGTATTTAAAAATATCATAGGCGTCTTCGCCCAGCGAGCGGCGCAGGATGTACGGATCGGAAGGCAGCATGTCAAGCGAAATGATTTCGGGCCAGGCATCGTTATTCACATCGGCAATGTCAACCCCCATTGAAAACTGGCTGGTATGCATAATCCGTTCGTTCAGCTCATCCCTGAATGTACCGTTTTGCTGATTGATGTACAGATAGTCATTCTCATGAAAATCGTTGCCGATATAAATATCGGGGTACCCGTCGAGATTAATATCAGCAACGGCAATTCCCAAGCCATATCCAATAACTGTGCTGTTAATGCCGCTTTCTTTGGTTACATCGGTAAATCCCTTTGTCCCGGAGGCCGACTCATTGCGAAACAATCGGTCGCCCGATAAAGGATGATAGGTATTCATGAAATTACTGCGTGGTCCGAAAGTGCCGTTGTGATGAACGGTGTGATTCATCAGGTACATATCCAGATCGCCATCCAGATCGTAATCAAGAAAAGCAGCCTGTGTGCTGAAGCCGGAAAAATCGATTCCGTACTCCTTCGCTCTTTCAGAAAATACAGGAATGCCGGATGAACTGATGCTGTCGCAAACCAGCAACAGGTTTCTTCCCCTCAGCATTTCATACTGGCTTACCCTGCAAACGTAAATATCAAGCAGGCCATCGTTATTAATATCAACTACTGAAACTCCTGTGGACCAGGCACTGTCGGCAGGAATGCGGGAAACGGCTGTTACGTCATTGAACTGAAGATTTCCTTTATTGATATAAAGTTTGTTTTGCCCCTGATTGGAAGAAAAAAACAAATCAATCAGCCCGTCTTTATTGAAGTCGCCTGCCCCGACGCCGGCTCCATTATAGAAATACATGTATTTAAACATGTTGAACTCCGGCGAAGAGGTAAGTGTATTGGTAAAGTCAAGCCCGGTTTTATCGCTTTCCAGTGCGGTAAAAAGAATGGCATCATCATTCTTTTTTTGACGACAGCCGGAAAACAACAATAAAAAAACAGTATATAAAAAAAAGTTCCGCATTGGTTATCAGAAAAAAATTATCTGGCAGCGCCGTTCAATCTGCCGCTTTTATCACGGAAGCGGTATAATACCGGCTTTTCATTATTCTGCAGAAAAAGCAGGTGATCTTTGTAATGTACTTTTATTTCTTTGATATCGCGGATAACTCCGCGCAATTCCAGCCCCGCCGCATCTGTTTTCATAGCGCTGAAATTTCCTTTGCCATCGTTCAGCCACACCGTTCCGTAGTTTGCGTCAATCCGGCAAAACTGCGGCAGCAAAGCAAACAAGTTGCCGCCCGTTACAAGATCAGTAGCCCCGTCGTTATTTACATCTTTGCAGAGAATGGCATTGATGCAGGATAACTGGCCTTCGTAAGGCAGCTTAGCTATCCTGAATTTCCCGTTTCCTTCGTTGAGTGCAATACAGGAACTGTTGTAATTAAATTCCTTTACTGTTGCTTTTGACAGCATTGCGGGCTTAATCAGATCGCCGATGGTTTTCCCTGCATAATCTTTGTGTTTAAGATTTTGCTTTTTTAAAGAAGGAAGCTGATCGGTAATATCTCTTTTCATAAACACCGGCATATCTTTCCCACCGATGCTGCGGGTAAGGATTTTATCCGTAACGCCATTTTCGTCAAAATCATACAGCCACAATTTGACGGGTTTATCTTTATCCGGCTGCAGGTAAAAATTTTTTCCAATATTTCCCAGCACCAGGTCTTTGTCACCATCTCCATCAAGATCCGAAACTGCAACCGACCTCCACCAGCCGTACAAAGCGCCAAGATCCGTAATCTGTTCTTTAAACTTCCCGTTTTCAAATGAAAAAACCCGTGGTGCCATCCACTCACCGACAATAATAAGCTCATTCTTTCCGTCGCCGGTAAGGTCCGCATATGCAGCATCTGTTACCATTCCTATTTCCGCTATTTCCGGAGCCAATGCTTTTGCCGCACTTGTAAATTTTCCGTGTCCGTCATTGATATAAATATAACTCTCCGGGGTTATTCCATAACCGTAGGGAACACTTCTGCTGCCTGCAAAAAGGTCCAGGTCGCCATCGTTATCAAAATCGCCTGCAATGGCCACAGCGGTATTCATTCCATTTGGCGGAAGTGCGTCCGTAAATGAAAAATTTCCTTTACCGTCGTTTACATAGAGTCTGTCCTGCATCAGCTTTCCCCGTGGAGAAGAGTTGTTTCCTCCGGCGCCTGCAAAAAGATCAAGGTCTTTATCATTGTCGCAGTCAAAAAACAGTACGGCCACATCTTCAGCCGCTGCAAAATCATCAAACACTTTGTTTGTTTTTTTTACAAACCCGCCGCCGGATTGCAAATACAATTGCCCGCTTTGACCAGAGGCGCCACCAATATAAATATCATCACGGCCGTCTCCATTTACGTCTCCCACCGCAGCCTTAGGCCCTTCACGGGAAAGCATGGCGGGCAGGTTGCGTTCATTATTAAAATCAATAAAATCGTCTTCGGTGTGTTTTTCGAAATCGGTGATGGTTGATATCAAAAGAGGCTGACTGTTTCGATATTCATTTGCCAAACTCCGGGCAGGCACACGTGTCTGTTCAATAACATGCACCTGATTGATGCCGGGGTTGGCAATATGTGAAACCGACCTGTCGGGCCAGATAATAACCATCGAATCAACCTTTGTTATTTTTCCGAGCCCGGCAATAATTTTATAGTCGATGGAAGATTGAAATCCTCTTGCCGGTATCAGTTCGCGGGTAATGACCTGATTATTCACATACCATTTTACCGTGCTGCCGATGGCAAAAAGATTACCGGATTTTCCTTTTAATAAAACCCCTATATAATTATTAACTTTATTGAGCTCTCTTGAATTGTTTTTATACACAAAGGCCTGCTGGTTCACATTGTTCACAACAAGATCCAGATCGCCGTCATTATCCAGGTCGCCGTATGCGGCGCCGTTGGAGAAGGATGGAGTTGTGAACCCCCATTTTTCGCCTTCATCTGAAAACTTCAGGTTGCTCAGATTTCGGAATGCCTTATTTTTTATCGGTACCGAGGGCATTCTGCCGATAATCGCCTCGATTTCTTTTTTTTCTCCATGCAAAGCTGCCCTTTGTGTCACCTCATCGGCAAAAAAATCAATAAAGTCCTGATCAATTACATCGTGATAAATTCCATTGCATACATAAATATCATTCCATCCGTCGTTGTCGGCATCAAACATAAGGGCACCCCAGCTCCAGTCAGAAGCAGCTACACCACTGTAGAAGGCTGTTTCCAGAAACTTTCCGTTGCCGTTATTCACTTGCAGGGTGTTTTGCATAAACTGGTTGTAAAAACCGGAGCGTTGCTTCAGCCGCTGTACATCAATACTCTCGAATGAAGTAGTGGTTTTCAGCCGCAGTTCATCATCCGGCAGCATTTCGGTTACAAAAATATCCGGGTAACCATCGTTGTTAATGTCGCTCATATCAGCTCCCATTGAAGAATGGCTGATGTGCTGTATCCACTGCTCCAGTTCTTCGGAGAAGGTTCCGTTCTTCTGGTTAATGTAGAGATAATCCCTTTCAAAGAAATCATTTGACACATAAATGTCCGGATAATGATCGCCATTTACATCGCCTACGGTAACCCCCAGTCCAAAACCGATCAGGCTTCCATAAATTCCTGTTTGTTCGCTGACATCAGTAAATTTTCCGTTATCGTTTCTGAGCAATTTATCACCGCCGCCTTTGAGAAAATCTTCCACCGGCCAATCGCTGGCACGCAGCGATCTTTTATTGGCATAGTTTAACGTAGAAACGGGAATAAAGCTGTTGTTCAGAATATAACAATCCAGGTCGCCATCAAGGTCATAATCAAAAAAAGCGGCATGCGTAGTATAGCCAAGTTCATCCAGTCCGTATTCGGCGGCCTTTTCACTAAAAGTAAGATTACCGTTATTAATAAATAAGGCATTCCCTTTTTTTTCTTTCCATTTGCTGATGCCTGCATTACAAACATAAATATCCAGCCACCCGTCGTTATTGATATCCGCCATTACCACGCCGGTGTTCCATCTTCCCTTTTCTTCGATACCCGCCCGGGCGGAAATATCTTCAAACTTCCAGTTGCCTTTGTTCAAGAAAAGTTTATTACTCCCCATATTGGAAGTAAAAAAAACATCGGCAAGACCATCGTTATTGATATCGCCAATGGCCACACCACCACCATTGTAAAAGTTCCGGTAGCTGAAAATGTTGAAATCTTTTGTATTCTCAACTGCATTAGTGAACTTGATGCCCGAATCTTTTATTTCTTCAAAAAGAAGCTTGCTTTTCTGATTTGCAGAATTGCAGCCCGCCATTAGCAGGACTATCCCTAAAAAGAAAAAAATCATCTTCATTCCAAATCAATTTACGTAAAAATAAAAAGGTCAACTGAATGACCTTTTTATTCTGCTTTGCCTTATGAAAAATGAAAATAGAAAAAACTTAGTAGCCGGGGTTTTGTTCCAGGTTGGGATTTACAGCCAGTTGTTCGTTGGGAATAGGGAACAGCAATCTTTCCGGGCCCGAAGCTGCTTTTTCCTGCCATGCATTCAAAAACTTTCCAAAGCGGATAAGATCGTTTCTTCTCCAGCCTTCCCAATACAATTCACGTCCTCTTTCATCCAGAAGGATATCCAGTGTAAGCGTAGCCAGCGGTGAGGCGTTGGCCCGGGCTCTGATCTGGTTAACAATCGCCAAAGCAGGGGCCGTCTGTCCAGTTCTCAATAATGCTTCTGCTTTCATTAACAATACATCAGCATAGCGGAACACTACATATTCGTTTTCGGAAGGGAATGTAACCTGATAATCGGGGGGGTATTTAATTACCCGTATACCGGTTATTTCAAGATTATTTCCCGTTTCTTTTAATGCTACCTGTGGTGTGAAGGCGAGCGGATTGCCTCTTCTGTCCTGCAGTGCAACTCCATTCTGATTATACTGCTGCCCAATCAGGAATCCGACACGCAAACCCGAAACATTGGTAACGCCGGGGTATGCATCATCTCTGCGCTTATCGGCGAGCTCAAACTTGTTGTAAAAGTCAGAAAGCGTGGTAAAGCCGTTCCATCCACTGGGGTTTTGATTGTAATGTAGTGTGCAGAACCAGCGTGACTGATTGTTTCCACCCCTTACTCCGTTGGTATTTTCAAGAGCCCATATTAATTCCGTAGAGAGTGTACTGTTGTTGCGTGAAAAGTTATCAAAATAATTTGGTGTGAGGGAATAACCGGTAATCTGGTCGGCCAGCGTAATTACCTGCTGCATATCGGCAGCGGCAAAAGTGGGATTTTGCCGGTTGGCATATACACCGCGGTTGAGATAACATTTCATAAGTAAAGCCCGCGCCGCATTTTTATTGGCTTTAATGATAGATGTAGCCGGAAGGTCGTTCATAATTGCGTTTAACTCTGCAATAATAAAATCAACCGCTGCGCTTCCTTTCAATGTCTCCGGCAGTTTGGTAAGATCAGTGAGATCAGCCCGGTAAGGAACCTGATCCCAGCCGTCTAATACACAAAACATGGAAAATGCCCGTAAAAATCTGGCTTCGGCTGCCTGCTGTGGCGTAGGATTTTTATCCAGTACGCTGGAGGCGGCAAACTGCGTTTGCAACAGTTCCCGGTAAGTATCTCTTAAAAAGAGGTGATCGGCATTCCAGGTATGCGCATGCATTACTCTCCATACACCGTTATCATCCCAGTCGGGGCCTCTGGTGGGGCCAATACATTCATCGGAAGTGTGTTCCTGTGCAGCCCAGAACCTCGACTGATCCTGAATAGGCGTGTTCAGCGATTCATATGCACTCTGCAATAATCCGGCTGCGGTTACGCTGCTGCTGCCGGCTTCCAAGGCGCTTCTTAGCTTCTGGTCCAGGTTCGTACAGGCCTGTCCAATAAATACCAGAAGCGTGAACAGAATTATTCGGAATATTTTCATGGTTTTATATTTTATAATATTAGAAACTAAAATTAATTCCAAGGATTATGGTTCTGGCTGTTGGATAAGGTATGTATTCGATTCCAAAAGAAGGAATGCCGTTTACATTCTTATCTACATTTACTTCGGGATCAAAACCCGAAAAGTTTGTAATTACAAACAAGTTTTGAGCCGTAAGAGAAATGTTCGCATTGTTAATCACTTTTCCTACTCTGCCTAAATTATAGCTTACTGTAGCATTGGCCAGTTTCATATAATTTCCTTTTTCAAGAAACCGCGTTGATGCTGCAACCGGATTGGAGGTGGCTTCCATTATATCCCCGCCTATCAGACTCGAAGCGATATTTCTTGTACCCAGGTTGCCTATGGATATCACATTTGTAGCTGTTTCGTTGTAAAGATAATGGCCAAATGCCCCGTTCATGTTAGCGACAAAATACCATTTTTTAAAAGATATATCCGTAGAAAGTCCAAGTACCATTTTTGGATTGGGCGAACCGGAATAAAATAATGTATTACCATCATCTGTATACTTGCTCTGCCCGGTTGTTTTATCAAGCCCTTCAAAACGTCTGAGGTAATACACATTTAATGGCTGTCCGTTTGCCAGACGTTGAACGGTGGCACCCGAACTTCCCTGACCGCTCAGCGCTCCAGTTTCATATGTACCAACAAAATCCTTGAGTTCATTATCCTGGAAAGCTGCATTTACATTCAGATTCCAGTTTAAATCCCGCTGACGCACAATGGCTCCCCGAAGAGCAAATTCAACACCCTGGTTCTGTATTGTTCCATCGAGATTTTTAAAAAACCGGCTGTCAGACGGGCCAGGTGCCGTAACATTTAGCTGAAATATCGGGTCAGTTGTTTCTCTTTTATAATAATCAATTGATGCAGACAATCTGCTATCCAGAATTGTAAAGTCAATACCAATGTTGGTAGTAGTGTTTGTTTCCCATTTCAAATCGGGGTTGGGAAGGTTGTCATTTATCTGGTTCACACCCTGACCAATCAGAACAACTCTTAAAGCGGCGTCATTTCTCGGAAACTCCTGGTTTCCTGTTTGACCCCAGCCTACTCTTAATTTTAGATCTTTAACAAAATTGGCTCCTTCCATAAACTTTTCATTACTGATTGACCACGCTCCTGCAAAAGAGGGAAAGTAACCGTACTTGTTGTTTTCACCAAATCTTGTTGAACCATCAGCACGAAAAGTGGCCGTAACTGTGAACCTGTTGTCGTATCCGATATTTACTCTTCCAAAATAGGATTGCAATTCAGCTATGGGGCTTGCAAAAGAGTAAATTGATCTTTCACTTGGAGGCGCATTTTGCATGTAATCGGTATACTTAATACCGGGATAATCAACAAACTGTGTGGCAGTCATACCAGAACCTTTGAAGTCAAATTTGAGATACTCCGCTCCAATCAGAGCCCCCAGTGTGGTTTTTTCGGTAATATTTTTATTGTAGCTCAATGTATGTGTCAAAGCCTGGTTAACTGACCGGTTGTGGGCAATTTGAGCAAATCCTCTTCCTTCAATACCCTGCTGATTCAGCCAATTCCGAATTTCTGATTCCCGTCGTCCTGTCTCATAATTTACGCTATATAGAAACTTATACTCCAGGTCGCTGGTAATTTTAAAAGTAGGTGAAATGCTTGCCAGCACGGAAGTAAGGTTGTTTATGTCATCATACGCAGCAAGCAAGGCAAGCGGATTAATGGTTGTGTTGCCCAGCAAAGGATCCACAATCCAGATGGAGCCATCCGGATTTCTTAATGCGTGAGTTGGGTTCCACTGTAGTGCATTACCAATCAAGCTTCCCTGAAACCCTGCATTATTGGATATCGGTGCACCATTTGTTGTGGTATGTGTGGTAAACAACCCAAAATCAAAAGTCAGCCTTTTGCTGTCAAAAAACTTAAAAGTGCTGGTTATTGAACCGCTGTACTTTTTAAATCCTGATTCTTTTACAATTCCTTCCTGGTTCAGATAGCCCATTGATACACGATATCGGCCGCTCTCATTTCCGCCACTAATAGCGATATTATTGTTTGTAGTAAGTGCATTTCGTAATACCTCATCCAGCGCATCAACACTGGTACCGAAATTTCCCGAGTTGATACCATATTTCTGCAGGGCGGCCCTGTAACCATCTCCATCCAGCACCTCAATTCTTTTAAGAAGGCTGCTTGTGCCTAGCGAAGTATTAAATTCCATCTTGGGCGTGCCCGACTTTCCTTTCTTAGTAGTGATCTGTATAACACCGTTTGCGCCACGTGATCCGTAAATTGCGGTAGCAGATGCATCTTTTAGCACATCCATAGACTCAATGTCTGCAGGATTAATAAAATTTAGCGGATTATTACCGGGTGCACTTCCGAGAGCGGTTCCCAGGCCGGGCGCCGCTGAGCCACCGGAAAGCGGAACTCCATCCACTACAATCAAAGGTGAATTTCCGGAACGGATTGACCCGATACCACGTATACGTACCGTAGTGGCTCCGCCGGGTGCACCGGTATTATTGATAATCTGTACCCCGGCTGCCTTTCCCTGAATCAACTGGTCAGGTGCAGTAAATACTCCCTGATTGAAATCTTTTGATTTGATAGAAGTAACTGAACCGGTAACGTCTCTCTTGCGTGCCGAGCCGTAACCTACTACTACCACTTCACCCAGGTCGCTGGTAGAAGCAATCAAAACAACATCCACATTGGTTTTTCCCACAATATTCACTTCCATTACCTCATACCCAATTGAGGACACCACAAGAATGGTTACATTAGGCCCTACCGAAAGGCTGAAAGTTCCCTCGGCATCGGTTGAGGTTCCCTCAATCGATCCTTTTGCAACCACACTCACCCCGGATAGTGCCGCTCCGCTTTTAGAGTCGGTAACTTTTCCCGTGATAACCCTGGATTGTGAAAAAACATTTACAGAGATAAATAATAGAAATGGCAAAATTGCCACTCTGAGCAGTTTTTTGGCAAGCATAAGCGTAGAATAAGAGATTAGATAATTAAAATTAAATCTATAACCTGTTATGTATTATCCACACAATATTAATGTATTTTTTACCGCTTACAAAATTTCCAGACCTTGTAAAAAAACTGTTTCAACTCCTCAGATACATTTAATTGAATGAATAATGCTGGTACAATTTAATCGCTAATTCAGTAATAAAGACCACAAAATGAGAAAGAAAGATGCAATGGGTTGCGAAAATGTTTGCGAAAACGTTTGCTGTGGATAAACTAATTTCTTTTATTTTTATGTTTTCTGATGAACAAGATAACCCTGCGTGATATATCAAAACACCTGAACCTGAGCATATCTACTGTCTCAAGGGCCTTAAAAAATCATCCCGATATTTCTGAAGAAACAAAAGAAAAAGTAATGCAACTGGCTGCATTAATGGAATATGAACCCAATGCTTTTGCAATCAGCCTGAGAACAAACCAGAGCCGGTTGTTTGGGGTAATCGTTCCGGAAATATCCAATTTTTTTTATCATTCCTTCATAGCGGCACTGGAGGAAGAAAGCCGGAAATCGGGTCACTCGCTTTTGATTCTTCAGTCTGGAAATAACCCAGCCGTTGAAGCCGAAAATTTAAAACTATGCCGGCTGAACAGAGTAGCAGGAATTTTTGTGTGTTTATCCACAGGTTCGGTTGATATGAACCGCTTTCGTAAAATAGAAGAATCCGGTACTCCGGTTGTTTTTTTTGACAAAGTACCCGACACCGACAGTTGCAATAAAGTACGCCTGGCAGATGAAACCGCCGCCACATTGGCTGCAGAAAAAATAATAGAACGCCGCTCCAAAAGAATTTTGGCCATTTTTGGCGATCCGTCACTTTCCATATCACAAAAAAGAAAACAGGCTTTCTCTGATGCACTCAAAGGCGAAACTGCAAGGCAGCTTGTCATCGTTCATGCCCAATCTTCCAACGAAGCTTTTTTAAAAACGCAGAAAGAACTGGCAAAAAAAACAAAGCCGGATACCCTATTTTCCATGAGTGATGAAATACTGACAGGGGTAATGAAAGCGGTACAGCAGAAAAGAATAAAAGTGCCGGATCAGCTGGGCATCATTACTATTTCCAATGACGGGTTTATTCCGCGGCTTTATGACCCGGAAATAACCTATATCGAAACAAGCGGAAGGCAATTGGGTATTATGGCTTTTAAACGCATGCTTGAACATCTTGAAGGAAAACGTTTTTACAGGGAGCTTGTGGTTCCTGCGCAGCTGGTAAATGGCCAATCAATATAAAAAAACCGCCAGTTTCCTGGCGGTTGTGGCTTTTTGGGATTTAAACTGCTGCTACGAAAAGAAATTTGAAACTTTTCATTTTGTGATAAATCTGGCAATCAGTTAATCGTTACCGATTGCGTCTTCTCATCGAGCAAAATGGTATAAGTACCGCTGGCTGCCGGTGTTTTAAAATTAGGCCCTCCTTCCCATTTTATTTTTCTTGGAACCCCGGTGGCTGTGCTTCCGCCGCTGTCATCTTCATAATCAAATGCCCCCCATGCATTGCCGGCGAGGAACTTGATATCTTTCCCACCCACAAGATCCAAAGTCAGTTGCCACTGACCATTTCCCAGATAAACCATTTGGGGGCTGCTTCCCGGATCCCAGGCCGGAACACCCAGTATGCCGTCTCCTACCACCCGCATCTCTGCAGCCGGCGACAACTCGTACCGTATATTGTCTCTGTTTCTTCCATCCCAGATGACTCTGTAGCGACCGGCACTTGATATGTTGGGGAAGTTGGCCCCATTTACCTCCATAGTGCTTCCGCTTCCACCCAATGATCCGTAGCTTCTTGTTTCTCCCACCGTATTGCTTCCATTATTCCACTGATCATTATCGATAAGTTTCCACGCATCGGCAGTAAAGTCGGTAAGTCCCACAAAAAGATTTGTGGCTGGTGCTCCCATGGCATAATTTGGAAAAACATTCGGCGGGCTCCATCCTGCTCCGGTGGCACCACCTACAAATCCCATTCGTCCGGGACGTATATCGTATTGAAGAGATACCCGGTCAATTGAAATTCTGTAAACACCTGCCGTTGCTACTGAAAAGTTCGGACCGTTTTGCGCCAATGCTCCGCCAGAGCCGCCATAGTTCACATCCCAGCTTCGTCCCTGAGTTACTTTAAATTCTGCACCGGCGGGTAAATAAATATAGATATAATACATCCTGTTCAATAAACCAGGGCGTAAATCCCGAATCAGTTCAGGTGCTGTACCAGGGTCCCAGTTATTGCCATTTCCGGTAGCTGATTGATATCCTCCCGGAAGGTAGAATCGCAAAAGCGGCAAATAGCTTTGTATAGTTACCAATACTTTGTTAGAATATACAGTAGCTCCGCGGGCTGTTGTAGCTTTTATTCTGTATTCCACAGTTCCAGTATTTCCGCCTGCTATACCTGAGTTCAATGCTGTTTCATTCATTTCGCCCTGGTTAAGTGATTTTGAATAAGAATTATTCCCAATCACAATTTCCTGGGGGGCTACAAAGTTTTTGCCGGCCGAATCATATTGGAGTGTATACGTAACAGGCCCGGAATACCCGTTAAAAGATGGAGACCATGTGAACGTATTGGACGGCTGCGATGCTGTATTCAGTGCACAGGCTACGGAAGTGTTTTGAGATACCAACACCGAAGAATCGCGATAAGGAGTGGCCATCACGTTGATTACATTCGAAGTATATCTTTCATTATTGTTTCCATAAGAGGACACTACTCTTATATCGAGTTTGTGCTGTACCCCGAGGGCAAAACCGAAGTTGAGCAAAATATTATTAAGTTCTTTTGCCGACACAGAATCGGTCAGCCGGCCGATAACCGTTCTTGTCCATTTTTGGGAAAAGTTTCTGCCCGCCGAATCGAATTCGATAATGAACTTATAAGTGCCGGCGTTGGTGGCATACTTGGGATCAGTCCATGAAAAGACAATTACTTTTTTTAATGAATCGGCTGCCACAGGGGTTACCGAATTCACCGACGCAGAAATGGCTACCGCTTCTCCATTCTCGTAATAAGGCAGATCGGCAATCTTTTTACAGGCGAAAAAAAGAAGAGTCGTAGCTAAAATTAATACTGACCCGGTAAAAAATTTTTTCATATAATGGCAATTAGAATGAATTATTGTTTTACGACTGTGTATTTACCTGTTTTGAAATTCAGTGTGACTTTGTATGTGCCGGCAACCGATGGGGTGGGGATGGCATCGGGGTCGCTTCCGCCTCCCATATTAAATCCCAAATCTCCTCCTGTAGCGCTGGAGCCGCCATACTGCGGTTGCCATTGACCCAGCGTGGAAAGAAATTTATACAACCGGCCGGGAACAAAGTCTTTAGTAATATAATATTCGGTATTGCTTACTTTAACGCATTTTTGAGATGCGGGCGGATTATTTGTCCAGTCGCTGGCAACAGCGCTTCCGGTAATGTACAGTTCGCCGGTAGGCGGAACAGGAACAGCCACATCAAGATAAGGGGTAATTCTGATTTTAATTACGTTAGAAAACAAGGGGACGCTGTTATTAACAAGAACCGATTTAATTCTGAATTCTACATCATGGGGTATATTTTCCAGCAATTCCAGTTTCGTAAGAATCGCATTCAGTTCCTTTACTGTGAAAGTAACACTTAGTTCCCTTGCTATGGCCACTTCCTGAATATTGGGGTTTGTAAAATTGGCCCCTGCGGTATCTACCTGCAAAATATAGGTTACATCCTGCGAACTGATTCCGGTAGTAAACCGGTAATCAGGGTTGGTCCACGAAAAAGTAATAGCCGTATTACTCTGGTTGGCGCTGGTAAGTACCATGTTGCTGGTAGAGGAAGCTGTAAGCACGGGAGGAGTTCCGCCTTCATAGTATACTTTATGCTCATCTTTCTTACACGAAGAAATGAAAAACAAAAGAAGCGGAATAAAGTATAAACGAAAACTATATTTCATAACTTAATTATTAAGATTTAATAACCGGGATTTTGAACCAGGTTGGTGTTTGAATTAATATCTCTGGAAGGAATCGGGTATAGCTTGCGGAATGGCTGAACTCCTGTACCCGAGTTGACCCCTCCCTTCCACGGCCACAAATAAGTGCCTTCTGTAAATTTGTTGTATCGGATAAGATCTGTACGGCGAAACCCTTCCCAGTACAATTCTCTTGCTCTTTCATCGAGAATAAAATCAATCGTCAACTGACCTGAAGAAATATTGCCCGACGTATTTCCATAGGCTCTTGTTCGCAGGTTATTAATATAGGTTAATGCTGTTGCCGGATCTCCGCCAGTACCTCCTCTCAACACTGCTTCGGCATAGATCAGGTACATTTCCGCAAGACGAAACAAAGGCATATCCACATCAGAAAAATCCTGACTTGATCCCGGACTGCCATCGCGTTTTGTATTTCGGTACTTGGTTACCGCCAATCCATCAGTAAAAGAAGTAATATCGGCAATCTCAATATTCTGCCCCGCAGTATAAAATTGTGAACGTTTATCCGCGGCTCCGGTCAGATCCGGGAATAAGTTCGGCAAATTGCGGGTAGTGCGGGTACCGCTCCATCCGCCGGCAATACCAAAAGAAGATGCGGGCATCGATCCTCCCACACAGGCGTGTGTAAGAAAGGTGGTACCTCCATAACCCTGTGTTTTCAGCCCGTCGTAATTGATGGTAAAAATAAATTCATTTGTATTCTGATGGTTATCGGCACGCATCAGCCAGGTATAATTAGGCACCAGCGAATAACCTGCATCAATCACTTTTTTGGCGTAGGTAATGGCATCAGTAAATCTTGGTGCTCCGGGCTGAAGAGTGACCGGATCCTGGGTGTATACCTGCGCATTCAGATACATGCGGGCCAGCAGTGCCCATACGGCGGCCACATCAGCCCGGCCATACTCATTGGTACGGGGTGCAGGCATATTGGGTTCGATGGCTTTTAACTCACTTTCAATATAATTGAACACTTCGGTTCGTTTAGCCTGTGGCGGCGGGGCTCCTCCAATAGCGGTATTTTCAGTAGCAAATGGAGGATTACCATAAAGATCCATCAATACCCAATATTGAAACGCTCTTAAAAATCTCGCTTCCCTGGCATATTGCCGGATATTATCCGCATCGGCTCCTGTAATTCCTCTTGCACTTAATTTATCATCGGCTGCCTGACGGATAAACTCGTTGCAAAGAGTAATCTGATACATCGAGCGATAATAAAGCCCGGTAAGAAAACTGTTGTTCGAAGTCCAGTTCATATTGTGAAAATCCTGGATGCCTACATCGCCCCACGATATTACCGCTTCATCCGTGCTTAGCTCCTGTGCTTTCCAGAACAAACGATAAAAATCCGAAAACCCTTCATCGATACCCTGAACATCGCCATTACCGGCAGGGCCCTGGTTACCGGTCAAAGCAAAACTTCCGTATACTTTAGCCAGCACCTGCTTGTACCCGCCCGCTGTTGCATAAACGGTTTCGGAGGTAACATCATTGGTGGGCAGCAGATCTAATTTTTTGGTGCAAGACTGAACCGCGACCAATACCGCTACAGTAAGAAAAAACCCGGCATGTAAAATGATTTTTTTCATATGAAATATTTTGAGCAGTTCGTTTATTTAAAAATCAAGATTCAGACTAAGAACAAAAATTCTCGGTCTTGGATAAAAGTTATTATCAATCCCTCCCGGCACTTCGGGATCTACTCCTTTATACTTTGTAACCGTGAATACATTTTGAACATTGATACCGATGCGCAGGCTGGTACCCTTACCCACCAGGTCGCCTGCATTATATCCCATGTTGAAATTATCCATGCGGAGAAAAGAAGCGTTTTCTACATAATAATCCGACAACAAATAGGTATCGCCATCGCCGCTAAAATTTGTTTCCAGCAGATTTCTGGAACCGTTAGCCAGAAAACCAAGAGGGTCAATTATATTTCTTCGTACTCCGGTGTTGGAAAACCGGTTGTTGTACATATAGTTTCCAATATTGGCACGCAACGAAAATCCGGCGTTCCATTTTTTCCAGTTTACGTTTGAATAAGCTCCTAAGAATGCTTCGGGATCGGGAGATTTATACCGATACAGATCGTCAATATTAATCAGGCCATCGCGGTTTCTGTCTTCAAAAAGACCTTCGATAGGTTTTCCGTCTTTGTTGTATATCTGTTGATAGACATAAAACGAATTTTTAGGAAACCCTACAGTGTGTATTTGTATAGTACTGCCCACACCGCCGGCAATGCCTCCGACCAGGTTGCCGGGAAAATTGGGATCATTCACAAAAGTGAGCCTTGTAATCTCATTTTCGTTGTATGTATAATTGAATCCGATGTCCCATGTAAGCGTTTTATTGCTTACCGGTTGTGCATTGATTGTAAACTCTACCCCCCGGTTTTCCATATTGCCGATATTGGCAAGAACTTTATTTGAGAAATTGGTGCCGGCAGGCTGATCAATCACACTGAGCAGGTCTTTTGTTTTCTTTAAATAAACGTCCACCGTACCGGTGATACGGTTATTCAGAAATCCATAATCGAGCCCGATGTTGTAAGTTTCGGTTTGCTCCCATTTCAGATTGGGGTTATATCCGGCCGGACGGTACAGATCATAAAACGAGTTCCCAAACTGGTATTGTGCCTGGTTATTGGAAAGCGAATACCGTGGAATGTAGTCGTAGTTGCCGATACCATCCTGCTGACCCGTGATGCCATATCCCAGCCTTAATTTCAGGTCAGATACTGCATATGCCGTTTTCATGAAATTTTCCTGTTTGATTTTCCAGGCAAAGGCGCCGGAAGGGAACCATCCCCACCGGTTGTCTTCTGAAAAACGGGATGAACCATCTCTCCGGATTGTGGCGGTGAGCAAATACTTATTATTGAACGTATAATTCAGCCGGCCAAAAAAGGAAAGTAATACATTTTCGGGCTTATCAAAAGGAAACTTCGGGAATGAAATAAGAAATCCATCCGTAGTTCTGTCCGAAAAAGGCGTCCAGCGTGGCCCGCTGGTAGGGATGGTGTCCAGGCTGCCATCGGGTTTTTGATAAAGTATGCCGGTGGAACTACGTTCGGCATTATAAAATGTTGTGGAAAAATCCTGATAAGAATAACCGGCCGTAAGATCAATACGGCTGTTTATAGATTTTATATCCTTTACATAATTGAGATAAGCTTCAAGAAGTGTGTTTGATTTTTTTTGAAGATATCTGTTGTCTACACCGCCATGCATGGCATCCGGCGAACGGCGATAAACCGAGGCAGCGCTGTCTGGAATATATACAGTTCCCTCCCCCGTGGAAATATCATATCCCAGATTGAGATTAACCCGCAGGTCGGGAAAAAAGTGAAGTTTGTAGTCAAATTTTACATTTCCAATACTTCTTCTGACTTCGCTTTTATCCTGTCTTTGTTCAAGCAGCCCTACCGGGTTGAGCGGAGCCAGATCTTTTAATCCGGTGGTGGAAGACGGATCAAGCCATTCAAAATAGCCGCCATATCTTTTGCTTGAAGTAGTTATCGGCTGGGTAGGGTCGAATCGAACGGCGTTGCCGATAGATCCCTCATCCGCAAATCTTGAATTGTTAATAGAGCCTTTTACATTCAGGTCAATTCTCAGATGATCATTGAACAGTTTTGGACTGAGGTTGACAGAGGCCGATTTGCGTTGCAGGTTGCCAGTAATGAGAATGCCATCCTGATTGAGATAGCCTACCGATATGCGGTAAGGAATGCTTTTGAACGCCCCCGAAACACTAATGTTATTATCGGTTGTGAATGCATTGTCATAAATCGCTTCCTGCCAGTCGGTATTGGCATTTCCCATCAATGCGATCTGCGCCGGTGTGCCATTTGCATTCACGTATGCTCTGAACTCGGCAGGAGTCAGCACATCTGCTTTTTTGGGAAGTGTGGAAACAGATAACTGAGAATTAAAATTAAACTTTGGTTTTCCGCTTTTACCCCTCTTTGTAGTAATGATAATAACTCCGTTGGAAGCACGGGCCCCATAAATAGCAGTAGCAGATGCATCTTTCAGTACATTGAATGATTCAATATCGTTGGGGTTAATTAAGGCCAGAGCATTGGCCGAACCGGAAATACCGTCATTGTCAATCGGCACCCCATCTATTACAATCAATGGACTGTTGCTTGCATTCAATGAAGCACCGCCCCTGATGCGTATTGTGCTTCCCGAGCCCGGCGCCCCGCCATTCGATGTGATCTGCACGCCAGCTACCCGTCCTAAAATTAGTTGCTCCGGCGTAGTTATTACTCCTTTCTGAAAATCTTTTTCAGCAATGGTGGTAATCGATCCTGTCAAATCTTTCTTTCTCGCCGTTCCATAACCAATCAGCACCACTTCTCCGAGGGTAGCGGAGCTTAGCGTGATTGCCACATCAATGACAGACCTGCCCTGGATGGCCACTTCCGATTCCTCGTATCCCACAAAGGAAAAAACAAGTGTAGACGCCGAAGCGCTGACGCTGATTCGGTATGTGCCGTCAGCTCCTGTCTGTGTTCCCGACTGCGAACCTTTGACGGTTACTGTCACTCCCTGAATCACCGATCCGTTTCCGGAATCAGTCACTTTACCCGTTATTATTTTTTCCTGTGAAAAAGTAAAATGGAAAGCAAAAAGCAGGAATAAAAACAGAAATACTCTTGTTAATATTCTATTGTTCATAAAGCAAGCATTAAGCAGTTAATGTGTATTTTATACACAATGATAATTCTTTTATTTCATTATCCAAAAAAAATCTTATTCCCGGGCACAGGCTAGTGCTGGCGCAGCAAATGCGAGTTTTTGTAATGCTGAAAAAGAAGATTACCCTCTTACCAAAGCAGTGTTTCCGGCTTTATGGATTTTTGCCCTGTATAATTTCCCCGGCCGGTGAGGAACATCTGATTCCATTTCGTTGATATCGTCAACCCACTCTTTTATTGATATCTTTTTGCGGAAATTCCTTCGGTCCAGTTTTACTCCCAATATGGACTCATACAAATCCTGCAGGCTTCGTAAAGAAAATTTTTCCGGAAGCAGGTTAAAAACAATTGGCTGCTCCATAATGCTTTCCCTTAATTCGCTCAGGCAGGTATCCAGAATAATCTTATGATCAAAGGCCAGTTCTCTGATGTCATCTACATTATGCCAGTGCACTTTGTTGTCATTAATCTTCAGTTTGTGATCGTTGATATTTATAAGCGAATAGTATGCGGTAGTAATAACTCTTCCGGAAGGATGCCGGTTTACGGCGCCAAAAGTGTGTACCTGCCGCAGGTATACATCATCAAGACCCGTTCTGCTTTTCAAAACACGATACGATGCACTATCCAGATCCTCATCGGGGCGCACCAGATCGCCCAGCAGCGACCACATACCCTTAAACTCTTCTAAATCCGACTCTATCAATAATACTTTAAACTCCTTATGTTGATAACCAAAAATGACGCAATCCACCGACACGCCTATGTTAAAATAATCAAGGTGACTGATTTTCTCAATTTCGGCCGTCTTAAAAGCGGAGGAATCATTCATATGTAATCTGTAGTTGATCGCAAATTTATTGTAAAACAATTTTTATATGGCCTGTATATTTTTTTTGCTGAACCCGTATAAGATAAACGCCGCCTGCCGGAAGATCGTTTCTGTCAATTGAAATTGTATTTTTCCCTTTCTGAGCAAATCCTTTAAAGAGAGTATTCATCTTTTGCCCGGCCAGATTCACAAGTTCAATCTGCAACGTACCGGCTTCAGGAGTATTGAGTTCAAGGATGGTATTCGTTAAAACCGGATTGGGATAAACTTTTAGCCCCAGTGCGGAAGGGGTATCTGAAATATTAGTGACAGAAGTCGTGATGACGTTTGTAATGTTTCGATTCAGGTATATATGATATTCGCCGGGCTGCAGTGTAATATTTTGTGCAGAGCCGGTGGCTGTTATTGCGCCTCCTTCCAGATAATCATACCAGTTGCCGGCATTCTGGAAAGTGACGGTGCCTGTTTGCGGTACCAAATCAAAATTGCCTACCACCAGCAGATTTGAGGTATCGGTGGTCACTTTTAGCCATTTGAAAGCACCTCCCAGGCTTCTTTCAATTCTGTCGGAAACAAATCCATCTTTGTAAAAAGGATTTACACGCAGTTTCATTAACGCAGCATATACTTCATTTAATCTTTTTCTTCTTATGCTTTGCAAAAAATCCCAACGGATGGGTTTGGGGTCCAGGCGGCAACCGGGGTCAATATTCCCATTGGTGCAGTGGTTGATAGAATAATTATACCCCAACTCGCCAAATTGCCACAACATCTTTGGCCCAGGAATAGAGAAGAAGAAGGCGGCATTCATTTCCATCCTTTTCAAAGCAACCGATGTATCTCTTGTATTATATCCCGAAGCCGTATTCATGTTGCCGAAAGCGATATTCCGGTACATCAACCGTTCTTCGTCATGGCTTTCCATATAAGAAATCAGATGGGGCCGGGTCCAGTTGCGCACCGTATGAATAGCTCCTTCAAAATTAGAATTGCTTACCCAGCTCATTGATGCTTCATTAAAATTATAATTCATATTACCCCATAGCAACATGCCGTAATTGGAAAGTTCTATTTCCTCTGCGTTGGCAGCAAAATGTTCCAGTATCACATAACTCCCGGGCGATTTCAGCTGAAGCGTGTCATAATAACTTTTCCAGATGGAAACCCGGCTGGCGTCATATTGGCTCCATGCATTTACATCGGTACCCGAATTGACTTGGGTAAATCCTTTTGAAAGATCAAACCGGAACCCGTCAATTTTATAATTCTGCAGCCAATGTTCTACCACCCGGCTGAAAAAATATTTGGTGGCGCTGCTTTCATGATTGAAGTCGTTAAACACATTAAATGGATGCCTGGCTGTAGGATTAAACCAAGGATTATCAGCTGCCGGCCGGTTATTGGCAGCATCCCAATACAAAGCCGCCAGCGGACAAAGACCCGTGGCATGATTTAATGCAATATCCATGATAACGGCTATTCCTTTGCTGTGACAGGAATCGATAAACCGCTTCAGGTCGTTTGCCGGACCGTAATATTTATCCGGGGCAAAATAAAAATCGGGATTGTATCCCCAGCTGTCATTTCCTTCAAACTCATTAAAAGGCATGAGCTCAATGGCATTTACTCCCAGATTTTTAAGGTAGCCCAATGTATCACGAAGCGTTTTCCAGTCATGTGCCGAAAGAAAATCTCGCAGTAGTAATTCGTAAATCAGCAGATTTCTTTTATCCGGTCTGTTGAAGTTTGTAATAGCCCAATTGTATGGTATTTGCCCTGTTTGCACAAGGCTTACAATACCCGATGTTGCCGATGGATAGGATCTTAATCCGGGATAAGTGGCTGCAGGTATTGACGGGTCGTTCCATGGGTCAAGAATTTTTTCAGCATACGGATCAGCTATTTTCAAAATTCCGTTTATCAGGTATTGAAACGCATACTCAGTGCCGGGTGTCAGTCCGGTGATCCGTATCCACCAGCGGTTTCCGTCGGGGGTTTTGTTCATCTGGTATTGCGATTGCTCTACCCAGTTACTTCCCGTAAACTCACCAATCACAGCAACCCTGTTTTTGTTTGGAGCATATAACACAAGAATAACGGAAGTATCACCGGGCTCATAATTGATCCCGTCGCGAACACCCGGCGGCAGGGGACCTATGCTGGGAGCAGATGCAACAAAAAAGTTTAGCGTATCTCTTTTCGTTATTGCACCCGCAACGGCTTCTGCGATCACCTGCTGGTTGCCGGCAACAGTTAATGTTGGATTTGCAGACAAGGCAGTAACTCCATTAGCCGTCTGAATAACTGTGCCGTTCAAAAAAAGTTTCATATCGGACGACTGGCTGGCAACAGTGGTAATTGCTATGTTTTCACCCACTTGTTTATTAATCGGTTCGGGTACGGGGGTGAACCGGGGTTCAAATGGAGGAGCATTAAAGCGTACGGCAAGATTGTTGTCATACACCGGAACGTACATATCACTTCCGTCAGAATTTCTTTGAACCCTGTTACCGGGTCCGTCGCGAAAAAGAATGGTTACTTTGCGTATTGTTTCTCCGCCGGGAACGCCAAAAAAAGACCGGATATTAGTAATCGTGTACGACCATTTATTGATACCGGCAGGCGTTGCTTGTGCCGCCGCATCTGTTGATCCCCATGTAAACTTTACGTACTTCCAGTCGGTAGGGCTGGTGCTAAGGTTTGTGATAACGCCTACATGAACATAAACATTACCTGTAAATCCCAATAGCCCCTGGTTGCCCTTTGTGGCGTCAACAGTTATCGTAATTGTAGAATTATCAAGAGGAAAATCCGGTGTCCAAACAAGAAGTTGTGAAGAAACACGGATGAAAATAAACATCGTGGCCAGAAAAAACAGAATCTTCTTCATAGCAAGCTTTGAAGGATAAAGATAGCATTTGTGTATAAAATACACATTGTTTTTTGAATTATTTTACTCTCCGGCTTTCGACAGAATGAGAAACTTATTTTTATGCTCCAATTATAAAAATGTACACTACCCAGTCTTCAAAAAAAATACAGGAAGAAACAAATTCTTTTCTAAAACTTCTGGAAGCCGGAAAAGAGATATTGCCGAATCAAATTGAAAGCCTCCGGAATGCCTTACGTTTTCATGAGTATCGGTATTATATACTCAATGATCCCCTGATATCGGATTATGAATACGACCGGCTTTTCAAATCGCTTGAAAAACTGGAAAATGAAAATCCTCAGCTTGTTACTGCCGATTCTCCATCGCAGCGGGTAGCAAAAGGATTAACCAGAGATTTTCCAACGGTTCAGCACCTGGTGCCTATGCTTTCGCTCGACAATTCCTATAATGCAGACGATTTGCTGGATTTTGACCGCAAAGCCAGAGAATTAACCGGTGTTGATACTATTGAATATTGCGTGGAGCCGAAATTTGACGGGGCCAGCATATCTCTCATTTATGAAAATGACCTTTTGACAAGAGGTGCTACCCGCGGCGACGGTATAAGCGGAGACGATATTACAACCAACATAAAACAAATAAGATCTATTCCTCTTTCGGCCCCTATTTCTTCTTACTATCTTCAGCAGGTAGAGATACGCGGTGAAGTGCTGATCAATAAACCCAATTTTAAAAAGTACAATGAACAGCTGATGGAGCAGGGGTTGCCGCCATTGGCCAATCCGCGCAATGCAGCTTCCGGCACTTTGCGAATAAAAGACCCCTCGGAAGTAAGCAAAAGAAATCTGGAAGCTTTTGTGTATCATATCAGCGATTTCACTTTGCTGCCTGGGAAAAAAGTCCCGGAACTCTTGAAAACTCATGGCGGCTCGCTTGAGTTATTATGGAACCTTGGATTCAGAAGCCCGGAAAAAGAAAAAAGAATTTTCAGGGGGATCCAGGATGTTATCGCCTATTGCAACGATTTTGAAAAACAAAGAGACAATCTTCCCTATGAAATTGACGGTATGGTAATCAAGGTAAACCGCTTTGATCTGCAGGAAAAAATGGGAATGACCAGCCATCACCCCCGATGGGCCATTGCCTACAAATTCAAAGCCCGGCAAGCCACCAGCAAACTCCTGAACGTAGAGTTTCAGGTAGGAAGAACCGGCGCCGTTACTCCGGTGGCCAAACTTGAGCCTGTAGCTATTGGCGGTGTAACTGTTAGCAGCATTTCGGTACACAATGAAGATTACATCAGGGAAAAAGATTTGCGAATTGGCGACAGCGTATTGATTGAAAGGGCAGGAGATGTGATACCACAAATTGTAAAATCATTACCGGATGCCAGAACCGGTAAAGAAAAAAAGATTGTATTCCCCACGCTATGCCCTGTATGCAACAGTAAATTGTATAAAGAAGAAGAGGAAGCTGTATGGCGATGTATCAATATGGAATGTCCGGCACAGGTGGTGGAAAGAATTATTCACTTTGTCAGTAAAGACGCTATGGACATCCGCGGATTGGGCGAAGCGAATGTGCGAAAGTTTTATGACCTTGGGTTACTAAAAGATATTCCGGGTATTTACCAGCTCGATTTTGATAAAATCGGGTCGCTGGAAGGATTCGGGCAAAAGTCAATTGATAACCTTAAAGCAGCCATTGAAAACTCAAAAAAACAGCCGCTCCACCGCTTACTGTTTGCACTCGGAATACGTTTTGTGGGCGAAACCACAGCCAAAACGCTGGCCAATTCGGTAAATCACATTCTTGATTTCAAAAATTTTTCACTCGAGGATCTTCAACATATCGAAGACGTAGGCCCGAAAGTAGCCGCAAGCATACTCCATTTTTTTAAGAACAAGGATAATCTTTCCATTCTGCAGCAGTTGGAAAAACTTGGCCTTCAGCTCAGCAATGAAAAAAAGCAATTAACTGCGGGCGGAAGTTTAGAAGGCCTTACTTTTTTATTTACCGGAACCCTGCCCACACTAAAACGAAGCGAAGCCGAAGCACTGGTAGAAGCCCAGGGGGGAAAAATCGTGGGCAGCGTCAGCAGCAAGCTGAATTATCTTGTAGTAGGAGATGATGCAGGAAGTAAACTTGAAAAAGCAAAAAAAATAAATACGGTTAAAATTATCTCCGAAGAAGAATTTCTTAAAATGATCCATAAAAAATAATAACTGCTTCACTTATTTTTTTGTTACCTTAGAATGGCGCTCTGATAACTCCATCAACGTACCTGCGTTATTAGCTGCATCCCTTCCCGCCTTAAAAAAAGAGGCGTTATGATAAAAAAAGACCAGGGAGAAATGTGGAAACATCTCCGGTTTCCGGGATGGAACCAGCTGAGAAACAAATACGCAGTATCCAACCTGGGCAGAATTGCCAGCTATAAAACCGATCCCTTCATAGACGGAAAATTGCTCAACGGCTCCTTTACTACCGGTTACCGCACCCTCAACCTGCACCGGCCGGGCAATAAAGGCACACTATATATACACCGTGAAATTGCAAAACTGTTTCTGAAGAAAAAAAGTGGCCGGCATAAATATGTTATTCATTTGAACCATGATAAACTCGATAACAATGTAAAAAACCTGAAATGGGCCACACTGCAAGAAATGATCAGCCACCAGCAGAAAAGCCCGGCCAAAATTGCGTATAAAAAGGTACAGGCCAACCGCAAAACCGGTTTGAAACTGCGGGCATCGCAGGTAAAGAAAATCAAAAAGGTGCTGAATGACCCCAAACGCACCATCACTATCAAAAAACTGGCTGAAAAATATGGCATAAGCGAAATGACCATGTACCGCATCAAAAGCGGGGAGAACTGGGGAAGAATTTAAGCATCCAATTAAAAAAAAATTCCACGATTATGAAGAAAGCTTCGCTAAATTTATTTCCTCAAAACCGTTTACCAACCATTCAATTGCGGTTATATGCTGCGCCCCTCTACCTTGAAATTTCTCAGCGATTTAAAAAAAAACAATAACAAACCCTGGTTTGACGCCAACAGAAAAAGATACGAAGAAGCAAAAAAAGATTTTGAGCAGTTCATACAGCAGGTAATTGACCATTTTGGTAAAAAAGATAATACCATTGCATCCATAAAGGCAAAGGATTGCCTGTTTCGCATCAACCGCGACATACGCTTCAGCAAAGACAAGTCGCCGTACAAAACCAACTTCGGCGCCAGCATCAACATTGGAGGGAAAAAGGCTTTTTCTGCGGCAGGCTATTATTTTCATTTAGAACCGGGACAATCTTTCGCAGGCGGCGGCATTTATCAGCCCGTGCCGGATGCGCTGAGAAGAATAAGACAGGAGATTGATTATAACTTTAAAGAATTTAAAAAAATTACAGGTTCAAAAAAATTCAGATCCTTTTATGGCGATCTTGATAAAAGCAATGAGTTTTTACTCCGCCGCGTTCCCAAAGGGTACGAACCCGACAATGCTGCGGCTGAATACCTGCGGCTCAAAAGCTATATCGCCTTTGTGATGCTTAAAGATGACGAGATTACCTCGAAAACCCTTTTAAAAAAAACAACAGAAGCATTTGCTGCCCTGCAACCGCTTATTGTTTTTTTAAATGAATCGCTTGTCTGACATTTATTGTATACGCTACCCGAAACACCTAAAAAAATTATCATGAAAAAAGGACTTCTTCTTGTGTTCGCATCATCAATATCGGCTTTCCTCCTTGCGCAGTCAGTTGCGGTAAAATTTCCCGATTCGCTCAGCAAAAAACCGCTGGACGGAAGGCTGCTGCTGATTTTCTCCAGAAATTTTTCCGGCGAACCCCGCTTCCAGGTAAATGATAACCCCACCACTCAGCAAATCTTTGGTGTGGATGTGGAGAACTGGCAGCCCGGCACACAGAAAATAATTTCGCTCAATGCATTTGGCTATCCAATAGAAAAAATTTCTGACATTCCTGCCGGACAATACCATGTTCAGGCCGTATTGCATATTTATGAAACTTTTCATCGCAAAGATGGCCATGTTGTGAAATTGCCAATGGACAGGGGCGAAGGACAACACTGGAACCTGGCGCCGGGCAACCTGCTTTCGGATCCGCAGAAAATAAACTTTAATCCAAAAGTTAAGATCATTCACAACATCGTACTTACGAAAACAATTCCGCCCATTAAAGAACCCGACGATACCAAATATGTAAAGCATATAAAAATTCAAAGCAAACTGCTTACTGAATTCTGGGGCCGGCCCATGTATCTTGGGGCGCATGTTTTGTTGCCCGAAGGATGGGATTCGCATCCCGATGTAAAATACCCGCTGGCTATTTTTCACGGCCATTTTCCTTCAGACTTTGGCGGATGGCGAACCGAACCGCCCGACGAAAACCTGAAACCAGATACCAATGCACGGTTTAATGTTATTGGTTATAATAAAATCGTTCAGCAGGAAGCGTATGATTTTTATAAAATATGGACCGGCCCCGGTTTTCCCAGAGTAATTGCGGTGGAAATCCAGCATGCCAATCCTTATTATGATGATTCGTATGCAGTGAATTCAGCCAATCTCGGTCCTTACGGCGATGCCATCACCTATGAATTGATTCCTGAAATTGAAAAACGCTTTCGCGGCATCGGGCAGGGCTGGGCAAGATTTATGTATGGTGGCAGCACCGGCGGCTGGGAGGTTTTGGCTGCACAGGTATTTTACCCCGATGAGTACAACGGATGTTATTCTGCCTGCCCCGATCCGATTGATTTTCGCCACTACGTAACTTTCAATATTTATGAGGATAAAAACGCCTATTACCGTGAAGGGCCATTCAGAAAAACAATGCGGCCGGGACATAGAAATTACTTAGGCCATGTAAGCGCCATGGTGAAAGACATGAATCATCGTGAACTGGCGCTGGGCAGCAAAAGCCGCAGCGGCGATCAGTGGGATATCTGGGAAGCAGTGTATTCACCTGTGGGAAAAGATGGATATCCGGAAAGAATTTTTGATAAGTATACCGGCGAAATCAATAAAAAAGTGGCTGCCTACTGGCGGGAAAATTATGATCTGGTGCATATCATCAAACGCGACTGGCCGAAGATCGGCCACAAACTGGCCGGCAAGATTCATATTTATGTCGGCGACATGGATAATTATTATCTGAACAATGCCGTGTATACCGCCGAAGACATGATAAAACAACTGGATAACCCGAAGTGCAATTGCGAAGTGGATTATGGCGACCGAGCCGAGCATTGCTGGAACGGGGATCATGATAACCCGATATGGATAAGCCGGCTGCGCTATCACCGCATGTTTATTCCCAAATGGGCCGAAGAAGTAAAGAGCCGTGCACCGCAGGAGGCCGATTTAACAAGCTGGAGATATTGATTAAATTTGACTCATGATAAAAATAATTTTAAACTCCTTTCTTTTACCCTGCATTTGTTTTTTATTCTCCTGTAAAAAACAAAACAATTCCGGCGGCAATAATAATCCGCCGCCGCCACCGGCCGTTTTCGAATGGAAATTTGAAACGACACCCGTATGGACCGATGAGTTTGATGTAAACGGAGCGCCGGATGCCACAAAATGGGGATACGATGTAGGCGGCAACGGCTGGGGTAACAATGAGCTGCAATATTATACCAACGGCCTTAATGCAACGATAAACAATGGAATTCTGAAAATTGAAGCCAGAAAAGAACCGTATTCGGGCCGGGAATATACCTCGGCAAGAATGATCACAAAAAATAAAGGCGACTGGACCTATGGCCGGTTTGAAGTAAGAGCCAAATTACCCAAAGGCCGGGGTACCTGGCCCGCCATCTGGATGCTGCCCACCGACTGGGAATATGGCAACTGGCCCAACAGCGGGGAGATCGATATAATGGAACATGTGGGGTATGACCCCAACCGGGTGCATATCACCGTGCATACAAAAGCATTTAATCATACGCTCGGCACTCAAAAATCGGCCAGCCAAATAGTAAGTACCGCTACCGATTCATTTCATGTTTACCGGGTCGACTGGGCCTCTTACGGCATCAGAGGTTATATCGACGGTCAGCAAATATTTGAGTTCATGAATAATGGCTCCGGGCCGGATTACTGGCCTTTTGATAAACGATTTCACTTGCTTCTCAATATCGCTGTTGGCGGCAACTGGGGCGGGGCACAGGGTATTGATGATACTGTTTTTCCAGCCACTATGGAAGTGGATTATGTGAAGGTCTACAAGTTTGTAAAATAGTATTTCTACTAATCCTCCTTTGCAATTTACCAACAAAACAGAACGTTAAAGACAGGAACAATGCGGCCTGCGGTACAGGCCTTGCATTATGAATGGAAAACGTACCCTTATGAAAAAAAATCTACTTGTTGTACCCGCTCTTCTTTTTCTTGTTGCCGTTTCCTGCAGCCGCAGGTATTACACCGCTGCCGATTTTGAGCAGAAAACAGAAGACCATAAAGTGGTAGCTATTCTTCCGGCAGAAATCATCATGACCGGAAAGCTTCCGAAAAATATGTCGCCTGAAGACATTGCCAGGGCTGAGGAAACGGAAAGTGTCAATTTTCAGTATGCGCTGCTCAACAGCATACTTCGTCATGCCAACACCAGAAAGTATATAACTACGGTCAATTTTCAGGATATAAATACAACATCGAAACTCCTTGAACAAAATGCTGTTTCAATCCGCGACAGCTGGAAAAAAGATGATAACGAAATTGCCAAACTGCTTGGCGTGGATGCCGTCATCAGGATGCGGATTGAAAAAAGACGCTACATGAGCGATGAAGCTTCGTATGGTGTGGCTGTAGCCAGAGAAGTAATATACAAAACCGGCGCAGGTTCAAAAGTGCCGGTACCCAATTCGGTTGGTAAAACCTATGATGTATATGCCACCTGCAACCTGCTGAGCAATAATCAGACTTTGTGGAACGACAACTACAAGCGTTACGCCGACTGGGACACTCCGGCTAATGTAATTATCGAATGGATCACCAACAACTTTGGCGAAAATTTTCCTTACAAACAAAAAAGAAAACGCCGCTAAGTTCTTTAATGGCCTGTCTGAGGTATGGCAACTTCTGAGATATTAATTGCCTGGCTCTCCGCGCTACTCCGGAATTGTGCTTTCCTGATTCTGCAATAGGCCTTTTTGCATCAAATATTCGGCAATTTGTACAGCATTTGTTGCAGCCCCTTTCCTCAGATTATCGCTCACTACCCACATGTTGAGTGTCCTTGCCTGCGTTTCATCTCTTCTTAATCTTCCCACAAATACTTCATCCCGTTCATGTGCATTCATGGGCATGGGGTATTGCTGGGCCGAAGGCTCATCAACAACAAGTACACCCGGAGCCGATTGCAACAATGATTTTACTTCGGCCAGATCAAATTCTTTCTCAAACTCCACATTCACTGCTTCGCTGTGCCCGCCAATAACCGGAATGCGTACCGTAGTGGAAGTGACCCGGATGGAATCATCCCGCATGATCTTTTTGGTTTCATTTACCATCTTCATTTCCTCTTTGGTGTAGCCGTTGTCAAGAAATACATCAATCTGCGGAATCACATTCAGATCAATGGGGTAACGATAGGCCATCGGGTACTCTCCGTTTGAACCTTTCACCGCCCTGGCTCTTTCCCCTATCAGCTGGTCCACCGCCTTTTTACCGGTACCCGTCACGCTTTGATAGGTGCTTACCACAATTCGGGTGATCTTATATTTTTTATGCAAAGGATTTAACGCGACTACCATTTGAATAGTAGAGCAGTTCGGATTGGCAATGATTTTATCCTTTGCGGTTAAAACATCGGCATTGATTTCAGGCACCACCAATGGCTTGTCCGGATCCATGCGCCAGGCGCTGGAATTATCTATCACGGTAATGCCTGCTTCTGCAAACCTGGGCGCCCATTCCAGCGAAGTGCTGCCCCCGGCAGAAAACAGGGCAACGGCCGGCCGGGCCGAAATGGCATCGGTCATGCTAACCACTTTATATTTTTTTCCTTTAAACTCCAGTTCCTTGCCTACACTTTTTTCTGAAGCCACCGGTATTAGTTCCGTAACCGGGAAATTTCTTTCTGCAAGTACCTGCATCATTTTAGTGCCTACCAGTCCTGTGGCGCCTACTACAGCAACTTTCATTGAATATTCCTTTTTTCACCCCGTTTCATGCACATAAAAAAACAGGGGTGATGTTAAAAAATAAGGCCCTCCATCCGGAAGGCCTGCTCAAGTTATATGCTGATACATACATCACGCTGCAAACCTTCCTTCAGGAACGTTTCTTATTGCGTTTTGTATGTTTCATACCATTCATAAAAGCGGTGCAAAAGTAAATGCAGTTCCTGTTTGCTTCCAAATTTTTAAACGGAATATTTTTAAAAATATACGCTTAACTTCCATCAGCCAAGAATGGTTATGAAGAAACATTTGTTCGTTATTGTATTCATACTTTTTTTTCCGGTTTTTGTTTTTACACAAAACAGGTATGCTGTGGTGATTGATGAAATTATGGCCGATCCTTCGCCGCAGGTGGGGCTGCCCAATAACGAATGGATCGAATTGAAAAACATTTCTTCCTCTCCCGTCAATTTGGCCGGCTGGCGTATTGCCGATGCTTCGGGGCAAAGTGGCCCGATGCCGAATTTTACATTACAGCCCGATAGTTTTGTGATCGTTTGTGCCGGCAGCGCTGTAGCCGCTATGTCAGCTTTCGGAACAACTATTTCTGTCACCAGCTTTCCGTCACTTGATAATGCCGGCGATATGGTTTCGCTCAGAAGCAATGCGGGAAATATCATTCATGCAGTAAGCTACACGGATGCATGGTATCAAAATACTGTAAAAAAAGACGGCGGATGGACACTGGAAATGAGCGACGCCCAAAACCCTTGCGCAGGTATCAGCAACTGGAAAGCGAGTATCGACATCGCCGGCGGCACTCCCGGAAGAAGAAACTCAACCAACGCCACTTTGACCGACGCCAGCGGCCCTTCCGTATTAAATGCTTTTTCTCCGAACAATACCAGCATCATCATTGTATTTGACGAACCGATCGACAGCATTACCGCCGCCGCCTCCGGAAATTACCTTATTGACGGCGGCATCACCATCCAATCGGCTTCCGGAATTGCCCCTTTATTCGAGCGTGTGCAATTATTACTGAATACCCCGCTTTCTGCAAATACAGTTTACAATATAATTATCAGCAACGTGAAAGACTGTAAAGGCAATATCATTTCTGCAAACAATAAAACCCGTACAGGCATTGCCACCGATGCAGCTCCGAATGATGTTGTTGTCAACGAAATTCTTTTTAACCCCAAAAGCAGCGGCTCCGACTATGCCGAATTTTACAACAGAAGCAACAAGATCATTGACGCGAACAGATTGTATATTGCCAACCGCAACAGCGGCGGAGTTATCAGCTCGCAAAAGCTTTTATCCGGCTCGCCATTCTATATTTTTCCCGGAGACTATGTTGTGATAACAGAAGACGGAGACCGGCTGGCTTTGGATTATTTTGTAAAAAATCCAAAAGCAGTACTTACGGTTTCATTGCTTCCTTCTTTTCCTGATGATGAAGGAACCGTTGTTCTTCTCAATTTTCAGGGCGAAGTGGTAGATGAAGTAGCTTATAAAGACGACTGGCATTTTAAACTGATCGATAACCCCGAAGGCGTATCGTTAGAAAGAATTGACCCCGGCGCTTCATCGCAGGATGCAAACCACTGGCACTCGGCTGCTTCTACAGCCGGCTACGGTACACCCGGCTACCAGAATTCGCAATACAAACTCATGCAAAACTTCAATGCAACCATCAGCGTATCACCGAAAACGTTCAGCCCCGATAACGACGGCCGCGATGACATTGCCACCATTCAATATAAAGTAACTGAACCGGGCTATGTAGCAAATAGTACTATTTATGATGCGGCGGGACGGCCCATCCGAAACCTGGTAAAAAACGCAACGCTGGGATTGCAGGGTTACTGGATTTGGGACGGACTGGATGATAAAGGTCAAAAGTTACCGGTGGGCACATACATTATTTATACGGAAGTATTTAATCTCAATGGCAAAAAAGAAAGTTTTAAGAATATTATTTTGCTGGCAAGAATCCTTAATTAGTAACTTCATCTTAAAATTTTATTTATGAAAAAAATTACCCTTCTCCTGATGTTAATCACTGCACTATTGCAAAGCGGTTATTCGCAGAACGAAAAACCGGAAACCATTCAGAAATTCATGCAGATTACCACACTGGAGTCGGTGGTAGGCGGCGGACTGGGTCGTTCCAAAATGCTGATCACCAAAGAAGACGGCTCGCAGGAAGAAAGGGATATGGAAAACCTCTTTAGCCTTACCGGCATCAATATGAAAAATATCAAAAGCAACGAATCGGATATTCTGCGGGTAATAAAAACTTATACCGATCAGGGTTGGAAGCTGGTGCAAACCATACCGCTTACCTTGAGCCCGAATCAAAACAGCAACGGAATCTTTATGACCCGTTATCTGTTTTCAAAAACCGAGGATAAAAAAGGGTTTTAAAAAATTTCCGGTAAGCAAATAAAATTAATCTCCTTCCAGTTCGATCTCAAAGCTCACCAGATCCCTGAACATGCGAATGCGGGTTTCGATCTCGCCGTGTTTTAATTCTTTCAGGCGGGTGGTGCCGAATTTTTCGACACAAAAACTAGCCATGGCCGACCCTACAATGATGCCTGTCTTCATGTTGGCAAAACTTATGTCTTTGGTGCGTGCAAGATGGCCGATAAAGCCACCGGCAAATGTGTCGCCGGCGCCGGTAGGGTCAAACACTTCTTCCAGCGGCAGCGCCGGAGCAAAAAATACCCCGTCTTCATGAAACAGCAGGGCGCCGTGTTCTCCTTTTTTTATAATAAGATACCGGGGTCCCATTTTCATGATTTCTTTCGCTGCTTTTACTAACGAAAACTGAGCGCTAAGCTGGCGGGCTTCGCTGTCGTTAATGATCAGCACATCCACTTTTTGCAACACTTTTTCCAGATCGGGCATAGCTGTTTCCATCCAGAAGTTCATAGTATCCATGGCTACCAGCTTCGGACGGTTTTTTAACTGATCAATTACGGAAAGCTGAACAGCCGGTACCAGATTGCCCAGCATCAGAAACTCACAGTCCTGATAGCTGTCGGGCACAACCGGGTTAAAATCCGCCAGCACATTTAATTGTGTATCCAGGGTATCGCGGGTATTCATGTCCATATGATACCGGCCGCTCCAGAAAAAAGAACGTTGATCTTTTTTTATTTGCACACCTTCCATATCTACCCCCCTTGCTTCCAGCATTTTCAATTCGCTTTCCGGAAAATCGCCGCCCACCACCGATACCTGCTTGATGGGACGCGTAAAATTGGATGCGGCCCAGGCAATATAAGTGGCCGCTCCGCCAATGATCTTATTGCTTTTTCCAAAAGGGGTTTCGATTGCATCAAAAGCCATGGAACCTACAACTACAAGAGACATATAATGCTGTAATTAGAAGTGTTTAAATACCCTGAGTCAAATAAATGCACCCGGCTGTTTTCTTTAAAACCGTGCAAACCTAAGGTAAAAAGATAAAACAGAAAGGTAGCGCTGCACTTTGTTTATTATCCAAACTTGTATCTTTGGTAAATGCCAACGAACAGCAAACGCCGGTCGTCCAAAAAGGATCTCATTTTGCAGAAAGCCGCCCAGATGTTTCGGGAAAAAGGCTTTGCCGCCACCTCAATGCGGGACCTGGCTGAAAAAGTAGGAATAGAGGCGGCCAGTTTATACAATCACATCCGCTCCAAACACGAAATACTGGAGGCCATTTGCTTTGATGTAGCCAACCGGTTTACCCTGAATATCGAAGAAACGGATGCGGGAAACAAATCTTCTATTGCCAAAATTGAAAGCCTTTTGCGGTTTCATATTCAGCAAATGATAGATCATTACGAGGAAGTGTATGTAAGCGACCGGGAATGGAAACACCTGGAAGAGCCCTACTTATCCAACTTTCGTAACCAGCGGCGAAACTACCGAAAGATGTTTGCCTCCATTATTGAAAGCGGCATCCAGAAAAATGAAATCAAAAAAATTGATGCCCCTACCGCAGTCATTATTATACTTCACGCCGTCAGCGGTATCGAATCGTGGCACCGGTCTCAGGCAAAAATTGATGCTGCCGAACTGGAAAATAATATGGTGGCCATTCTTATTGACGGCCTAAGAAAACGATCCTGAAAACATGTCTATTCATTTTCATCCGCTGACTGTAAAAAAAATCAGTAAAGAAACAGCGGAATGTGTTTCCATCACGTTCGACATGCCGGATCATTTGCAGAATTCTTTTCAATACCGGCAAGGACAAAGCCTCTCTATACGTACTTTTCTGAACAACGAAGAGGTAAGGCGTACCTATTCGCTTTGCAGCAGCCCGCTGGACAATGAATGGAAGGTAGCGGTAAAAAAAGTAGAAGGCGGCCTGTTTTCCACCTTTGCCAATGAAAAACTGAAAGCAGGCGATACACTTGAAGTAATGCAGCCGGTTGGGCAGTTTTATACAGAACTTAACCCTGCCCATAAAAAAAATTACCTTGCCTTTGCAGCCGGAAGCGGCATCACCCCGGTTATATCTATTATCAAAACCACTTTACGAACCGAACCGCACAGCCGGTTTACACTGGTATACGGAAATAAAACACTTCACTCCATTATTTTTTTTGATGAACTGGAAGGATTAAAAAACAAATACCTCGATCGTTTTAATCTGATACACATACTGAGCCGGGAGCGGACAGATTCACCCATCCACTTTGGCCGGATAAACCGGGAAAAACTGGATGAGCTTTCAAAATTGCTGCGCTATCTGTCGTTTGACGAAGTATTTATCTGTGGTCCTGAAGAAATGATTTTTTGTGTAAAAGACTTTTTAGAGGCAACCGGTGTTGATAAAAAGAAAATACATTTTGAACTCTTCAACAGCACTCCGCTCAAATCAACAACCAAAAATCAGGCAACCGCTGCTGACAGGGGTAAGCAAAGTACCCTATCCATAAAAGTGGATGGGCGCCGTTTTGATTTCTCTATACCGCCGGGCAGCGATTTAACCATTCTTGACGCTGCATTAAAACAAGGGGCTGATCTGCCCTATGCCTGCAAAGGCGGTATGTGCTGCACCTGCAAAGCCCGCCTGCTGGAAGGAGAAGTAAGCATGGATGTACACTGGGGGTTAGAGGACGAAGAAGTGGAAAAGGGATTTATCCTCGCCTGCCAAAGCCATCCCAAAACAGACAAAGTGGTAGTGGACTTTGACATTAAATAACTGCGCTTCTTAATTATAAATACTCCGCTGAGGGTATTGCAAAAAAATATTAGCCCTGATACATTTGGGCCAAAAATTACAAGTATGTCATACGTATCAAAATGGATGAGCTGGGAGGGCGGTGTAGACCTGGTAGCCCTCACCTCCCCCGACTTACAAATGCCCAATGTAATAGTACACCTTGGCCGTATGGTAAACACTCCTGTTGGTAATGCCCCCAGCGGGATGATATTGTGGCAACCTGATCCCAATGCCCTGCCCCTGGTGATGGGATTTGTGAGCACCAACCCCGAAGTGGGCAATTACTTTGGCCCCAATATTTTTGCCGGAACTCCCTTTGAGCAGGCCCCGGTGCTGGATGCAAAAATTGAAATACAACTAAGCACAACTCAGGCTTATTCAAAATGTGAGGTGGCAGGTTATGTATTTGAGGTTGAAATGAGTGACTTCAGCGATCCTTATCTTATCAGCCGCCCGCCTTCGGCAATGCCCCCTTTCCATCAGCAGGGTGTGGAGATACATGCCAAAAAAGTTTCACTAAAAGTAAACGGCAAGGCCATCCTTATCACTGTGCCACCGGTCGGCATCACCGGAGGACCCGCCTCCGTTGTGGCGCCCAATGGCGTATATGCCCGGTAATGGGGCCTCTTTTCAAAAACGAACATAATGCAACCGGATAGTTCCCTGCCCGGTCATTAGCAAAACAACTTTAATGCTCTTTAAAATAAATGAACAAGTATGAAAAGAAAGGTTTTTTTATTGCTATTTGTTTCATTATTTACTCATTCGCAAATACAAATCTTTGCACAAGGCTCGTTGGTTAAGGGCGAACGGGTTATTTTAAAAGAATGTGGCAACTATGCTGTTGCACCGGTTGACGGTCAGCCAACCTCCCCGAATGCGGGGGAAAAAAGCCAGCTAATCAAGCAAATTGGTGAAGCAGAATACAGCCAGCTGATAAAATACTGGTATGTTTCCCAATGGCCGGATGTGGCTAAGGAGCAATTCATGAATGAATGCGAAAAAATGGATTTCCGCCAAAAATTAATAATGTACAAAATTGCCGTTCTTACCAACGAGGAAGGATATAAAACAGCTATTGTACGTATTCCCGAAAGTGAAAACAAATCGTGGCTTTCACCCGCCGCATCCAAACGCAACCTCTATCTTCAGGTTCCTGATAATGATTTAATGGCATGGAATGATTATGAGGGAGGTCCCAACACAAACTCATCAGATCTTCCGGCAATGCAGGTCTATGACACATCGGGCAATGCTGATGCTTTTGTATATAATCCCCGGCCGGGCGATAAATTAATTTATAAAGTATCGGTTCCGGATGGTGATTCGTACGATTTCATTATTACTATCAAAAAATTTATTCATACCACTGATGACGCCTTTGAAAAAACAGAGTTCCCGGCTGCATTTTTGTGGCAAATCAATGAGAGTGCAGACAAGTCGGGTGAGGTATTTATATCCAGAGATGCTTTGACATCTGCAACTGATTATAATAATTATTTTAGCAATGGGGTAATTTTAACCCTGATAAATCAATCATCAGTTTTTCTGAGCAGTAAAAACTGGTACGAGCCGGCTTCTGCTGAAGACCGCAGCACTGTCATGAACATGACCGGAACAGAAGAGAAGTTTTACAAGAATGCCGAAAATTTTGAATACCTGAAGGTAAAAGCGAATGATGAAACTTATCTTCTGCCGGTTTACCGGTTTAATAATGCCAAAGACGGCACCGGCACGTATAGTGTGTATGTTCAGGATAATTCCTTTTGCCCGCTTATCATAAAAATGAATCTGGATTTTGAAATAGAACTAAAGGAAATTGTACCTGTCAAGAAATAATTCAGGCTACAGTGAATAAAATCTGTTTCATACGAAAACATATTTTACGTTTGAAATGCATCACAGCCGGATGGATAATATTATCAGGCTTACCGGCTGTACTTTTTTCACAGCCGGTTCAGCCCAAAAGCACTGTCGCCTTACACACCCTGCAAAATAATGAGACTGATTCTGTCTTAACTCATCCTGCTAAAAGTGATTATTCTGTGCTGTGGCTAAAGCTTGACAGTATATTTCACTCCCAGCACACTGCCCGTCATTTTGCTGGATTGTATAAGCTTGCTACTGAAGCAGCCGATAAATATATTGCCACCCTGCCCGATACACCTCAGATGTATTTAAACAGAGTGCAGGAAAAATTTGCCGGCTTCTTTCTTCAGGGAATTGAAGATGCCAATCACCGTAGGTTGAATTCAGTTTGGTCGCCTTATTATGAAACCCGGAATCTTTCCCCCATCCAATATAAACTTGTAGGGGCTAACCAGCATATCAATGGTGACAGCTGGAAGGTATTAACCGGATATTTTACGGAAATGGAGCTTCGGGATGTTGCCCCCTATTACCGGCACTGTACAATAGAACTGTACAAGGTACTGGACAGTTTATATGTGCAGATGATGGCAAACAGCAGGAATCTCAAAACCCTGCACCGCTTATCGTTTGGCCTGAGCAAGGCGCTGATGCGGGATATGCTTAAAAAATGGCGCAACAGACAATTAAAAATAGCATTCTTGTATTTCAGCCATAAGGAGAAATTTGCACGTCGTCTGAAAAAGACAGACCGGAAAAGAAACCGCATCCACCGTTTAATTGTAAAATGGGTTTAATAAACAAAACGATTAGGGCGATTAATTCAAAAAATAACTACAAAATTTATGCTTTATATGATGAAGTTTAATTACAATAGTATAGTAAGGAGTATAATCAGCAAGATGGTCAGATTCCAAAAAAGAAAACATGGGCTTTCATTTGTCATACTCTTTATCCCTGTGTATCTCTCAGCACAACAAATATCCACCTGCACCTATTCTTTTCCCGGTTTTGCCTGCAGCATGCAGTTTCCCTGTGATGCAATAATTGATTCATCGGATAACCGGCTCATCATTCAAAAAGAATACAAAAACAGTTCAGGCAACCTGATTGCTGTAGTGAACTGGACTATACACAGGGCCAGGGTATCTGAAGATGTGATATTTCAACAAATGGTAAAGGCAGAACAGCAATTTATGAGGAAGCAAAAGATGACAATGGATGAAAGCTCCAAAAGCGAAAAACCCGACAGCCGTTGGATTGCCTGCCCCGACAGTATTTATTGTGCACAATACAAAGTAGATTATTATGATGACGGAATGTACAACTATACAGCCTACAACTATGTAAATTATTCTGCAAAAGCCATTGCATTTTTCCGGGTGGTGTTAAAGAAAAGACAAGGCTATAGCCTGGATGATTTTAAAAATTTCAGAGACAGGCTAAGCTGGCACCCAAACAATCCAATTACAGCGCCGAATAATAAGGTCACCTTTCAACTACCGGCAGGTATATTTGATGCTATTGAAAATGAAAACGGGGTTTACATTTTTAAAATGAATGTGAGGGACTCGTTATTCTTAAAAAAGAACACATTTCTTGAATCTGACATTACATCGCTGGAAGAATACATACGTATAAAAAAACATGGATTTAATACCGTAGCAGCTATTACAACGCTGGAAAAACAGTTTAGCGATGAACAAAAGAAAAAAGGCTGGGATTGTTATCCTGCCAAAAAGATTAGCCTGCCGGGTTCCACTGCGTCGGAAATTTCGATGATAAAATCATTCCGATCCTATAAAAACCAGTATGGCAGCTGGGATAACGACAGTTGTGCTTATTATATCCTTGCCTTTCAGGACAGCAAGGTGAAAAAAAATATACCTGCTAACATTCGCAGTATTTATGTAGTGTATGTACCACTGCGGGAAGGGAGCTGGCTCCGAAGTATTGAAGCGGCAACCAGGGAACGCTTACTGGCAACGATAAAGCCGGTTTACCAGTGATTGTCGCTTTTTTACATATTTCCTTTTCCATAATCCCGGTATAGATACCTGCCCATTCCGATACTATATTAACCAGTATCCCGATTCGGTAATTGCAAAATGCAATACTGCCAGAGACCTTGCCGGTTTATCTGCTGCAGAAAAAGATGTTATACTATTTACAAATCTGGTACGATACAATCCTCCCCTCTTCCTTGAAAAAGTGGCAAAACCATTTATTGAAAATTGCTATCTGAAACATATTAACTATGATCACCGGAGTAAGCACATTGAATCACTGTATGCTGATCTGAAAAACACACCACCCCTTCCCTTGTTGCAAACAGAGCCTGTATTAAACGAATCGGCCGCTTCTTATGCCGATTATTGCAGCCGCACAGGTACCGTAGGGCACACAAACACCATGGAACGGTGGAGGGCCATAAAACAAAAACTGGGAAACATCAAATTTGGTGAAAACTGCAGCTATGTGCCCACCCGTTTTAACAACGGACTATTTCATCTTATATCATTATTGATTGATGATGACTCCCCAGTTGATTACGGACACCGAAAAGCCATTCTGTATAAAAGTTACCAGTTTATCGGTGTTGGCATCCGGCCATTTCCCAGCAACCGGCAGGTGCTGGTGCAGCACTTTAGTTTAAAAGAATATCTTTCAAATTAACTGATAACATCTTCGCTGTCTTTTCTTTTAAAGAATAGTGTCACTAACAAAGAACTTCAAAAAAAAGATTTATCATTAGAACATAAAATGGCAGTTTGCTAATTTGAACATCTGTTGATTAACTTAGCAATATGCCTGCCGTACGCATACTATTTTTACTAATCATTTCCTGGCACTCTTCCTTGTCCCAGTCTGCTCAGGTAATACGATATACAACCCGGGAGGGCTTGCCCTCTAATTCAGTTTACAAAACAGTAATGGACAGAAAAGGGTTCCTGTGGATTGCTACTGAAAATGGTCTGGCCCGGTTTGATGGGAAAAAGTTTGATACCTATACCACCACCAAAGGACTTACAGACAATGAAATAATTGACTTATTCACCGACAGCAGCGGTACCGTGTGGGCCATTCCCTTCCGGCGGTCACCCTGCTACTATAACCCCATTACAGATCGTTTTGAAAACGAAAACACGGATCCTGAACTTAAAAAAATTGACCTGGCCAATACGCATAAAGTACACATACTGCAGTATGGCGGCGTTTGCTTTTCCAACAACGAACGAAGCTTTTATATATACAAAGAGGGAAAAACTACAGCTTATCTGAATAAGATACACCCTAAAGCATCTGTAATTGATAAACTCATTGAATATAATAAGGAATGTTATTTAATTGTAGCCGGTGACAGTATCCGCCGGCTTCAGCACGGAACTATCGTTGCCACGATGCCTTTCAACAGAAAAGTAAGGATGGTGGATTTTTTTAATAACCGGCTGTATTTGGTTTCAGAATCAGGCATAGAAGTATTTAACCTTACAAAAGAAGGCAACCTGCAATTTAACAAGGCTGAAAAATATCCATTTGAAATCAGAATATGTAACAACACGGGAAAAAACTTTGCTGTAACATCTGTAAGTGGGAATACATACATTATAGATACATCTTCACTACAATTAAAGGATAACATTTTCAGTGATATACACATCCGCCATGCCAGCGAAGATAAAGACGGCAACATCTGGCTCTCCACTCTGGAGAATGGATTAATCAAAATGCAGCAAATACGCATATACTCCTATACGGCTGTAAATGAAATCAAACAAAACTTTAATGCAGTACTAAAAACAAAAAAATTTATCGTAGCAGGCAACAATAATGGAGATGTTTATGTGTATGACGGTGCTTATGGCATTAACAGAATTTCTTTATTTAAAAGCCGGAATATAGATGCCTGGGTAAGAAAACTGGTACTCACCAAAAAAGGAATTTATGTGGCTACACAAAGTGGTTCCTATTTTTTAGATACCAATGGCAAAAAAATCCTAAAAAAATTAATAGGCTCACAAAACAAATCTTCTAAAACGGCTATTCTCATAAACGATTCTATACTGGGGTTGGGTACCCATGCCTATGCCAGCACATATAACCTGCATAGCGGACAAATTACCGACAGTATAGCCAAAAGGGTAATTTGTATGGCATCCACTACAAATGGACAGCTATACATCGGAAGCAATGACGGACTTTACAAATGGCACCAAAATACATTAATTGCACTTGGAGAAAAATACCCGGCACTATCATCGAGAATTAACACCATGGCCTTCTCGCCCGACAGCCTGCTGTGGATTGGTCTGGGATCCGATTCATTGATCGTTTTAAAAGATGATATAGTGTTAACATCCATACCGCTGGGTAAACTTGTTCCGGGCAATATTTGTAAATCACTCCTGTGTACACAGCCTGGTGAAGTATGGCTGGGCACCAACAAAGGACTTAACAGACTGCGATATATTGTAAAACAAACCAAACTAAGTTATACCAACACCCATTTCAGCACAGCAGACGGCCTGATTGGCGAACAGGTTAACGACCTGGTACTCTTTAATGATACTATTTATGCAGCTACCTCAGGAGGAATTAGCTACCTTCCAGCATCGCTTACCTTGCCTGTATCAGACATCGAAACCCATATTACCCGTGTAGCTATTAACGGAAAAGATGCTGATCTGATGGATCTCTATAATGTGCCTTATTCACAAAACGATATATTAATTGAGTTTTCCGGTGTTGATCTTTCCGGTTATATCCCGCTATTTGAATACAGTATAAATGGTAATGAATGGAGCAGTACTGAAAAACTGGAATTAAAAGAACTTTCCCCCGGTACTTACCATATCAGAATAAGGACCCTTAAAAGAGATGGTACGCCATCGGCCCATGTGAAATTGTTAACTATAAAAGTTAAGACCCCCTTCTGGAAAAATCCCTATTTCATTATTTCGTTTGCCTTACTGGCATTTGCGGCAACCTTATATTTTTTACAAAAACAAAACAAAAAAAAGCAAAAGGCTGCTTTAGCCAGGATAATTACAGAAAAAAAAATAGCCGAACTGGAAATGCAGGCGCTAAAAGCACAAATAAATCCGCACTTCGTATTTAATTGTCTTAATTCGATTAAAGGGTTTATTTATGATAAAAATTATGAACAGGCCGATTTATACCTTGATAAGTTTTCTGAACTGCTCCGCAGAACAATGGATAATGCCGACGCCTCCATCATAAGCCTGAAAGACGAAATAAACTATCTCAATAATTATTTACTTCTGGAACAATTGCGCTTTACCAACAAATTTGATTATTTGGTGCTGGTTGAACCCGACGTTAATACGGACTCAACATTTGTACCTGCCATGCTGCTTCAACCCTATGTCGAAAATGCAATACGCCATGGCATACGTTTTCTGGATAATAAAAAAGGACTTATACAAATTAGTGCCAGAAAAGATAACGACTGTTTGATATGTGAAATAGATGACAATGGCATTGGCCGTGAAAAAGCTGCCTTAATGAAAAGCACTTCGCATATTGAATACCAGAGCCGGGGTATGCAGCTTAGCAAAAGAAGGGCCGAATTATATAACATACAAAATGAAATAATAGATAAAAAAAGCCCCGCCGGCGAACCTCTTGGCACTACCATCAGGCTTTATATTCCGCTGGAGCTAAAACCATAAATTTGATCCGGTAAAGAATGAAGAAAGATGAGAAACATTCCGGCTGTTATTATTGATGATGAAGTTTCAAACATCAAACTGCTGAAAAAAATGCTGCAAACCCACTGCCCGGATGTAGTGGTAATTGCTGCTGAATGTGATGCCCGAAAAGCCATATCCCTGCTGGAACAACTAAAGCCTAAACTGGTATTCCTGGATGTTGAAATGCCGCACCTGAACGGATTTGATATTTTAAATAAACTAAACACTATTGACTTTGAAGTAATTTTCGTTACCGCCTACAGCCAGTATGCCATTCAGGCATTTGAACACCATGCTACCGGCTATATTACCAAACCCGTCAGTGCCGACAAACTAATCGTTGCGGTACAATCTGCCATTAAACGTATTGAAAACAAAACGGTAAATGAAACACTGTTTACATTACTTGATCAAAACTCCAAATCATCCCCAACCGATAAAATACCCCTTTCTACAAGCAGCGGATTAATATTTGTAAAACTTAAAGACATTATTTACTGTGAAAGCAGTGGCAACTATACTCACTTTTATTTAATTGATGGGCAAAAAAAAATAGTGTCCCGGCAACTGGGACAATATGAAAAACTACTGCCTGAGTCAGGTTTCATACGCATACATGATAAATACATAATTAATCTGGACTACATTAAAGAATACAAAAAAGGAAGTGGCGGCGACGTGCTGCTAGAAAATGGTATTGAGTTGCCGGTAGCCAGCCGCAGAAAAGAAGAGTTTTTATCCCGTTTTGAAAAATGGATAAAACGAGAAAACTGATTTCACTTATACAATCTCCGCCCGCAGTTATACATTCCTGCCCCCCTCGTCCGGCTTTTGTTATCATATTTATGCTGCCAAAAAATATTCTGGCTGCCATAAAAAAATATTATGAGGAAACTACATCTTCTTCTATTCAGCCTGGCCTTCCCCTTTCTGTCATTTGCGCAGGCAGGCCAGATTAATCAAATAAACATAGTAAGCTTTACCATTAAACCATCCCTGCCGTCAAATCCGGAAAGCTGGGCTTCCCTGCCCGGTTCGCTGATTATGGTGGCCCAGAAAGTGCCGGGGACAGTACCACCCAAAGAACCACGACTTGTTATTCAAATAAAAAACAATGGTGCCGTCGTATGCGGGAACAATATAGCTACCGCAAGAGTTATTGACCCCTTTGATGTAAAGACATTTACTGCGGTAGAACTGACAGGCATATTATCTAACTGTCGGGAACTAAAGGAGGGAAATTACACTATATGTGTCCAGTTCTTTAATATAGACAGAATACCTATCAGCCGGGAAGTTTGTAAAGATTTTCGAATTGAACCGGCGTCTTCACAGGAGTACTCCCCACCCACTCTCATAACACCAGAAAATGATAAGAAATTTTCAGCAATACAATTACAAGGACCGGTTACCTTCCGCTGGACACCCGTAGCACCCAAGCCCCGTGAGGCAATTATTTATCGCCTGAAAGTATGGCAGTTGATGCAGGGGCAAAATGGAGCAGCCGCTATACGCAGTAATCAGCCCCTGATTAATAAAGATGTAGAAGGAGGGATTACCCAAACAACCGTAACATCTTTAATTGCCGGCCCCTGCAAACCACCCTATCTCTGCGACTTTATCTGGAATGTACAGGCCCTTACAAAAGACGGCAAGCCGTTTGGCAACAACAACGGACTGAGTGAAAATTTCCGGTTCAGCGCCATTGACGAAACCAGCAATTGCCCCACCAATGAATGGCCCGCCAACGCTCAACAACTGAAACAGGAAGATGTGAATCAGGGTATCCGGTTCAGATGGAAACATTCGTTGGGCAATGCCCAAACCAATCCCATGTACCGGCTTAAAGTATGGCAGCTTATGCAAAACGAAAGCCAAAGCGATGCCATAAAGCGGCCACCAATGCATAGCAAAGAAGCAAAAAACAGAACCGAAACTACTTTAGAGCAGTTAATGGCCGGTCCCTGCAAACCACCCTATCTCTGCGATTTTATCTGGATAGTAGAACTGACAGATGCAAACGGAAGAGTAATATGCAGCAGCGAAGCCACAACATTCAGCCTGACAAGCACAACTTCACAAACAATTAACTGCCCCGAGCTTATTACTCCCGAAAGCAAAAAGAAATTCACCCAGCGTGAAGCAAAAGGAGCTGTCACCTTCAGGTGGAAAGAAAATAACAGCAATGAACCAACAAACTATAAGCTGCAGGTGTGGCAACTGATGCAGGGACAAAAGACAGAAGAAGCCATTTCAAAAAACAAACCCATTATAACAAGACAAATCAGCAAAAACAATGAAGTAACTATAAATAATCTGTTAGCAGCCGGCCCCTGTAAACCGCCTTATCTGTGCGATTTTATCTGGAGAGTAGATGTAACCGATGCAGCAGGCAACACCCTTTGCAGCAGCCAGCCGGCCACCTACAGTATTGCCAGCAATGATATTGACATACAAATTGATAGTGTAAATATTGAATGTTGCAACAACGGCAAACAGAATGTTTATATCAAAATAAAAAACAACTTAGCCACACCCGTTAAGATTACACAGATTAAAATAGACAAAGTAAATGGCAGCACCGCCAGTATTGTGCCTTCGCCGCTGGCTCCTGCCTTAGCCTTCACGATTTCCGGAAACGGGACACAGGCATTTACCGGACAAATCAACTGTATTGATACGGCAAAAATCATCCGCTTCTTTGTAGCAGCAGAAGACCCTGTGGACAATGCCATAACAGAAACCGAAGTAGAAGCTGATACCCTGCATTGCCGTTGCGATGCCTGCGATGAAAAACACTTTAGTATAAATGTGCCGCTGCCCGGCCAGATAACCACCACCTCTAACTCCATTTCATTCAATCAGGCCATCACCATTGTGGCCATCCCTCCCAAAACGGTAAAAACTATAAAAGCCGAACTGGTTTATTTTGAGATGGTTCCGGAAAACATTCAGTGCCTTCCCTGCAACAAAGACCCCAAACTGTATGGCCATTTTACCAATGGCACCAACAGCCAGCAATGGAACGGCAACCAATCCAATCTGAATATAGCTATCACCACCCCGGTTACACCCTGCTGCAATACACTGTTCCGGTGGTGCATACGATACATTGTGGAGTTTAGTGATTGCACGATATGCAGCAAAGTGATTTGTTATCAACAAAAGAAATCAGGCTGTAATCCTACATCTATAGATTATGAGAACAATTATGAAAATCTTCCAAAATAATACTGCAATGAAAAAGAACAATATCATTTCCGCAATTTTGTTTTTCGTTGCAGTATTATTTACTACAACCCCGCAAGCCTTATCGCAAACCTGCAACCAGGTAGAAATATTGTATGCTTCAAATGATTGTTACAAAAGGCCACAACATGAACCCGGCGGAGGCGCCGGACCCGGAAAAAACTGTATAGAAACAGCCGTTTGCGTAAACCAGCTATACCAATATTCTTCATCGGTAACGGGAGCCGGATGGACGTATAACTGGACAGTTAGTGGCCCCACATCCGTTTCAATCAACCCCTCAGCTACAAGTCCGAACATCAGCATAGTATGGCCACAAACGGGAATATACACATTAACGCTTACAGCTACCGATCCTTCCGGCAATGTGTTTACTTTTTGCCTTAAAATAAATGCAAAAGAAAAACCCAGCGCCAACTTTACTTTCATGCCCAATAATGTTTGTGCAGGCTCTACCATTAACTTTACAGGCACTACAACATTTTCAGGGGCCTTTATGTCATCCTGGAACTTTGGCGACCCCGCTTCCGGAAGCAACAATTATATTACGGTTGGTGGCAATACACCTGTATCACATCAGTATAATGCGCCGGGTACTTATACAGTAACATTAATCACTTACAGCTTTGAGTCTTCAGGAGGCGGCGCTTCCGGAAATGAACCACCATCCATTAAAACCTGCTGTGCCGATACCATTACTAAAACAGTTACTATCACTCCCGGTACATTAAAAATTGAATGTATAAGCACAGTTTGCCCCGGTGATACGGTAAAGTATAATGTGGTGGGCTGCTCCTCTGTTACCTGGCTGCCGGTGATTGGTGGCAGTATGGTGGCTTCTACCCCAACTTCTATAACAATTGTGTGGGGTAATGGAACCCCCCAGGGGCAAATTCAGGCACAATGCCCGGGTGGTTGCACTGCATCTGTATCAGTTCCTATCATACCTACCAATCCTGTAATAGTGGGAAATACTACACCCTGTAAAAATTCTATAAGCTCTTATACACTTCCTGTATTGCCCGGTACTTTTTATACCTGGACACTAACCAATACATCTACCAATACCAATCACAACAATTTAATCAATACCTATCCTGATAATAACACAGTTTGGATAAACTGGCAGTCTGCTCCGCCCGGTACCTATCAGCTAAGTGTACAATTAGAAAACAAACATATTTGCTGCAGTAGTACCGGTTTTTTAACTATAACACCAACAGATAAATGGACTGCTTATTTTGACCAGACCATCTGCGAGGGTAATAGCGCCAATCTTTTTGTTAGCCCTTCATCCGGAACTTTTAATTGGAGTGTACTACCTCCAAATACAGGGGTAACACCTTTAACAGGAACAGGGTCCGTTTTTAATCCTGCCTTTAATAACGCCGGCACTTATTATGTACAGGTTACCGAAACAGCTAATACATACTGTAATAGTGGCGCTGCCAACCCACAGCTGATAAAAGTTAATGTCATCAGCACACCGGCGCCGGGGACTATAACCGGGCCGGCAACCGTATGTACAGGTACAGTTTATACTTATTCAATGAGCACAGCAGCGCCGGCCGGTTATCATTATTACTGGTCCATTACAGGTGGTGCAGGTAGTTTTGAGCCCGGAAGCCTTCCCAATGCAAGCGGGAATAGCGTTTCTATAAAATGGACTTCCCTTCCCGGAACCATTTCTGTTGTATTACAGGCCAATGGCTCACCACCATGTCCTTCAGCACCGGTAACATTCAATGTATCACAGGCTACAGCAGGAAGCATCAGTGGAACCATGAGTGTTTGTGTGGATGGTAATGGCACTTATACACTCAGTGGAGGCACATTACCTCCTGGCGAACCGGTAACCTGGAGCATCACACCTTCTAGTCAGGGTACCATCATTAGCGGGCAGGGTACAAACACTATAACTGTCTTATGGCATGGAACCACAGGCTCTGGCCCCTGGAACGCAAGCATCAATGCCTCTACCGGTTGTGGCAATCCAACTCCATTAACAGGCATACAGATATTTCCAAAATTTTCAATCGGTATTACGAAGACGGGAACAGATATTTGTCAGCCCTCAGGTGTTACACTTTCTGTAACAGGCGCACCGTCAGGAGCAACATATCTGTGGAGTCCGGGCGGACAAACAACCCCTACTATCAGCGGTATTAATACTGCCGGCGCTTATACAGTAACTGTTACAAAAGGAGGCTGCTCAGCAAGTGATACATACATCGTAGAAAATCCGTTTGAAATAAAAGCTTCTATGGCCTGTTTTGGCAATTGCAATGCCTCGGCTACTAACTGGCAACTGGGAGTAAGTGTAATAAAACCCTTAACAGGAACTTTCACTTATCAATGGTACACCGGTGTTTATCCATCCGGAACACCCATAGTGGGTGCTAACACAAATTCATACTTAGCCACCACACATGGCAATTATTATGTAGTAGTAACCTATGGCAACTGTCAGCTTTATGAAAATTTCGTTGTTCCAAAAATCTGTTGTCCGGATGTAAATAATCCGCAAATCACCAGTGTAGTACGCAATAGTTGCAATTCATTTACATTCACGGCAACAACAGCTAATCCGCACAATGCGCCTATTACCTGGGATTTTGGCAATGGTGTTACTATGCCCGGTCAATCGGGAGTGCCCATTACCTATACCTATCCTCCAGGTACATTAGCAGGAGACTATTGTGTAAGATTCTGTGTTGGCCCGCCATCACCCAATACGGCCAACTGCGTGGGTAATTGTGCTACTACAACGATAAGAATTCCGGTGTCAGCAGCATTTTTTTACAAACTTGGCTGCAACGGATGTTTGCAGCTAACCAACACATCCGTAATAGCGCCTACCAGCAGTGCTGCCACAGTTACGTATAACTGGAACTTCGGCGATGGAAGCCCGGTAGTAACCACTACTTCGCCCACGGCACCCGGTCATTGTTATACGTCATCAACACCACAAACCTATACTATAACCTTAACCATTAACTACACCGATCCCTCATTGAGTTTAAGTTGCAGCAGCACCTTCAGCCAAACGGTGAATTATGCACCACTGACAATAGCGGTAAATCCATCACCTGTATGTGTAGGAGTGCCTTCAACATTTAATATAGCCGGTTCACCATCGTTTGTGATTACCACCAACACCTGGAATTTTGGTGATGGCTTTACTGCTTATACACCATCAAGCACACATATTTATAATACTGCCGGCACCTTTAATACTACATTAAGCGTAACAGATCAACTGGGCAATACCTGTACAGCTAACAGCAATATTGTAGTGCAACCCGGAATCAGTTCCTGTACCATTCAGCCTGCCTTTATTTGTCCTGGCAGCGCTGCCATATTAACGGCGCCCAATATTTCAGGTGCATCGTATCAGTGGGAAATTGAAACATCACCAGGCAACTGGTCTCCGGCACCGGGTACCAACAACCAGATTAACTATTCCACATCCGTTCCTGGCTTTTATCATGTAATTATAACTGGCGCCAATGGTTGTAGCTGTACCAGCAACCGGGTAGAAGTAAAAGCTGTTAACAAACCAAAAGCCATAATCGGCGTAGCCCCTTCTTCTAAAATCTGCGGGCCGGGCCTGATAACACTTACCAGTACCAATCATCTTTCCGGCTACACATCGGAGTGGTATGCCAATGGCAATTACGGCACACTGCTTTCTTCCGGTATGATATTTCCTACAAGTATTGCCACTACCACGGTTTTTAATCTGGTTCTTACCAATGAATATGGTTGTAAAGATACCTGCTCGCTTACCGTAACGGTAAATCCCGTGCCGGCACCACCGGTCATTACATCAAGCCCTACACTGTGCGAAGGGGTACCCATTACCTTAGCTGTTACCAATTATAGCAGTAACATAAGCTGGAATACCGGAGCCAGCACATCCAGCATTGTAGTAGTAAGCGCCGGAACATATACCGCCACCTATACCGACCCTGTTACCGGATGTACCAGCAGCAGCAGCATTCAGGTGAAGAGAAGACCACCCACTGATTTGTTCCCTCATTACTGCAACACTATACCATGTACCTGCAGAGATACTACCGGCCACTTTACCATTTATGCGCCACAACCATTGGTGGGCGCCTATGCAAGCACTTACAACATACAGTGGTTCTTTAACGGAAATCCTGTGGGTAGTAACACACCGGTATTTACACCGGCAGCTTCAGGCACTTACCACATTGTGGTAACTGATCCGCTCACCGGCTGTAAAGACACCAGTGAAACCTATACCATCCAGGTTCCACCCTGCGATACCTGTGATTGTAAAGAAAGTAAGTGGATCGAAATTCTTTTAACAGAAGGAGAAAAGTCTGCAGCAAAAAATACAAAAGCAAATACCACTCAGCCGGGTACCCAAAAGCTGGAATGCGGAAAGCTGGTGGAATTAAAATGCAATCAGCCTTACACCATCAATGCAGCCTATCAGTGTAAGGATACTGCCTGTCCGCCAAAAGTTACTTATTCTTTATTACCGCCGGTCGGCCCTGTGGTTAGTGGCAATGCTCCATTTACATTTACCCCTACTCAATCCGGAGTATATGTACTAACACTATATGGCTGGTGTGGTAATAAAATCTGTGATAGTTGTATTATTGAGTTTAAGGTGGATTGTAAGAAGGAGTGTGATTGCAGAGGAAGCAAGTGGGAATCAAAAACATTCACTATACAGGAACAGCCAAAACCTTTTGATTGCAATAAAACATATCAGGTACCATGCAACCAGCCGGTAACCGTGCAGGGCACCTATTTGTGTCCTGACCCGCAAAACTGTCCGGCCAATGTTACCTATATCTTACAACCGCCAACCGGTTCACCTGTTACAGGCAATGCTCCGTTAACTTTTACACCATCGCAAACAGGTAGTTATACAGTAACGCTGTATGGCTGGTGTGGTAATAACATATGCGACAGTTGTAAGGTGGTGTTTAAAACCGAATGCCCAAAGCCAGATTCAAGCTGTTGCCCGTATAAGATTACTGTAAACAATACAAACAGCAGCATGAACTATAATGCTGCGTTCAATGCCAGTGTACTCACACAAAACTTCAGTATCAGCGGGCTGGCCGGCATACCACTAACCGAAGTAAGGGCCGAAGTAGTAAGCTATACGATACAGGATAATTTCAAAACAGAATGTATGAAGTGTATCAACCTGCCATATACCTGGGCCAGCATTCAGTCGGCTACTGCGATAGGCAGTCCGTTAGCATCTCCCGCTATTACGATGTTTAACACTACACAGCATCCATTTAATCCTACGGGAGGGGGCCAGTATAAGAACCCAAGAGAAGTGGTGTGGAACAACGGAAGTTCATTCATTCTGAATAACAGTAGCACAGTGGGTCTTAACTTCCTGTTACCGGCACCCCCTCTTATTACCTGTTGCGAACTGAAAGGAAAAATCTGTGTGAAGTTCACATTCAGAGATAACAACTGCAATGAATGTGAAGTAATCAAATGTTTCGACTTTCAAATCAAAAGCAAATGATGATGTATGCTGAATAAAAAAACGAAATCAGGATTAGTGCTGTTGTGCATATTTTTTAATGGTATAATTTCAGCACAAGACAGTACAAGTAGCAGAAAGTTCAAAGTTTCGGGAAGTATAAGTGTGCAATACGAACATTACGGATTAAGCCGAAACCCAACAGGATGGTCGGGGTTTTTACCCCGCAAACCCTGGAACCAGGTTCGGTTTAACTGGACACCGGAATTTCAGTTTCCCAAATGGAAGCTTCCTGTGAATTTTAATTTCGCTACTACACCTGTAAACTTTGTGGGCCCTTACAGCGGCATTCAGAAACAGAGCTTTTCACAATACATTACCAACCCGATGAACAACTTTGCACTTAATCCTACTTTTAAATGGGGTGAAATACAACTGGGCACACAGTATCTCAACTATTCGGAGTTAAGCACCGGCGATGTGGGAATATTTGGCGCCGGCGTAGATTTGAAGCCGGCAACCTATCGGGTAAAATTTTTTGCAGGTTTATCCAACCAGGCAGTTAATTTTTTTAACATCCCAGGGTTAGACGGGGCTTATCGCCGTTTCAACTGGATGTTTCAGTTGGGTAAAGAAAAAGAAGGAAAATATTCCTTTGCCCTGAACTTTGTAAAGGGAAAAGATGATATCAACTCGGTAGATTCAGTATCTCCCAACATCAAGCCACAGGAAGGCATAACGATGAGTGTAGTGAGCAAAGTAAATTTTGCCAAAGAATGGTACTTTTCTGCCGAAGGCGCCCAATCTATTTTTACACAGGATTTGAGTCTGCCCCTCGACTCCAGCAAACCCTCAATGAAGCCTTTCATCAAAGGCCATAGTACCACCCGAAAAGATTTTGCAGCCGGCGCCGCCATAGGAAGAAAAGGCAAACGATTTGATATTGGGCTGAAAAGTAAATTTATTGGTGCCGGTTTTCGTACCATGGGTTATCCCTTTATGCTGCCCGACCGGCTGGACCTTACACTAAATACCCGAATTATGGCATGGAAAAACAAAGACGGTATTGACCGGATGAACATAACTGCCAGCGCCGGACAGCGCATCAACAACCTCAGCAACAATACCATCAGGGCTAAACAATTTATTGGCAACCTGAACTGGTTCACCCAGTTTGATGACCACTGGAGTTTAAACATCAGCTACAACAATTTTGGATTTCAAACACCCAGTGGTTTTAATCCTTACGGAATTAAAAATGTAAGCAACGACCTGGGCATTAATCCCACATATACATTCAGTACCGAAAAAATAATGCACTTTCTTAGTCTTAGCTATAACTGGAGCAAATACGATGAGCGGGACGTAACCAATGGAAACACTAGTACTAACAATACACACTCGGTCATTCTTTCCTGGACACCCACTTTTCTGCAAAAAAAACTAACCCCTGATTTCAGTGTATTGTACTTTTTGAACGAACTACCGGGTTTCCGGTTTACCATTTTTACTTTCAGCAGCGGCTTGACACTACCTGAAATAAACAAAAAAATAAGTTTGCGGGCACAGGCACAGTACCAGCTCAGCAAAAACAACAATTTCACCAAAAACAATAACCTGATTGGCTCATTAAATTCAGACTGGCGGCTCACACAAAAACTAATCTGGAATGTGTACCTCAGTTCAAACCATTTTAAATATGGTAATGAATCTGCACCGCCCGAAGCCAGCTACCTGGAGACTAATATTCGCACAGGATTTCAATACCGTTTTAATTAATGTATAATTCTGTCAGACATAAAAGTTTTTTTATGAAAAGAGTTTATTGCACAGCGTTGGCATTATTCATGACTTTGCTGCTGCATGCACAGCTAGTTCAAACTGTTTTATTAAACGCCAACCCACCTGCCTCGGTGGCCGACTGGTACAATAAAAGAGAAATATTTACTTATATAGTCAACAATGGCGGCGGTGCACCACCCCGGGCTGTGATAAAAGCCGAAATTAAAAATGCCGGCGGCGAGCAGGTGGCTGTAACCAATCTTAGCATCGCTCCGGTATATTCATTTACTTCCCCATCCACCATAATGGATGCGCAACAGGTATTGGGTTTGGAGTATATTGTTTTCCGTGGTACTTATGCAGCTTCATTAAAACGTACGGGCATGCTGCCTGCAGAAAGCTATCAGTTGTGTCTGCAATTGGTAACCCCGGTTGATTTTCGGCCCATTTCGGAAGTAGTTTGCCGTAATTTTTTTCTGGCATCTTATCAACCTCCTTATCCTATGATACCTGCCGAAGATGCAGTGCTCGATGCCACAAAAGCACAACAGGCTATTATTTTCCGCTGGAGCCCTGTATCGCCCAAACCCACTCAGCCGGTTACCTATGAATTAGTAGTTGCTGAGGTTCTGCCTCACCAAACACCGATGCAGGCTTTCCGCAGCAATCAGCCTCTATTAATTAAAGAAGTAACAGGAACCACCCAATATATATGGACACCACAATTAATACTTAACAACGGTGATGATGATGCCGATGGAAGGCCTGATGAAAGCACAAACAGGTCTGTAAAAAACACTAAACAATTTGTATGGGGAGTTCGGGCCCGGGATAATCAGGGCAGACTGATTGCTCAGGGTGATGATGCTACAGGAGATGGGTTTAAAGAAGTTCGTGTTTTTAAAACTAAACACCCTTCAGAAAAATAATAGGCCCCCAGTTTTTAAAATGAGAATGATTACTATAAAATCCGGAAAACAGCGGGAGCAAGCTTTTTTCCTGAATTTGAATTTCAAATTAATTCTTTCACAATCACCCCCCCTTTCTGATAAGGGAGGTGTTTTTTGCATCCATCTTTGCCCAAGAGCAGAACTGCTGATAAACTGTTGTTCAACAAAAAAATGCTCTCATGCACATAGTTTGTAGCTTTGCAGAAAAGTATGTCATATGATTACCCATGATCTGGAAATCCTTTTTCAGCAGAAAATAGACAACGAAATAAAAATTGAACCCAAAGACTGGATGCCCGATGCCTACCGCAAGACCAACCTGCGGCAAATATCCCAACATGCCCATAGTGAAATCGTGGGTATGTTACCAGAAGGCAACTGGATCAGCCGGGCCCCGACTCTGAAAAGAAAAGCCATCCTGCTGGCCAAAGTGCAGGATGAGGCCGGGCATGGACTTTATTTGTACAGCGCTGCCGAAACATTAGGCATGTCGAGAGAAGAAATGATCAACGACCTGCATAGCGGCAAAGCCAAATATTCTTCCATCTTCAATTACCCCACCCTCACCTGGGCCGATATGGGCGCCATTGGTTGGCTGGTGGATGGAGCAGCAATTCTGAACCAGGTAATGCTTTGCAGAACATCCTATGGCCCGTATGCAAGAGCAATGGTAAGAATTTGCAAAGAAGAAAGCTTTCACCAGCGGCAGGGTTTTGATATATTATTTACCTTATCACGGGGTTCAGCAGAACAAAAAGCCATGTGCCAGGATGCCATCAACCGCTGGTGGTGGCCCTCGCTGATGATGTTTGGCCCGAAAGACAGTGAAAGTACCAACAGTGATCAAAGCATGAAATGGAAGATCAAGCGTAAAAGCAATGATGAACTGCGCCAGCAGTTTGTGGATATGATTGCTGAACAGGTGAAAGTGTTAGGTATGACGCTGCCCGACCCGGAACTGAAATGGAATGAGCAGAGGCAGCACTATGATTTTGGCGAGATTAACTGGACCGAATTCTGGAATGTGGTAAAAGGCAACGGCCCCTGCAATAAACAAAGACTGGATGCCCGCCGAAAAGCATGGGAAGAAGGTGAATGGGTGAGAGAGGCAGCTGCTGCTCATGCAGAAAAAAGAGCACAACGACAAAAAGATAAAGCAGCCTAAAACATTTTTTTATGAATTTCATCAGGAAATTTTATTACGGCGATATCCCCGAAGAAAAAGGGGGGGCGAAAACGGAAAGCAAAACATCCGGACACGACTGGCCTTTATGGGAAGTATTTATCCGAAGCAAACAAGGATTGGATCATAAACATGTGGGTAGCCTGCATGCTGCCGATGCACAAATGGCCATTGAAAATGCCCGTGATGTGTACACAAGAAGAATGGAAGGGGTAAGCATCTGGGTGGTGGAGAGTAAATATATCACGGCAAGTAACCCCGAGGAAGCCGCAGAACTCTATGACCCGGCTGCTGACAAAATATACCGGCATCCGACTTTTTACCAGTTACCTGATGAAGTAAACCATATGTAATGAGTGCTTTGATTGATTATACTTTACATTTAGCAGATAATACACTTATTCTTGGCCAGCGTAATGCGGCATGGTGTGGCCATGGACCTGTACTGGAGCAGGATATTGCTATCACCAATATTTCACTTGATTTGTTAGGGCAGGCCAGATTATTTTATCAGTATGCTGCCCATCTTATGGATAATACCGATGAAGATAAACTGGCTTATTTAAGAACGGAAAGAGAATATAAAAATCTGTTGCTGGCAGAACAGCCAAAAGGCGACTGGGCACAAACAATACTACGCCAGTATTTATTCAGCCAGTTTCAGCAGATATTGTATCAGCAATTACAAAACCATCCTGACGCTCAATTAGCAGCCATAGCCACAAAATCCTTAAAAGAAACCAACTATCATGTACGCTGGAGCAGCGAATGGGTAATACGGCTAGGCGATGGTACAGAAGAAAGTCGTAACCGGATGATGACCGCTATGGATGAACTCTGGAGATATACAGGAGAATTTTTTATCGCAGCACCTTATGAGATAGAACTGGGCATTGATTTAGCAACTTTAAAAACAGTATGGGATAATAAAGTAAAAGCTGTGATGGAAGAAGCTACCCTGCCTGTTCCTGAAAAAACATTTATGCATACGGGAGGCAAAACCGGAACACACACCGAACATCTCGGTTATATTTTAGCCGATCTGCAGTATATGCAAAGGGCCTATCCCGGTTGCGAATGGTAATTCCCAAATAACCACAGAATGAAAACTACAGCAATTGATAAACAGGTTTTATTTAACTACCTGGATGAAATAAAAGATCCGGAGATACCTGTATTATCCATTGTTGACCTGGGCATTGTCCGTGACATCAAACTAAGTGATGATGAACTCGAAATCATCATCACACCTACCTACACCGGCTGCCCTGCTATGGATATCATCAGCGCCAATATCCGCACCCTGCTTTCTACACTTGGGTTTAAAAAAGTGAAGATCAGGCAGGAACTGTCTCCCCCATGGTCAACCGATTGGATAAGTGAAGAGGGAAAAAGAAAACTGGAACAATACGGCATCGCTCCGCCAGATAAAAAATTTGCGATTCCAAAAGATGGAGTGGTGTGTCCGCAATGTCATTCTGCTAATACCCGATTAGTTTCTGAATTTGGCAGCACCGCCTGCAAAGCTTTATACCAGTGCGATGATTGCAAAGAACCTTTTGACTATTTTAAATGTCATTAAAGCGCTGCTGCAGTTTCGGATAAACAGTACACACGGTGTTTACAATCACTTAAATCCATCTACGTCTCTGTACGCCTTAATCAGCGCCAGTTCACCTTCCCTGCCCGGTTTGGCATTTCCGTGTTCCATACCCATAACTCCCCGGTATCCTTTTTCGTAAATATGTTTGAAGATATTTTTATAATTCATTTCGCCGGTGGTGGGTTCCTTTCTGCCGGGGTTATCGCCAATCTGAAAATACGCTATTTCTTCCCAGGTCTTGTTGATGTTACTGATAATATCTCCTTCGTTGCGCTGCATGTGGTACATATCGAACAGAATTTTGCACGAAGCGCTGTTTACCGCTTTGCAGATCATAAAGGTTTGGTGTGAATGACGAAGAAAAAGATCGGGGTTATCGCTCAGCGGCTCCAGTACCATAATCAGCCCGTGCGGTTCCAGTATTTCTGCAGCCCTGCGCAAAGCACTTATTACATGGGCTGTTTGCATCTCGGGTGATAAACTTCTTTCATAATTACCCGGTACCACGGTCATCCATTTCGCATTTACCCGTTTGGCTGTTTCTACCGCTTGCTTACAATCCTTTATCATTTTATCAATCCATTCCTGCCTGCCGGTAGTAAGGGAAGTTTTCCAGTGCCAGTTATCCGAGGTAATGACAAATACTCCCATCCGCATGCCCAGTTTGGCCAGCAGGTCGCCGATCTTTTTTTGCTGCTCCGGCGGCCGGGCCATCATGCCATTGTCTTCAATGCTGCGGAAACCCTGATCGTAAGCCCAGCGAATTTGCTCAAGAAAATCCTCGCCGCCATGATTTTTAAACATCCCGTCGTGAAATGCATAATCAAGATTGAAGGGTTTGTTATCCGTGACGAAAGCCTGATTTTTATTTTTTACCGTCCCGGTTTGTATTTCCGCAAACGATTGACCGGAAACAACGGCAGCGGCGCCGGATAAAATACCCTGTCGGATGAATTTTCTGCGTTGCATATCAGTATCTTTCAACTTTAAATGTACACATTACTGCCGAATGAAAACACTGGCAACAATTTTTATCCTGCTTATCTGTAGTTTACTCAGGGCGCAAAAGAACGATTCATTTTTCATTGCATACGAGCAAATCATTCCCGGTTCGGAGTTAAAATATAAAATGATGCCGATACCCGGCGGAAGTTTTATAATGGGCAGCCCCGCCGGTGAAAAAGAAAGAGAGGCCGACGAGGGCCCGCAGCAAACTTTTACCCTTTCTCCTTTCTGGATGGGCGCCCTGGAAGTGACGCATGATATTTTTGATGTGTTTTTTAAAGACGTAACCGTAAGCCAGAATATTAAGACGGATGCCGTTACCCGCCCCAGTGCGCAGTACATTGATCTTTCATGGGGCATGGGGAAAGAGGGCGGCTATCCGGTAAACAGTATGCAGCAGAAAACCGCGCTGATGTTTTGCCGCTGGCTTTACCATAAAACAGGCATCTTTTACCGCCTGCCCACCGAAGCCGAATGGGAATATGCCTGCCGTGCCGGTGCAAAAACAAAATATTTTTTTGGCGATGATGAATCTCAACTGGCCGCCTACGCCTGGTACCAAAACAACAGCCAACAAGTCTATCACAAAACAGGACAACTTAAGCCCAATGCCTGGGGACTGTACGATATGCTGGGCAATGTATCGGAGTGGGTACTCGACCAGTACGATGAAAATTATTTTACCTTAATGGCTGATAAAAAAGCAGATCCGGTACTGGAGCCTGCCTCACGTAATCCGCGGTTATTAAAAGGGGGTTCCTACCTAGACAAAGCCAATGAACTGCGCTGTGCCAACCGGATCAAGTCGCTTGCCGAATGGAACCGGCGTGATCCGCAGATACCCAAAAGCTCCTGGTGGCTTACCGATGCTCCCTTTGCCGGGTTCCGGCTGGTGAGGCCGCTGAAACAACCATCAGCAGCAGAAATTGAAAAGTTTTTTACATTATATCTTTCAAATTAAAATCGCATCATCATGAATACTCAAAACAAAAAAACCCGCCGCGAATTTGTAAAAACATCTGCAACGCTGGCCGGCGGGGCGATGGCCCTGCCATTGCTGACAAAAGTCAATTTTTTCAGCGGCGCCGATGATACCATTAAAGTAGCGCTGATCGGTTGTGGCGGCAGGGGTACTGGTGCGGCCATGCAGGCCTGTATGGTAAAACAAAATGTAAAACTGGTAGCGATGGCCGATGCTTTCCGCGACCGGATTGACAGTTGTTATAAAGCCCTCACCGCCGATGATATTTCCGACTGGTCGGGCAGCAGCGGCAATATCAAAAACAAAATTGATGTACCGGAAGAAAGAAAATACACGGGCTTCGATGCGTATAAAAAAGCGATTGCCGATGCCGATGTGGTCATTCTTACCACACCTCCGGGCTTTCGGCCGATGCATTTTGAAGAAGCCATTAATAAGGGCCGGCATGTGTTTATGGAAAAACCCGTGGCCGTTGATCCTGCCGGCGTAAAAAAGGTGCTGGATATGGCCGAAGTAGCCAGGCAGAAAAAACTAAATGTAGTTGTCGGCCTGCAGCGGCATTACCAGAATTCGTACCGCGAACTGTTTGCCAGAAAAAACCTCATCGGCGAAATTACATCGGCGCAGGCCTGGTGGAACAATGACGGCGTGTGGGTAAATCCGCGCAAATACCACCAGACCGAGATGGAATACCAGATGCGCAACTGGTATTACTTCAACTGGCTCTGCGGCGATCACATTGTGGAGCAGCACATTCACAACATTGATGTGGTAAACTGGTTCAAAGGAATGTACCCGGTAAAAGCGCAGGGCATGGGCGGCCGGGAAGTGCGCAAAGGAAAAGATCACGGAGAAATATATGATCATCACTTTGTGGAGTTTCAGTATGCCGATGGTTCGATACTGAACAGCCAGTGCCGTCATATTCCCGGCACCATGAGCAAGGTGGATGAATTGCTGATTGGCACCAAAGGCAAAATCTTTTGCGGAGCTGGCCACATTAAAGATCACGCAGGAAAAGTATTGTATCAGTTTGATACAAAAACGGAAAACAATCCCTACCAGACAGAGCATGATGAATTGTTTGCCGCCATTGCCAGAGGCGAATATAAATTTGCCGATACCGAAAACGGTGCAAAAAGCACCATGACGGCTGTAATGGGAAGAATGGCCACCTACTCCGGCCAGGTAATGGACTGGGATAAGCTGCTGAATTCCGGTATCAGCATCATGCCGAAAGAATATGACTGGAATGCCGCACCGCCCACCATGCCCGACGATGACGGCAAGTACCCGATAGCAATGCCGGGCAAAACAAAATATTTTTAAAATGAATTCTGTTCTTTTTGAAATAAAAAACGCCGTTGGCATCATTACGCTTAATCGACCCGACAAGCTGAATTCCTTTAACCGGGAAATGGCTTTGCGGATGCAGCAAAAACTGGAAGAATGCAAAAGCAATGAAATAAGATGCGTATATATAACCGGTGCAGGCAAAGCTTTTTCTGCCGGACAGGATTTGGCCGAGGCCGCCGACCCGGACGGGCCGGGAATAAAAAAAATTCTTTCGGAACATTATAACCCGATTGTTACAGCTATCAGAAAACTGGAAAAACCAGTTGTTGCTGCAGTGAACGGAGTAGCAGCGGGGGCAGGCGCCAATATTGCTTTATGTTGCGATGTAGTTGTGGCTGCACAGTCGGCCTCTTTTTTACAGGCATTTTCAAAAATTGGTCTGGTTCCGGATAGCAGCGGAACCTTTTTTTTGCCCAGGCTGATTGGCTGGCAAAAAGCCAGTGCCCTGATGATGCTGGGCGAAAAAATTGCAGCTGCAGAAGCCGAAAAAATGGGAATGGTATATAAAATTTTTCCCGACGAAACGTTTACTGACAATGCACTGGGCATTGCATCTTACCTGGCACAGATGCCTACAAAAGGACTGGCATTCACCAAACAGCTTCTGGAAAGCTCGTTTACCAATTCGCTGGAAGAACAATTGAAACAGGAAGACATTAACCAGCAAAAAGCAGCACAGACGCAGGACTATAAAGAAGGCGTCAGGGCTTTTTTGGAAAAAAGGCAGCCCGTTTTTAAAGGCGAATAATAATTCAGTCATTAATACTTAATAGTTAGGTATGCCAACGATGTATGAAGAAGTTGTCAGCCACATGCTGCAAAACGATTATTTCAGTCAGTGGATGGGAGTAGAGGTGCTGGAGGTAAAAGAAGGATACAGCCGGATAAGAATGACCATCCGCCAAGAAATGGTAAATGGATTCGGTATTGTGCACGGAGGGTTGCCGTTTTCATTAGCCGATTCAGCTTTTGCCTTTGCCTGCAACAACAGAAATAATCTTTCAGTAGCGCTGGATGTGACCATCACATTTACAAAGGCTGTTAACATTGGCGATGTGCTGACAGCCGAAGCAAAAGAAGTACATAACGGAAGAAGTACCGGAGTGTATCTCATCGCCGTTACTAATCAAAAAAATGAGCAGGTAGCTTTATTTAAAGGAACTTGTTTCAGAACAGGGAAAAAGCTGATAGTACAGTAGTCTACTTCTTTTGAACAGCTCTAAGAAAAAAAATATAAACCAGCGTCAATACAAAAAAAACAATTGCTGTTCCTTTTAAATTTTCTCCCAAAAAGTGAGTAGTGTAATTGCAATCGATGCATGAGCCCCCCGATTCCTGTCTTAAAACAAGATAGTAGGCTATAATAAAAGCGCTGTACGAGAAAAGCAACACATCATAAATAATCTTAGCATACCGTTTATGAAGAAAAAAAATCAGGGTGGCAAGGCATAATTCGATTGCCCCTGAAACATAATATAGAAACCCGAGTCCGTTATTATATATGAAATCAATATCAGAAAATTTTATAAACGATACCGGATAGCCCTTAATTCTGTTTATAAAAAGCAAAAGAAAACCCAAGAGAAAAATTCCCTGGGTTATTCGCACCCATACTTTTTTACCGGCAAACATATATGCTATTTAATCTTATAACGCCTGAGTCCCATTTCATTAATATGCAGATAAAGCCAATTTTTATATACTACCAGGTTAGTCGCAAAACTTTCTTTTGATTCGAAGGGGACAAAGTAAGAATATTTGTACTGCCTGTTATCTTTATCATATACATCTATTGAACAATGCCAGCCCGTATCTTTGGAAATTAAAGAAGTGCCGGACAATACGTAAATATTTTTTTCATCCGCTGCCGCTGCAAAATTTGCGGTCGTTTCATCATCCGAATGACACACGTATGCTGTCATATCACCCACTTTGATCTTCCTGAGATTATATTCCCTGAAGGGTTTTTTATCAATCGTCTGGTGTAGTTGACAAGAATTGCCGTCATAAAAAATAAAATACCCTGCCCTATAAAATAAAAACATCCATTTGTCCGCACCAAGATCAAAGAAATTACCTTCAAAGGTATTTTCCAGACACTCTTTGAAGTTTCTGGTCTGTACGGATGTTATTCCTTTGAAATCAGCTATTACCCGGCGTTTTCCGGAAGAAGGACTAAAGGAATGAATTAAGAATTTACTTTTCCCCTCCTCTTTCACATCTTTAATGCCCACATCGTAAAAAAAGGTACCGCATTGAAAGATACAATTACTGGCAAATCCTTTTATGGTGTCAGCTATGTGCGTATTGTTATAATCTACGTGCAGCGTCTTCGTATCATAATTCAAATAAAAGAGCGAATCCCCCGATACTTTAAAATAGAAGAGGTTTCCTTTTGCAGGCAATGTGCTCATTTCTCTTATACCGGAAAACGCTGTGTCTGTAAAGTAAATGCCCTTGTCGGAAAGACAGCATATTGAATCTCTGTATACATAAACTCTGTAAAGGCCCCTAGTATGTTCGTTAAAGAACTCCCTGTCCGGTTTTAATTCCCTTATAAAATTTCTGGTAAATCTCTCGGTTTGTCTTTTTACCGACCCGGGCTTTATAACTAAAAAAAGAATAAAAACAATAGTTATAAATAAAAACAGAAGGAGAAAGGGTTTTAATTTATGCATACGAATGCTCAATGCAATAGCGAAATCAGATTTCCTGACTATAAAGATATAAGTTATAGTCAGGAAATTCGGCTGGGCTGTGATTTTGAAAGCAGTTACTTATCGTTAAATAATAACATAATCGGATATTCCTAAACCCTTTTTGCCGGCAAAAACGTACGTATCACCGTTTATTACCATAATAACCGTACACCTTGTGCCGGTACCAGGGCAAAAAACTACGCCAGGATCTTCTCCAGTTCTCTGGTTGATTGCCACAAATGGCGTTTCAGAAAAATCGCCATCGGTAAAATGAATGTCTTCATAATTGAAAATATACTGATCACCATTGTAAGTAATGCTTGCCGGGATGTAGCTTGAGAAAAGAATTAGAGATGATAAAACAACAACATAGAATAATACCTTTTTCATAGCTTTAAGTTTTGAGGTTAATGATTCGAATACGGGTAAAGCTAAAAAAAGAACCGGCAAAATTTGGTTTATGGTCTACTCATTTAATGGTTACAAACCTGTTATTCACGAAAGCAGTTTTGTCCATCCCCAGGCTGCCGTTACAGGAAATGTTATTATTGGAAAAGATTGTTACATCGGACCCGGTGCAGCGCTGCGCGGCGACTGGGGGCAGATCATCATCGAAGACGGGTGCAATGTGCAGGAAAACTGCACCATTCACATGTTTCCCGGAATAACGGTTTGGCTGAAAGAAGAAGTGCATATTGGTCACGGAGCCATCATTCACGGATCTGTTATCGGCAAAAATTGCCTCGTGGGAATGAACGCGGTAATAATGGATAATGTGGAACTGGGAGATGAATGTATCGTTGGCTCCCTGACATTAATAAAACAAGATGAAAAAATTCCTGCCCGCTCGCTGGTAGCCGGCAATCCCGGAAAAATAATCAAACAGGTAAGCGATGAAATGATACAGTGGAAATCGGAAGGCACACAACTTTACCGGCAATTGCCTAAGGAAATGTTTCAGAGCTGGTTAGCCTGCGAACCGCTCAGAGAAATACCGGCCGGCCGCACCGTTCAGAAAAGTTCATATAAACCTTTTAAATCATAAATACAATCTGCAGCATAAAAAAATAATTCGGGTTTACCGGGAATGTTTGTAACTTAAAGCATCCGGTAAACCAGTTATTATGAGAAGACATGTACACTTTATTTCTCTTTTTTCACTCATCCTGTTTGCATGTATTGCCAATGCTCAGCACGACCGGTTTTTGTATGCCATTACCGATCTGCATAAAGATGGTGCCGGCTGGAATGCATTGCGAAAAATGGATCTGAAAACCGGCGAGTTCAGCCAGGTATTACTCAATGGAGCAGACGCCGGCATGGCAGTGTACGATGCCGAAACAAAAAAACCGCTTTCTTCTGCTGATGGCCGCTACACCAACGGTATGCAAAGCCCTTTTGGCACGGGTGTGGCTGCTGCCGCCTATGATAAAAAGAATAACCGCATCTGGTACACGCCAATGTTTGCCGACCAGCTTCGCTACATTGATCTCCGATCAATGAAAGTTTTTTACGTAACGGATAAGCCCATTACCGTGCATACCGATGAAGCAGAAATCATTACCCGAATGGTTATTGCCCCGGATGGCTTTGGCTATGCCGTAAGCAACGACGGAAACACCTTTATCCGTTTCAGCACCGGCAAAAAAATAAAGATCGAAAATCTCGGTTCGCTGGTGGATGATCCGGATAATAATGCCATCTCGGTTCACAACCGATGCAGCAGTTTTGGCGGCGATATGATTGCCGATGATAATGGCCACCTTTACCTTTTTACGGCACGCAATCATGTGTTTAAAGTGAATATTGCCACCAAAGTAGCAACGCATCTTGGCGCCGTTTCCGGCCTGCCGCAAAATTTTACTATCAATGGCGCCGCGGTTACCGATGAAGGAATGATACTGGCGGGCAGTGCCCTCAATAACCAGAAATGGGTACTCATTGATCCGGTTAAATGGAGCGCCGTTGAATACAATCTCCCGGCGGGCATCGTTCGCAGTTCCGATCTGGCCAACAGCAATTATCTTTTATCAAATAATAAAAAAACCGTTACGGAAATTATCGCCTCTTCTTCCGCATTGGCCAATGATATTATTATTTACCCCAACCCGGTATACAACAACCAGTTTACAATTGAATTCAGAAAGCTTGAAAAGGGTGATTATGCCGTTGCCCTTACCGACATTACCGGACGGGTTGTACAACGAAAACTTTTATCTGTTGGCGCTGAGGGGCAGGTAGAAAATTTTGTGATAGATAAAAATACATCCCGCGGTGTATATCTTATCAATGTTACCGACAGGAAAAACAAATCCGTATTTACACAAAAACTCATTGTGCAGTAGCCCGTAAGCCGCTGTATGATTGAAAGCGTTGGTCCCGTAAGGTCAACGCTTTTTTTATTCAGGATGAACGGTGCACTTCTTCAACCCGGTTCGCCTAAAATCACTACTGCTTCCATTTGATATTGCATCCTATGCTTGGCCGTTGTGTATCCGGCAAAGGTTTGTTGCTGATAAGGCAATCCAGGGCATGGCGTATGTCTTTGCCGGTAACGGGTATATTATTTCCAGGGCGGCTGTCGTCCAGCTGCCCGCGGTATGCCAGCCGGCCGTTCTTATCGTAAATAAAAAAATCGGGGGTGCAGGCCGCGTTATAAGCTGCCGCCGTTTGCTGCGACTCATCGTACAGGTACGGAAACGGGTATTGTAATTTAATTGCAACCTCTTTCATTTTATCCGGAGCATCTTCCGGATAACCGACAATATCATTGGAACTGATGGCTGCAAAACCTACGCCCTTAGTTTTATAATCATTGGCCAACCTCACCAACTCGTGATTTACATGCTGTACAAAAGGACAATGATTGCAAATGAACATAATCACCGTGGCTGTTTCGCCTTTTACATCGCTCCATGAAACCCGCCTGCCGGAAACGGTATCGGGTAATGAAAAATCGGGAGCAGCCGTTCCTAAAGCTACCATTACAGAGGGGGTTCTTGCCATCGGATAATTTTTATACACACGCAAATTGATTAACCTGCCACCCTTGCTATGCCAAAAGTTGGGGTGGAGGCATCTGCAAAGTTACGAATACAGCAGCGGCATTGGGCCGGTACAAAACTGCGTCTGTCTTGCCAAAACTTGTTAATAATTCAGTAATCTAAACTTCATGCCGGAGTAACATACAAGCATTTATGTTGCAGGTTCAACTAAAACACATTTTTCATGAAACGAAAAATTTTATTACCGCTGGTTACGGCAGTCATTCTCACTTCCTGCTATCCCGAAGATTTTCCTTATTCAAATGAAGATGCTTCAAAATTTTCCGAAATCAGCAGTATTGCCATCGGTGGCGAGGGCGCCGCTGAAATTTCGGCCTATGATCCGCTGACCAAACGCCTTTTTGTAGTAACCAATACCGGTACCACCCAAATTGATGTGCTTGACCTTACCAACCCTGCATCCCCCGTTCACATTCACGTTATCAATATTGCTCCCTATGGGGGCGGTGTTAACAGTGTAGATGTAAGCAATGGCAAGCTGGCAGCGGCGGTGGAAGGATTCATCAAAACCGATCCGGGTAAAGTGGTGATATTTAAAACCACTGACTATTCCGAAGTAAAACAGATACCCGTGGGTGCATTGCCAGACATGATCACTTATTCTCCCGACGGAAAATATATTTTAACCGCAAATGAAGGCGAACCGAATGACGACTACAGTATCGACCCCATAGGTACGGTTTCAATAATTAATGTGTGGAATCATTACTCCGTGGTGAATCTTGATTTTTCAGGCTTTGCATCGCAGGCAAATTACCTCAAGTCAAAAGGGCTGAGAGTTTACGGGCCGGGCGCCGGTTTTGCACAGGATATGGAGCCGGAGTATATAACCGTATCGCATGATTCAAAAACTGCGTGGGTAACGCTGCAGGAAAACAATGCAATTGCAAAAATTAACATACCCGCCCGGCGGGTTACAAATATTTTCCCGCTGGGATTTAAACAATACAACCTGTCCGGAAACGAGATTGACCCCAGCGACAAAGACGGCGGCATCATACAAGGCCCATGGAATGTAAAGGGTATGTATGAGCCCGATGCAATCGCCGTGCTGGAAGAACATGGCATCCCCTATTTGTTTACAGCCAACGAAGGAGATGCAAGAGAATACGAAACTTTCGAAGAAATTAAACGGGTTAAAGATCTTACACTGGACCCGGCAGCTTTTCCCGATGCAACAATAAAACAGGATGCCAAACTGGGAAGACTGAATGTGACCACTACCCTTGGAAATAATGACAATGACGGCGACTACGAAGAATTATACTCACTCGGCGCACGTTCATTCAGCGTTTGGAACGGACACAACGGCCATCGCATATACGACAGCAAAAGAGAACTTGATGATAAATGCATTGCCGCCGGCTTTTATGACGATGGAAGAAGCGACGATAAAAGTGTAGAGCCGGAAGGAATTACATTGGGCATTGTGGGAAGAAAGCCAATCGCATTTGTTGGGATGGAACGCTCCGATGCAGTAGCCGTTTATGACGTAAGCAAGCCCTACAATCCAAAATTTGTAAAACTATTGCACACCGGCGACGCTCCCGAGGGATTGTTATTTATTCCGGCGCAGGATAGCCCTTCGGGCAAAAGCCTGCTGGTGGTAAGCAGCGAGGGTGACGGCACAGTAAAGGTGTACCAGGTAAATTAATCCCGAAAAAATATACCGGTTTTGAACGGAAGCGAAAGCTTCCGTTTTTTTATTAATCCTGTTGGATTTGTGAGTATATAAATAGTAGTTCTGCTTCATTTAAATCGGCAATCGCCTATAAATACATTTGGATCACTATTTATTTATTCTTTTTATATTGACACAAAAGAAAACTTTAGACAGATACTTATATTTGTTTACACGGTGCTATTGCCGGTACTGTTTTTTTATTTCAAATGGACGCCAAAAAGCAATTTGGAAACGAATGCCTGAGATAGGTACGCTGATACCTAAAGGCAATTTTGCTTCAGGCGGATTAACTTGTTAACCCGGGGTTTTTGCCTCAGCTAAACTTTAGTAATAAATATAAAATTTTACACTTCGATATACCACCCGAACATAAAGCCACAAACCGATATGAACAGAAACTATTTAATCGTTATTGCCTTAATTATCTTTTCTGAAGCTACCTCAGGCCAGGCGCTTTCAAAAGAAGAACGGGCGGTATTGAAAAATATTGATGAAGATATGCCTGCCACCCTTCAATTGCTGGAAGCATCGGTAAATATCAACAGCGGCACCTATAATATTTCAGGTGTAAGAAAAGTGGGGGAGTTATTTGGAAAAGAATTGTCTGCTTTAGGCTTTACCGTTGAATGGATACCAATGCCCGATTCGGTAAAAAGAGCAGGACATCTGGTAGCCTATAAAAAAGGAAAAAGGGGGAAAAAGCTTTTTATCATTGGCCATCTCGATACCGTATTTGAACCGGATATGCCTGCCAATCCGTATAGAAAATTAAACGACAGCACAGCCACCGGGCAGGGCGTAAACGATATGAAGGGCGGCGATGTTATGGTTATTGCTGCGTTGAAGGCATTGTACAGGCAGGGAATGCTCGAAGATGTTTCCATAACTGTTTATTTCACCGGCGATGAAGAGCAGGCCGGTGAACCACGATGGGTGAGCCGCGGCGATTTTATTGAAAGAGCAAAGCAACATGATATTGCGTTGGGGTTTGAAGGGGCCAGTGGTTTGAATACCGTGGCTACAGCCCGCCGGGGCGCCAGCAGTTGGGAACTGGTAGTTGAAGCCAGGCAGGCACATTCGTCCGGCGTATTTGGCAATGCAGGATATGGCGCTGTTTACGAAGCAGCAAGAATTGTGAATGCGTTCAGGGAAAAACTGAGTAAAGAAAAATACCTCACTTTTAACCCCGGTATTTTTATCGGCGGATCGGAAATAAGCTACGACCCCCTTGCGCAAACAGGACAGGCCTCGGGAAAAACAAATATCATTTCGCCGAAAACATTCGTCAACGGCGATCTTCGTTTCCTTTCCGAAGAACAAAAGGAAAAAGCAAGACAGGTGATGCGGGAAATTGTGGCAAAGAATCTGCCCGGCACCAAAGCATCCATTACATTTAAAGACGGGATACCCTCGATGCCGCCAACAGCCGGAAATGAAGCGCTGGTAAAAGTGGTGAATGATGTAAGTGTAGCACTTGGATACGGCGTGGTAAAGGCAGGAGATCCGGGTTCCCGCGGTGCGGGAGATATTTCGTATGTTGCAGAATACCTCGATTGTATTGATGGTCTTGGCGCATCCGGTAGAGGGGCGCATGCGCCGGGCGAAACGATTAACCTGTACGAATTTCCCAAACTCATCCGGCGGGCTGCACTGGTTATTTACAGACTGACGAGATGAGCAGATGATTTTTCCAGTTGAAGAAATTTTTCATAAAGCATAGTGGTGTACCCGCCGGGTTTACCGCCGGAAATAACGCGGTCGTTAATCTTTATTACGGGCAAAATTTTTTTGGTAGTGCTGGTCAGAAACACTTCATCGGCATCCATGAGCTCAATTAAAGTAACCGGTTTTTCTTCAACCTGCATTATTTCTGCAGCAAGAGATAAAACCTTTTTTCTTGTTATCCCATACAGCATGTTGGCAGCCGGCGTTATCAGTTTTTTTTCCCTGGTTACGATAAATACATTCGATCGGGGAAACTCGGTAACAAAATTGTCTTTATAATACAGTACATCATCCGCTTGTTTTTCTTTTAGCAAAGGCTGCAGCCACAGCGCCGTCTGATAGTTAATGGTTTTCACATGCGGTAGTTCCCGCTGATGATTGTAAGTAATAACAGAAAGCCCCTTTTCGAAATCTTTATTGCCGGCTACAGTTACCGGGTTGCAACTGATCACCAGATTGGGATCAGCGGTTTTGTAGCTGTCTGAAGAATATCCGCCTGTCAACATAAGGCGTATGCCCACCTCAGGAAGACCGGATTGTTTTATCAGTTCATGAATAACTGCTGATAGCTCTTCTCTGGTCTGCCTGATCTTCAGGTGCAGGGCCTGCGCCGAACTGTAAAATCGGTCAAGATGATCATTCATAAATAAAGCCCTGCCGTCAAGCGTTCTGAAAAAATCAAACACGGCATATCCCCGCTGCATCGAAAGATCAGAAATGTGCAGCCGGGCCTCTTCATTTCTTACAAAGCGGTTATTGATGTAGACGGGCATGCTATTCATAAAGCCGGTTGTATTTTTTCATTATTGATTTCACTTTATCTTTTGGCAATGCTTCAATTATCCTTCCGTTTTTGCCTTTCATGTTTTCTGCTGCAAAAAGTGAATTGATGATTGCTTCTTCGGTGGCTTCTATAACGGCCATAAATAATGGCGACAGAGCATCATTACTCAATACTTTTTGCTCCAATAGTTCCGGTGCATGATGCGGAACCTGTAAACTGCTGTCGGTTGAAAACGCAATTACATAATCACCGCTTCCGTTGCTGGCAATGCCTCCTGTTTTTGCCAAACCCATAAATGCTCTTTTTGCCAGCCTTTCCAGGCTTCGTGCATCCAGCGGTGCATTGGTGGCAACGACGATCATACAACTGCCATTGGCATTTTCATTTAACTCGTCACGGAGATAATATTTTTCCAGTTCCCCCCCTACCGGCACTCCGTCGATACGCAGCACTCCGCCAAAATTGGTTTGCACCAATACCCCTGCGGTATAACCCCCCAGTTTTTCAGGTAGTATTCTCGATGCGGTTCCAATACCGCCCTTGAAACCAAAACAAACAGTGCCTGTACCCGCACCTACGTTTCCCTCCGCTATATTACCTGTTTTTGCACGATTAATAGCATTCAGTACATCAGCTTCTTTTACACTTCTTCCCCGAATATCATTCAGGTAACCGTCATTGGTTTCGCCAACTACTGCATTTACCGATAGTACCGTTTCATTTCCTTTTTGCGATAAAGTGTAGGAGATCACGGCATCGGTAGCGGCGGCTACACTGAGCGTATTGGTTAAAATAATGGGCGACTCAATATTCCCCAGCTCCTTCACCTGTGTGCTGCCTGCTAATTTTCCAAAACCATTGCCTGCATATATAGCCGCCGGTACTTTTTGCTGAAATAAATTACCACCATGCGGCAGTATGGCTGTAACTCCGGTACGAACCGAGTCCCCTTTTATTAATGTAACATGGCCCACCTTTACACCCGGTACATCCGTAATAGCATTCAGCTTTCCGGGCTGCATCACGCCGATTTTTATACCTTCATCTCTTGCTCTATTTGTCTGGCCGTTTACACCGGCAATTGAGAAAAAGAAAAAAACAATGACAGCAAAAATTTTCATCTCATTTTTTATTGAAAGGTAAAGGGTTTTAACAGAAACCGCTGGTTGAAAAGATAAAAGAAGCCGGCGACTGGCCGTTTTGGTTTTTGTTTAGATAAATTCGCCGTAAAGATCAAAAGATCAGTATTTTAATTTAACTGAACTTCCTGTTTGGTTTACCACACAAGGCGGCGGATAATAATTATTTTTTTATAAAATATAAATCGTAAAGACCGCATTTAATTTTAGCCTTTTTCCCGGATACCGATATTAGATAAAATAGCAGACTTGATTATTTATAACAAATCTCATCAAATAAAATGACCATTTTTTCAAAGTATATTCAATAAAACTTCATTTGAAATAGAAAAATAGGTTCATCTTATAATCGAACGGTTATATAGCTTTGTGCATTACTAACGGTCATTTGTATAGTTAATTCAAACGATTATGCTTCAAAGTAGTAAAACTGATCTTCAGGAATGGGTTAAAAAAATGGCTGGTCACTTTCAGCCTGAAAAAATACACTGGTGTTCAGGTACACAGGAAGAATATGACACCCTGTGTCAGTTGCTGGTAGACAAAGGAACATTTATAAAATTAAATCCGGAAAAGCGGCCCAACAGTTATGCCTGCTTTAGCGACCCCAGCGATGTAGCAAGGGTAGAAGACAGAACTTTCATCTGCAGTCGCAGAAAAGAAGACGCCGGTCCCACCAACAACTGGATGGATCCCGACAAAATGAAAAAGAAGCTGGATGAACTTACGCATGGCTGCATGAAGGGGAGAACAATGTATGTTATACCATTCTGTATGGGTCCTTTGGGTTCGCCTTATGCAAGATATGGAGTACAACTTACCGACAGTGAATACGTGGTGGTAAACATGAAGATCATGACGCGTATGGGGGAACAGGCTTTGTCTTATATTAAGAACGGATATGTAAAATGTATTCATACCCTGGGCGCCCCGTTGCAACCGGGTCAAAAAGATGTAAAATGGCCATGCAATCCTACTGAAAAATACATCACCCACTTTCCCGAAGAAAGGCTCATCATCTCATATGGAAGCGGCTATGGCGGCAACGCTTTGCTGGGCAAAAAATGTTTTGCGCTGCGAATCGCCTCCGTTATCGGCCGGGAAGAGGGCTGGCTGGCCGAACACATGCTTATTTTGGGTGTAGAATCGCCGGAAAAGGAAAAAACCTACGTTGCTGCTGCGTTTCCCAGTGCCTGCGGCAAAACCAATTTTGCGATGATGATACCACCAAAGGGAATGGAAGACTGGAAAGTAACCACTGTAGGCGATGACATAGCCTGGATACATAAAGGAGATGACGGCAAGCTCTATGCAATCAATCCGGAGGCGGGTTATTTTGGAGTGGCGCCGGGAACAAATACGAATACCAACCCCAACGCCATGAAATCCATTTCGGCCAATACCATATTTACCAATGTGGCAATAACTGCCGACGGCGATGTATGGTGGGAGGGAATGACAAAAGAAGTTCCGGACGGGTTGATCAGCTGGCATGGAACGCCATATGATAAAAACAGCGGGAAACCGGCAGCCCACCCCAATGCAAGGTTTACCGCACCGGCATATCAGAATCCGGCCATTGATGAGGCCTGGGACAAAAAAGAAGGAGTGAATATTGAAGCCTTTATTTTCGGGGGGCGCCGCAGCAATGTTGTACCTCTTGTTTATCAGTCATTCAACTGGAGCTTTGGTGTATACCTGGCAGCCACAATGGGAAGCGAAATGACAGCAGCTGCTTTTGGCGAAATCGGCAAAGTTCGTCGTGACCCCTTTGCCATGCTTCCTTTTCTGGGTTATCACATGGGCGATTATTTCAATTACTGGCTGCAGTTTGGCCGCGATTTGCCCAATGCCCCGCGGATATTTGGAGTAAACTGGTTTTTGAAAAACGATAAAGGAGAATTTATGTGGCCGGGGTTTGGTCAAAACCTCCGCGTACTAAAATGGATTGTGGGTCGGATAAAAGGGAAAACGGCGGCTGTTGAATGTCCTATTGGCTGGAGGCCGCGCTACCGCAATCTGTGCTGGGAAGGACTGGGTACCGACGTTTTTCCAAGAGAAAAGTTTCACGAGCTGATGCTGATTGACCGCGAGCTATGGAAACAGGAATTACTCAGCCACGAAGAATTGTTTGAAAAACTGTATGACCGCATTCCCAAAGAGTTCACCTTTATGCGTGAATTATTATTATCTGCCCTTTGGCGATCACCCGAAAAGTGGGTACTGGCTCCGGAAAGACATGAATAAGTAATAATCTTTCCGCACCTGCTTTTTATTCATTTTCTGATATACGCAAAAAATTATTTGGAATACTGAACAGTGTTCATTATGTTTGCCTTCTATTAATTCACTCTCATGTCGGTACTGGAAAGAAAGCAAAGGGAAAAAGAAGAAATGCGGCAGCTGATCCTCGATGCCGCCCGGGAGGTTTTTCTTGAAAAAGGATACGACCAGGCCAGCATACGCAATATTGCCGATAAAATCGAATACAGCCCCGGTACCATTTACCTGTATTTTAAAGATAAGAATGAGATCTTTCATGCTTTGCACGAAGAGGGTTTCCGTCTTATGCTGAAAAAAATGCAGCCCTTGCAGCATGTGGCCGACCCCTTTGAAAGATTAAAGGCGATGGGGCGTGTTTACCTTGAATTTGCCAATGAAAACAAAGATTTTTACGACCTCATGTTTATCATCAGTGCACCAATAGATCATGAAAAAGACCACGAAAAATGGGAAATGGGACACACCACATTAAATTATTTGAAGAATGTGATACGGGAATGCCAGGAGCAGGGAAGGTTCAAAGGATATGATATCGAATACTTTTCATTTATGATCTGGTCGGCGGTACACGGCATGTCGGCGCTGTATTGCCGAAATCGTTGTCAGGCCTATCATGATGTAAACCTTTCGCCGCAGGACCTGATGAAAACAGCATTTGAGTACTACGTATCTATGCTGGAGAAAATGTAAATTTTTTTGATTATATAATGAACATTGTTCAATTTATAAACACTGATTATATAACTCTGTTTTATGCTTAAAAAAAAGATCAGGCCCCTGCTTTCTGTGCTCTTACTTACGTGGCTGACTCCAGAAGTTCTGTCGCAGGATGTACTGGATACGTATATCCGTGAAGGGTTATCAAACAACCTTATACTGAAACAAAAAAAAGGCAATCTGGAGAAAGGTCTCACGGCGCTTAAAGAAGCCCGTTCCTTGTTTTTGCCTACAAGCTGGTTTGAAACACAGTACACAATTGCCAATGGAGGACGAAGCATTGATATACCGGTTGGCGATCTGATGAACCCGGTATATAAAACATTAAATCAACTTACGGGGTCAAATGGTTTTCCTCAAATCGGTAATGTATCGGAGCAGTTTTTTCCCGATAACTTTTATGATGTGCGGATAAAAACAACGATGCCCATCATCAATCCTGACCTGAAAATAAACCGCCAGATAAAACAACAGGAAACGGAACTGGCGCTGAACGACATTGATATGTACAAACGGGAACTGGTAAAGGAAATCAAAACGGCTTATTACAACTATCTGATGGCCGACAAGGCTGTTACTATTTATGAAAATGCCCTGGAAGTAGTAACCCAGAATCTGAAAGTCAACAAAACTTTGCTGGCAAACGGAAAAGGACTGTACGCCTATGTATCGCGGGCCGAAAGCGAAGTACGTTCGGTGGAGGCACAATTACAAACGGCAAAGAATGAGCGAAGGAATGCGCAGGCCTATTTTAATTTCCTGCTCAATAAACCTTTTACTGATTCTGTGCACATTCAGCAATATGAAATGAGCATTTCTCTTTTGCAGAACATGATGGCGGACGACAGCGTTTCGGTAATTAAACGGGAAGAACTTAAAGCATTAAACATTGCACAGGGTATTACTACAGGTGTTTTAAAAATGAATCGTTCTTTCCGTACCCCGCGGCTCAATACATTTTTTGATTTGGGAGCCCAGGGTTTTGATTTTAAAGTAAACAATAATTCCTTTTTCTATTTAGCGGGTCTTCAGCTTCAGATTCCTTTGTTTAGCGGTAAACGAAATCTGTACAAAATTGAAAAAGCAGAGATTGAATTGAAAAACCTTGCAGTGAATACCGAACATACGCAAAAGCAGCTGAACCTGGCTGCTTTTGTAAGCCGCAATAATGTGATGAACAGCTACAATACCTATCTCGCATCGGCCAAGCAACAGGAGGCTGCACAGCAGTATTTCAAGCTGATTGACCGGGGATACAAGGAAGGCATTAACAGCTTTATTGAAATGCTGGATGCGAGAAATCAGCTTACCAATAGCCAGCTTCAGGTAAATATCAATACATACAAGCTCTTGTCGGCCCTTGCCGATTACGAACGTCAAACTGCTTCTTATTCTATCAATCAATAATAATATTTTTATGCGAACAATACTGTTTGTTTTAATCCTGTCGGTTACCATTGTTTCCTGCAGCAGCAAAGCAGAAACAAAACAAAAAAACAGCAATGCCGTTCCGGTGCGGCTGGCTGCCATTACCGGAGATACCAGCCAGAATGTGATCAATACTTCCGGCCTGCTTTCAACAGAAGACGAGGCGAGATTATCATTCAAAATCGGTGGGGTGATTGAAAATGTTTTTGCCGATGAAGGACAATATGTAAAGAAGGGGCAATTATTAGCTGCGCTCAAATCGGCCGAAATTGCGGCTCAGTCAGCACAAGCACAGCTGGCAGTGGAAAAAGCAGAAAGAGATTACCAGCGGGCGTTGAACTTATACAAGGACAGCGTGGCTACGCTGGAACAATTGCAGAATGCAAAAACCGGTTTGGATATTGCCCGCCAAAGCTTGCAGCAGGTTTCTTTTAATCAGCAACACTCACGGATTTATTCCCCCTCCGATGGACTTGTGGTAAAGAAATTACTCAATGCAGGCGAGATCGCAGCTCCGGGATCGCCAGTATTAATCATAAGCTCTGTGTCGGATAAAAGCAGATGGATATTTACAAGCAGCTTATCCGACCAGGAGTGGGCTGTAGTTGAAACCGGAAACAAGGCAATCGTTACAGTTGATGCATTTCCGGGTAAAAAATTCAACGCAGTGGTGAGCAGGAAAGCGCTGGCTGCCGATCCAGTAAGCGGCTCCTTTGCTGTGGAACTGCAGGTGGATTTTGGAAAAGAGCGGCCTGCCATTGGTATGTTCGGCAAAGCCACAATCGTTCCGTCGAAACCTTTGTTTGGCTTCAGCATTCCGTACGAAGCATTGCTGGAAGCCAATGGTAAAAAAGGATACGTATTTGTAACCAATGACCGCCAAAAGGTGCAAAAAGCCGAAGTAACCATTGCCTCAATTGACAACAACCATGTGTATATAAAAAGCGGACTGGAGAATTACCGGTTTGTTGTTGTGTCCGGCAGCCCTTATCTGAACAATCAATCAACCATTATCGTGACCGAGTAAACCAAATATGATCTGCCTTAATTACTTCATATGCGACTGACTTCATTTTTTGTAAAAAACTACCAGTTCACCCTCGTATTGTTTTTGATGGTAGTGGTAGTAAGTGTGACTACGATGCTGACAATGCCCCGCGCCGAAGATCCGGAAATTAATCCACCCCAATATCCCATTGTTGTACTGTATCCCGGCACCAGCCCTGCGGATATGGAAGAGCTGGTGGTGAAACCCATTGAGAAAAAAATAAGCGAGCTGGAAAATCTGAAAAAAATTACCACTACCATTGACGACGGGGTGGCGGTAATCATTGTAGATTATAAATACAACAGCGATGTGGAAGCTAAATATCAGGAGCTGGTAAGAGAAATTAATGCGCTGCGCCCTGAATTGCCGCAGGATATTTACAGTATTGATATCAATAAGGTTTCGCCGACAGATGTAAGTGTATTGCAAATAGCCCTGGTTTCTGAAAATGCCTCCCGCCAGAAGATGAAACAATACGCAGAGCAATTGAAAGAAGAGCTGGAAAAAATAAAAAGCCTGAAAAAAGTAGAATATTGGGGAGTACCGGAGGAAGTAATTCGTGTTGACCTGAAACTGGATAAAATTGCTCAACAGAAAATTCCGGTCAGTCATGTTATCGCCAGTATTCAGAGCGAAGCGGCCAATATTCCTGCAGGAAGTATAAAAGCCGGTACAAAATCATTTAATCTGAAAACCAGCGGCAAGTATAAAAATCTTGAAGAAATTCAGAATACAATTGTATTTGCCGGTAACGGAAAAGTAGTTTATCTGAAAGATGTGGCCGATGTAACGTACAATTATGAAGAAGAAAAACATATTACCCGCATAAACGGGCACCGCTGCCTTCTGGTTACGGCAGCGCAAAAACCGGGAGAAAATATTACAACCACACAAAAAGCATATACTTCTGTTCTTGAAAAATTTAAAGCCCGACTTCCGTCAAACATTGAACTGATAAAAAATTTTGATCAGGCCGATAATGTAAGCCGCCGGCTGAGCGGGCTGGGAACAGATTTTCTGATTGCTATCGGACTGGTGATGATCACCTTACTTCCGCTGGGGTTGCGTGCTTCGGCAATAGTGATGGTGGCTATTCCGCTTTCGCTTGGGATTGGGATCGTTGCCATGAACTTTCTTGGTTTTTCGCTGAATCAGTTAAGCATTGTGGGTTTTGTAGTAGCATTGGGATTATTGGTTGACGACAGCATTGTAGTGGTTGAAAATATAGAGCGATGGCTGCGCGAAGGGCATAGCCGAACCTATGCCGCTGTTGCAGCTACAAAACAAATCAGCCTTGCGGTACTGGGATGTACAGCCACACTCATGATTGCCTTTTTGCCCCTGGTATTTTTGCCTGAAGCCTCCGGTGAGTTTATCCGCAGCATGCCTTTTGCCGTACTTAGTTCAGTGTTTGCTTCACTGCTGGTGTCGCTCACCATTGTTCCTTTCATGGCAAGCAAAATGCTGAAACAGCACGAAAATCCCGAAGGAAATATTTTTCTGCGCGGGTTAAAAAGAGTAATTCACGGCAGTTATGCCCGGTTGCTGGAAAAGTCGCTGAAGCGTCCTGTCATTACACTGATCGCTGCGTTTATTTTGTTTATCGCCTCTCTTGGTATTTTCGGCATCATCGGGTTTCGCCTGTTTCCCACTTCAGAAAAACCGCAATTCCTGATTAATATCATAATGCCGCTGCAAAGTAATATAGCAGCCACCGACCAGATGACCCGGTACGTAGAGCAAGAATTAAAGCAGGAAGAAAAGATAAGGTATTTTACCTCCAACGTAGGCAAGGGTAATCCAAGAATTTATTACAATGAAATTCCGGAGAATGAGAAGAGCGATTATGCACAAATATTTGTGCAGTTGCAGGAGAATGTTAAAGTAAAAGAAAAGAAAAAAATCATTGACCGGCTGCGTGAAAAATTTTTGACGATAGCGGGTGCCAAAATTGAAGTAAAGGATTTTGAGCAGGGCCCTCCGATTGATGCACCGGTAGCTATCCGCATTACCGGCGATAATCTGGATACGCTGCGTACTCTTGCCGCACAAACGGAATCAATAATCAAAAGCATTCCCGGTGCTATTTATGTTTCTAATGATGTGGGAGTATTAAAATCAGATCTCAAACTAAATATCAATACCGATAAATCCAGAACATTGGGAATACAGACTGCGGATATTGACAGAACGGTTCGCCTTGCTGTAACGGGAGTCGGCGTTGGCAAATACACCGATGCAGAAGGAGATGACTATGATATTATCGTCAATGCCCCCAAAGAAAAATTTGCCACATTAAACACAATCGATAACGTATATGTGAATAACGTGATGGGTACACCGGTACCCTTAAAACAAATTGCTTCTCTTGAATTCGAATCTTCGCCCACTACCATCAAGCATCTTGACAAGAAGCGTTTTGTAATGGTAAAGGCCTTTACGGATAAAGGCACACTGGCCCGGGATATCAACAAAACCTTCCTGGAAAAAGCTAAACAAATTCAATGGCCCGAAGGATACGAGTTTCAGATTGCCGGAGAAGCCGAAGGCGAAAAAGATGCATTTGGCGGCGGTTTTATGACCGTTGTTATTGCCACAGTGTTTTTATTTATCATGGTGCTCATTCTTGAATTTAAAACACTGAAAAGTACATTGATTGTTTTGTCGGTAATTCCGCTGGGTATTATAGGCGGTGTAATGATGCTGTGGCTTACCGGCAATCCCATGTCGTTTGTGGCGATAATTGGTTTTATCGGGCTGGCCGGGGTAGAAGTAAAGAACTCTATCCTGCTGGTTGATTTTACCAATCAGTTGCGCCAGGAAGGCAAGAGCCTTGATGAAGCTATAAAAGAAGCAGGTGAACTTCGTTTTCTGCCGATTATCCTTACAAGCATGACGGCCATAGGCGGTTTGATACCGATCGCTTTAAGCAGCAACCCGCTTATTTCGCCGCTGGCGCTGGTGCTTATTGGCGGGCTGATTTCATCCACTTTATTATCCAGGATTGTAACTCCTGTAGTATATAAACTGATTCCGCCGAGAATTAAAACACAAAAATGACTTTGAATATTACAATAAAAAAAATGCTGTTACACTAGCCTGCAGTTATACAGCCGGCTCCTGCTGGCTCAGGCAATGAAAACTACCCAGCCCCCAGATAATGTCGGTGGAATCAATCCCCACCACTTTTCTTTCCGGGAAGCATTGCTGAATAATCTGCAATGCCTTATCATCTTTATCGCACCGGAACATGGGAACGATGACCGCATGATTGGCAATATAAAAATTGGCGTAGCTGCAAGGCAGGCGTTGCCCCTGGTATTCTAGATAATCAGGCATGGGCAGCTCAACAACATTCAGTTGCCTGCCGTTCAGCAGCCGCATCTTTTTTAATTGTGTAAGATTATGCTGCAGCAGGGAGTAGTTTTCATCATTCTTATTTTCTTCGATCACCGCCACAACGGTATCTTCATTTACAAAACGTACCGTATCATCAATATGTCCGTCGGTATCATCGCCCACAATCCCTTCATCCACCCAAAGAATCTGTTCCACGCCGTAATAATTATATAAATACGCTTCTATCTGCCTCTGGTTCAGATGCGGATTGCGGTTGGGATTTAATAAACAGGCTGTCGAAGTCATTAGCGTTCCCTTGCCATTAAACTCCACGCTTCCGCCCTCCATCACGATGCCGGGATGATAAACGGGAATATTGTAATGCCTGCCGATCAATGTCGGAATCACATCGTCAAGATCATACGGAGGATATTTATTACCCCATGCATTGTAGCCCCAGTCAACAATCACTTTTTTTATTTCCGCACCGGGGTTGATTAAAAAAGCGGGTCCATGATCGCGGCACCAGGCATCATTGGTAGGATGAAAAAAGAATTCCACGCGGGAAAGATCAACACCGGCTTTTTGCAAATGCCCCAGCGCAAACTGACGCATCGCTTCATCTGCCACATTGATACGCACCATTTCACCTGCCGCCAGTTCTTTTACAAACTCCGAATAAGGGGCATATATCGTGTGTATCTTACCCGGCCAGCTGTCTTCCTTATGGGGCCAGCTGAGCCAGGTAGCCACATGCGGCGCAAATTCGGCCGGAAAATAATATCCAAGTTGTTTGGGAGTAAGACTCCTGTAATCTGAAGGAGAGTGTGTGTGCTTACCTGCTAAAGAAGACATCGGTTATAATTCATCAATTTTTAAAGATAGTGTTTAATACCAGCTCCGGTTGTTTTTCTGTAGGCTCATTTGTAAAGCAAAAGAATCTGATTTCCGGTTTTTCTCAGTCATTCTGCCTGTTGTATCATTCTTTTCTGCTTTCTGCTGCGAAGGAATGACGGGATTTCTTTTTCCCCTTTCGGCGTCAGACTTCATCAATAAGTCTTTTTGTGATCGGCTGATAAGAATCAATTCTTCTGTCTCTCAGAAAAGGCCAATGTGTTCTGAAGAACTCCGTTTTTTCTCTGTCGATTTCCTGAACGATTACTTCTTCTTTATCGTGCGATGCCTGGTATAAAATAGTTCCAAAAGGATTGGCGATAAAGGATCCGCCCCAGAATTTCATGGCTCCGTTTTGCTCCAGCCCTACGCGGTTAACGCTTACCACATGCACTCCGTTGGCCACAGCATGACTGCGCTGTATGGTCTGCCAGGCATTATACTGCTCTGTATTGGTGGCTTCGTCCTGTGAAGTGGCCCAGCCAATAGCTGTGGGATAAAATAAAATTTCGGCGCCCATCAGCGCGGTGATCCTTGCCGCTTCGGGGTACCACTGGTCCCAGCAAATGAGTACTCCAATGGGAGCAAATTTTGTGTTGAAAACTTTATAGCCCAGGTCGCCGGGAGTGAAATAAAACTTTTCATAATAAGCCGGATCATCGGGTATGTGCATCTTACGGTATTTGCCAAGATAGCTTCCGTCGGCATCAATCACCGCCGTAGTATTATGATAAACACCCTGTGCTCTTTTCTCAAATAATGAAGCAACGATCACCGCTCCGCATTCTTTGGCTGTCTTCATCAAAGCCTCGGTAGAAGGGCCCGGTACCGGCTCGGCAAGCTTAAAATTTTCGTAATCTTCCACATCGCAGAAATAAAGTGAAGTAAAGAGCTCCTGCAGGCACACGATCTGTGCGCCTTTAGCTGCGGCTTCCTGTGTTTTTGCAATTGCTTTTTCCAGGTTTGCTTTCTTATTGGCGGTGCAGCTCATCTGTACCAGCCCGATCTTTACTTTGCCCATAATAAAGAGTTTATTTACAGCCCGGGTTAAGGCTGCAAAAATATCTTTTTTACAACGTATCGCGGGTTAAAATATCCTGCCCGGCGTTTATTATTTATCCGTATGCTTTTCCCTAATTTCACTTTCGAATAAGAAATTATGGCAATACGCATTTTCATTACCGGCGGCACATTTGATAAAGAGTACAATGAAATTACCGGCCAGTTATTTTTCAAAGACACTCATATGCACGATCTGCTGGAGATGGGCCGTTGCCGGGTACCGGTGGAAATACGTACCCTGATGATGATTGACAGTATGGAAATGACCGATGAAGACCGCGAACTCATCGCCCACCAGTGTAATCACTGCGACGAGGAGATGATTGTCATTACTCACGGCACCGATACCATGCCCGAAACCGCCCGCCTGCTGGCCAAAAAAGTAAAAGATAAAACCGTAGTGCTTACCGGCGCTATGATCCCGATAAAATTCGGCAGCTCGGACGGATTATTCAATCTGGGCAGCGCCATCGCTTTTGCACAAAGCCTGCCGCATGGTGTGTATGTGGCGATGAACGGCCGTTATTTCAGGGCCGATAATGTGAAAAAAAATAAACAGACCGGTGTGTTTGAGGAAATAAAATAGATTAGATTTACTATACAGCGGCACTGCTTGCACGATTATAAGACCGCTTTTACCACATCACATATCACTTTTGCCTTGCCCAAAGTATAGTAATGCAAAACGGGAACGCCGGCTTTTTTCAGTTCTTTCGACTGGTGGATAAGCCATTCAATGCCCAGCTTTGTTACCTCTTCATCGTTTTTGCACTGATCTACCGCTTTGGCAAGATCATCGGGAATGTCCACATGAAAGGTTTTGGGCAAAACGGTAAGATGTTTTTTAGTGGTTACTGCCTTTAACCCCGGAATGATGGGTACGGTAATGCCCGCTTTGCGGCAGCGGTCTACAAAATCAAAATACTTTTTATTGTCAAAAAACATCTGTGTAACGATATATTCGGCACCGGCATCTACTTTGGCTTTCAGGTAACGCAGGTCGGTATCGAGGTTAGGCGCTTCAAAATGTTTTTCCGGATAACCGGCCACTCCGATGCAGAATTTTGTACTGTTGGTTCCCTTTAGTTCTTCTTCAAGATATATTCCGTTGTTAAGATTCACCACCTGCTTTAACAGGTCAACTGCATACCTGTGGCCATCGTGTTCGGGTTCAAATACCGATTCGTTTTTAGCGGCATCGCCCCGGAGCACCAGCACATTATCAATGCCCAGATAGCTCAGCGTAAGCAAAGCGTCTTCCGTTTCCTGTATAGAAAATCCGCCGCAGATCAGGTGGGGAACCGTATCCACATTGTACCGGTTCATAATGGAAGCGCAGATGGCTTCGGTTCCCGGCCGCTTGCGGATAACTACTTTTTCAAAACTGCCATCGGCCCTTTTCTTAAAAATGTGTTCGCTCCGGTGATACGTTACATTGATATAGGCGGGTTTAAATTCCATCAGCGGATCGAGGTGATCGTAAATGGCATTGATTCCTTTACCTTTCAGGGGCGGAAGTATTTCAAAGGAGATAAGCGTATCTTTTGCCCGGCTTATATGTTCCGTTACTTTCATCTTATTAAAAAAATTGCTGCAAAGCTAATGCAGTGTCTATTCAGGTCAAAACGGCGTTTTATTTATTTTACGCCGGGATATTAAAGGAATTTATAAAAAGCATTATTAAATGCCTCATTGAGCACTCCTTCCGTTATTTTTGCCGAAACTCATTTTTGTGGGTGCAACAATTACCACCAGAAATCTGGTAAAGCGATACCGCAACCGCAATGTTGTGGATCATGTTTCCATTGAAGTGAATCAGGGCGAAATAGTGGGACTGCTGGGCCCCAATGGCGCCGGCAAAACCACCACCTTCTATCAGGTAGTGGGCCTGATACAGCCCGATGAAGGTGAAGTTTATCTGAACGATCTGAATATTACCCGTCTGCCGATGTATAAAAGGGCGCAGATGGGTATTGGCTATCTGCCGCAGGAGGCTTCTGTTTTTCGTAAACTGAGCGTGGAAGACAATATTGCCGCCGTGCTGGAGATGACAAAGCTTTCCAGGCAGGAACAAAAAAGAAAACTGGAATCGCTGATTGCCGAGTTGCGGCTGGAGCATGTGCGAAAAAGCAATGGCGATGTGGTAAGCGGCGGCGAGCGGCGCAGAACGGAAATTGCAAGGGCTTTGGCCGTAGATCCCAAATTCATTTTACTGGATGAACCTTTTGCCGGTATTGATCCTATAGCAGTGGAAGATATTCAAACCATTGTTGCCCGGCTAAAGTTCAAGCGTATCGGCATCCTGATTACCGACCACAACGTAACAGAAACCCTCTCTATATGCGACCGTGCCTACCTGCTGATTGAAGGAAAAATCTTCAAGCATGGAACCGCCGAAGAACTGGCAGCCGATGAACAGGTAAGAAAGCTATATCTGGGAAGAAATTTTGAATTGAAAAGAAAGGATTACCTGCATGAAGAAGCCGTTCGCACTTTTACCCATCCCGGCACTCAGTAAGTTTCTCCATTCCGCAAATAATTCTATCTTGCTGCGAACGTTAATTTTTCTCCGTTAGAGGAACCGGTTAACGGATTTTATGAAATTGCTCAGCCCCGCCATATCATCTCTGGCTCGTATGCGCCTCTGGCGGATTGAAGCATGGATGAATAACCCTGTAAATGCCCAGCGGGATGTGCTGCAAAGCATAGTGACGCAGGCACAGTATACCGAGTTTGGCAGAAAGTATAAGTTTGCTGAATTATTCACGATCCGCGACTTTAAACAAACAGTTCCGGTTCATCAGTACGAAGACTTGTTTCCCTATATCGAGCGGATCATGCGGGGCGAACAGAATATATTGTGGGATACTCCTGTGTATTGGTTTGCCAAAAGCAGCGGCACCACCAGCGCCAAAAGCAAATTTATTCCTGTAAGCGATGAAAGCCTGCACGACTGTCACTATAAGGCTGCTAAAGATGTACTGACGCTTTATTACAACTTTAATCCGGCATCTGCGTTGCTTACCGGCAAGGGGCTGGTCATCGGCGGCAGTCATACAATCAGCCCGGTGAATGAAGAAGCCCGGTACGGCGACCTTAGCGCCGTATTGCTGCAGAACTCCCCCTTCTGGGGCCACTGGCTGCGTACCCCCGATCTTAGCATTGCATTGATGGATGAGTGGGAAAATAAAATACAAAAGCTAGCACACAGCACTATCAAAGAAACCGTTACTTCCATTTCCGGCGTACCTACATGGACCCTGGTTCTTTTCAAACATATTTTACAGATTACCGGCAAAAAAACGATAACCGATGTGTGGCCTCATCTTGAGCTGTACATGCACGGAGGTGTATCCTTTACTCCATATAAAGAGCAATTCAATGCCATTATCGGCAGGCAAATTCATTACCTGGAGATGTACAATGCCAGTGAAGGTTTTTTTGCCGCGCAGGATATACCGGGGGCGGAAGGGATGCTGTTATTTCTCGATCACGGTATTTTTTATGAATTCATGCCGGTAAGCGAATACGGTAAGGAAAATCCAAAGACAATCGGGCTGGAGGATGTGGAACCAGGCAAAAACTATGCGCCGGTTATCAGTACCAACGGAGGATTGTGGCGTTACCTGCCGGGCGATACCATTCAGTTCACCTCCCTGTTTCCTTTCCGGATCAGGGTGAGCGGCCGGCTGAAACATTATATCAATGCCTTTGGCGAAGAAGTGATTGTAGATAACACAGACAAAGCAGTGGCCATTGCCTGCGAAAAAACCAGTGCCGTTATTTGTGATTATACAGCGGCACCCGTGTATTTTTCGGGTATGGCTGCCGGCGCACACGAGTGGCTGATTGAGTTTGAAAAGGAACCCGGTAGTATTGAGCAGTTCACTATTGAACTCGATGCGGCATTAAAATCCGTAAACAGCGATTACGAAGCCAAGCGATATAAGGATCTGGCGCTGGCCATGCCGCAAATAATTGTTTTAAAAAAGGGAACTTTTGCCGAATGGCTGCGCAGCAAAGGAAAACTGGGAGGGCAGCATAAAGTACCAAGGCTGAGTAATGAAAGAACATTGATTGAAGAAATTAAAATGATGAATAGCATTACCGAAAGCACAAGAGAGTGACACAACCGAAGATGATTAGAATTACTTTTGTCCGAAACAAAAAATAAAAAATGAAACTACTGCAGGGAAAAGTTGCCATTGTAACCGGCGGCGCCCGTGGTATCGGAGAAGCCATTGCATTGAAGTTTGCCGAACACGGCGCGAATGTCGCCTTCACTTATGTAAGCGAAAGCAGCATGGAAAAAGCGGCTGCTCTGGAAGATAAAATCAGGGCGCAAGGTGTAAATGGTAAGGCCTATAAAAGCAATGCAGGCGATGCGGCACAATGTGAAGCGCTGGTAAGCGATGTGCTGAAAGAATGGGGCACCGTAGATATTTGCGTGAATAACGCCGGCATTTCAAAAGACAACTTATTGCTTCGCCTTTCGCCCGAACAATGGGATGAAGTAATAAAAGTAAACCTGAACAGCGTGTTTTATATGACCAAACAGGTCATCAGGCCAATGATGAAGGCCAAAAACGGCGTTATTCTTAACATGAGCAGCGTGATTGGTGAAATGGGTAATGCCGGGCAAAGCAGTTATGCCGCCAGCAAAGCCGGAATTATAGGCTTTACAAAAAGTGTGGCCCGCGAGCTGGGCAGCCGCAATATTCGCTGCAATGCCATTGCACCGGGTTTTGTGGAAACGGACATGACCAGCTATTTGAAAGAGGGGGAAGCCGCAGAAAAATACAAGGCGGGCATTCCGCTGGGAAAATTCGCGTCGGGAGAAGACATAGCCAACACGGCATTATTTCTTGCCAGCGATTGGGGAAGTTATATCACCGGGCAGGTGATCAGCGTTTGCGGGGGGCTGAATATATAATGAGAATTAACGGGGACGGAAAAATTTTTTCTTATCCTTTTAAAACGATATTTCTTTTTTTGATATAGGCATGCCACAAAATCATGGCGGCTATTGTTCTGAATGGCCGCCAGGCCTCGGCAATAGCCAGCATTTTTTCTTTCGGAGTATGTGCCGGCAGTTGTTTCACTTCTTTTAAACTATTCACCAGTGCGATATCACCAAGCGGAAACAGATCGGTACGACGCAGGGCATGCATCAGGTACACATCGGCCGTCCAGTCGCCGATGCCTTTGATCTTTTTTAATTCGGCCCGAACGGCTTCATCCGGTGCGGCAGCCAGCTTCCTCAGTTGTAGCTGCCTTGTAAGTACTGCCGTGGCCAGTTCTCTGGCATAAACCATTTTCTGCCGGCTGAAATAACAGCTTTTTAATTCTGCATCGGAGAGAGCAAGAATTTTATGCGGAGTTACATAACCGGTTTTTTCTTTTAATTTTTTAAACGCGGCGTAGGCCGATGCCAGCGATACCTGCTGTTCAAGTATGGTCAGTACCAGCGTCTGAAAAGTATTGGGCCGCGTCCACATGGGCGGATAGCCCGATTGGCGGATTATTGTTTTGAGATGAATGTCTTTTTTCGAAAGCCGGTCACAGTAATCATAGAAATTATCTGAGGAAAAAGTCTGAATCATTTTATAAAAATAATAAGCCGCCAGCACACCGTTCATTATTGAAAAATAATCTGTTTATTGCACTACAATTAACCGCTTATGAAACACTTCCTGATTGGTTTCTGTCTTGTTCTGTGCACCACCGGCCGCAGCCAGGTGGTTTCGGCCGATTATCAGGTAACGCTGAATGGCATCGGTCCTTTTAAAATTGACATGAACAAGCCGGAAATTGAAAAAAAGATAAACCAGTCTATTGCCACACCAAAAAGCTCCCGTAAAGACAATTATGAAAACGATACGGTGCATGTGCGGTATAAAGATGCTGAACTGACCCTGGTTTTTTACAAACGATATATAAACGAAGACAGCAGCGCCATTTCGCTTTACTCGGTTTCGGGAAAATCTGCTTTATTGAAAACCCGTTCGGGTATTGGCCTGGGAGACGATAAAATCAAAATTGTATCAACATATAATGATTTTAATATGAACATTTTTGCCGATTATGAACCGAATGAAAAAGGAGAGTATAAACGAAGCAAGACCAAAAGCACTATCACACTAATGGACGAAGAAAGCAACAGCGTCATTGATTTTTTACTGGAAAGTAATAAAGTGATCGGTTTCAGGGTAACCTTGTATGAGGGCTGCTGAATGCGGCTGTAAGTACCACAAGGCCGGTCATGCTTTTGTCTTAAATTTCTGAATGGCTTTGCGGGTAAAATCGCTGAGTACCAGTTTGCCGCTGATTCTGGCTCTTTCAAAAAGAAGCCGGTCCCAGTCTTCGGTTCCTTTCCAGAAAATTTTTTTCAGTTCCGCCATCGCTTCGGGGTTTGAATGAACCAATGTGTCGGTTAACCTGCGTATGGATTCATCCAGATTTTCAACCGATGAGTGAACTTCGGCGTACAATCCTTTCCGGCGGGCCCAGTCGGCATTGCGCCAAAGAGTAGCATCCATACTGAGCTGCGAATATGCCGATAAGCCGATCTTTCTTTCCACTGCCGGCCCCACTACAAACGGGCCGATGCCAATTGCCAGTTCGCTTAATTTCACTTCGGCATTATCCATAGCGATAGCATAATCAACAGCCGCGGCAATGCCCACACCGCCGCCCACACATTTGCCATGAATTCTGCCAATGACAAATTTGGGAGCCAGGCGAATCGCATTGATAACATGGGCAAAGCCGCTGAAAAACCGGAAACCTTCTTCCTCATCTTTTATCGACAGCAGTTCATCAAAGGAAGCGCCGCCGCAAAATGCTTTTTCTCCTCCGGAGCGAAGTAGAATTATTCTGGTGTCATCATCGTTTCCTGCATGATGGATGGTTTGCGCCAGCTCATCCAGCAGTTTGCCCGGCAATGAATTTCCCTGCGGATGAAAAAATTCAATAGCGGTGGCTCCGTTGTGAAATTCCGACTTTATATATCCGCCGGCAATCTCTTTTTCCATATTCTAAATTTATGGAAGTTTTTTCTTAACCATTGTCAGTATTGTGCCAATTCCTACCACGGGATCGTCTGTTGTGTCCAGTATTTCTACATACCATTTTACAATTCCCTTTTCAATATCATCACCCCGCTTCGCATCTTCCGGCTTTTCCGGGATTCTTTTATCGCTGGGTAGTTTTTCTTTGCAGGTAAGCCGGATATAAATTTCGGCTCCGGGATAAACCGGTTTGGTAAATCTTAACTCTTCAATTCCGTAATTGAGAAGCACCGGATTTTTTTCATAGCCGTGTACAAACAAACCAGCGGCCGCACTCATTACAAAATAACCGTGGGCCACCTGCTGCTCAAACATGGTATCGCTGAAATCCGTTGTGGTTTTGTGTGCATAAAAATGATCGCCGCTCAAATCGGCAAACCGGTTAATATCTTCAGAGGTGATCCTTCTTTTTTCAGTGATGATCTGATCGCCGATTTGCAGTTCTTCATAGTATTTTTTAAAAGGGTGCCTGCCCGGGTTTTTTCCTTTGGCGTAAGGCTGGTAAACATTTGTAACCGCTGTTATCATCGTTGGAGAACCCTGAAGTGCGGTTCGCTGCATATAATGTTTTACTCCGCGTATACCTCCCATTTCTTCACCACCACCGGCACGGCCCGGGCCGCCATGCACCAAAAGCGGCAACGGAGAGCCATGCCCTGTGTTTTCTTTTGCGCATTCATTATTTAATACAAGGATTCTGCCATGATGCGTGGCCGCGCCGATAACATACCCGCTGGCTATTTTTTCATCGGCAGTTACGATCGTGGTTACCAGCGAACCTTTTCCCAGCTTGCTCAGCACTATCGCTTCCTCATCAGTATTATACGGCATGATGGTGCTCACCGGCCCGAACGCTTCTACCTCATGCGCCTCCTGTGCCGAAAAAGGGTTTTCATTCATCAATAACAGAGGCGACATAAATGCTCCCTTCTGTGCATCGGCATCCAGCACTTCCACGCTGTCAAGACTTCCGTATATGATTTGCGAACTGGCCAGCAGTTTTTTCACCTGACTCTGTACTTCCGATTTTTGATTTTGGCTTGCCAGCGAGCCCATCCTTACTTTTTCATTGAGCGGATTGCCAATCACCGTTTGAGACAACGATGCGGAAATGGCCTTCCACATATCTTCCATTTTATTTCGGGGTACAAATATTCTTCGAACGCCGGTACAGCGCTGTCCGGCTTTCAGCGTCATTTCTTTTCGTACTTCTTTTACAAAAACATCCCACTCGGGCATGCCCGGCTCAACATCTGTTCCCAGTACAATACAATTGAGTGAATCCGCCTCCATATTGAAGGGAACATTGTTATCTAAAACAGAAGGAGTCGATTTCAGCAGCCGGCCTGTTGATGCAGAGCCGGTAAATGTAACCACATCCTGCGAGCTGACATGATCAAGCAGGTCGCCGGCCGATCCACAGATCAGTTGCAACGCTCCTTCGGGTAAAATTCCGGAAGCGGCTATTTCTTTAACAACAGCCTCCGTAAGATAAGCGGTAACTGTAGCGGGTTTTACAATAGCAGGAACACCGGCCAGCCAGTTGACAGCGCATTTTTCCAACATACCCCATACCGGAAAGTTATAGGCGTTGATGTGAATTGCAGCCCCTTCTTTGGGTACCAGGATATGTGTTCCCATAAATGTGTTTTGCTTGCTGAGGTTGTGCGGTTCACCATCAATGCAAAACGTTTCGTCGGGAAATTTTCTTCGCAACGATGAATTGGCAAAAAGGTTTCCGATGCCGCCTTCAATATCTACCCAGCTATCGGCCCGGGTAGCACCGGTTTTATAAGATAGTTCGTAAAACTTTGGCAGGTGCCGGCGCAGATGCAGTGCCAGCGCTTTCAGCATCCGGCCGCGTTCATGAAAGGTTAATTTTCTCAGATTGGGGTTGCCGGTAGTTCTGGCATACTCCAGCATGGCTTTAAAATCCAGGCCTTTTGTAGTGGCGCTGGCCACCGGTTCGCCGGTAACTGCATTATACAAATTCTGCCCGTCGCCATCGCCGGTTATCCATTTTCCACAGCTAAAATTTTCCAGCTTGTACATTAATCAATCAAATTAAAGATCAAAGCTACTGATTGTATATAAAAGTATTTTTCAGATAATCCGGTTTGCAGGAGTATGATTTTTATCATCTGTTAATTACAATTGCCGCTTAAATTTGCGTACTCTAAAAAAACAGGAGTGTAAAAAAAACATGAAACAGGTACTATTTATAATCGGGCTTTTCACAATTACAATGGGTGCCAATGCACAAAAAGCAACCTGGAAAGAAATGAACGATTTTCATGGTGTGATGAGTGATGCCTTTCATTCTTCCGAAGAGGATAACCTGCAGCCGCTGAAGCAAAGAGCCGGCGAATTGGTGAGCAAAGCCAAAGTATGGCAGGCTTCTGCCGTGCCGCAGGGCTACAATGCCGAACTGGCAAAACCCATCCTGAAAAAACTGGTAAAACAATGTGAAGCGATAAAAAAATCGGTAAAAAAGAAGAAATCAGATGCCGAACTGAAAACCCTGATCGCTGAAGCGCATGATACTTTTCACGAGATTATGGAGAAATGCCGGATGTAATTACTTACTGTTAACAGCAGACGTATGATAAGGGCATCATCCATCCTGATTTTGTATAGCACAGGTTTATTGCTTTGCATGGCCTGCAATAATGAAGCCGTCCGGAAAAAAGACGATCATAAGAGCCATCAGCACACGGCAGCCGGGCCGGATGGTTATGCCGATAGCGTAAATGCCGGCCTCATTGCTTCCGACACCCTGAAAGGCAGCCCCCGCCGCTTGGCTATGGATAATATCGGAGGTGCGCATATTCATATCGAATACGGATCGCCAGGTGTAAAAGACAGAATTATCTGGGGCGGATTGGTACCTTACGACAAAGTATGGGCCGCCGGAGCTCACAGCGCTACGAGCATTAATTTCAGCAGCGAAGTATTGGTGGGAGATAAGCCGGTACCGCCGGGTAAATACGCCTTCTTTATAATACCGGGCAGGGAAAGGTGGATAGCAATCCTTAATAAAAATTATCAACAGCACCTGGCTGATGACTATACGCCGGATGAAGACGTTTTACGAATGGAAATAGTACCCGCCAAATTGGAAAAGCCGGTACCGCGGCTGACGTATTTTGTGAAAGCAAAGGATAAAAATACCGGAGAAATTATTATGCAGTGGGAGAAGGCGGAAATACGCATTCCTGTTTCTGCCAAATAAACAGCAATTCATACATCCGGCATCTGTTCAGGAAACAATTTCGATTCCGAACTGCTTCAGGTGATGCGTTACATGTTTGTGATGCAGCTGTATCCATTCGGAAAAATTAAGTTCCCCGAAAACGGGGTGCAAAGTTGTTTTTGATGCATCTCTCTCTTTAAAGCAGAGAAAAAATTCTTCTACCGATTTTTCGAGCTGGGCAACTGCCTCGTTCATATCCGCATTTCGCAGAGGCAAAGGCTCATCGGGTACAATAGATGAAGGCGCTTTGGTATTTTCCCGGAAAGGTTTTTCGGTCATCAGCCATTCGCGGAATTTCGGAAGTTGCTCTGCCGGTGTTACCAGCGGAAGCCGCAGGCGGCCGCTGGATACTTTAAAAAACGCGGTGACATGCTCCACCATCTGTTGCGCATTCATTTTTCCCCACCGGGGGGCGCCGCCTGGATTTAACTGCTTTAATAATGGAATGAATTCCGACTTCAGAAATGCAATTTTTTTTTCGTTCATAGCAGGCAAATGACTTGTAATTTCCTGTGTTTATCTTTTACATCACTGCATTGGCGGTTAAATTTTTATCATGACGTGTACCCTGCTTCAAATCGGGATGTTATGCCCTGAATAAGCATCTCCCGTTGGTAAGCGTAAGCTTATAAGCATTTCATGAACTTATCCGGTTGTGGTTAAGATATCCTGCAATAAAAAACAGGTTTATCAGAACGAGCTCCGCTGAAAAGTCATGGCTTTATCAACGGCCTGCATAAGTGCGTCAGATATTTCCTCAACAGAGCCTTCTCCATTTACGGACCTGAATTTTCTTTCTTTTTTATAATAGTCTGCCACCGGGCTTGTTTCGTTCATATATACGCTGAAACGTTTGCGAATGACGTCTTCGTTGGTATCGTCGCTGCGGCCTGAAGTTTGGCCCCGGTTGAGCAGGCGTTTTACCAACTCTTCCTCGCTTACCTCAAGGGCCAGCACCATATTTATTTCCGTTTTTCTCAGATCGAGCAGTTTGTCCAGCGCCTGTGCCTGAGCAACAGTTCGGGGAAACCCGTCGAACAAAAAGCCAGGCGCCGTTATATGTTTTTCAAAAAAAGAATCTACCATTCCGATTACCACTTCGTCGGGAACCAGCTGCCCCTGATCCATAAACTTCTTTGCTTCAAGACCAAGAGGGGTTTTATTGGCAATTTCTTCGCGCAGCAAATTGCCGGTAGAAAGATGAATAAATCCGTATTTCTTCACCAGCTTTTCCGACTGGGTTCCCTTGCCGCTTCCGGGAGGGCCAAACAAAACCAGATTAAACATAAGCGGTTACTTGTTGCGTGAACGACAAATATAACGTTCTGAATTTAAAGATGGCCTGTGCAAAGCAAGTTTTAGTTGAATATCAAAATAGCATGAACGGCTGTTAGCAGTAAACCGTTTTGGAAATGAAATGTTAATAGAAATAATACTGTCGTGCCGGGGACAAACCAGACTTTCCGGCTATTCGTAAATTTGGTAAACGCTTTATGAAAGTTTTGAAAACATACCTGTTGTTGATGGCCGGCGCCGCGCTATTTCAGCAATGCAGTTTTTCGCAATCCTCCCATTCAAAGACTGATGCCATGGATAATAAGGATAAAAAAAACACCGTGTATTCCCGCACCGATACCACTAAAGTAAACCTGGGTGATGAAGAATGGAAGAAGCTGCTCCCGAAAGAAGTGTACTACATCGCCCGGATGAAAGGAACGGAGCGGCCCTGGAGCAGCAAGTTTGAAAATTTTTATGAAAAAGGGACTTACTATTGCGCCGCCTGCGGCAATCCCTTGTTTAAAAGCGACACCAAATTTGACAGCGGCTGCGGCTGGCCCAGTTTTTATGAGCCCGTAAGCAAGGAAAGCATTATATACACCGAAGACCGATCGCATGGCATGGTAAGAACGGAAACACAATGCGGCCGCTGCGAAGCACACCTGGGGCATGTGTTTAACGATGGCCCGCCTCCCACGGGGCTGCGGTATTGCATCAATGGCGTGGTGCTCGATTTTGAAAAAGCGCAGGAAGCGGAAAAAAAGTATAACGAAAAGAAACAAGAAAAACCCAATCAATAAACTAACGAACTCTGTAGCCCGGTGAAAAAACCCTCCGCAAAGCGGAGGGTTTTTTTGTTTTTGAAAACCCATTTGCATCTTAAGGCATGCGATTGAAAAACTGATTGCCCGGTTAAACGGCCTTCATCCGATGAGTGATTCTCTTAGGGAAAGGATGATTGCCATTACCAAAATAAAGACCTCTCCGAACAAAGCAATCTTATTGAGAGACCGTGATGTAAATGACGAGGCCAGTATGGTAATTAGCGGATTGGTCAGACCCTACTAAATGAACGAAGGAAAAGATATTACTTCCTGGATCAGTTTTTATACCCGCCAGCCCGGAAACGAATTTTTAGAAACACTTGAGGATACTACGCTGGCTTGTGTGCATTACAATGATATTCAAAAACTATACGAAGAATTCCCTGAGTTTAATATCATTGGCCGTAAACAAGTTGAATATTCTTTTTATATGTCCGAACTGCGAACCCGGATGCTCAGAAAACATACCGCCGTAGAAAAATATAAGTTCTTGCTTGAAAATCATCCTACCCTGCTTCAAAGAGTACCCCTAAAACATATAGCTACCTATCTTGGCATGAATGAGGAAACATTGAGCCGGGTCCGTTCTGCGTATCATAAATCGAATTGATTGTTTAACTCGGGTTGACTATTCTCAACCCATTTTTGCTTTCCGCATCTCTTGACATTTGTCAATCCTGCTGTTAAAAAGATTGAAGAATTTGGTATCCAAAATTTGCAGTCGTGAATGCATTCACCAAAAATTTTCTCTTTATCCCGCTCTGCGGGCTGCTGTTTTTGGCAGGTTGTAAAAAAGATAAAGCCTCTTCCTCAGAATGGGTAACCGTAAACGGCCAGACCTTTGGCTTCCGGGTAAACGGTAAACCCTTTATTGCCGATAAATGGGATTATGGTAATAATGTGCCGCCAATTTTTGTCACCATGCTTTATAATCCTGTATTGAGATATAGTTATCTGATAGCAAGTGGCAAGCAGCAAAATGAAATGGTTGAGATTTATCTCAACCCTCCGTTAGTTATAGATCGAAGGAATTTGAATTTTCGAACAAGACCATATCCTATTGAAACTTTCCAAAAAGATTATGTGTAAGCTTCCCCAAAATTCGGCCAGGTAAAGTTAGAGTTAACAACAATAATATTGTTAACCTTTAATTTTACAATCATGCGAAGAAAATTTACGGAAAGCCAGATAGTGGCTGCATTAAAGAAACA